>Ga0209698_10003806_pt1 | contig 16663 bp, 14 predicted proteins | sample LitLauG_LLR_2012_FD_187203 | JGI IMG/M metagenome (GOLD analysis project Ga0209698, IMG submission 187203) | Freshwater sediment microbial communities from Pennsylvania, USA - Little Laurel Run_MetaG_LLR_2012 (SPAdes) (version 2) | ecosystem: Environmental > Aquatic > Freshwater > Creek >...
CCTCGCGGCTGTTTTTCGCCACGCTCCCATTTGCTGATGACCCCCGTGGTTACATTCAAATGTGCGGCAAACACTGCCTGACTTACAGCGGCTTTCGCTCGTATGCGGCGGATCGCAGCCGGAGATAACTTCATGACCGGGGTCAGACATGCTCGATCGAATTCGCGCATGGTCTTGCTGTCGATTGCGCCCACCTGGTGAAGGTCAGACATGCTTTCGTGCAGCGCTGCGAATGCTTCGCTCTTGTACGCTTTTGCCATTTTTCACTCCTCTCCCTGATGAGGCAGTATCAGATGGGGCAATCGCAACAACAGCCTTTCCCCTCACGATTGCCGTCATCTTTTCCTCGCTCATGCCGAGGAATATTTTCGCGGCCTTCCGGTACTCCCTCAATTCCTCGGGTCCGATGTTCGCCGTGTCTTTCTTTTCGAAACCAAACATTAGGACTGCGCGTTGGCCGGCCTTCATCGCAACCAACGCTCTTGCGCCTCCGCTCGAACCTTCTCCCTCTCGTGCAAGCCGGTATTTGAAGACCCCGCCTCCTAAATCCGCATCGCAAGCCCCGTTAACGGCATCCCAGAGAGCTTCATCGTCAATTCCGAAACGGCGAGCAAATCGCATGAACGGCTTCGATTCAAACACGCGGAACGTGCTTGGAGCGCTTGCTGTCACTCATGAAGTATAGCACTTAGAACCATAGAATACGAACAAATCTTCCCCTAATGCGGTGGTCAAAAGCGCCCGCATTCTTTCTTCGCCCAATCTTCGCCCTTGTCGTATAATCCCTGAATGGACTTTCAACTGGTCACCACATACAAACCCAAGGGCGACCAGCCCCGCGCCATTGACGAACTGATGAACGGCCTCTCCGCAGGCGAGAAGCACCAGGTCCTGCTCGGCGTCACGGGGTCGGGCAAGACCTTCACCATGGCCAAGGTCATCGAGCAGTCCAACCGCCCCGCCCTGATCCTGGCGCACAACAAGACCCTCGCCGCCCAGCTCTACCACGAGTTCAAGCAGTTCTTCCCCTCGAACGCCGTCGAGTATTTCGTCAGCTATTACGACTACTACCAGCCCGAGGCCTACATTCCCGCCGGCGACCTCTATATCGAGAAGGAAGCCACCATCAACGAGGAGCTCGACAAGCTCCGCCTCTCCGCAACGCGGTCGCTCTTTGAGCGCCGCGACTCCATCATCGTCAGCTCGGTCAGTTGCATCTACGGCCTGGGCTCGCCCGAGGCCTACTACGGCATGTTGCTGCTGCTCGAAAAAGGCCAGCACATCAGCCGCAAAGACATTACCCGCCGCCTGGTCGAAATCCTCTACGAGCGCAACGACACGGACTTCCGCCGCGGGACGTTTCGGGTGCGCGGGGACGTGATCGAAGTCTTCCCCACCTACGACGAAACCGCCTACCGGATTGAGCTTTTCGGCGACGAGATCGAGTCCCTCTCGCAGATCGACCCCCTCTTCGGAACCGTCAAGCAGAAGTACTCGCGCCTCCCCATCTACCCCAAGAGTCATTACGTCGTCCAGCCCGAGCGCAAGTCCGAAGCCATCACCACCATCCTCGCCGAACTGAACGAGCGCGTCGCCGAGCTCGAGACTGAAGGCCGGATGGTCGAGGCGCAGCGCCTTCACCAGCGCACCCGCTTCGATCTCGAGATGATCAAGTCGATGGGTTACTGCCACGGCATCGAGAACTACTCGCGGCATTTTTCCGGCCGTCTCCCCGGCGAGCCGCCACCCACCCTGCTCGACTACTTCCCCCGCGACTTTCTGCTCTTCGTCGACGAAAGCCACGCCACCATTCCCCAGGTCCACGGCATGTGGTTCGGCGACCAGAGCCGCAAGCAGAACCTGGTCGACTACGGCTTCCGTCTTCCCTCCGCCCGCGATAACCGTCCCCTCAAATTCGAGGAGTTCGAGAACCGAATTCACCAGACCATCTACGTCTCCGCCACGCCCGGCCCCTACGAGCTCACGCGCTCGGCCGGCGTCGTCGTCGAGCAGGTCATCCGCCCCACTGGATTAGTTGATCCGGAGGTTGAGATTCGCCCGGTAAAGGGCCAGATCGACGACCTGTTAGCCGAAATTCGCGACCGCGCAAAACGCAACGAGCGCGTCCTCGTCACCACTCTCACCAAGCGCATGTCAGAGGATCTCGCCGGCTACTACACTGAGGTCGGAGTCCGCTGCCGCTACATGCACTCCGAAATCGAGACCCTGGAGCGCGTCAAGCTCCTTGCCGGCCTGCGCCGCGGCGAGTACGACGCCCTCATCGGCATCAACCTTCTTCGCGAGGGCCTCGACCTGCCCGAAGTCTCCCTTGTCGCCATCCTCGACGCCGACAAGGAAGGCTTTCTCCGCTCCGCCGGCTCCCTGATCCAGACCATGGGGCGGGCCGCTCGCCACCTCCAGGGTCGTGCCATCCTCTACGCCGACCGCATCACCGACTCCATGCGACGGGCCATCGACGAGACCGATCGCCGCCGCACTGTCCAGCGCGCCTACAACGAGGAAAACGGCATCACGCCCCAGTCCATCATCAACACCATGGACATGGGCCTGGCCCAGATCCTCAAAGCCGAGTACGGCGACGTGACTGAAGAGGAAACAGCCGGCCTGCCGGAATTCGACTCCCAGACCGAGCTCGAAGCCTACATCGCCAGGCTGGAAACCCAGATGCGCGATGCCGCCAAAAAGTTCGAGTTCGAGAAGGCCGCCCGCCTCCGCGACTCCATCAAGGAACTCCGCGACAAGGAATTCCTTTTCGGCTGAAATCACTGCCCCCACAGGCAACACCAGAGCAAACATCATCATCTTAAGTTTTTGATAGAAAATATATTCGCGCGGCAGATCGGGCGCTGCGCGGCCCTGGGGCAAAGTTTGCAAATTCTATTAGTCGACGACGACCCCCTCCAGGCAAACATACGAAAGTCCATCCTGGAAAAGCGGTTCTCAGGCGTCCTTCGGGTCGCCGACGCCGCGGAAGCACTTTGCCTGGTTGAACAGGCCCAGTTTGCCGGCAGCCTTGGTTTGGTTATCTCTGCTCACCACCCGGCTGGTATCGGCGGACCGGCGTTTGTTGCCGAGCTGCACACTCGAATGCCTTCTCTGCCCGTCCTGGTACTGGGCGGCTCTAGCGAGGATCGCGGCCATTATTCAGGCGAAAATGACTGGTTTCTCCCCAGGCCTTTCCTCGCTGAAGAGATGCTGAACATGGTGGCTCGAATTCTGGACCAGCGTGAGCGGAAGTCAGCTTGATCGTCGCCGGATTCTCGCCCTGCCTTACCCATCCCATTCGCCTTCAACGGTGTGAGCAAAATCACACCTAAAAGGCTAGAATGGTCAAAGAATTAGCTCATTTGGATTCTCGCTAACTCCCCCTCTGCATGCGAGAATCATCATGGAGTCGTAATCAAATATGGCAGCATTCGGAAGCTTTGCTCTTTTAATCGCTCTCGCGTTGGCCGCCTATAATCTGCTGGCCGGCGCCCTCGCATTGCGGCTCATCGCCACCGGGCAGCAGGCCCCCATCTCGCCTGAACGGCTGGCCGATACCGCGCGCCGGGCAGGAATTGCCGGCTTCCTGGCCATTACCGCGGCCGCATTTGCCCTCATCTGGTCCGTCTTTACTAACGATTTCTCAATCACTTACATCCTCGAACACTCCAACCGAGCCCTCCCCGGCCTCTACAAATTCTCCGCCCTCTGGAGCGGACAGGAAGGTTCCCTGCTCCTCTGGGCCTTTTTGCTCGGGACCTACGGCTTTGTCCTCAGGCTGACTCACAAAACCGACGTCAAGCTCTACGCCTACGCCGGCACAATTCTCTCCGCCATCCAGGTCTTCTTCCTGCTCATTCTCAACTTTGCCGCGCCGCCCTTCGCGCTTTACAGAGGCGCCATTCCCGAAGACGGCAACGGCCTGAATCCACTCCTCCAGTATCCGGAGATGGTCATTCATCCCCCCATGCTCTATCTGGGCTATGTCGGATTCGCCGTCCCCTTCTGCTTTGCGCTCGGCGCGCTCATGATGCGCTACCCCGGCGAAAAATGGATCAGAATCACGCGTGTCTGGACCATGGTTACCTGGCTCTTCCTCACCTGCGGCATCTTCCTCGGCATGCACTGGGCCTATGCGGTGCTCGGCTGGGGCGGCTACTGGGGATGGGACCCGGTTGAAAACGCCAGCTTCATGCCCTGGCTCACCGGCACCGCTTTTCTCCACTCGGTCATGATGCAGGAGAAGAAAGGAATGATGAAGAGCTGGAACGTCTGGCTCATCTTCTCCACCTTCCTGCTCACCATGCTCGGTACGCTGCTCACCCGCGCAGGCCTCGTCAGTTCGGTGCACGCTTTCGCCCAGTCGTCCATCGGTACCTGGTTCGTCATCTTCATGGGGATCGTGCTCGGTGTCTGCATCTTCACCTACATCCTGCACCGCAGCCACCTGAAGGGCGAACATCGCGTTGAATCGCTGGTCAGCCGCGAGTCCAGCTTCCTCTTCAACAACCTGGTGCTGCTCACCGCCTGCTTTGTGATTCTCTGGGGAACCCTCTTCCCCATCCTGAGTGAGTACGTAGTAGGAAACAAAGTCACCGTAGGCGCTCCCTGGTACAACCGCGTCGCTGTGCCCATCGGCGTGTTCCTCCTCTTCCTCACCGGAGTAGGACCGCTGCTGCCCTGGCGCGCCACTTCCTTCAGGAGCATTCGCCGCAACTTTGTGGCGCCTGTCATTGCTCTCTGGGCCGCGGTCATCGTCTGCCTTGCCGTCGGCGTGAATCCCTGGAAAGAAGGATCGTTTTCCAGCGGAACCTTCTACGCATTGGTGTCCTTCGCGGTCTGCGCCGCCGTAATGACCGCGATCCTCTCCGAGTTCTTCCGCGGTGCGCGCGTCATCTCCCATCAGACCGGAAGCAATCTGGCCGTCGCCACCTGGCTTCTGACGCGCCGCAATACCCGCCGCTACGGCGGCTACATCATCCACATCGGCGTTGTCATCGTTGTTGTCGGACTGGCCGGCTCGGCCTTCAACACCAGCCAGGAGCAGGAGTTGGGCCTCGGCGACAAGCTCCTCATCGGCCCTTACACGCTGGTGCAGGTCGGGGCTACGCAAGACTCGAACCTCAACTACAACTCCGAGTACGCCATGCTCGACGTCTACAAGGGCGGCAAGAAGCAGTTCCAGATGACGCCCGAGAAGCGCGTCTACCTGGTCAACGATCAGCCGCAGACCATGGTGGCCATTCACTCCCTTCCCAGTTGGGATCTCTATGTCGTTTACGAGGGCTCCAATCCCAGCACCAGCCAGCCCATTATCAAGGCAATTCTTAACCCGCTCGTCGGGTGGATCTGGGCGGGCGTCGTCATTCTGATCTTTGGCACCTTCATAGCCCTGGTTCCCAGCATCAGCCCGGCCACCGCGTCGTTACGTGTGCCCGCCACGCGACCCGTTCCCACCGAGCCGGCATTGAAAGGGGGCGACTGATGAGTGCCCCTTTGCGTGTTTCTTTTTGGGTAAGGAAAATCCTGGGTGTTGAAAAAGTCCTCCGTGCCCCATTCATTTCGCGCACTTTGCGAAATGAGTGGGATACGAAGAATCCAAACTCCCGAACCGGGCGACCGTCGTTCTGGCTCAAGTCGGTCGAAGCCGCAGTCCTCGCCGTCGCCGTCTGTTTCTCCCTCGGAGCCACCGATCCCGGCGCTCGCTATCACGACCTCAATCACCGCCTGATGTGCACCTGCGGATGCTCCGAACTACTGGGCGAATGCAACCATGTAGGCTGTCCATCCTCCGGACAGGAACTCGCCGAGCTGAATGCCGACATGGTCGCCGGCATGAGCGACAACCAGATCTTCTCCGCGTTCAGCGCCAAGTACGGCGCAACTGTGCTGGCCGCTCCCACAACTCAAGGCTTTGACTTGGTGGCCTGGATCGCCCCCTTCGCCGTCTTCGCCGCCGCAATGCTCGGCACCATTCTCCTCATCCGGCGCTGGGGAGGAATAGCTGGCGCGGAGGCCGAGCGCGCCGCTCTCGAACCTGTAATCGACGATCCAGCCGACCGCGAGCGCCGCGAAACAATTCGCCGGGAAACCGGAAACGACGGAGGCTTCTAAGTCATGACAGAAACTCAAGGACTGATCGCCGGGCTGTTTCTCCTGTTCGCGCTTCTGGTTTACACCTTCTGGCCTGAGAACGTATTCGCCAGCCAGCGCGAGAAGTCTCGTCTCGACTACCTGCTCGAGGCCAAGGAACAGCTCTACGAGAATCTTCGCGACCTCAACTTCGAGTACCGCGCCGGCAAGTACCCTGAAGAGGACTTCCAGGCGCAACGCGCCCTGCTTGAAAACGAGACCGCCCAACTGCTCGCTGAAATCGACCACCTCCAGCAGGCCTGAACCCGCATGCATTGTCATCCTGAGCGAAGCGAGTCGAAGGATCTGCGGCTGCTTTTTCCCTTCTCTCATGACGCGCAAACGTTAAACTCATAGAAAGACCTCACAACCATGAAATCGAACGAATCTTTCCTTCGCACCTTTGCATTATTTCTGCTCTCCGCAGGCGCCCTGGCACACGCCGCCACCGTCACCGGCACGGTAACCAACAAGACCACTGGCAAACCCGACTCCGGCGATCCGGTGGTGCTGGTCGCGCCCATGTCCGGCATGAGCGAGGTGGCCCACACCACAACCGATGCCCGCGGACATTACTCACTAAGCCTGCCCGGCAGCAGTCCCTATCTGATTCGCGTCACTCACCAGGGGGCCGGATACTTCATTCCCGCACCTGAGGGTGGCGCGCCCGGCGACATCCCCGTCTATGACGTGGCCGCCAGTGTCCAGGGTGTCTTTATCGAAGCCGATGTCATCGAAGTCGAAGCCGATAACGGCCAGCTCAAAGCGAACGAGCGGTACTTCGTGCACAACACAAGTTCCCCGCCCCTCACCCAGTGGAGCAGCAAATCCTTCCGCATCGTTCTGCCTGAAGACGCTGTGCTCAACGACGTGAGCGCCCAGCGTCCCGGCGGCCTCCCCACTTCCATCAAGATGGATCCTGACGGTCCCAAAGGCCATTACTCCTTCAACTTTCCCATTCAGCCCGACCAGGGAGACAAGGACACGCTCTTCCAGGTCAGCTACGACCTGCCTTACAACAGCGGCAAGTACACCTTCAATTCTGTCGTCACCATTCCGGCCGACAACCTCGCCGTCCTGTTGCCCAAAAGCATGACCTTCGCCGCCGGTTCAGGCGCGTCCTTCCGCTCCGTGCAGGAAGACCCCGGCATTCAGACCTTCATCCTCAAGAATGCGATTCCCGGCCAGGCAATCGGGTTCACCATCTCAGGTACGGGATCGATGCCCCGGGAAGCGCAGAATGCTCCAGCAAATTCGCAAGGCAGCTCAGGCGGCCAGGATGCAGGCACACCCGGCAACACCCCCGGCGGCGGAATTGGGAATCCCATCAACACACCCGACCCGCTTTCAAAATACAAGTGGTGGATTCTCGGTGCACTCGCGCTGATGTTGACGGCTGCCTCAGCCTTCGTTCTCCGCAAACCGGTCAATGCCGCGCCGGCAGCCGTACCCCAGGCATCAAGAGCAGCAGCCGCTCCTGCCCAGCGTAGCTCGACTCCGGCTTATCAGCCTCCTGCAACGCCGGCCGCCAAAGGCGCCGCACTTCTCAGCGCACTCAAAGAGGAACTCTTTTCCCTGGAAAGCGAGAAGATCTCCGGAACCGTCAGCGCGAAAGAATATGCTGAAGTAAAGGCCGCCCTCGAAGTCGTCCTCAAACGCGCGCTGAAAAAAAGCTCTTAGCCTCAAGTGTGCTGTCCTTGAATTCCATAACATGGAATGAACTGTCATCTTGAGCGAAAAGGGGCCCCAAACGTTTTTCAGTTTGGGGGTGGTGAGTCGAAGGATCTGCGTTTGTCCTTTCGCGATTTTCACCAGGAATTTCTGGGACACCACACTAGCTTCTAGCCTCCAGCTTGTGCCTTCCGGCGCCAGCTTAGACCGAGGGCGCGAATGTGAACTTTTCAGACATGGAAGTAAAATCGGATCGAATGCAAAACTAGGAGTTGGAAGTTAGCAGCTGGAGGCTGATCTTGAAAACCCTTCTCCGCACCCTGCTCTATCTCGCGCTCATCGTCTGGCTCGGCGCTGAGATCTTTTTCCCCATCGTTGCCGCCATTACCTTCACGACCCTAAGCCCCGACACGCACAGCGCAGGCGCCATCGTCGGCCAGTTGCTCCGCATTCTCCACGGTATGGGCCTGGTCTCTGGAATGGTGGCGCTGGCCCTGCTGGCGCTCGCGCCCGTCTGGGCCATCTACAAGCCGCATGCGGTGCTTGCGCCCATGATTCTCGTCGTGTGCATGATCGCCCTCACCGGCTTTTCACAATTTGTCATTATTCCCGCCATGGAGCGCGACCGCCTCGCCGCCGGCGGAAGTCCTGGCGTAGGTCCCGGCGTAAGTATCGACCAGGCCGACCCGTCCAACCCCAGCCGCATCCACTTCAACAAGCTTCACAACCGCAGCGAGCACGTTGAAGAAGCCATCTTGCTGCTCGGCCTCGCAACCGTCACGCTCGTCGCATGGGCGGAAACAAAACGTACTTGAATCTCCTGGTCGCCAAATAGCTCAAAGCGAAGGCAAGTTGGATTCTGAATCGCGGAGGTCTCTCACCCATGGGCCGTGAAGCGAACTGTGTTTGCGAATGGAATGGAGTGCCCGCGCCGGTCAAGGCGCTGATCGAACCGCCCGAATTGATTCTCCGTGGCGCCCTGCGCCGAAAGATCCCTTTTGCTTCCATGAAGCAAGTTGCAGCAAACGGCGACAGACTTCGTTTCAGTTTCGGCGAAGACAAAGTCTGTCTGCTCCTCGGTGAAGCAATGGCCGCGAAGTGGGCGAAGGCACTGCTCACCGCCCCGCCAACACTGGCGAAAAAGTTTGGCCTCGCTCCCGCATCCACCGTCCGGATCATCGGCAGAATCGATGACGAAGCGCTGCGCCAGGCGCTCTCAGAAGCTCGCCGAGTCGCTACCGGCCCTGCCGAACTCATCCTTGCGCGAGTCAACGCACCTGTTGAACTCAAGGCCGCATTCATCAAAGCAGCCGATCTGCTCTCCCGCGGCGTGGCGATATGGATCGTCTATCGTAAAGGCCCCGGCCACGCGATCAACGAGTCCGATGTCCGCTCAACAGGCCTCGCCGCCGGCGTCGTCGATGTAAAAGTCGCCTCGGTTTCTCCGCAATTAACCGCCCTCAAATTCGTAAAGCGCAAGTCCCCGCCCTCGAAATGATCGCTGCTCCCTGCTCACTACTCCTTATTCCCCGTTCCCTGATCTCCGTCTTGTATCATCGGAAAGGCCCTCCCATGCGCATCCCATCCTGAACGGGCCACTACAGGAAGATCATGAAAACCGGCATTATCGGCCTGCCGCAGGTAGGCAAGACATCCTTGTTCAAGATCCTCACCAAGGCCAAACTCGAAGACCGCGGCCACTCGCGCCAGGAGCACATCGGCGTGGCCCGCGTCCCCGACGAGCGCCTGGAAAAGCTCTCCGCCCTTTACTCGCCGAAAAAAACCACCTTCGCCTCCGTTGAATTCGTTGACGTCGCCGCCATCGGACAGGAAGCCCTCAAGGAAACCGCTTTCCTCACCAGCCTGCGCCAGGTGGACGCCCTCATTCACGTGCTCCGCGCCTTCGAGGACGAGTCGATTCCCCACATCGGCCCCATCGACCCCCTCCGCGACATCAAGAATGTCGAGTTCGACCTGATGGTCAGCGATCTGACGCAGATTGAAAAGCGCATCGAGCGCGTGGAAAAAGATTTGAAGAAAGGGCGAACCAACGACCTCGAGCACGAGCACGCGCTTCTCATCCGCTCCAAGGAAGCGCTCGAAAAAGAACAGCCGCTCCGCGAACTCGAGATGACCAACGAAGAGAAGAAGCTCATCAAGGGCTTCATGTTCCTCTCCCAGAAACCAATCCTCTACGCGCTGAACATCGGCGAAAGCACCACGCTCGGCGCCGATCTGGAAGCCGCGGTAAGCCGCTTCAAGCTCGACGACATGGCCCAGCGCCCAAACGCCGGCGCCACCGCCATCTGCGGCAAGGTCGAGGCCGAACTGGCCGAAATGGACGACGAGGAAGCCGCCGAATTCCTGGGTAGCTACGGCCTCCACGAGAGCGGCCTGGTCCGCCTGATTCGTAAGAGCTATGAGCTCCTCGGCCTCATCAGCTTCTTCACCGCCGGCGAGGACGAGTGCCGCGCCTGGACGGTGCCCGTTGGCTCGAAGGCGCCGCAGGCTGCCGGAGCTATCCACACCGACCTCGAGCACCACTTCATCCGCGCCGAGACCATCCGCTGGGACAACCTGCTCGCCGCAGGTTCCGAGGCAGCCGCCCGCTCCAAAGGCACACTCCGCCTCGAAGGCAAGGAATACCTCGTGCAGGATGGCGACGTCATGCACATCAGGCACAGCGGCTGACGCGATGTTGAAGATTTCGCTCATCCTCGGTGCTATCGCCGCGCTTGCGGACATAGCCGGCGGGCTCGTGCTGGTCCGCGCCAAGGGCGTCGAGCGCTATCTCCGCTATTTCGTAGCTCTGGGCGCTGGATTCCTGATGGCCGTCGCTCTGCTCGAAATGGCTCCCGAGAGCTTTCGCCTCAGTCCGCGCCTCGGACCCATCCTCATCATGGCCGGCTACTGCATCGTGCACCTGCTCGAACACACCATCAGCGCCCATTTTCACTATGGCGAAGAAACTCACCGCGGCGAGCTGGTCACCCGTCAAACGGGCAACGCGGTGTTGATTGGCCTCAGCGTTCATGCGCTCTTCGATGGCGTCGCCATCGGCTCCGGCTTTGTCGTCTCCAATTTGCTGGGCTGGCTTATCTTCCTGGCCATTTTTCTGCACAAGGCGCCGGAAGGATTCACCATGGCCTCGGTCATGCTCGCCAGCGGGCGCAGCCGAACCATTGCTCTCTACTCGGCGGTTGGCTTGGCCGCCGCCACTCTCCTCGGCGTATTGGTCATTGAAGTCGTGCCCACCTGGCTGGCATTCGGATTGCCCATCTCGGCGGGCGTCGCCATCTATGTTGGCGCCACTGACCTCGTCCCTGAAGTCAACCGCGAACCCGGCATCCGCATGGCCCTGGTGTTCTTCCTGGGAGTAGGTGCGTTTCTCTTGCTGCGAATGTTGCTGCCTGCTATTTGAGCAGGAGCTGCTCCCTATTCACGCCAAACCGCCGATGTCAGCGCATTCGTCGAGAGTTCGTCTAACGGCATGTGCGGCGTATCAAACGGCTGTCGACAACCTGTTGAGCACGAGTAAACAAGATTCATGGCATTGAAACGCAAATTTACCATCGACGTGGCATTGATCCTCGGCTTCACTCTCCTCGGCTTCGCTGTGATGGGCTACCACCCGGGCATCGAAGACGACGGACATTATCTTTCAGCGATCAAAGCAGACTTGAACCCCGCGCTGTATCCCTTCGACGCAGAGTTTTTCCGTGTCGAGCTTCAGGCCACCGTCTTTGACAAATGGATTGCCGGCTTCGTGGATTTCACCGGCATTCCCCTTGCAACAACCGCCCTGCTCTGGCAATTGGGTTCGATCCTCCTCACCGTCTTCGCCTGCTGGAACATCGCTCGCAGACTATTCCCCGAAGAGCGCGCCCAATGGGCAGGCGTCGCCATGGTCGCTGCCATGTTCACCCTGCCCGTCGCCGGCACTCGACTCTTTCTCCTCGACCAGCACTTGCACCCGCGCAACGTGGCCACGGCTTTCATCCTGCTTGCAGTCTCTCGGATCGTCGCAGGCCGGCGCGCGCAGGCCGTTCCATTGCTCATGCTTGCCTTCCTCATGCATCCCATCATGGCCGCATTGGGCGCGTCCTTCTGCTGCTTCCTCACCCTCACCATGTCGGAGCCGCTCCACCTCTGGTTCCGCTCACTTCGGTATGCCGGCCCCTCGTCGGCAGTTGGCGCCCTTGTCCCTCTCGGCTGGATCTTTGCGCCTCCCAATCCTTTATGGAAAAAGGCTCTGGACACGCGAACTTACTATTTCCTCTACAAGTGGACCTGGTACGAGTGGCTCGGCGCCGTGGCTCCGTTGTTCCTGTTCTGGCTGCTATGGCGCCGCGCGCGCAAGCATCGGGATACTGTTCTGGCCCGATTTGCGCTGGCCGTTTTCTCTTACGGAATCTTTCAGCAGGTTCTGGCCATGCTGGTGCTGGCGTTTCCATCGCTGATCCGGCTCACGCCTTTGCAGCCCATGCGATTCCTTCAGATTCTCTATGTCCTGCTCGCCCTTATCGCCGGTGCCCTCATCGGGAAGCACCTTTTGAAGGCATCCGTGTGGCGTTGGGCCGCATTTCTGCTGGCCTTCAATGGCACCATGTTTGCCGCTCAACGCATCGAGTTCAGCAACAGTCAGCACATCGAGTGGCCGGGACGCACCCCTCAAAATCCGTGGCTGCAAGCCTTCGCCTGGATTCGCGCCAACACCCCAACCAACGCCTACTTTGCCCTCGATCCTTACTATCTTGAAGCCCCGGGAGAAGACTTCCACAGCTTCCGCGCACTCGCGGAGCGCAGCCAGTTAGCCGATGCCGTCAAAGACGCGGCGGTCGTCACCCAGGTTCCTCAGCTCGGCCCCGTATGGAATCGACAGCTTGAAGCGCAGCAGGGCTGGAAAGACTTTCAACTGGCGGATTTCGAGCGGTTGAAAACCGAGTTTGGCGTGGGCTGGGTGTTGGTCGCCTACCCTCAACCCGAGAACCTCGACTGCCGCTGGCACAACGATTCCCTCTCCGTTTGCCAAATCCCGTAAGAGCTGAACACAGTAGACTGTTGACACCGGACGGGGAACAGTTGAACCGCGCGAAAGAGCGTGATCGTCAGTTGAAGGTCGGGCGCTCGATGCGCTCCACCGTGTATACCGGCAAGATTTCCTCTTGCCGCTTCAGTTCGAGACCGAGTTTGCCCAGGACGGCGAAGATTGTGGGGAGGCCGGCGAAGGGGTTCTCGGCCGGAGTTGCGTTCGGTGGCGGAGGGGGCAGCCGCATTGGCACCCAGCCTTCAGTGTTTACGGTGAACAGCCCGCTGATTGCCGTTCGGTTCACGACTGGCAAATCCGTCCAGTTCGAAATGTAAAGGACAAGATCGTCCATATCGATGGCTTTTGCGTTCAGGGGATGACCCAGGCCGCCAACAAAGTTATGGCAAGCTTCCGGGCCGGGTTCGAAGGTGCAGTCCTTCTCGGCGATGGCCGACTTCTCAAGCTTCGGACCTCCGCCGGTTGCGGTGAGAGCATAAGCCGGCATCGATTTATTCTCAACCTGCATCAAGAGTCTGAAACGATCGGCGAGTAACCTGCGGATCATTTGCTGCTTTCGGCTTCGGATTTCGATGCCCTCAAGACCGGCAGGAATGGCGTTGGCGGGCGCTCTGGCTTCGATATCGTACCTCTCACGAAAGGTCCAATCGGAAAGTGGAGAAAGACGCGGCGAAGCGTTGACCGGCACTTCGTAAGCGTAACTCAAGAGCGTAATCACAGGCACCGCACTCGCAATCAAGTCACCGTTAGGCAGCACCTGCAAACGAGGGCTGCGCGGCTCACCTGAGCGGGCGGGATTTATGGTGATGGTTGCAAATGCCTGGGACTGAGCAACGGCCGGCAAAGCCAGGAGCAGGTATCCGACCGCTCGCGAGAACATGGACACGATCCACCCTCCTTCGCTGGATTCGACGACTGACACGCAGGGATTGTTCCTGCCATGGCGTTCCCTTCTGGGTAGGATACGGCATACCCGCAAACATTTGATGCCACGCTCAGCGATGACCGAAACTTTCGAACAGTTTTTCCGGAGCGCCATGAACTTCACTCCGAATCAGGCATTTCCCATGATCTCTTATTGAATCCTCGCTGCATCACCCAATAATTTTGCGGTTTGGGGTGTTTTCCGCGAGAATGATTAAGAACCCCGCTACCGGCACGGAGACCGGGCAATGCTCAACCTTTCTCAGCGACTGATTCTCGGCTGCGTGCTACTCGCCTGTCTGACAGCCGGGCTGGTGCTCGCCACGCACCGTGCCCTGGCGGCGGCGGGACAGTCTGCCCTGGCTTATGCCTTCGTCCTGTCAGCGCTGGTGATTGCGATCGGGACAATCTTCTTCGTGCTGAGCCCCATCCGCATGTTGGCGCGCTACGCCCATCGCATTGCCCAGGGCAACCTCGAGCATCGTGTCGAGTGGAGCAGTCGCGACGACTTCGGTGTGCTCGCCAGTGAGATGAGCCGCATCGCCGTTCGGCTTCGCGAGCTGCGCGATTCCGAGGCCGGCCGCCGCCAGATGGAGTTTCAGCTCTCCGACGCCGTCCTTCAATCCATCTTTGAGCCCATCATCGTTACCGACGGCAAGGGCCACGTGCTCAAGTTGAATCAGGCCGCCGCAGAGCTTCTTGGCGAAGCCGCCGGCGACCGCATGGCACTGACAAACACCCCCGGCGGAGACAAGATTCTCGGCGCGATCCGCGATGCAGTCTCCATGCAAAAAGCCGTCGCTACTGAAGACGAAGCCTCCATGCTGCCCATGCGCATCGGCAAGCAGGAGCGAAGCTATCGCCTGCGAACCACCCCCATGCGCGATTCTGAAGGCCGCCTCCTCGGCACCGTCACTACACTTGAAGACGTCACCACCCTGCAGGATACCGACCGCTTCAAGACCCAGTTCATCGCCGTCGCCAGCCGCAAGCTGCGCAACCCGCTCCTCCAGTTGCGCCGCGGCCTCTATGCCCTCGGGCAGGGCTTCGGTGGAGAGCTGCTGCCCATGCAGGCCGAACTTGTGGCCTCGGCCGGCAATGAAGCTGAAAAACTCGACGACCTGATGCGCGATCTGATCGAAGTCGCCGAGCTCGATACCGGCAAGCGCGAACTTAAATTCGAGCGCCTTCGCCCTCTCCAGGCTTTGCAGGAAGCCCGCGACCGCTATTGCGACGAAGCATCTCAGAAACGCATCCGTGTGGAAGTCAGCGCTTATGCCGACCTCGCCGTTGTCAAAGCGGACCGCCGCGCATTGCGCTCCATCCTCGACAACCTCCTCGCCAATGCGATCCGCTTCACGCCCCAGGACGGTGAAATTCTTCTCGCCGCGGAGGAGATCAAGGACTACGTCCAGTTCACGGTCCGCGACACCGGCCGCGGCATTGAGGCCGAGCGGCTCAGCGCCATCTTCGACCGCTTCAATACATTCTCTGAGAAAGGCTCGGGGCTTGGCTTGGCCCTGGTCCGCCGCCTCGTCGAGTCGCTTGGCGGACAGATCGCCGTCGAAAGCCGCCTGGGCCAGGGAACCACCTTCCGCTTCACGCTTCCGGTCGCCGTGCTGGTTGACGTCCGGCATCCCGTCGAGGTTGGCTGACCCATGGCAGAGATCGTGTTGGAGAAAAAACCGGAAGCCGCCAAACTGCGCATCTATCTCGGCGCCGCGCCCGGCGTAGGAAAAACCTACGACATGATCAACGACGCCTACCGGATGAAGCATCAGCTAGGCGTCGATGTCGTCATCGGCCTGGTCGAATCACATGGCCGCGCGGAAACCGAGGCCCGCATCCGCGACCTCGAGATCGTGCCCCAACGCGTAATTCCCTACCGCGGCGTCAACCTGAAAGAGATGGACGTTGACGCCATCATCGCACGCCATCCCAACACTGTGGTGGTCGACGAACTGGCCCACACCAACGTCCCCGGCAGCAAGAACCGCAAGCGCTACGAAGACGTTCTCGAGATTCTTGAAGCCGGCATCAACGTCATGACGGCCGTCAACATCCAGCATCTCGAAACGTTGAACGATGCCGTCAATCGCTCCGCTAACACGGTAATCCGCGAAACTGTCCCCGACAATTTTTTCAAGCGCGCCGACGAAGTCGTGAACGTGGACATCACCGTGGACGAGCTCCGCTCCCGCCTGCGCCAGGGAAAAATCTACGCCGCGGAAAAGGTCGAGCAGTCGCTGGCCAACTTCTTCCGCAAGGGCAACCTCAACATGCTCCGCGAACTTGCCCTGCGCACCACCGCCGAGCAGGTCAGCAGCCGCGCCTCTGAGTATCGCCGCACCCAGGGACTCGAGCAGGCCCCCATCCCTGAAAAGGTCATGGTCTGCCTCAGCACGCGTCCCGGCACAGAGCGCCTGCTGCGCGTTGGTGCGCGCGTCGCCGGCCGCCTGGCCAGCAACTGGTATGCCGTCTACGTCGCCCGCCCCGATGACGACAAGGGCCACGGCGACCCGGAGGCCTTTCATCGCCTAGAGGAGTACGAGCGCATGGCCCGCGATCTGGGCGCCAAGGTCGTCAACCTCACCGACCGCAACGTCTCTGACGCCCTCATCCGTTTCGCCCAGCAGGAAAACATCTCCCACGTCGTCTTCGGTCAGTCTGCCCGCTCCCGCTGGGATATCCTGTGGCGCGGCTCGGTCCTCAACCGCTTCCTCTCCGAGGTTCGCGAAGTCACCGTGCAGGTCGTTCCAATGAACAAGCCCCTCCGCCGCGGCTGAAGGCAGTTCCCAGGCATCTTCCACCTTTTGACGAAATCTGAGTGCCGACAAAGTCCGGGTGCCCCACCGCCGAGGTGTCGTCCCATTCCCTGTTCCC
>Ga0209698_10003807_pt1 | contig 16663 bp, 11 predicted proteins | sample LitLauG_LLR_2012_FD_187203 | JGI IMG/M metagenome (GOLD analysis project Ga0209698, IMG submission 187203) | Freshwater sediment microbial communities from Pennsylvania, USA - Little Laurel Run_MetaG_LLR_2012 (SPAdes) (version 2) | ecosystem: Environmental > Aquatic > Freshwater > Creek >...
GGGCGAGAATGGTGAAGCCGGTACGCACTTGTCCGGCGTTGTAGTCGATCGAGCCGATGGTCCAGGACTCCAGCAGCATGCGCATGAGTGTTGGGCTCAGTGCCGGCGTGCGGGCATTGCCCGACTTCAGCTTGTCAAGTGCCCGCGCCAGTTCGCCGGAGAACCGCGAAGCATCGATCTCGAAATGTTTAAAGATCGCGGCGACGTCATTGTCGGTCGAGTCGAGGAGCTTGCTGAGATAGTGCTCGACCTCGATGTCATAGTGGGTGCGGGCCAGGCAGAGTCCTGCCGCAGCCTCCAGAGCACCACGAGTCGAATCGTTAAGCTTGCTGATCAAAGATTTCAGATTCATTTCGTCCCCCTTCTTCCGGTTTTAGCGCCAGCACGGTGTCATCCGGATTGCGGCCGAAAGGCGCAGACTTTACCCACGATACCCAGCCCAGTCGCGGGCCAGACACGCCTCCCTCCCCTAAAGTACAAGCCGGTACCTGCTGGCGTTCGAGAATCAGTTTCACTTCAAAATCCCATTCGTCATTGGAGAAAAAACGCACCCATGCCCCCAGCGTTTTGTAAGCCTTGCCGTCGGGCAGGAAATCGGCATACCGTTCCAGGTTCAAGGGGCCGAGAACGATACGCACGCGCGATCCCTGGTTCCACACTTCGTCGCCCACCACCGCTCCGAAACCAAGTTCTCCGCTGTTTCCGTCGCTCTCCCCCAGGTGGCATTGGGTTTCCCGATCGAGCCGGTACCAGCCTCCGGCGAATTGCTCGATCACGACCGGTACTTCGAAATAGTCGGTCAGGATCTGCTGCAAGGCCTGCGCCGAGCGCGGGCGCTGCGCCAGCAGGCCGGAATAGTAAATCAAACTGTCGTCCGACACTTGCTGCCGGTCGTGCAAGCCGTCCGTACCCAGCCCGATCAGGCTGAGCAGGTGCCGGGAAAAAAGATCGCGCTCCCCTTGTTCGCAGGCCACATCGAAGCGGTACTTTCTCCAAGCCCGGTAGAACAGGGAGATGATTCGGTGGTTGAAAATATCAAAGAAATCGCGCAGCGCGTAATCGCCGGCCCGCTCCCGCTCGATGATCAGCGAGGTGTAGGGGTTTGGGAGAACTCCTTCCGGCCCTTGCAGGCCCATGAAATTCACCGTCATCTGGACGGGAGCATTCTCGGGCCAGTTCATGCCCTGGATCTGGCTGGCGGGAAACGCCAGCGAGGGATGCGCCGCAAAACGGGCGACTTCGGTGTGGGGGTTGCTAAACCGGCCCACCGACGTCCGTCCGGGCAGAAAGCGCTCGAGCAGGCGCACCGCCTGAAAGAAGTCGAAGGTATAAGGCTCCTGGCGGAGCTTCTCCGCGACCTCGGAAGCGGCTAGATCAGAATGGAGTGTCCGGCTCTCGGTGGCCACTCTTCCATCGGCTCCTTCCGCTGGCGGCTGCGTGCCACCAGCTGGCTGAAACTATTCATCGATGCGTACAGTCCCAGGAACTTTTCGAGCACGCTGGCAAACAAATACGCGCCACTGCCGCTGAACTGTTCTTCGTCAAATTCAATTTCCACGCGAGTACCGCGGGCGAAACCCACCCCGTGTTCGGAGATCACCCGGGCAAAGTGTCGTTTGGCATCGACGGCAGAAATACCGCTGATCTGTTTCTTGATGTCGGGCGAATCGGAGAAATCGTAGAGCTCAAGGATCTTCTGCAGCGCCGGTTTGCCATCATCCACAATGGAGAGATAGTTCAAGGAAAGATGCGATACCAGCGACCACAGCGTCCTTCCGTCCAAGGGGGGACGCATGGTGCGGGTGGGTTTGTGCAGCGCCACAATACGCTTGATCGCGGCTCCGCCGGTCATCTCGAAATCTCCCGTATCGCTGCCAAAAGGCAGGCGCGACACCAGATCGCGGTTGGTACAGGTGCAGCGCACCGTGACCGTGTCATAGTCCAACTGCATGGGACGGGACGCAAGATCCACCAGAGACAGAAAAACGTCCGTGCCCTCATCGTTTTTGCGGGTCGACATCGCGCGCGTGATGTACCAGTACGCGGGAGTGGAGCCTTGCACCGCGTGCCGCTCGGAATAAAGCGGGTGAAAGGCGACCGTCTCATGCGTGTCGGCGTCCGTGCTCAGCACTTCATCGACCGAGTAAACCTCCATGGTGTGCCGCCGGCGCGCGTCCGGCACGATGGAATACTGATAGCGCGTCTGATCCAGCAGAATGGGCTCCGCCGCCTGCGCGAACAAGTTGATGATAGGCGCGCACCCCAGGCGCAGCATCTTCTCGCTGACCGAGACTTCCAGCCTCTGATGTCGACCGTCCTGTTCGAAGGAAGAAAACAGGAAAAGAATCTCAGCTTTCGAGGTGAGCCCCGCCCGCTTCAGTTCGGACAAACCGGAGAGACTCATGAAAAAATATTTCTCCGGAAACGTGAAGTATTCCTGCAGCAGGCGATACCCCATAAACGATCGCCGCGGATAGGGAAGGACGTCGTCTTCTTCTCCAAAGCCGCCAGGCTTCAGATGGCGCACCGCAAGCTCGTGGGCAGGAGCTTTCGGGTTCGCAGGGTCGCGCACCAGGATGCGCACGCAATTTCTGCATAACATTTCGTACAGGGAATGAACTACCGCGCTCTCGCCATAGAGGTAAAAGCCGAGCGTTTCGAGGTCCAGCTTCTCAAAGGAGACATCCTGGAAGCATTCCAGTTCCATGCGGAGCACGGCCGCCTCGGTGGCCCGCAGCGAAGGACGAATGCGATCCGGCGTCATCCATTGCGCCTGCGAAATCTTCAACGGCCACAGCGTCGTATCGTAAGAAGTCCGGAACTTGCAGGGCACACCTTCCACGGGACGCGAATATAGCACCGTTCCCTTGGGAATCTTGAGGCTGCTGGTCAGCTTGCCGCTATCGGGATCGGTATGAAACTGGGCCACCGTCATCGAAGGCACCGGCCGCAAGTAATGCGGGTACAGAATATTCAGCAGCGCCTCGGTAATCTGCGGAAAGTCGTCGTCAATGCGCAGGTGGATGCGCGCCGCCAGCAGCGCGAATGACTCCAGAATCCGCTCGGCGTGCGGGTCTTCACAGCGGTCAGGATCGAGCAACAGGCGGGAAGCAATCTTGGGATACTTGTCGGCGAACTCGGCCCCGATCTGGCGCAGGAACGTGAGCTCGCTCTCATAGTAGTTCCTCAGCTCATTGCGCAAGGCCGTCCCCCTTCACCTCGTACTCCCCTTTGCCCAGCTCGAGGACAGTGTCGAAACGAACCGGCTCGGGAGCAGGATCCATGCACAACAGGCCTTCGATGACAAACTTCAAGGAGCGATAAGAGCCCTCCACGGCTTCCATCCGGACGCGGGCCCGTTTCAGCCGGGGCTCGAAAATGGCAATGGCGGCTTCCATGTCCCGGATCAGGTCGCTGTGGTCGCGCGCGGACAGGACCGACTTGGAAGAAATATCAGCCAAGCCGTAGTGGTAAACCGAACGCACGGTCTCGCGCGCGCTGTCCGGAGAGGGGTCGATGGTCTTTCTGGTATTGAGCAGCCATTCGATATCCCGTTTCAAGGCCTGCCTGAGTTCGCGCAGGGATTGTGCCCGCGACAGGGCGATCTCCGAGCGCGTATCCGGGTCGCGATCGATCAACCGGTCCAGCACGGAAAGCGTGACCGGTCCCGTGTTGTCTCGCTTGGCCATGGGTTACTTCGCATCTCCCAGCGCCTGCGCCGGATCCAGCCGGCAGATGCGCTCGAACAACTTCTGCTGCTGCGCCTTATCGGCCTGGACCTTGGTGCTCATCTTCATCAGGGTCGACAGCGCGCTCGCAACCATCCCCGGATCCTCCCACTCGTCGAGCTTGTGGGTTTCGATCGCGGCGGCCAGGTCGTCCAGAATCGGTTGTGCCACGTTGGCCTTGTTGGTCGAGGCGCAAATCTCCACCAACTGCATGCGCCGCCGGAAGCGCTCGCGACCGGAACGTTTGCGCGCGAGATCCTGCTGCAGGATTTCGAAAGCCTTCCGCTCCTGGCCGTCGCGGAGAGCTTGTTTTGCCGACTCATAAGCGTCGGTCGGTTGCCCCGGCCAGCGGGTCCCCAGCCCGTTCGAGGCGGCGGCCTTGTCAGCCTCTGCCGCCAGCGTCGCCTCCGGAGCAGCCTGACTCAGGGAGACCAGCCAGGCGCGGGTTTCGGCATTGGCCGCGGGCGTCTCGTCCATCAGCGTGGCATCCAACAGTTGGGGAATATCCGTCACCAGTGACTTCAGTTCGGAGCGAATCGCCTTCGCGATCGTCTCGTAGCCACTGCCTAACCCGTCGAGGGCCTCCACGACAAAGCGTTGCAGGTCCAGCCAGGCACGACTGCAGGGCAAAGCCATCACGCTTTCCGCCGCCTCCAACAGCTCCTCGTACTTCTTGCTGAGCAGCAATCGTTTCAGATGCCGGCGAAGGTCGCTGGGAGGCGCTTCGAGCTTGGTGGGATCGGCGAGATCGATGGCGGCGCGCAATTCTCCCCACCGCAGTCCTCGCAACATGAGGTACGAGGCCGGGTTGTGGGGCTCGATCCGACGCAAATACGACGCCGCCTCGGCAACTTTCTTGACAGCCCCCAGCCGCTCCGGAGCCTCCGAAGAACCCTCCAGGGAGATCAGGACCCCAGTCCGCACCGGACCTGCGCCTGCAGCCGCGTCAGCCCCCTCGGCCCCGGGTGCGCCTTCAGCCGCGGCGGCCGGAACCGGCTCCACCGGGTCCGGTTCTTTCTCGCGCTTTTTCTGCAGCAAACCGTGGATCAGATGGCGTTCGGCCTCCAGGGCCTTCTGCAGCGGCCCAAAGGCCGGCCCTTCATCCCCGAACTTCTCGTCGCAAACGCTCTTCAGTTGCGCGAGCAATTGCAGGCAAGCGTCGAGGTCCTGCTCGGCCTGGGCATAGAATTTTTTGGGCGTTTCTTCAAACGCCTTATCAAAAGACTCGGGCGCGAGTTTGCCCTCTTTAAGCTGCGCGGCGCGGCTCTTCTTGGCGTCATCGGTTTTGGCCTGATCCTCGTAGCCCAGCGCCCGCGACTGCTGATGGTCGAGCAGGCTGTAGCGCTGTTTCTCGACGACGGGCGCCAATTTCAGGGGGATGTCGAGCTTGGTTCCAACAAAACCCAAAGGGGCGGAGCGGGACTCCGCATCTCCGTCTTCGAGTTCGGGATAGAGAGTGTCCCAGAACTTTTGCACTAGCCCAAGACACAACGACAACCCATCTCGCAAACCACCAAAGCCGTTTTTCTTGAGAGCTGCTTCCGTATACCAGGCGGCAAGCTGGAGATCTTTGCTTTTGGTGGTCAGCAGGTCGGTAGTGAGCTTGATGACCTGCGCATTGTCGGCGACCTTGCGGTCGGTCTCGGTCATGCCCGGTGGAGGCTGTGCCTCCTCGCGCCGGGCTTCTTTAATCTTGTCGTAAACGGGGTCGTAGCGGAGGTTCGCACCGCTGGCTTTCTCGCCGGCTATGGGTTGCAGCAGATCGTCAGGAAGGGGCATGATCAGGCGGCCACGGAAGCGGAATTGAATTCCAGCGCACGTAGTTCAAGGAACGGAATATCCTCTTCGTCAACCTGCCACACTTTCTGCCCGAACGGAATGTGGAACTCGGAACCCTGGGGCTTCTCCCAGACCGTTATTCTGCCGAGGCGAACTGCTTCATCAGGATGACGCCAGGAAAAGGGCGACAGCACGGGCAGCAGTACCTCGCCCAGCTCGGTGCCTTTGAACGATGGCGTGGTGCGTACGTTGGCCGGAGTCCAAATCAGATCTCTCAACCGCTTCGGCGGAGGAATTTGTATGGAGGCGACGTGTTCGATCCCGAGCAGCAGGTAGTTTCCCGCGGCAAACAGTTCCAGGCGCGCGCCAACCCTGGGATCGGCGTCGGCAAAATAAGTGAATGGCTTGTCATTCACCACCCCATTCCGCTCCGGTCCCGTATCCTCCTGTTCGGAAGGAATCTGCCCTTGTTCGAAAAGATCGTGGCGCTGGCGCTCCGCGAACAAGGCACTGCGGTAGAGCAGAACGCCCATTTCGCTCTCCGGTCCAGCCTGTCCGAGGACTTCCAGTTGTTTGTCTGCCCGCTCCCATTCTCCCGCGAAACACAGCAGCTCAAAGAGGAAGGTTCGGCGGCGAACATCGGTCGGATTGTCGCGCAATTCCAAACTCAAGGCCTTGATGGCGTCGGTCAACCGTCCGGCCTGGTAGAGCTCCAGTGGATTCATGTGGCACCTGAGAGAAAAGAATTCGCGTATGGATGCAGCCCAGTTTCCAATTACAGCATTGCTCAAGAAACAAAGACCGGAGGCACTTCGGCCCAGCCGCTTTCGCGGCCTTTGAAGTGCCTCCAGATTCAAAATCTACCTCAAAACATCGCCTGGCTAGCTGACCACTGACTGGGTTGCAATGTTGTAGCCCGCATTCGCCGAATTCGACACCGCACCAGAGGAGCTCACCTGTGAGCTGTAGGCATACACGACCTGCTCATAGGCGAAGCTGATGCTCTGGCTCGGCTTCCCCGATGCTCCGCTGCCACCAAAGGACTGGCTGGTGATGTAGCAGTTGGTGAAAGTCACCGTTACGTACGGGGTTGATGTTGACTGATCAGCGCCGGTGGACTCATAGAGCGTGAAGGTCGCAGTGTCGACCGGCTTCCCAGTGAACAGCTGGGCTAGAATCGCACCGCTGGACGAGTCGGTCTCGCAGGAAAAGCAGAAATCCGAGACAGAAACCGTGCCCCCAGAAAGACCGCCGCTTCCAAGATTCGCCGGGTTGGAAGCTCCGAACGAATAGCTCTCCAATTCGATGGCGTTTGAAACGCTTTGGGATTCACCGACAATATTCCCTAGGACAAGAAACGCAACTCCTGGCATGGTAATTCCTCCTTGGTTGACAATCGAATTTAAAGACCTCGTAAGGTCTGATTTTTGAAACCGGGCCGCTACAATTTAAGTCATCACTTCGCCGCCGCCGGCAGATCAGCCACCAGCCGCAGCGATACATTGATTTCATCCAGTTGGAAATGTGGCCGCAGATAAGCGACAGCCCGATAGGCTCCCGGCTTACCCTTGATCTCCTCCACGTCTACGCGGGCTTCACGCAAGGGGAACTTGGCTTTTGTTGCCGGGCCGGCCTTGTCATCTTGCGTAACGTACTTGCTGATCCAGCGGTTCAGGAAGCGCTGACAGTCGTCGCGCGACATGAAACCACCGATCTTGTCCCGCATCATCGCCTTGAGGTAATGCGCGAAGCGACAGGTAGACATCATGTAAGGCAACTGGGCGGACAAGCGAGCATTGGCATTGGCCGAATCACTGTCGTAAAGCTTCGGCTTGTTGCAGGACTGAATGCTGAAGAAAGCTGCCTTATCCGTGCCCTTGCAGTGGACCAGCGGTACCAGGCCCTGATCCGCCAGCTCTTTTTCTCTGCGGTCGGTGATGGCGATCTCGGTCGGGCACTTCAGAGCTACGTCGCCTTCATCGGTGCGGAACGTGTGCGAAGGAAGTCCGTCGACCAGGCCGCCGCCTTCGACGCCGCGGATCGCGACGCACCACCCGTAGGTGGCAAAGGCTTGCGTCATCTTTGACGCCAGTGCAAACGCCGAATTGCCCCAGAGGTACTTGGAATGGTCGGTGCCATCCACTCCCTCTTCGAAGTTGAAGCCTTCGACCGGCGCAGTTTCCTTGCCGTAAGGCAGCCGCATCAGCACTCGCGGACAGGTCAGGCAGACATACCTCGAGTCGTCGCTCTCCCGGAATCCCTTCCACTTGGCGTACTCCGTGCTGTCGAAGATCTTGCCGATGTCGCGAGGCTGGTCGAGGTTGGTGTAGCTGTCCATGTTCAGCAACTCGGGCGCAGCTGCCGACAGGAACGGAGCGTGAGCCGCGGCTGCAACCTGCGAGACTTTCTCCAGCAATTCCAGGTCTTCCGGATGCTTGCTGAACTCGTAGTCGCCGACCAGCGCGCCGAACGGTTCGCCGCCGAACAGACCGTACTCTTCTTCGTAAATCTTCTTGAAGGTCGCGCTCTGATCGAACTCGGGGGCCCTCTGCAGATCGCGCAGCAGGTCCTTCTTCGAGGCATTCAGGATGCGGATCTTCAGCTGGCTTCCGGTTTCGGACTGATCCAGCAGGTACTTGAGTCCCCGCCAGGTTCCTTCCAGTTTCTGGAACGCCGGGTGGTGCAGCACCTCGTTCAACTGGAGCGAAATCAGGTGGTCGATCTGCGCCACGCGTGCCGAAATCATCTGGTCCGCGTCGCGGCCCACGGTCATCGAACCTTCGAGCACCTGGGAAACGAATTCCTTGATCAGGCCACGGCCGCGCTCTTTGGCGGAAGGGTCGCTGAAACGCCCCTGTTCAACAATCTGATCGAGAAGACTGGATTCTGCCGCTTGCTCGACCACCGCTGAACTGCTTGCAGCTTTTTCTGTCTCAGGCATTGGGCTCTCCCTTCTGGCCGACTTCGGCTTTCAACTTGTCGAGTTTGTCGGTCTTGCTCACGGCTCCCAGCAGCGCTTCGTCCAGCTTCTCGTTGGTCTGCAGCGTACCCTTCAGGTCGTTCAGGCGCGTGCGCAGATCCAGCAATTCCTTGAGCGGTTTCACCTGGCGTGCGACTTGCTCGGGTTCGAAGTCCTCCAGACTCTTGAACTTCAAATCGACGCGAATCTGGCCGGCAGAAGAGTCTTCGCTCAGTTTGTTCTCTACCGCAAAACTCAGGTGCGGCTTCATGCTCTCCAGAACGGAGTCGAAGTTGTCAGGTGTGACTTCGACGAAACGCCGTTCTTTCAGTTTCGGCAGCGGTTGTTCGGGTTGACCGGTGAAGTCTCCAAGGACACCAACCACGAATGGCAGTTCCTTGATTTCGATTGCGCCTCCGGTCTCGACATCGTAGGTGATCTGAACTCGGGGCGGACGCACGCGGTCCAATTTATGCTGTGTGCTTGGTTTAGCCATGCTATCTCCCTACCTCTTCGGATTTTTCGAGGAAGCCTAGGTAAAAGTATTAAACGGTGCCGCAGTTCGACCGTGGGGGCGTCTGGTCAGTGCGGGCAACCCACATCGGGTTTAGTGGCTAGGCCCTTGCCCCTGACCGTACGGGTCGTGGTGCAACGGTTTATCACAAGCAATAACCGCAGTCAAGCACCAACCGACCTTTTCTCCCTAACAATCCCCGCTTTCCCTCGAACAACCCTACTGTTTCGTTCACCTCACCCACGTCCAAATAGTGGTGAGGATCGCGCAAACGTTACAACCGGGAATCGAGGCGTTGGCGGGGAAGACGTTCAACTGATTAAGGGCAGGACTAGCGGGAACGCGTTCCTGCTCCGGGCCGATCCGGACTCGGCCAATCAGGCCCAGCGGCCGGCCAACGCACGCAGCGGATGGGCCGCCGACTGGAATCGCGCGACCCGCACCGAGTCCCGGTTCTTGAACGAAACCAGTGGAATCAAGCCCGCGTCGAGCATGCCTTCGACCGCGTCTTCGGTCAGGAGCACCTCGGCACATGGCTGGGTGTAAGACTCGCCATTCCTGTTGCAGGTGTGAAGCGGAAGGCCTTCGATGCCAACGGCCTCGCCCGGTCGCATTTCCCAACCTGACTGGCTGAACGATTGCCCCAGCAGCAGCGCCAACGCCAAGGATGGATTTCCCCACAAGTAGTCCTCGTGGGCAACCGGGTCTGACATCTCCTCGAAGTCGAAAGACTCGAGGGCAGAAGTCTTCCGTCCATAAGGCAGCCGCAAAAGGATGCGGGGAAGCGCCAGGCCGACCGAGGCGGCTTCGGGAAGGTGACGGAATTCCGACCAGCAGGCTTGATCCTGGGTCTGGGCCCAATCACGCGGATGGGGGGCTGAGACCAGCGATGAGCAGCCCAGCAGTTGAGGGCTGGCTTGGGCCAGGAATGTTGCCCCGGCTCGATTCGCGATGCGCGCCATCCGCGACAGCAGCACCACGTCTTCCTTGTGCGGGGCGAAAGTGAAATTCCCGACAATGAGCGCCCACGGGTCCGCTCCCGGCGTCCCGACGGTTTTTTCCACCAGCAGGCGATCGGCTCCCGTGTCGCGCAGTTCGGCTGCCGAATTGAGGTCGGCGGCGAGTTCGTCCTTCGACACATCGATGAGAAAAAGTTTGAGCTGGGGACTGGTTTCGAGTTGCCGCACGAGGAGAAAAATCGCCCGCCAGATGCCTTCCAGGCCCTGAAAATCAGGGTTGTGCAGAATGGCCCGCATCAGGGCGCTGATCGCCCGATCCATCACGGCCAGGATTTCGGGTTGGCGGGGATCCGGTGTGCTCACCAGGCTTTGAGCCGCCACTCGCTGAGCGAAGGCTCGCACCGCGTCTGGTTCGCGCCTGGGTCGTTGATCCCCCAACGCCTCGGTCCGCTCGATCATGTCGTCGAGCAAGCTTCCCGCGGCTACACTCACCGCACTCGGAGGACGCGAGGCCACCACCTCCGCGGGTTGCGCAGGTGCGGCCGCCGGCTCCTTCTGCCCTATGCCCAATTCTTCCGCGGCATCCTTGAAACTGGAGCTATCCTGCAGGCGCTGCCGAAGCGCGCGCAGCTTGGCAAACGCCTCGATCCGCTCGAAAATCGAATCAGGATGAAATTCATCGATTTCGGAAAAACGCAGGTGCAGCGAGCCCCCGTCCCCAAGAGGCAGCCTGATTTCGGGCTTGTAGCCGGCCAGGACTTCGTCGAAGTTGTCGCGATCAACCAGCACCGCTCGCCGCTTTCCAAGGTTGTGCGGTTCGGAAAGCTTGCGGTTCGCGCGTCCGCTGAAATCACCCAGAATCGCGATACAGAAAGGGGTCTCGTCCGTGGGACGGGCACCGGAGCTGTCTCCACCGGCGCTCAAGTTGACGCCACCAAAGTCGAACGGTTTGGACACGGAACGCTCCTAAGAATTCACGTTTGCCAAGACTACCGCTTCTACTGATCACTATTGCTCTTGATGAGATCGAGCTTGTGCAATCCGTCTCTTGCATCCTGGTTGTCAGGCTGCAACTGAAGGATCTTGCGATACGCGATGCGGGCGTCGTCGTAGCGGCCCTCTCCCGCATTCTTGCGGGCCATCTTCAAAAGCTGGGGAATATCTTTTCGTGACAAGCCGCCAACCTCCTCGACCACGACCGGGGGCTCGACGGGCTTCACCGGCGCGACCGGAGGCTGGTGGATCACCGGAGGCTTTTTCTCTGGCGGTTTCACCTTCGCATCTATTTTCGGCGGGACCGGTTGGGGCTGCTCGGGCGGAGGCTGCTCGGCCACGGGCTTCACGGGTGGTTTGCCGTTTGGAGCTGTCCCGCCTTCGTAAGTATCGGTCGCCGGAATCCGCACCCTCGCCGGTGGCACCGGCCAGTTCAGCACCGTAATGAGGGCGGCCACCAGAATCAGCGCGGCCACACCCACCAGGATCTTCCCGCGCGTGAGGAACGGCCGCGGTTCTTCCAATTCCCGCAGGAGCGGATTGGGCGCTTCTTCCTGCGCTTCGGGCGGGATCGCGTGGCTTGGAGTTGGCGGTTGCGGTTGCGGAGCTGGCGGCGGTGGAGTCGCCTCACCCGGGCTTTTGAAAACAAAGTCTCCGGTAGCGGTCGGAGGTGTTGTACCCTCGCGCGCCGCATCGCCCCGGCTGCGGCGCACGGGGAGATTCACCATGGCGGTGGCACCCATGGCGGGAGCCGCCGGCTTTGGTTCTGGCGCTTCCTCTGGCACCAGACTCTGCAGGCGTGAGGATTGTTCCGGCGTGGTCCAGATCAATTCGACCAGCCCGGCCTGCTCAGCTCCCGCGGAAGTCATTGCTGGAACTGCGCGAAAATCCAATCCGGGAACGTCGCGCCAGCGCCGTGAAAGATTCTCGGGGAACAAGATCTGACCCGGACGAGCCTGTGCGAGTGATGTCCGGACCATTTCGCGACCGCCAAGTTGAGCACTTTGTGGCTGATAGATGAGGATTGCGGCGCCTACGGCTTCACCCGGGCCACCCGACAAGAATTCCAAGATTGTGGTCTGAATCCGCTTGGCGGCGACCAGCGCTTGCCCGGGACTGTCGAAGTGCGCCGCCATGACGGCGGGCGATTCTCCAGCAATTCGACCGCGACTGGCTGCGATCAGGTCCGCGATCATGAACAGGCAAACACTGTCGCTGTTCCAGGTCAACGATCCGGGGCGGTTATAGCCCTGCAGTCCCCAAAGACGAATGACAATGTCGGTCGCATCGGCTCCTGCCGCGCTCGGGGCCTGGCCCTGACCTGCGACGGCGAACTCGCGGCTGTCCGTTTTCTGATCGTAAGGCGTCATGCTGGTCTGGGGGAGGCGAGTTATCGGACTGGTGTGGTAGGTTACTGCAAAATGAAACGCCAGGCAAATGCGGGTCTGCGCGGGATGGCGCTTTCATGCCTCCACATCGCCCGCCCGCAGGCTTGACTTCGCCCGGACGGTGAGTATGATACGGGCACCTGCGCCAGCAAATTCATGTATTTGCCTGCACCCGGGATCCTATGCCACGACGTTGGATAATTGATGTTGAATTGTGTTCACGGTCCGCTTTCCGCAAGGCCGCATTGGCCCTGCTTTTTCTCGCCATTGCGAGTCCCGCGGTTCAATCTAAAGAAGCTTCATTGACTGCGATCGAGCTTTTTGACGGCCCGGGAGGCGCCGCTTTCGTTCAAGTCAGCGACTTGCTGATCAACGGGAAAGCTGAAGTGCGCTCCTGCGCGGGTGCGACGCAGATCAACAAGTCCGCCTACGGCAAGCTGCCGAAGATCCCGCTGAATGCCGGCGTAATGTCGGTGGAACGCGACGCCAAGGGGGTAATGAATCTCACCCGCGAGACGGGCTCGGAGTGCGTGGTCCCGTCAAATCTTAAATTCGAAAAAGACGAATCGCTGACCCCGGCGCAACTGGCGGACCGGGCGGTCGTCGCCGGTCAGGTGCTGAGTTCGTCACCGACGGGCACGACGGTTGTGCCCCCCTTCAAGGCCGGAGTGAGAATCGTTTTCGTCCCTGCGCCCGACACCGAATTGGGCGAATACCTGCGGGCCGACCGCGCCCATGCGGTGGAGCAGTGGCAGGACTATCTCGGCCGCTACCCCAAGACGGCGCACACCGCCGCCGCCAAGCAGGCTCTCGCCGCCCTCCTGCTGAAAGAGGGAGACGATCAATTTGCGGCCTACAAGAGCTCGACCGCCACGCAAAGTCCTGCCTACTCCAGTCTCAAGATTGCGCTTCTGCGCGCGGGCGCGGCCAGTGAACTGATCCCGGGTAACGCAGCCGCTTCCAAACTCCACGACGACGTTCGCGTGCAACTGGTTGCCGTCGCCGAGAAGAGCCGGGCCGAACTGCTGGCCTACAAACAGGCCCTGGCCGGCAACACGCCCGGGTACGTCCACCTCGCCAACGGCCGTCAACTGGCCGACCACACGCTGGAGGTCGATCCTCATTTCGACCAGGGGCTGGGACTGCAGGCGTCAATCGAGACGGAAGCGCAACGGGTTGATTCCGCCTTGCGCAACGCCGATTCCATGATAGCGGCGCAGCGCTTTGACGACGCGCTGAAAGCGGTGGCGGAGTTCCGTGCTTTTGCCGATGAAGAGCCCCGCATCGCCGGTGTCATCACGGCCGCGTACCAGAGTCATTTCGACCGCGGCAAAGCGGCGGCGGCGAGCCAGAAGTGGCACGACGCGGTGCAGGAGTATCAGAAGGCGAATGACATCAAACCCACTCCGGAGGCGGCCGCGGCTCTCAAGCAGGCGGTAGCCGACTTCCAGACCGCCAGCAACCGTGCCGGAGCCGATGCCGCGCTGCAGCAGAGTGCCGCCTTCGAACAGGACAAGCGCTATGTCGAAGCCTACGAGACCCTGGCTGATCTCCCTGAAACGCAGCGTGTTCTGGTAAGGGACCAGATGCAGTCGCTCGAGCCGAATTACATCAAGGCCGCATCCGACGAAGCCAAGAAACTGCACGACGCGCACATCCCCATCCAGGGTCGCATGGATGAGATCGGCGTGGTCAAAGCGCACGAGTATCTGCTGCGGACCACTGCGCTGCAGCCGGACGATCAGGATCTCAAACTCCGCCTCAACGTAATTGACCAGACTCTCAGCGATTATTACGTGACGCAGGCCAAGCGCTACCTGGATAAACCGCTGGGGTCCGGAATCGGTCTGGCCTGGTTGTATCTGGACGAGGCGCAGCAGTACCAGTCGAACCGCGACGACGTTCGTGACGAACGCACCAAGTATTCCTCGGTTCACAACATCCGCTCCACGCTCTCGATCAAGGTTCAGTTTCGCGATCAGACTTCGCGCCGCGACAGTGCCGGGTTCGCCGACCAGTTGTCCGACGCTATCGCGACCGGACTGGAAACGACGGCTTTGCCGGTCCGCATCATCCGCGCCTCCGATGCCACCCCGGTGGATCCGAATTTCCAACTCGTCGGAGACGTGCTGGAGCATCGCGCGGTCGCAAAACCCACCATCGAATCCGTCGACTCCGAATATCGCGCCGCCGAACGAGAAATCCCGAACGAGGAATGGAACCGGGCGAATCGCGACTATGAAGCCGCCAACCTCGATCTGCAGCGAACGCAGAAACTACTGGAGGGCACGCAGGCGCACGGCAAGAAGAAAGACATTGCCGCCGCCGAAAGCGCCGTCGAAGACGCGCAGAAGCGGGTCGAGCAAGCTCACAGCAAGCTCGACTCCATTCCAAAGACAACTTTGAGTGATGTGGTCAAACCGTACAGCTACACCCGCAAGACAATCGATTTATCGGCGGCGGTCGAGATCGGCTTCCGCATCGTCGACGCCCCCGGGACCACGATCGCCACCAGCGCACCGATTAAGAATTCGAATCAGAAGCAGTTCGTTCTGCTCGAGAACGTAAACCCGGAGGACACCAGAAACGTGAGGCAGTCCGGGACTCCGCCCGACGAAATTCAATTTCTCAATGATGTCGAGATCGCCGCCCGCACCGCCCTGGTCAAGGACGTGAAGACAAAGGTGGAGTCGCTTCCCGCCAAGATTCTGGCACAGGCTCGGAAGCACCTGGCCGACAGCGACGCCGATGGCACCGCCGAGTCCTACATCCTTTATCTGAACTCGACTCCGGATGCTCCCACGCCGGAACGCGAAGAAGCCAGAAAGTACCTGCGGGAGCAGTTCAACATCACCTGGCCGGGCGGATCGTCATAACCCGCAGATTTGAATTCTTCTCTGGTCCAGTCAGTACCGCGGTAGTAGACTTGTCAGACGGATTCGGGTTGGCGAATCCGGCAGTGGCCAGAAACGTGTTCCCCTAACACTCTGGCGGGCTCAGGATTTCGATCTCGTGACGGCTCCAGAAATCAAACGCATCGGTAAGTACGAAGTGATCGACCTTCTCGGTCGCGGCGGGATGGGTCTGGTCTATCGTGCCTTCGATCGACAACTCAATCGCGAAGTCGCGATCAAGACCGTCACCGAGGGCTTCACCCGCGACCCGGAGATGCTGCAGCGATTCTACCGCGAGGCCGCCAAGACCGGGGCCCTCAAGCATCCCAACATCGTCATCGTCTACGATCTCGGCGAGCAGGACGGCTTTCCCTACATCGTCATGGAATACCTGTCCGGCGACCCTCTGGACAAGGTCATCCAATCGGGCAGGTCCCAGCCGCTTGCATTCAAGCTGCAGATCGTCGAGCAGGTCTGCTACGCGCTGGGATACGCCCATCGCAACGACGTCATTCATCGCGATGTCAAGCCCGCCAACGTGATTGTGCAGCCCGATGGCGTCGTCAAACTGCTGGATTTCGGCATCGCCCGCCAGGAAAAAACCGACGGGCATCTGACCCGCACCGGACACGTGATTGGCACCATTCAGTACATGGCACCTGAGCGCCTGAAGAACGCAGCCTTCGACGGCCGCTCCGACATTTTCTCGGTGGGAGTCATGCTCTTCCAGTTGCTGACCGGGCAGCTCCCTTTCACTGGCGACTACAGCATTGTCCCGAAAATTCTGGGAGAGAAGCATCCTCCTTTGCGCCAGTTCATCGACAAGTATCCCCCCGCTCTCGATGCCATTATCGATCGGGCCATGGCCAAAGATCCCGACGACCGCTATTCCACGGCTGACGAGATGGCGGCCGAAGTCGCATCGGTGTGTCAGGACCTGAAGAAGGAGCAAGTCGCCGAGTGGATCCAGCGGGCAGAGCGGCTCTTTCACGAAGAGCAGTACACGACGGCGCGAGACGTTCTGCTGCAACTCCTGAAGGTCGACAGCCAGAATACGGGAGCGCGGCAACTGATCGCGCAGGTGCAGCAGAACCTGAACCTGCGGCAACGAGCCGACCAGTTGCGGCAGTTGCGCATGCAGGCTGACCAGGCCGCCGCGGACAAGCGCTACGAAGAAGCCATTGACTGGTTGCAACAGGCCTGTGGTCTGGATCCCACCAGCACTGAACTCTCCGAGCTTCTGGAAGCGGTCCGGCAGAAGAAACGCCGCCGAGAAATGATTGAAGGGTACTTGCACGAAGCCGAAGCCGCGCGCGACCGGGGCGACCTTGGTCATGCCGGGGAGGTGATCGCCAAGGCCGTCGAGCTGGACGCCGAAGACTCGCGCGTCCGCGCCGCCCATGTCGCGCTGGCGCGTTTGATCGAGGATGCCGCCCGTCAGGCCAAGGC
>Ga0209698_10003808_pt1 | contig 16662 bp, 11 predicted proteins | sample LitLauG_LLR_2012_FD_187203 | JGI IMG/M metagenome (GOLD analysis project Ga0209698, IMG submission 187203) | Freshwater sediment microbial communities from Pennsylvania, USA - Little Laurel Run_MetaG_LLR_2012 (SPAdes) (version 2) | ecosystem: Environmental > Aquatic > Freshwater > Creek >...
TGGGCTTCGGGTTGACCACCCCGTCGCCTTCCGTGGTTAGCGTGCCGCACGGCCAGACTTCGTCCCCGGTGAGCTTTCAGGTGACGGCCTCGGGATCATTCAGCCAGACAGTCAGCGTCGCGTGCACCGTCAGCAATGCGACCTGCGCCTTGACTCCCGGCACCGTGGTGAATCCGACCGCAGCCAACCCGGTGAATATGACGGCGACAGTCAGCGTGCCTGCTTCGACCGCAGCCGGCAGCTATCCCGTGACCATTCAGGCCACCACCGCGGGAGCGCCCGCGCCGATCAGCGGACAATTCACGCTGACGGTCACTGCCAATCCCGATTTCACCCTGACCGAGCCCACGGCATTCCCCGAGGTAAATGCGGGAAGCGCAAGCACAACCGGAGCCGTCTCGATCAGTTCTCAGGACGGTTTCAATAGCGCGGTGGCCCTGAGTTGTACGAGCACGCTGGGCAGCGGAGTCTGCTCCATCAGCCCGGCGTCAGTGACTTCGTTCCCCGCCGGCGCCACGCTGACCATCAACGCTACCGGTCTGGCGGCCGGAGCCTATTCGGCTTCGGTCTCGGGAACTTCAGGCGCGACCACCCACAGTCTCTCGATTCCGTTTAATGTCGGGGATTACACCATCTCCGGTACGCAATCCCTCACTTCCGCTCCGGGCGCCCAGGCCGTGGCGCATCTCACTTTTACTTCGCAGAATTTCTACTCTGGAAAACTGAGCGTTACGTGCGATGCCAGCGCGCTGGCCTCGGCGATATGCACGCTGTCTCCGGCGAATCCGATCTCCGTTGCGGCAGGAAGCAGCGCCAATCTCACAGCGACGATTACCATTCCCGGCAATGCGCCTTCAGGGAACTACAACGTCAGCATCCATGCGCAAGACACCACCGGAGCGCCGACGCACTCCTTCGTGGCGACGCTGACGGTTGCGCAGGACTTCCGCGTGACCTCCTCGACGCAGAGCCAGACCGTAACTGCCGGCCAGACTACCGGCCCTTACAACCTGACCATTCAGCCAGTGGGTTCGTCGTTCAACGCGCCGGTTTCGTTTTCCTGCTCGGGATTGCCCGCCGGGGCGCAATGCCTGTTCAATCCCAGCGGCGCAATCACGCCCGGAAATTCCGCGGTCGACGTTGTTCTGAACATTGCCACAGCGGCGAGGGCGAGCGCGGTGCGATCGCACGCAGGGCATCGCGGAATCTTCCATGCCATGTGGCTCCTGCTGCCCGGAACTGTTCTTGCGTGGATCTTCGGCCTGAGTTCGGTGCGGTCCAGGCAAGCGACTCTCCGATTCACGGCGCTGCTGCTGGCGCTGTCGGTTCCCATTGCACTGCTCTCCTGCGGCGGGGCCAGCACGGGCGGTGGCGGCGGAGGTTGTTCCGCCGCGCCCAGCGCTCCCGCCGGGCTCGCGGCTTCCGCCACCACGAGCACGGGCACAACCCTGAACTGGAACCCTTCGGCCGCCGTCGCCGGGTGCTCGATCAGCTATTCGATCTACAAGAACAGCTCGGTGCTCGCCACGACGGGCAGCACGAGCTACAACGTGACCGGGCTTGCCCCCGCCACGCAGTACAGCTTTGCGGTCACGGCCAGTGATTCCGCCGGAACGTCCGCGCAAAGCGCCTCTATCAGCACGACGACGCTCTCCGGTGGAACCCAGGCCGGGGTTTACACCATCACGATCACAGGAACCTCGCCGGGTACGGCCTCCGACTCGGGCCAGAGCGCGCAGGTGACTCTCGTCGTAAACTGAGCGGTGCGGGAGCGAGCCTGCTTTCCCGCGGCCGCAAGATCATGCCTGACTCTCGCTGCGATGTGATCATCATTGGCGGTGGCGTCGTGGGACTGGCCGTCGCCCTCGAGATCACGCGGCGCTTTCCCCATCTGCGCCTGATGCTGCTGGAAAAAGAAGATCGTGTCGCCCGCCACCAGAGCGGGCACAACAGCGGCGTCATCCACTCCGGCGTGTACTACAAGCCGGGGTCGCTGAAGGCCCGGCTCTGCGTGACGGGAGCGGCGGCCATGATCGAGTTCTGCCGCGAGCATGGCATTCCCCACAGAGTCTGCGGCAAAGTCATCGTTGCCACCACGGCGGACGAAGTGCGCCGGCTTGACGAGTTACATCGACGAGGTCAGGCGAACGGCCTCTCCGGCCTGCGCTTAATTGGATCGGAAGAACTGCATGAAATCGAGCCGCATGCCCGGGGCCTGAAGGCGCTGGTCGTTCCGTCCACGGGCGTGACCGACTACGCGCTCGTCTGCGAGAAATATGCCGAACTGATTTTGGCGCGAGGCGGTGCCGTGCTTACCTCGGCTGCCGTCACCGGAGTGAAACGATCCGCCACTGAGATCGTGGTCGAGACCTCACGCGGAGCGTTTTCGACGGGCGCTCTGATCAACTGCGCCGGGCTCTTCAGTGACCGCATCAGCCGCATGGTGGGCGATGATCCGGGCGTGATGATCGTCCCCTTCCGCGGGGAGTATTACGATCTTAAGCCGGAACGCGCCGCGCTGGTGCGCGCTTTGATTTACCCGGTTCCCGATCCGCGCTTCCCGTTTCTCGGAGTCCACTTCACGCGGCGGATCAGCGGGAAGGTAGACGCCGGTCCTAATGCCGTTCTGGCGCTCGCCCGCGAAGGCTACCGTCACCGGGACCTCAGCGTGCGCGATCTGGCCGGCTCGGTCTTCTATTCCGGTTTCTGGCGCATGGCCCGGCAGCATTGGCGCATGGGCCTGGGAGAGTGGCATCGGTCGTTGTCGAAGAGCGCGTTTGTTCGCGCGCTGCAGAACCTGCTGCCCGAAATTCAGGAGCGCGATCTGGTGCGCGGCGGGTCCGGCGTGCGTGCCCAGGCCCTGAAACCCGACGGCTCGCTGGTGGACGATTTCCAGTTTGTGACTTCGGGCAAGGTGATGCATGTGCTCAATGTTCCGTCTCCGGCGGCGACGGCGTCGCTGACCGTAAGCCGGGCCATTGTGGACGCGGGGGCCCAGCAACTCGGACTGTCCGACAATTCTTCGTACACGCGAGGAACATGATGACGCGGAGAAAAAATGCTGGATTTCTGCTGATCCCGGTTCTGCTTGCCACCTTCAGTACATCGGCGCAGTCAACTTGGCCGAACGTATGGCCTCTCGCGGAGGAGATGTTTGCCGGGAGATCCCTCGGCCCGCTGGAGAAGACGCGGGCCTTCGGGATGACGACCGGCAATCCGAGAATTCAGACTGACCCACAACCGAAAGTGTCGTCAGCCTGGACCCTTGTCTGGAGCGACGAGTTTAACGGGGCGAATGGATCCGGCCCGGATCCCGCGAAATGGGTGGTGGAGACCGGCGGCGGAGGCTGGGGCAACGAGGAACTGGAGTACTACACCGGCCGCTCCCAGAACGTCCAACAGCGGGACGGCAATCTTTTCATCACGGCGCAGCAGGAGAAGTACACCGGCCCGGACGGCGTCACGCGCCGCTATACTTCCGCGCGACTGAAGACCCTGGGCAAGTTCGCGCAAGCATTCGGCCGCTTCGAGGCCCGCATCAAGATTCCCCGGGGGCAGGGTATTTGGCCGGCATTCTGGATGCTGGGCGACGACATCGAAAAAGCAGGCTGGCCAGCCAGCGGAGAAATCGACATCATGGAAAACATCGGGAAGGAACCGGCTATGGTGCACGGCACGGTTCACGGTCCGGGATATTCCGGCGAACACGGCATCGGCGTTCCCTACTCGCTGCCTGCGGGCCAGCCCTTTGCCGACGATTTCCATCTTTTCGCGGTGGAATGGGAACCGAAAGTGATTCGTTTCTACGTTGACGATCACCACTATAAGACGGTGACTCCGTCGGATTTGCCGTCGGGAAGCAAGTGGGTGTACGATCACCCCTTTTTCCTGTTGTTGAATGTTGCGGTGGGTGGAAACTGGCCCGGACCTCCCGATGGTTCGTCCGTTTTTCCCCAAACCATGGTGGTGGATTATGTGCGGGTGTATCGTCGGGGGTCGCCATAGAGAAATGGCCCAGACTTGGAAAATGACGGACTCCACGCCCGGCACAGGCGTTGGCCGAGGACCGGGTGGTCTCCGGGCGCATGCCCGGAAGCGCCCTTACCCCTTGACAGGACTTCCGGCCTCTGCTGAAATCCCTACGTCGGGCGGCGACCCGTCGGCCCGCGTCCCCCCACAGCTGCCAAACGATTTCCCTTTCCGGCCCGGCGGGTACAATCTCCTGAGGCTACGGGGTTTTTGTTGACGCTTATGTTTCCGGTTCCCAAACACGAATGGTGGTTCTGTAACAAGGCGAATTGTCACGCGCCCGACCGGGTGTACGGGCAGCAGGCGCAATTCCTGGCTCGGATGTGGCTGGAGCAGCTGCGCGCAGACCCCCTGCGGCTCAACCTTCTCCGTGATTTAATGCGGAGCAAGATCTCAATCGACCAGTTTCAAGGGGCCGATTCCAGCCTGGCCCGGCAAGTCGAGGCCATGCTGGCCACGGGCAAGTTGCATCTCCACAAGAAGCCATACGAGACCACGTCGGGCAGCTATATTCAGGACGACCAACCGGCTTTTCCTCTGGCGAATCGTCCGCCGCGCGACTCATCCCCGGCTCCTGCGCCGGTTGATCCGCCCAGCTTTCCGCCAAACGTGAGCCTGGCGCAGATTGCTGTCGTTCTGGCTTCGGCGGCTAGGGCCGGGGCGCCGTTCTGCGAGGAGTGACAGAACCAATGAAGGCGGCGGTCGCCGCCTACAAAGATATGACGGATCAATGGCTATCCCGCATTGAGGAAATCCTGTGGCCCGAGGGGCCGCGGCAGAACATCTGGATGGTTCTCGATGGCGCGCGCTCCATCGAGGTCTTCCGCCTGCTGCTCGAGTGTCACCTCGAGTATTCCTGCCTGTACAGCGGAACACTGCCCCCGCAACTGGAGATGGTAGCCCCTTACCTGGTACAGCTGGATCACGGGTATCGCGACACACACCGTTTGATCCAGAAAGCCTGGGGAAACAACTGGGGAGTGTTTCTGCGCAGCGATACGTCGCTGAAAAAGCTGCGCCGCCATTTACGCACGTTCCTGGTGGTGCGCGACTCCAAGGGCAAGCGTATGCTGTTCCGCTACTACGATCCACGTGTGCTGCGGGTGTACCTGCCGACGTGCGTCACAGCGGAATTGCAGACGGTGTTCGGCCCGATTGAGTGCTTCTGGACGGAGGGTGAGGGGCCGGGAGAAATGCTGGAGTTCCAGTTCGCCGGCAAAGATCTCGAACAGAGGAGCCTCGTAGTCGGCCAGTACAGCAAGGAACCTGTTTCGCGGTAGCGCCGGGTCCATCCCAGCTCCAGGATTAGTACCGCTCCGCCTTTTCACTGGGATGTGTTGCCTTCCGTCAGGGTCGGACGATATCGCTTGTATAGGTTGGGGAACGATACCGTACACAGACCCGGGTCCAGCCCATCGATATGCACGAACCCATCGCCGTCGAGTGGTCCGGAATACTGTTGGTTCGTCGTGCTGGTGATCTCGTACCATTCGTTGGGAATGGGATCCCCGTTCTCATCGACCAGTTTGATCTCGATCCAGTGCTTGGGACTTGGGCAACTGCCCGCGTCGTCAGCGTCAGGCTGGGAGAGCGTGTTCTCCTGCGCCGAGTTAAGCGATTGCGCAGTGCTGTTATTGCTTCCGTTTGCCATTTTCCGTCTCCGCGAGGTGCTGCTTCACTTTGTGATAAAGCCATGTGGCCCTGAATTTCGCTGCTGCAGGATTTTTGTCGTGCAGGATTTCCTGCGCCCATGCGTACTCTTCCTGAAATTCGAAATCTTCGCCCAGCACGACGACCAGGTCGACGTATTGTTCTACGTCGGCCAGTGCGCTGAAGCCATATTCCCGAGCCCGGTTCACGGCATGCAGGACCAACCGCCTCATGCGGGATCTTCCCAGACTCGCGCACTGGGCCGGGAAGCACTCCCGGACGTGGTCGTGAATCAGGTGCATCCGGAATGATTTCCGGAGTGCGTGCATTTGCGGTTCGCGAATCGTAAGCATGGCGGTAAAGTTGAAGTCGTTCGCTCAGTAGGGAACGCCGTCGGGTACTCCCGTTTTCATTACCAACTGCCCTTTTACCTCGATCTGCTGCCGCTCGCCGGCCAGGTTCAAGTACGGACAACTCTCCGGCGCATCTTTGGCCAGCACGCTGTTGCCGGAGCCCGGAAGACACCACCTGAGCTTATCCTGTCTCAGCCATGGCAGCAGATCGAAATCCCATACCTTGATGTCGTAATTCCAACCCCCGGGCCAGGTATAGCGGGCGCGTGCCCACCCGGGCGCCAGCCGTTCCGGATCGGGCTTGACCAGCGCGAAGTACGCGATCGGGTAGGCCACACAACCGTTTTGCATTCCCAGTTGGCCCATGACAGCTTTCATGGTCGGCAGTTGAAGAATTTCGGGAATGACGAAAGGAACTTCGGGGCCTACTCGCGCCTTGAAATCTCCTCCCCAGGGCTGGCTGCCCTGGAAGTTGACTGCGCCCCGCACCAGGCAGAAATGAGGGCAGGCCGGTTCATCGGGCGGTAGCACGTCGGGGCGCCACCAGAGCCCGTCGAAACCAAATGGGTCAAACATCCGGGCGAGAGGTTCCTGATCGAACGGGCAAACCGCGATGATTGGACGGGGCAGCCGAGCCCAGTATTCCTGCTCCACGGCGCGTGCCAGGTCGCGATGATGCCGCAAGCCAGCCACATCCCGTCGGTTCGCTGCCGCTAGCAACAGCGCCAGTTCCTCGGCGTTCCTGCGCAACAGCAGGTCGCGCTGTTCGCGGGTCAGCGGCGGCAACGTCGTAGCATCCGATCCCATCAGTATTTCCCCTGCCAGATTTTGTCCCAGTCGATGTTGTGCTGTTTGTAGAAAGCCTTCAAATCCTCGTTCGAATTAATATGCACGGTGGTGCCGTCGGGCATATACGCGGTAACACCCTTGCCTTGCGGGCCCGCGTTTGGTCCCATCTCTGGATTGGTCCGCTGGGTCCAGTTGTCCTGGGGGCCATGCATGATGGTGGGCGTTCCAAATTGCTGGTTCATTTCACCGGCTTGACTGTCGGAGAGCCAGGCTTCGCTCCCGTCCGCATTGTAGACCCCGTGCAGATCGCAATCGCTGTAAAAGCCTTTCGTGTATTCCGCGTTGGTTACGACATAGCCTTCTTCCGGACTACCGATTTTGTAGCCCGAGCCCTCTAACTTGGCTTTGTAGGCGGTGTACTTTTCTGGGAATGTGGTTCCGGCGAGGTGGCTGTCCGCCATGAGCATGTCCACGAGGCGTTGGTCGCTGGGATCGAGGACGGCCAAACCAATGTTCGATCCTCCCTTGGCTGTCTTCGCCTTCAGTGTCTCGGGTTTCGGTCCGTAGCCGGGCTTGCCATAGTAGTTGACCGCTGCAGGATTGGCGTCGCGGACCAGAATGATCTGTTGCTTGTCCTGCGCCATGGTAGAGAAGATCTCGTCCTGACCCGTGGTCAGGCCGCGCGCGTTGGGCGGTGGAGTCGCCTCGGAGGGGCCGCTCAGTTCGCCGGCTCTTCCCTGGATTTCAGCAGTCGTGGTGTGGGTCGTTACCCGCCGTTTGACATTGGGGTCGGCCTCGCAAACCTCTCCTTCCGTAACCGGTTTCGTCGTGATCTGGAATCTGCCCTTGGGATCCGCGAGCATGTCCAGTTTTTCGTTGGGGGTCTTGACGATGTTCGGGTCTTCTGAGAACTTCGCCCCCTGCTCCGCGATTTGCGCTTTCAAATTCAGGGCCTCGATGTCGGTGGCGGTGCTCTTCAGGCTGATGAAAGTCATCAAGCTGCTGAAGGCCAGATTGCGCGACCAGTTCACGAAGCGGGCGGCACGCTCTTCCGGGGGAATGTTGGGGTCGCTGATCAGGGTTTCATACTCCTTCATGTAGTCCTCGGCGACCAGAACGCCCTGGATCATGTTGTCGCCGATTTGACCGATCAGGCAGCCCTTGAGGACCTTTCCTGAAGTATCCGAAACCTCGAGGTAGGCGGCGCGGGCCCAGGGGGCGTTTGCCGCGGCTTCTTCGGCCACCTGCGCCACCCGCGCGCTAACCGCTCCTATCCCGGCCAGCATATTGCCCACGATCGTGAGCCCGTCGAAGACGTTGTCCTTCCAGGAGCCAATACCCAGTATCTGCCGCTGCGCGATGTTGATCGTCGCCGCCGCAGTACTGGAAAAAATCATGACCCACATGCCGGTCGACGCCACCGCCTCGCCGGTGACGCCAAACATCACAACCGCGGGCCCGCAGACGAAGCCCACTCCCATCACCATCAGGGCCGCCGTCGCCCCTATTCCCAGCCACTTCACGACATAGTCCCAGCGTGTGGCCCCGTCGGTATCGAAAGCGTTCGCCTTGCGGGTCTGGGGAAGAATCAAATGGTATTGCAGTTTTCCCGGCGGGTACTTGTTCTTGTAGTGATTCCAGGCATCAAAGAGATTGTCGAGCGCCTCGTCGTCGGTGACCCCTGTTTGGTCGAACTGCTGAGGAAGGTCGAGTGTGGGGAAACTCCAATCCACCAGCCGCCAGGTTTGCTTGGGCGGTTGGGCGGGCACAGTCTCGTAGTGCGGGCGCCCTCCGAAGGTCGAGTAGCGCTTCGTCTCCGGCGTCGCCGGGGTGCTGCTCATCTTGCAGACAAAGACGTTCAACCACGTGGGGCTCTGAACCTCCGTCGCATAATGCAGCGCCCTGACGGGAAAGCGCATCTTGCCGTCGGTGGGCTGGAGGATCTCGGCCAATTTGTCCCTGTACTTCTCCAGTTCATGAATCGTTTGGTTGGCGTGGTCCTGACGCTCCTTCCGGAAGTTCTCGTTTGCGTTTTGTGCGATTCGTGCCGCCTCCGCGTTGTCGCCGTCCCTGACGCACATCTTGTAGGCTTGTATCTGGGAGGCGTAGACGGAGCCGGGCGGCACACTGGCCGCGGCCTTGTCGAGATTGCTGAAGTCGATGCTGCCGGGGAATTTTTCCTGGGACTGCTTCACCAGTTTGATCTGCCCTTGCCAGAACTCGACCGCTTGGTCGGCCTGCTTCGGCGCCTCTTTGGAGCCCTCGCACCACATGCGGGACATCACCGCATCCAGCGGGGTCACGCGCTGCCCCAGAAAGCACCACTTCTCATCGTCGCTGTAGCGATTGACGGCGCAGACCACCACGTACTTTCCCGGATCTTCGTCCCAGGTTTTCAGCCAGCGCGGACCGGCGGCGGAAAGAGTCACTCCTAGCTGGAGCTCGCCACTGCTCTTGGAGCGGATAATCGCCGATTCCGGGATCAGGTACCAGGAGAAATGATCCCGCAGCCCCTGGTAGTCTGCGCTCCACGCGGTCGGATACTGTACTCCATCGTGGAATAGACAGACGTAGGTGATCTTGGCGCCCGGCGTTACCGAGGTGACATCGGGGACAGCGTGGATGGAGTAGTCCTTGGAGAGGGGAACATTCGGGACTACATCGAGATTTGGATCCCCCATGCCTGCCTGCCTTCACACCTGACTCTGCAGGTCCACCCTTTGATTGATCTGGGCGCCGCTGCTGTTGTCGATGTCGTTATAGGCCAACATGGCATCCGCCAGGGCCCGAGCATCCTTGTCCGTGACGGTGTTGCGCATGTCGGCCAGCCAGCCTTGACCGGAGATGTCGTTGTAATACGTTTCGTAGTTGGAGATGGTGGCCCGGATGACGTCGGGATCGTGCTGCAGCAGGGCGAACACTTCTCCTATATCGTTCTGCAAGAAGGCGTCGTGGGAATATCCCGCCAGGGACTTGGCCAGGATGTCGTCGTGATCGGAGTATAGGATGGAGAACAGTCCGGGGGGAGGATCCTTGATCAGAGCCAGCCCGCCACGGCCCAGGTTGCCTTGTCGCACGGTACCGTCTTCAAACGTCACTTTGTACGCGGTGTCGGGAATGGGATGAGCGCGATCGTCCACCAAACGAATGATCATGCAATGACTCGGCAACACCCGTACGGTGTGCGTATTGTCTGCGGGAAGACCGGAGTACTTCCATTTCACCGGGACCCAGACAAGGCCCGGGTCATCGCTGCTGTCGAACATGTAATTCTTGCGGTCTTTCGTCTTTTTCGTGCAGCCAACGATCTCCACCAAGTGGTGGTTGATCTCGTTGGGATCGCTCGTGCCCCAATTGAAGTTGGCCACCTCCTGCCAACTGAAACCGGCATCCGCGGCAATGCTCTCCAGGGTCTCGCCGCTCAGCACCCTGTGTTCAATAACAACTTCAGCTGTCAGGAAGGCTCCGCTCATTTTGCCCTGAACTCCCCCTGCTGATATGGATTGTGATTCGCGCGCTAGGGCCGTTTCACCTGGGTCCGCTCGCCACCGCGCTTTTGGCCAGTTCGATCATTTCCGCCCGGGCTTCTTTTTCGTTCTCGGTCTTCAGATTCATCTGGGCTATGTAGAGTACGCCTTCGTACTTCCATTCGATGGTGGCGGCCGAACAGGATCCGCCGCAGGTGATGGGCTTGTAGCGCGCGGTTTCGGTCTCTCCCAGTTTCACGACGTCGGGAAACGAGTATCTTCCGCCACGCTTGGCGCGCAGCATGCCGAGGAAACAGGCGTTGGCTCCGTCGCAATCGGGATCGGAGTCGATGCGGATGGTATAACCCACTGAGTCGCCTTTGATGTGGGGATAGTAGGTCTTCTTCGACAGGGTCGGAAGCTTTCGCGGCAAAAGAATGGGAACGCGGGTCTGCGACTTCAGCTCCGGCAGAATGGCCGCAAGCGCATCGGGTGCCTCCGCTGCCTGCTGCGCGCGCGCGACCGATCCAGCAAAACTGCCGGCCAGCGCGCACACCAGACAAGCCACCGCCAGCCGCAGGGTTGAGGAAGTCCAACACTCGGACCGGCTCCCGCAACCGCTTGTCACTTTCCGCCGCTTCACGCCAGCCCCGATCCTTTGGGCGCACTCGCCGGTCCCGGCGATTTGGGGAAGTCCCCCGTCTTGCGCACCAGCAGCGGCTTGAATTTTGCTGTCTTCACCAGCACGTCCTTGGAGTAGTCCTGTCCGGTGGTCCCGATGTCGACGTTGTGTCCCTTGCTGTAGTGGTAGTAGGCCCACATTCCGCAGTTGTAGGCGGCAATGGCGACCCGCAGCAGATCAGCGCCCGCGATCAGTTTGCCCTCAAACTCGTACTCGACACCGGCCTTTGTCTTTACCTTGACCGTCTTGCCGATCGAAGTTTTGATCTCGTCCAGCTTAGATGACAGGACTTCGGCGCCCTTGTCGATGCACTTCTCGGCGTTCTTCCATGCGCCCGACGCAACCCAGTCCGGATAGGAGCCGATGTCGATCTGCAGCAGACCGTAGCCGTTCCCGTTGTCGCCGGCCTCTTTCAGATACTTGGGGAGGAGATTGGTTTCGCGATAGCCGATGGCCATCAGCAACTCAGGCTTGAAGCTGTAGTCTTCCGCGGATTGCCGGAAGTAGGGAATCCAGCCCTCCTGGTCGGCGCGGTCGTAAGCCGTGCGAATGGGATCGTTCTTGCCGGGCTCCGGCTCTTCTTTCTCAGGCTCGCTCGTCAGCACGTTCGTCATGCCCAGGATGCAGTGACCCGGGCTGCCATCGTTAATGCCCCAGGGGCCGGGCGTGGGGCCGTCCAGATCCGTGAAGGGGCTGCCGCTGTCGTTGCTGCCCCAGGAACCGGGTGTCCACGGAGACGGCTGCCACGGGTCTACTCCCCACGATCGACGCTGCATAGAAACCTCCAAGGCCGCTCGACTGTCTCTCGCAGTGCGGCCGCGTTAGGGCGAAGATAACCCGGATTGCGGCTTTTGACAACGATGCAGTGCCCCGGCCGCATCAGGCCGGGGCAGAGCGCGAGATCTGCTGCCCGATCAGGAACCGGACAGCCTTGCCATCAGTGGCACGCCGTGGGCCCCGTCGTCGTGCCATCGCCCAGGCGAATTATCGAGTAGAACGGCCCCGTGGCATTGTTGTTGTAGGCGGACAAGTAGATGCAGCCGTCTGGTCCTTCCACCGCACCAACGAATCCGTCGCCGCTGATGTTTGTAATCTGTGTAGCCACATCGATCGCCGAGGCCGGCGGGTTCGGTGTAAACGTTCCAGCGGGCGAACCGGTGAGTTCGTCAACGAAGAACGGAAACACATTGGTGTTGATGTCTCCAACCGTAATGAACGTGTTCTGGAATTGCGGTAACACCGTGTTGACGCCGGTGGCAGTGCCCTTGTAGAAAAGGCCGCCCGAGAAGCCGATATCGCCAGTCGCAGTCGGGAAGCCTAACGCCGCCCCTCCGAACAGCGGCTGTACTAGCGTCGATCCCGAGCATTGGGTGGTGGTGGTGGACCCGAATACACCAGCGTCCCCGGCCGTTACACGATCAAGAGTGTCATACCACGGATAGGTGTTGTATCCGACTGCGTCCTCATTCCCGTTGTCGGCGGCATAGATGGCCCCGGTCGCGGGATGGAAATCGTAGTTGTAGGCGTTACGGAAGCCACAGGCGAAAATCGGGTTGCCGGTGCCAAACGGATTGCTCGTCGGAATGCTGAGGGTTGAATTGGAGTTGATCACAAAGCGCAGGATCTTGCCGTAGAGGTAGCCGGTTGTGTTCGTAACTACCTGTGAGTACTGCGGGTTGATGTCGCTCCCTCCCGTACTCACGTAGAGATAGTAAACGGGTGTGCCGGTGCTGTTGTCGGTGAGGATCCTCATCCCGCCACCGTTCATATACGAATGATCCCCAATCGTGGTGTCAGCGGTTGGCAACGTCAAGCTCAAGGACGTCAGAAGGTTGGTTGGCGAACCGCCAAACGAGATTCTTGCAATCTGGTTCTGGCCGGTTGAGTCGGTGTAGAAGATGAACATACTTCCACTGTTCACCGTCGGCGGATCGTATGGATCAGGCACCATTCCCACCAGTCCATAGTTGCTGCTGATGCAGCCGAGTGTTGCGCCGGCAACCGGGAAACTCGCCCAAGTCGAAGGGGTGTTGAATCCGACCGTAGCCGCGGGGGCGACCATGATGTCCGCGCTGTAGGTGGCGGTGGGGGGCACCGTGACGCAGCTTCCAGTTCCGAATACCTGGACATCTCCAAACAGGAAGTCACCGTTGGCAGTGAAAGCCATCGGGCCTGGAAACGCCGTGGCGGCGAGGGTAATTCCGACCGTCTGCGCAACGATGGTGGATGGGCTGGCGGCTGTGAATTGTAGCGTCCCTGATGTTAGCGAACCGCAGACGACATCAACCGAATATCCCCCGGCGTTCGCGAACAGGTTCGCTGGGACCTTTACCGTCATACTCCCTGCCGAATTTACGGTTGGGGTCAACAGGTTGCTGTTGAAGTCGACCTGACAAGTGCTGGCAAAGTTCGATCCCGCCAAGGTCATCTGGAAACTCGGCGTGCCCGCACCAACCTGGGTTGGGGTGATCGACGTAAGGGTGGGGCCGGGCGTCGAGTAGGTGTAACCGTTGGTCAGTGTGCCGGACTGGCTGTCGGGGTTGGTTACAACCACGTTGACCGGGCCGGCGGCATGAGCCGGAGTGGTCGCCGTGATGCTGGTAGCACTCGCTACGGTAACGCCGGTGGCGGCGGTGCCACCGAACGTGACCGTGGCTCCTGTGACGAAATTGGAGCCGGTAATGGTGACCGCCGTTCCTCCGGCGGTTGAGCCGGAAGTCGGTGAGACCGCGGTAACCGTGGGTGCCGGAGCGATGTAGGTGTATCCGTTGGTCAGCGTTCCCGTCTGGCTATCGGGATTGGTGACAACGATGCTGACGGCGCCGGCGGCATGAGCCGGAGTGGTTGCCGTGATGCTGGTGGCGCTCGCCACGGTGACGCCGGTGGCGGCGGTGCCCCCGAACGTGACCGTGGCTCCGGTGACGAAATTGGAGCCGGAGATTGTGACCGCCGTTCCTCCGGCAGTTGTGCCGGACGTCGGTGAGACTGCGGTGACTGTGGGTGCGGGCGCGACGTAAGTGTAGCCATTGGTCAGCGTACCGCTTCCGTTGCTGTCCGTAACCACCACGCTGACGGCGCCGGCGGCGTGCGCGGGGGTCGTGGCCGTGATGCTGGTGGCGCTGGACACAGTGACGCCCGTTGCTGCCGTGCCGCCGAAGGTGACGGTGGCCCCGGAGACGAATCCGGTGCCGGAGATTGTGACCGCCGTTCCGCCGGCAGTTGAGCCGGAAGTGGGCGAGACGGCGGTGACGGTGGGCGGCGCGACGTAGGTGTAGCCGTTGGTGAGCGTGCCGCTCAGCCCGCCAGGGTTGGTGACGACGATGCTGACGGCGCCGGCCGCATGAGCCGGAGTGGTCGCCGTGATGCTGGTAGCACTCACAACGGTGATGCCGGTCGCGGCCGTGCCGCCGAAGGTGACCGTGGCCCCGGTCGAGAATCCGGTTCCCGTAATGGTTACAGCCGTTCCGCCGGCAGTTGGGCCGGAAGTCGGCGAGACCGCGGTGACGGTGGGCGGCACGACATAGGTGTAGCCGTTGGTGAGGGTGCCGCTCAGCCCGCTAGTGTTGGTGACGACGATGCTGGCGGCGCCGGCGGCGTGCGCAGGAGTCGTGGCTGTGATGCTGGTGGCGCTGGCCACGGTGATGCCCGTGGCAGCGGTTCCGCCGAACGTAACCGTAGCCCCGGCGGCGAATCCAGTGCCGGTGATGGTCACCGCCGTTCCGCCCGCGGTCGAACCGGAAGTGGGCGACACCGCTGTCACGGTAGGCGGGGTGTTGTACGTATAGCCGTTGGTCAGCGTTCCTGTCTGGCTATCGGTATTGGTGACGACGATGCTGGCGGCGCCGGACGCATGAGCCGGAGTGGTCGCCGTGATGCTGGTAGCACTCACTACGGTGATGCCGGTGGCAGCCGTGCCGCCGAAGGTCACAGAAGCGCCGGTCGAGAACCCGGTGCCGGTGATGGTGACGGCAGTACCGCCGGCGGTCGAGCCGGACGTCGGCGAGACCGCGGTCACCGCTGGCGGGGGAACATAGGTGTAGCCATTGGTGAGCGTGCCGCTCAGTCCGCTGGTATTGGTGACGACGATGCCGACTGCGCCGGCCGCATGCGCGGGAGTGGTCGCGGTAATGCTGGTGGCACTGACTACAGTGACACCGGTGGCAGCCGTGCCGCCGAACGTGACCGCAGCTCCGGAGACAAATCCGGCTCCTGTGATGGTGACGGCTGTCCCGCCGTTCGTAGTGCCGGAAGTGGGCGAAACGGAGGTGACTGTCGGCGGCGTGATATAGGTGTAGCCGCTGGTGAGGGTCGCGCTGCCATTGCTGTCCGTGACCACGATGTTCACCACGCCCGCGGCATGGGCCGGAGCGGTCGCGGTGATGCTGGTGGCGCTGGCCACCGTGACACCCGTAGCCGCGGTGCCACCGAAGGTGACCGTGGCTCCCGACACGAATCCAGTACCCGTGATCGTTACCGCCGTGCCGCCGGCCGTGGAGCCGGAAGCGGGCGAGACCGCCGTGACGGTGATCGGCGAGACGTAGGTGAATCCGCTGGTCAGGGTGCCCGACTGACCGCTGGCGGTGACGACGACATCCACCGCGCCGGCGGCGTGCGCCGGAGTCGTTGCGGTGATGCTTGTGCTGCTCACCACGGTCACGCCGGTCGCCGCCGTGCCACCTAAGGTAACGGTAGAACCGGCAAGGAATCCGCTGCCCGTGATAGTTACCGGGGTACCGCCGGCCGTGGTTCCCGACGACGGCGAGATTGCCGTCACGGAAACCGTGCCGTTATAGGTATACCCGCTAGTAAGAGTGCCGCTCAGTCCGCTGGTGTTGGTCACGACGACATCGACTGCGCCCGCGGAGGTGCGCGCCGGGGTGGTCGCTGTAATGCTCGTTGCACTGGCCACGGTTACGCCAGTCGCCGCCGTGCCGCCGAAGGTCACCGTCGCCCCGGTGGTAAAGCCCGTGCCCGTGATGGTCACGGCTGTTCCGCCGGCGAGCGGGCCGTTTGTGGGGGAGATCGCCGTGACCGTTGGCGGAGTGATGTAGGTGTAGAGGCTGGTGCCTGTGCCGCTCAGTCCGCTGGTATTGGTGACGACGATGGCGACCGCACCGGCTGCGTGCGCCGGAGTCGTGGCTGTGATGCTCGTGCCGCTGACCACGGTGATCCCCGTCGCCGCCGTGCCGCCGAAGGTTGCGGTTGCTCCCGCGGCGAAGCCGGTTCCAGTGATCGTGACGGCCGTTCCACCCGCAGTCGAGCCGGAAATCGGCGAGACCGCAGTAACCGTCGGCGGGGCGACATACGTGTAGAGGTTGGTGCCTGTGCCGCTCCCGTTGCTGTCGGTGACGACAACGTTCACCGCCCCGGCTGCGTGCGCCGGCGTGGTCGCGGTGATGCTGGTGGCGCTGGCCACAGTCACTCCCGTGGCGGCGGTGCCGCCGAAGGTCACGGTGGCGCCGGAGACGAACCCGGTGCCGGTGATGGTGACGGCGGTTCCTCCGGCCGTCGAGCCGGATGCCGGTGAGACCGCTGTTACGGTCGGAACGGGGTTATAGGTAAAGCCGCCGGCCAGAGAAGCCGTGCCGTTCGTGTCGGTGACGGCCACGGCAACCGCACCCGCAGCATGCGCCGGCGTGGTCGCGGTGATGCTGGTGGCGCTCGCCACGGTGACGCCTGTGGCAGCCGTGCC
>Ga0209698_10003810_pt1 | contig 16660 bp, 12 predicted proteins | sample LitLauG_LLR_2012_FD_187203 | JGI IMG/M metagenome (GOLD analysis project Ga0209698, IMG submission 187203) | Freshwater sediment microbial communities from Pennsylvania, USA - Little Laurel Run_MetaG_LLR_2012 (SPAdes) (version 2) | ecosystem: Environmental > Aquatic > Freshwater > Creek >...
ATCTCTGGCCGCGTCTCGTTAGGGCCGGGTTCGTCCCCCACGGGATCCGGTGCTACCGCCACAAGCTCGGGCTCAACACACTGGCCGCGTGCCGCAAGTCGTGATCAGGTCCGACGGCCCGGCGCCACTTCCCGGCCCGCACCGAGAGGCCGGCCCGCCCGGGGGTGTAGCCCAATCGGCAGAGGCAGGACGCTTAAAACGTCCCCAGTGAGGGTTCGACTCCCTCCGCCCCCACTCGTTAGCCTCGACAATCCACGTCAGGTCCCCGTTCACCCCTCACTGCTCGCGTCCGATCGATCGGTCGTGGGTTGTCGGCCTGTGCGGTGCCGCCAACATCATCCCCGCGCCCGTGGTCGGATTCCCGACCCTGACGAGTTCGAGCGAAGCGGCCAGATCGCCGGATCCGGGCTCCTGTCGTCGGAAAGATCGCATCTTGGTGAAGCCGAAATAGCCGGGTGGGCGGAACGGGCAGTGGCCGATCGGACCACGCCGAGGCCGACACCTCCATGACGTCCGTCCGGGTGATCACGACCCCCTCGCGAATCGCCTGACCCTCCGCCAAGCCCGAAAACAGCGCTTCTGCGTCCTCCCGTGTGTCGAACACGACGACTGCGACTCCTCGGCCGCGCTCGTACGCGGTCATCAAGAGCGTGGAGACGAAGCCCGACATCGCCATCAGCGCCGGTAGCAGCTCGTCCTTGAGGCCCTGGCGCCCGGCCTCGGGATCTTCTCGGCTGTTGTCGACCTCGATCATCGCCGCGTATCGCACGCCGCCTCCTCGATCCGCGTTCGTCGGAACATGATGCCGTTCGTGCTCCGATCCGGCCACTTCCTCGCGCCGGCAGACGGGGACACACGGTGGGACCGCACTGCCTGCGCACGGGCGACAAGAGGGGACGGAACCGAAAAGGCACCGTCCCCCCTGCCAGGCGGACCTGGCGCCGTCAGATGCTCACGCTGAAACTCTGGTAGTTCGCGTCCCCGGTGTAGGAGATGGTCCCGCGTGCACAGGTTGAATCAAAAGTGCTCGCGGATGAATAGGCGCTGCCCGAATCCACTCCCCAATGGATCGCGATTCCAGAGGGTATCTCGGCTACTCCGAATCCAGAACTTGTCAGCGCTGCGGACATGGCGCAGGCACCACCAGATATGGTGATTGTCCCCGTCGGTGTCTGAGCCGGTGCGCACGGGATCACGACGACCGAGCCGTCTCCATTGACACCGTGAACATAGGCCGGTGTCGTAGGGATTTTGGTCGGGGAAGCCCAATGCTGGTAGTAGGCCGTACCGGGACAGGTCGTCCCACTGACAACCTTCGTCTTGCCGTAGACCCCGTGCTTGTTCACCTTGGTGCACGTGTTGATGCTGGCGGGCGGAGAGTTGCCGGCAAGCGCGACAGTGGCAATGCCGACAGTTCCTCCGAAGAATCTCCGCAGGGGCAGGACCGGGTTCTGGGGCTTCGTGGCCGCGAGTCCAAGGAGGTGCTACGACCGTACTGCGGCCGTGCTCATCTGCAGAGGCTTTGGCACACGCCCCAGCCTTGGTGACACACCTCGCTGTCACCTCGGGAATGAGAGAGCGGGCAGGACGCGGCACCGTCGCTCCACGCGTCGCAAATCACCCGGCACGCCTGGGTTCAGCTCGGTTTACTCCGTAGTGATCCTTTCGAGTCTCTCCAAGCTGGTAGTCATGGACTCAAGCATCGAATTGTTCCCGTTGATCCACGTCCCGCCGTCGCTCAACAGGGATTGGCGGATCTCCTCCGTCACGGTGCCATGGTCGAATACCTCCGTGACGACGGTGACATCGTCACTGTCCGGGGTGAGGATGTAGCCCCAGCGGTAGCCCGCAGGGATGCCGACTTTGGATGGATCATGACCCTCGGCCCGTGAAGGGTCCCCGGGGGCGGGTTCCCAAAAGATGCGCCGATCTGGCTCGAACTCCACCACATAGTTGCGCATGAGGTAGTCGTCTCCCAGTCGATGCATCTTCATGGTGAAGGTGTCGCCCACGTTGGAGATGGGACGGTCGACGACGGCCCCCCGGAGCATGCCGGACCCGTCAAAATCCATGTGACGTTGCGGATTCGCCAAGATTTCGAAGATACGGGCAGCCGGTGCCTTGATCCTGCGTGATGCTTCGACCGGTTCGGACATATCTCAGAGGCTACCGCTACGAACTCGGCTGATCGGACGACTCCTGACCGCCGGGAAGTGCGCCGGTACATCGCACTCCGGCTTGGAGGGGCGCCGGGCATCGGCAACCGCAAGCGATCCTGAACATCTGAACTCGTCAGCCCCTCAGGCGGGCGGGACGCCCCGGCAGGACAGACCGGAACAGGCAGGGGTTACCATTGTCTCCGTGCGCCTCTTGTGGTGGATCGTGGCAGTCGGAGTCGTCCTCCTGGGCGTCGCATTCTGGATGGCCGTCGGGCCGTGGACTGTGCACGTGTACAGCCAGTCCTACGGATGCGGTTCACCCTTCATGGGTCGCTATATCGGCTCACAAGGTGATCCGGGGGCAAAGGCCGGCTTCGCCTGCCTCCAACAAGCAGCCAACCGAAGAACTGGGGCGTTGGTCTCCGGTGGCGTAGGCGCCGTCGTGCTCGTAGTGGGATCTCTCGGACTTCTCCGAGGCAGGAAGGACCGATCGGGGCTGCGGATCTCGGCGACCGTCTGATCCGGCGACCGCTGGCAACGTGCGAGGTGCGCTATCGGGAGCTGGGCCAAACCAAACGGGATCGTCGCCGCTGGGCGATATTCGTCAGTCGGACAAGCCGACGACTCCGCTAGTTCCAGTCCCGCCCAGGCTGCCGTAGAACGGGGCGTTGAACGCAAACACGCCGCCGTCGGCCGCCACCATCCAATAACCCGTCCCCCCGGGATCCGCTGCCAATCCCACGATGGGCTGGGCGAGACGGGTACCACCCATGGACCCGTAGAACTGAGCATCGCCGAACGCAAAGATGCCCCCGTCGGCCGCCACCATCCAGTAGCCCCTCCCATCGGGAGTCGTCGCCATGCCCACAACCGGCTGGTTCAAATGTGTGGCACCCATCGACCCGTAATAGCCAGCATCTCCGAAGGAGAACACCCCCCCGTCGGCCGCCACCATCCAGTAACCCCTCCCATCGGGAGTCGTCGCCATGCCGACCACAGGTGAGTTCAGAGGGCGACCTCCCATCGACCCGTAGAAGCGGCTGGAGGCATCCCCGAAAGCGAATATGCCCCCGTCGGAGGCGACCATCCAATAGCCCAGCCCGTCGGGCGTGGCAGTCATTCCAACAACCGATCTGTTCAAGCGAATGGCACCCATGGAGCCGAAGTACCCTGCATCGCCGTAAGCGAAGATCCCGCCATCCGAAGCCACCATCCAGTACCCGGCCCCGTCTGGCGTGGTGGCCATTCCGACAACCGGTTGGCTCAGGTTGAGCGTGGTGGGATCACCGAGATAGCTCAGGTAGCCGTCGTTGCCGAAACCGGCGAGGCTGCCATCCGGCCCATAGAGGTAGTAGCCCTGTCCCGGCGTGGTATTGGCGGCGTTGAGCGCAAACGAGCCTTGGACGACCTCCGTTGTTCCGGCGCAGTCACCGGCAACACCGTATTGCAAGGCAATCTGGGTCACCTGACCTGCCTGCTCGGTGACTTCATTGATCTCGATGCCTGCACTCGTGACGCTGAAGTACGTCGAGCATGTTGGTCCACTCCAGTGAACTTGGACTCCTGACGCTCCTGAACCGCCAAGTGTGTAGTCACCGGGAGTTAGCGTTGGTAGATGGTTCGCAAAGATCGACAAAGAGATGGAGTCGGGACCTGAAGGCCCTGCAAAGACCGTTATCTGGTTCAGAGATCCCGACGAGGAGACGTTGGAGTACTGATATGACTGCGATGTTCCGTCGGGCAATCCAATGTTGGCGAAGGCACCGGTAGTGATCGCCATGTGCGGGTTGGCGGACAGAGACCCTGGCGCTATCAGTACGACCGTGAGACATGTCGGGATCGCCAAGGCCAATGCCAACGAAACGCGCCTCATTTCTTCAGGATACAAGTCCTTCGTCCAGCACTGGGCCATTTCGTTGTCCTCGTTTGGAGGACTGCCAGCCGACGGAGTTCTGGGGGCCAGGGGCCGGGGTGCGTCCCCAAAGCAGCGGGCTGGCTCAAGCCGATGCCTGCCTCGGATCGGCTGCGACAGACCCTCGGGAACCCCCACGCGCGGGAGCGCTGATCCGCCCGGCCGTGCGTCTACAAGTATCTCTGTCCGGGCTGGGCGAAATGTGCCGGATGCGCGTAAGAGTCCCGAAACAGGAAGGGCATCCTGTATCGAGCCTGACACCGACCAGCCAGATAGGTTGGCGATATGGCCATCGCCCCATACATCAAACGGCTACGCGAGCTGGTGGGTCACGAACTCTTGGTTCTTCCGTCGGCGGCGGTTCTACCCCGAGACGATGCTGGCCGCGTCCTCTTGGTCAGGATCAGCGACACGGGACAATGGGCCGCCATCGGCGGGGCCATCGAGCCCGACGAGTCACCTGAGCGAGCAGCTCTCCGGGAGGCCGAAGAGGAAGCTGGCGTTACGCTCGAACTGGGGCCGATCTTGGGCGTCCTCGGTGGCCCAGAGTTCCGCATCACTTACCCCAATGGGGACCAGACCTCCTACGTGTCCACCGTCTTCGATGCCACCGTCGTTCGGGGCACACCTACGCCCGACGACGATGAGACCGTGGCCGTCGAATGGTGGGACTCGGATGCCCTGCCCTACGACGAAATGAGTGCGTTCACGAGATCGCTCCTCGCCGCCGTCGGGCTTGGCGAACCCGCCGATTAGGTGTCCCCGATCCATGCACACCCATCCGGTACTTCGCACCCCAGACCTGGCGCTACCCTGGGCTTCGCGGCCTAGAGCGATCCTGAACAGGATGGCTGGTCAGGACGACCCGGCGCCACACGAGCACCCCCGGCGATATGCGCTATCCGTTTGCTCCCTACTGTGTGCGTAGGAGTTGCCCGGCAGTTTTCGATCGTGCGGCCATTACCGAAGGAGCGACTGCCAACAGAATCGCCACGACGAGCACACTTACGCTCAGCGTCGCGATGACCCAGATCGGATCTGTGGCCACGGGTACTGCGCCCAAGTTGCTGGCGAAAGAGCGCCACACCACTTGGCCGGCGGCCACCCCCAGCGGGACGCCGACGACGATCCCGACCATGGCCACCGTGACCGCCTGCCAACACACGGCCGCTTCCACTTGGCTGTTTACGAAACCGAGCGCCTTCAACAGGCCGATCTCGCGACGGCGTCGGGCGACGCTGACCACCAACAGGTGGAGGAGCGTGGCCCCGCCAAATAGGGCAAGCATGAAGCCGAGGATGAGGGGGAAGTTCACTGCTTCCCCGAAGTTGACCAGCGAGATCGGCGTCGTCGGTCGAGTGGCGATGTTCGGGAAGGCGCCAAGCAGGTGGGTGATGGCGGCCGCCCCCTTCGGACCAGGGTGTGCCACCGCCATGACCGCGCCGGCGTGGTTCCCGAGGTACGCGCTCAGGCACGCACGCTGCGTCGGCTCCGGCGGGCACACCGCGTCCTGGAGGCCTGCGAGCGTGAACGCCGCTCCGACGCCCAGCCCGCCGAGCCCGAACTGACCGGGGAACGAGGCCTTCCCGACGACGTGGAACGACGCTGTGCGCGTCGTTCCACCCGGTACCTGGACGGTCAAGTGAACGACGGAGCCCACATGGGCGCCGACCTGACGAAGGGTCGTGGTGCCGAGGTCAACGTCCCGCAGCCCGGAAGGAAGACGACCGCTCACCGCCGACAGAAGCAGTGTCCCTCGAACGGCCTTCCCAGCGATGGCGTAGACGCTGACGCCGTTGATGGAGACCTCGTCTCTGATGCCGATCATGATCCCGGTGATGGCCCGGTCGTGCTCAAGATAGGCCACCTCGGTCGCCGGGTTGCCCCCGGTGGAGGCGTTGTTGGCGAACAGCACTTGGTAGTCCTCGCCGTAGAGTGCCGGCGTGGCCGTCAGGTGCGCCAAGCTGGCACCGAAGACCGCCGTGGCACAGAGGGACAGGACTGCGAGGATCGTGCCGAACAGTGCGGTCCCAACCGGGACCGCCGCAGCGCCTCGCCCACGCTCGAGCGCGTGGCGGACCCCGATCACCGCGCTTGGCGGGGCGCCTGTCGCGGCCACCTGGGCCACGATCCACGACGGGTGCGAGTCGACAACCCGGGCATCACCGATGCGCACCCGTGACGCGCGCACCGCGGGCCAGAGGCCGAGGACCAGTACCACTGCCACGACGGTCAACGCCCCGACCGGCAGGACCAACGGGTCGAAGGCCAGGCCCGTGGCGGGTTCGGCCAGGCGCGCCTCGCCGACCGGAGTGAGGGGGGACAGGGCGAAGGCGACCAGGGCGGCGCCGACCGCACCGACGAGCGCGACCACCAGATTGCGTGTCATGCCGAGCACCACGAGTCGGCGCTGCGGCAGTCCCAAGGCGGCGAGCGTCGGATACTCCTGGCTCTCGACCACACTCTGGCGGCCGAGCGCCTGTCCGATCACCGCCAGGCCGGCCAGGCCGGCCAGCACGGCCAGCACCCACCAGCCGACGGCTTGGGGGTGGATCGATGTGGTGACGGCCGTGGCGATGGCGTCCTGGTTCTGCTGGAAGTAGACGTTCTGGGCGTTCACGTAGGCGGTGAAACGGGGGAGGTCGGCCGCCCTGTGGCGCAGCCGCACCAAGTACTCGGGGGCAGTGAACGCCGAGTGTGGGCGCAGCGGTCCGGCATGGGGCTGTGTCGTGTACCGGGTGAAGGCCTGGGTCGTGTAGAAGTCGTAGTTCGGGCTCTGGGAAGCGGGGAATTCGCTCTCGGCGGCCTCGATCCCTACGACGCGGAAGGTCATCGTCGGACCCGAAGGGCTGACGTTCATGTTGTTCACAAACTGCTGCACCTGTGTAGCTGTGTAGAACCGCGTGCGGACCACCGTTCCGACGTGGACCCCAAAGTCCTGCTCCAGGTTGACGGATGCCAGAAGCTGGTCAGGCGAAGACTGGTCGGGCATCCGGCCCGCCACCAATTTCGTGACGTGACTGAGCCCGGAAGGCGACAGGCCCAGGAAGCTGATGCTTGCGTCGTTGATGCCCCGGCCGCAGGCGCAAGCCAGGTTGCCGTTGAACGCAACGGCCGCGCGCGTCACGGAGGCAACATCGGCCTCGTGGGCCAGGCCGGAAACGGGCGTGAAGTTGAAGATGAGATAGTCATATCCGTGCGCGGCGACAAAGCGGGGAAAGGCCGTCGATGTCCGCCGGCCGGCGGCGCTTGCGGCCAGAACCAGTCCGCCGACGACGGCGATCAATAGAACCAAGATCAGCCACGAGCGCCATCGGCGGCGGAACTCAGCACCGAACACCAGCCAGACAGCGCCCACAACCACCTCCTCGTCCCTAGTGTCGCCCATCGGCGCCGGTCCTCCCAAGGAGGCCAGCACCATCAGGGGGTCGTGCTAGCACGAAGACGCCGGCAGGCGAGGTGCCGGTACATCGCCGCCGGTCCGGTGAAAACGGGCACCACTCATCGTCCACCGTGCCCTTGTGGGATCATCGAAGGTGTGAGCCGGGCTTGGTTGGCAAGGATCGGGCACACGAGTCTGATCGTCGTCTTGGCGGGAGTGTTTGCTCTGGTTGGCTTTCTCCTGGCCAGCGCGATCACGGGATTCGGTCTGGAAGCTCAGTGCGTACCGGGCGCTCGAAGCATCCACGGGTTCACCCCGATGATTGGTGGTGGCGAGATGGCCGCTCGTCTCTGTGCGGCTGAAGTCCCGGGTGGCCTTTGGCCGTGGCCCGTGCTGAGCGTGGTCGCAGGCGCAGCCTTCGGCGGGATCCTCGCTATGAGTCTCGTCGACATCATGCGACGCAGGGCCGACCGGTTCGTCAGTAACCGCTGAGCGCCGGACGTCGGCGCTTCGACGGGTACGTGGCATCGCACCCCAGGCCGGGGCTGGCCATTGGAGACCCTCTGTCGGAGAATCCAGGTGTCCGTTGGCGATCAGCTGCCGCGAGCAACCTCAGCCAGAATCGGGTGCTGGCCGAACCAGCTCGCCATGCGCCGAGTCAGCTCCGTGGGGCCCTGCATCGTGATGCGTCCATCGGCGAGTGCTTCGACGAAGCGTCCATCGCCCATCCATACCTCAGTGAGCGTCCGTAGGTCGGCCTCAACCGTTACGTCAACATCGAATCCAGGGTCGGTGAGGCAAAGGTCGACGTCCTGGTCATCGACGACGATCCAGAAGTAGCGGCGTTTGGCGGGCATCGACGGAAACGTGAGTTGGACGACCACCCGCTCGGGTCCGAGGCCCCCCGGGGCCAGGAACCGTCGGACGTCCCAGAGCAAGAGGCCGGGGTCAAGGTCATCAGGGCGGTAGTCGCTGCGCGCCCAGCGTTGGCCCCACTCGCCCAGTCCTTGGATCAGTGGGAACAGATCCCGTCCAGCATCGGTCAGGTTGTACGACGTTCCGGCGTCGGTGGAGACACGCCGGATCACCCCGGCGGCTTCGAGCTCCTTGAGGCGCTTGGACAACAGGGCGGGCGAGCAGGTGGGTACCCCTCGGCGGATCTGGTTGAAGCGGGTGCTGCCGACGAGGAGTTCCCGCAGGATGAGCGGTGTCCAGCGTTGGCATACCACCTCCGCTGCCTTCGACACCGGGCAGAACTGGCCGTAGCCGGTCACGCCCCCAAGGATAGCCCTCGCGCTTCAGTATTTGTACTAGTCGGCAGGATCGCCCGCCTCCCATGATGTCAATGACATCCAGAGAGAGTAGGAGGAACGTCCACCATGCCAGGCAAGGCCGCAATCAGCCTAACTACCGGCCTCGAGGACCCCGAGAAGGTCACCGTGGCGCTTCTGGTGGCAGTCGGTGCCGCCGAGGCCGGCCGGCCCACGCTCATGTTCCTGACCAAGGAAGCGGTGCGACTCGCAACGCAAGGGGTGGCAACGGGGGTGGCGTGCGACGGCTGTCCCAGCCTGCCCGACCTAATGAAGCGTTACGAGGCCGCCGCCGGCGAACTGCTCGTCTGCCCGATCTGCTTCAACTCCCGCAGGATCGACGACGCCACCCTGCTGTCCAACGCTCGTTTGGGCGGGTCGGTGCAGCTATGGGAGTGGATCGGCAACGACGACGCCGTCACCTTCAGCTACTGAGCTCGGCATGGCACGGCTGGTATTGCTGCGAGCTCGTGACTGCCCTGGATGCGTCGTTTGTCAGCACCACTCGCCGGGGGCTAGCCCGAGCGCTAACCGCGGCCCCGAGCAAACCTGCTCGAGAAGTCTCCAGCCAGGACCGCGCCTGGTTTGGACAACCGACACTTGGGCATCGGTAGGAATCTGAGGTTGCGGCATGTCGCCGACCTTCTCGAACGCCGGCATGAGCCTCTCCGAGAAGAACTTGTCCCAATCGCTCTCTGCATTCCACCATTCGACCACGCAAAAGCCATTCTCAGTCGCTCCTGCGGCGTGCGCGAGCAGACCTTCTGGGGCGCCGGTTCCACCGTGCCACCCGAGTGCGTCTTGCACCTCGTCGTACTTGTCGATACTGGCTCCTGAGAAAGTGGAGTGTCCCTCGACGCTCCCGTGCACATCAACGGCCGTCATCAACCTCAGGCTCTGCCCGACAAACAAGTGAACGGGTCCGTGCCGGAGTGGTGCGGGTGACGAGGGGTGCCGCCCACCCGCTCATTGCCGGGTCCTCACGACCCTCGTGCAGCGTCAATGGGCCAGCCCCTTCAGGATCGCTCGGGACGCCGTTGCGGTGGTTTCATCGCCGGGCGTCAGTCGACGACGAAGCTGGCACGCACAGGTAGGTGGTCCGAGCCGCGTGCCGCGCGCGCCACCTCACCCCTGGCTCGAGCGGCCAGGCCGGGGGTGGCCAGAATATGGTCGCTCTGGATCACCGGGCGCCACGCCGGCCAGGTGGGGCCGCGGACCACGCGCCGGTAGCCGGGGAGCACGGCGCGAAGTGGCAGACCCGGCATATTCATGTCCCCTGCCACGATGACGTTGCCGGCCGGAAGGAGGCGGGCGAGGCGTCGGTACTGCCACGGCGAGCCATCGCTCAGATGTGACATGTGGGTACCGACGATGGACACCGGTCGGCGCGCCGCGTCGGTGTCGTGGACGGTGACGACGACCGCCTCCCGTCGGACGGGGTCGCTCCGCAGCTTGCCCAGGTCGAGGAACTCCACGGCGGCAACCGGGATGCGGGTGAGGACCGAGAGGTCCCAGGTGCCGCGTTGGAACCGGGGCGCGACCTCGGGTACCCGATGGGAGTCGGCCATCGTCTCTGACAACGCACTCGAATCGTCAAACGCTCGAGAGGTGCCGGTCGGGCCGGGCAGGCGAGCGCGCTGCACCCGGGCTCGGCGCCTGATCGACCGCATCGTTCGCGCCCGGGTCCAGGCCGTCGGGCCCCACGACGAACGAGGGCGATCCTCGGGCCTCGGTTGGAAGAGCCATCCCGATGCGAACGGGCGGCTCACGACGTCGTAGCCGAGGGCCGCTCCCACCTGGTGGGCGATGCTCGGGCCGTGGAGTGGGGTCCAGGCCTCCTGCAGGACGAGCACGTCGGCGTCGAGCAGGCGACACACCTCTTTCAGGTCATAGGGCCGGCCCCAGCCGTCGACACCGCAATGCACGTTGAACGTCGCCACCGCGATCTCGGGCATCAGCCCGGCAGGCTAGCGATCTTGCCGTCGATGCCGTGGCTGGGCCGGCGTTCGGGGGGGCCCGACCGGGGTCCCGAGGTGAACGGACTTCACCCTGGCGGCGCCCAGGACCAGCGGCGGAGCCTGACGTGGGTCACAATGTCGGGGTGCCGGGGCCTCGAGCGACACGGTATGCGAAGAGCGGCGATCTGCACATCGCCTACCAAGTGGTCGGAGACGGCCCTTTCGACCTCGTCTGCGCGCCGGGATTCATCTCGCATGTGGAGATGAACTGGGAGCTTCCCTACTGGACGGCCGCCTTCCGTCGCCTGTCGCGCTTCTGCCGGGTGATCGTCTTCGACAAGCGGGGAACCGGACTGTCCGACCGCCCTGGGGGTTGGCCCACGCTCGAGGAACGGATGGATGACATCCGGGCGGTCATGGACGCCGCCGGGAGCGAGCGGGCCGCGCTCTTCGGGGTCTCCGAAGGTGGCCCCATGTGCATGGTCTTCGCGGCCTTGTACCCGGAGCGGACGGCCGCGTTGGTCCTGCGGGGCACAGGGCCTCGACTCGGGTCCGGGCCCGACTGGCCGTGGGGGTGGTCCGCCGAGGCGGCGGCCCCCATGCTGGATGCCGCCGAGGCGAGCTGGGGCTCGGGGACGGTGCTGTCGTGGTTCATCCAGGGCCTGGCGGACGACGCGCACGGGCAGGACACGACCGGTCGCTTCGAGCGGTTCGCGGCCAGCCCGGGCGCGGCCCGCCAGCTCCTGGAGATGAATCTCCACGTGGATGTACGCGCTGTGCTCCCCGCTATCAGCGCCCCGACTCTGGTGCTGCACCGTGTCGGCGACTACGTCGTGCCGGTCGAAGCCGGTCGGTACACCGCTGATCACATCGAGGGCGCCTCATTCATCGAGCTGCCCGGCGACTTCCACCTGAGCGCCCGCTCGGGAGAAGAGGATGAGGCCATGGATGCCGTCGAGCAGTTCCTGACCGGCTCCCGCTCCCAGCACGACATCGATCGTGTGCTCACGACCGTGCTGTTCACCGACATCGTGGGTTCCACCGAGCGGGCGTCGGCGCTCGGGGACCAGGAGTGGAGAGCGCTCCTCGACCGCCATGACCAGGTGGTGCGGCGGGAGATCGAACGGTTCCGGGGCCGAGAGATCAAGGCCCTCGGTGACGGGTTCCTGGCGGCCTTCGACGGTCCCGGACGCGCCGTGCGATGTGCGCAGGCCATCGCCGACGGGGCCCGCCGGATCGGCGTCGAGGTCCGCAGCGGCCTGCACAGCGGGGAATGCGAGGTGCGTGGCGACGACCTGGCCGGCATCGCCGTGCACATCGGGGCCCGTATCGGTGGCCTGGCCGGGCCCGGCGAGGTGCTCGTGTCCAGCACGGTCAAGGATCTGGTGACCGGGTCGGGCCTGACGTTTGAGGATCGAGGCATCCACGTCCTGAAGGGCGTGCCCGATTCCTGGCAGGTGTTCGGTGTCGTCGCTCCCTGAGCGAACCGGCAGCGCCGGGATGAGCGGCGGTGGTCTACGGGGGAGCGAGGTACTGGGGCAGTGGGCCGCGGGCGATGCTCCTGCCGCCCGTCTGGGCCTCCTGGAGGTGTCCCAGACGTTCCCAGTAGGGGAGGATGGCCGGCTCCAGATAGGCCCCGCCCGCGCCGGGCTGCCCCACGGGGAAGTGCACGCCGTCCGCGTCGCGGATGGGCACACCGTGCAGGCTGGCGACGAACTTGCCACCCGGACAGACCACGCGGTCGAGGTCTTGGACGTAGACCTCGCCGGGGTGTTGGCGTGCCACCTGGTAGAGAAGCGAGTTGTAGGCCGTCTGTCGAGCGCGTGAGTCCTCTGGCCACGCCGTGCCGTCGGGTTGCTCCCCGGTGTCCTGGCACGGCTTGGTCATGAGCACCATCAACGCCCCGCGCGACGTCGCGATCTGCACGGCTCTCTCCAGCTGGGCCTTGACGTAGGTGGCGAATGCGGGGTCGAGGATGTTGGTCGTGTGCCCGTCGAACACGCGGTCGAAGACCTCGGCGCCCCCCGCCAGCAGCACGACGATATTGGGGTTGATCTGCCCGAGCCAGGCCGCCCATGCCTGGGCCCATGCCTGGCACGGGACGTTCTGTTCGGGGCCGAAGGTCCCACCCGGTGGGCAGCGTCCCAGGGCCGGCTGCGGGGCGCACGGCCAGCTGACCGGCAGGCCGGCCCGCCCGTTCTTGGTGAAGGTCGTGCCGTCAGCCACACCGCATCCCAGTATCCCCTCGTCGGCCACCGACACGTGGAAGCGGTTGTGGTCGACCGTCGACGCACCGATGAGACCGAAGCCGAGGGTCAGCGCCTGCGAGTCCCCGACGAGCAGGGCGCGGACGGGCGCGTTGTCATAGACCGGGGGCGCCGACGCTGCGATCGGCGTCGCCGCCAGCGTCAACCCCGCCGGTGTCGCCGCGGCACTCGCCGCAGCGGCGGGGGTCGTCGCCAGGACGAGCGCGCCCACAACCCCGAACAGCGTCACGGGGCCGAGGACCCAGGAGCGCCGCGCCACCCAGGCGGTGCCTGTTCGCAGGCGGCGCTCGACGAGCACGAACGACGCCCACGCCGCCGCGAACGTGGGCACCATCCGGACACCGAGCAGGGCCCAGCCGCTCAGGCCGGTCCGCGCCGAGTTGACGTAGGCGAAGAGAGGGAAATGCCAGAGGTACAACCCGTAGGAGATACGTCCGACGAATGTGAGCAGGGGAAAGGACAGGATCCTGGCCACCGGGGTGCCCGGTGCACACGTCACGCACCAGAGCACCGCCGTCGAAGCCAGGGCGGCCAGGAGGAAGCCGCCTCGGTAGACGAAGGCCTCGGCGGGCGTCGCCGACGAGTAGAGCACAGCGCACCCCGCCAGTCCGACCGATCCGATGGCGGACACCACCCAGCGTCCCGCAGTCGTGCGGGCTTCGCAGCCGCTCCAGGTCCCCGCGACGAGCGCTCCTCGCCGCCGGGCGTGGGCGGGACGCGGCGGGCGTCGCTCCCACAGGGCTAGGGCGACGCCGAACGTGGCTCCGACCAGGATGGACTGCGCGTGGGTGTCCGTGCCGAAGTAGAGGCGGGTGGGATCACTGCCGGGGTTGAAGAGGACCGCCATCTCGATGGCCGAGGACACGACGCCGATCACGCACACGATCAGCAGGGCACGCAAGGATCGCCAGACGGCGAGCACGCCGACCACGATCAACGGCCACACCAGGTAGAACTGCTCCTCGACGGCCAGTGACCACATGTGCAGGAGCGGTGACGTGAGGCTGGTCTGGTTGAAGTAACTCGAGCTGCCGGCGATGAAGTGCCAGTTGGCCACGTAGAACAGCGAGGCGAGCGCGTCGCCCCGCAGACCGCGGTAGGTCCCACGGGGGACGAGCACCCCGAAGATCAGAGCTGTTCCGAGCAACATCAGGAACAGGGCAGGCAGGAGGCGCCGGGCTCTTCGGGCCCAGAATCGCCAGATCCGGATGCCGCCGCTGTGGTCCCACTCTGCGATCAGGAGCGAGGTGATGAGGAACCCGGAGAGCGCGAAGAACGTGTCCAGGTTGTAGAAGCCTCCCCCGGTCATCCATACACCGGCGTGGAGGCCCAAGATGTTCAGGACCGCTACACCCCGGACGCCGTCGAGGGCCGGGATGTGGGAGAGGTTCGCCCCTCGGCGCGCCGCGTCGGGACCGAGGCGATCGTTCACGGGCGACACTGTAGGCGCCTCTCCGTGCTCCGCACGAGGGGGCGTGGAGCCCTATGCCGTCAGGACACCGCCAGGGTGTACACGACGGTGGTCACGACTTTGGTCTTGCCCTTCCCGAAGGTGGCGATGGCCGAGAACGAGTAGTTCCCGATCTCCTTGCTGGTGGCCGTTCCCGACAGGGTGGCCGTGCCGTCACCGTTGCTGTGCAGCTTGAAGCCCTTCGGAAGGGCTCCGTGCTTCTTGATCTTGGCGGGCGGGCTCCCGTACGTCTTGAAGGTGAAGGAGAAGGGGAGTCCCACAACGGCCGTGCCGCTGTTGGCGCTGATGAACGTGTACGGGACAAGGGAGATCAAGACGCACTGGCTGGTGTCGACACTCCCCGCTGCGTTGTCGGACGCCGGCGCGTACGCCGTGCTCGGTCCTGGAACGTAGAGGGCGGCGAAGCAGTAGGTTCCCGGCGCTGTGGCGCTGAACGCCATCGACGCCGCTGTCGCGGTGTCCGAGGCGCCCGGCACGAGGGTGGCGACTCCGATCGGGTCGGCGCTGGAGGTGCACAGCCCGGCGGTGGCGACCGGCCCGCAGACGTAGAAGTCGACCGTTCCCGTGGGTGCGCCGCCGGCCGTGTTGCCCGTGATCGTCACCGAGCTCGTGACCTTCCCCGAGGCTCCGGCGGCCAGGGCGGCGGAGGACACCGCACCCGACAGCACGGCAGTGGCGGGGGCCACGAACACGCACTGGTTGGGGTCCAGCGCGCCGCCCCCGGCGTTGTCCGACGACCCCTGGTAGTTGGGGTCCCCGCTGTACACCGCGGCGAAGCACCAGGTGCCCGAGACGGCCGGCGTGAACGGCACCGAGCTTGCGCTCGAGATGTCCCCGGCTCCCGCCACCAGGATCTCGCCGGCGTCCTGCGCCGGTCCCGCCGTCCCACACGTGCCGGGGGTGAAGGCCTGCGACGTGGTCGTCTGGCACACGTAGAACGAGACTGTCCCGGTCGGCTGACCGGGTACCGGCCCACCGGCGACCGTGACGTCGTCGGTGACCGTCCCTGTCGGTCCCACCGTGATCGAGGGGAAGGACGCGAAGCCCGAGATCGTGGACTGGGCCGTGGTGACGAGCACGCACTCGTTGGGATCGAGGTTGCCGGCGCTGGTGTTGTCCGAGGACCCCTGGTACACCGACGTGCTCGTGAACACAGCCGAGAAGCACCACGTCCCCGCCGACGTGGGCGCCAGCGCGATCGAGGTCGCCGTGGCGGTGTTGTTGATCCCGGAGACGACGTGGGTCGTGCCGAGTTGGCTGGAACCCGAAGCCGCGCACGATCCGGGTGCGAGCGTCTGCGACGTGCCGGTCCGGCACACGTAGAAGGCGACGCTGCCCGTGGGGCTCCCGTTGGTCGCCGATCCTTGCACCACGGCGCTGTCAGTGATGCTGTCCGACAGGCCCAGTGCAACGGAGCTGGCGCTGGTGTGCGAGGTGGTAGAGGTCGAGGTGGCCGTCACGGGGCTGGTCGTGGTCGTCGTCGTGGGTGCGTTCGTAGTCGTCGTCGTGGGTGCGGTCGTGGTCGTGGTGGTCGTGGTCGTGGTCGGCGCCGCTACCGGTGACGTGGTGATGACGACGGCGAAGCTGTTGCCCGGATCCGACCCGACGGCCTGGCAGACCGCCGGCGACGAACACGACACGCCCATCAGGGGGCCGGCGGCCGCCGGAACGCTCTGCGCGCTCCATGTGACTCCTCCGTCGGTGCTCCCGAGCACGATGCCGGTGGTCGCGGTGGGGTCGCTTCCCACCGACTCGCACACCGTGGCCGACGGGCACGATACGGCCGCAAGCGGACCGACGGTGGCCGGGACCACCTGGACCTTCCACGTCGTGCCCCCGTTGGTGGTGGCCGCCACGACCCCTGCGGTTGCCGTCGGGTCGCTCCCCACCGCCACGCACGCCGTGGCCGAGGCGCAGGAAATGCCGGCCAGGGATCCGACGGCGGCCGGGATCTTCTGGGCCTTCCAGGTCGCACCGCCGTTGACGGTGCCCATGGCGAAGCCCTTGGCGCCGCTCAGGTCGGTTCCGACCGCTTCGCACACCGACGACGACAGGCAAGAGATGCCGGTCAGCGGACCTGCCGTGCCCGGGACCTTCTGCGTGGCCCAGGTGCCACCCCCGTTGGCGGTCGCCACCGTGACGCCGGAGGTGCCGGTGGGATCGCTGCCCACTGCCTGGCACCGAGCCGCCGACGCGCAGGC
>Ga0209698_10003811_pt1 | contig 16655 bp, 21 predicted proteins | sample LitLauG_LLR_2012_FD_187203 | JGI IMG/M metagenome (GOLD analysis project Ga0209698, IMG submission 187203) | Freshwater sediment microbial communities from Pennsylvania, USA - Little Laurel Run_MetaG_LLR_2012 (SPAdes) (version 2) | ecosystem: Environmental > Aquatic > Freshwater > Creek >...
ATGGACTCCTTGGGTCTGTGGAAGGAACCACAGAGTCCATCGCCTGACCCCACCTCATGGTGGATGTGCAACCTCAACCCATGGACAGGAAGGCCTAGTACCCGGCGGCGCCGATCGCGGCGCCGCCCCCGGAACATCCGACCCCGCTGGCACGGTTCTCCGTGTCGGCGGGGTCGCGCCCGGGCCTCCACCCGTTGTGCACGGTCGGGCGCACTCCGGGCACTAGCGTTTACGCGTGAGTCCGACCACGACCGGCGAAGCGTCCACCACGGGATCCGGAACCGGCGGGCGCTCACCGGTCCTCCTCATCCTGGCCTCCGCCCAGTTCCTCATGACCCTGGACAGCTCGGTCATGAACGTGTCGATCCAGTCGGTGGCCAACGACCTCCATACGACGGTCACCGGGATCCAGACGGCCATCACCCTCTATACGCTGGTGATGGCTGCCTTCATGATCACCGGGGGCAAGATCGGTGCGATCATCGGCCGCCGCAGGGCGTTCGGCATCGGCCTCGTGGTCTACGCCTGCGGGTCGTTCGTGACGGCCATCTCCCCCAACTTGACCGTCCTGATCATCGGATGGTCGCTGCTCGAGGGTCTGGGCGCCGCACTGATCCTGCCGGCCATCGTGGCGCTGGTGGCCGGCAACGTGGCCAAGGAGGGCCGGTCCGCCGCCTACGGGCTGATCGCCGCCGCCGGCGCCATCGCCGTGGCCGCCGGCCCGCTCATCGGCGGCGCCGTCACCACCTTCGCCTCGTGGCGGTGGGTCTTCGTCGGCGAGGTGGTGATCGTCATGGTCATCCTCCTGTTCATCCGCCGCATCCATGACACCGCCCCCGAGGAGCGCACACCGTTCGACCTGTTCGGCGCCGTGCTGTCGGTGGCCGGCCTCAGCACACTCGTCTACGGCGTGCTGCGCTCGGGTACCTGGGGCTGGGTCCGGCCGGTCGGCGACGCCCCGGCCATCGGCGGGGTGTCGCTCGTGTTCTGGCTGGTGGTGGTCGGACTCCTCCTGCTCGGCACCCTCGTCGAGTGGGAGTCGCACCGGGTGGCCACCGACAAGGAGCCGCTCTTCCGGCCGTCGATGTTCGGCAACCGCCAGATGACCGGTGGACTCATCGCCTTCTTCTTCCAGTTCTTCATCCAGTCCGGGATCTTCTTCACCATCCCCCTGTTCCTGTCGGTGGTGCTCGGGCTCAATGCGCTCCAGACCGGCATGCGGCTGCTCCCGCTGTCGATCATGCTCCTGGTGTCGGCGCTGGCAGTGCCCAAACTCGCCCCCCGGGCCTCGCCCCGGCGGGTGGTCCGGATCGGGCTGCTGCTGATCCTCGCCGGCGACCTGGTGCTGGTGTCGGGTCTGTCGCCCGGTGCGAACGCGGCGGTCGTACTGATCCCGATGGCCCTCATCGGGCTCGGCATCGGCGCCCTGGCGTCCCAGTTGGGGGCGGTGACCGTGTCGGCCTTCCCCGACTCCGAGAGCGCCGAGATCGGCGGCCTGCAGAACACGTTCACCAACTTCGGTGCCTCGCTCGGGACCGCCCTGGTGGGCGCGGTGCTGATCGGCAGCCTCAGCACGACCTTCGTGGCCGGAGTGTCGTCGAACCCGGCGGTGCCCGCGTCGGTCGTGTCCCAGGCCAGCAGCACGCTCGAGGCGGGCATCCCCTTCGTGTCCGACGCCGACCTCCAGAAGCACCTGGCGACCACCACCCTGAGTCCCGAGGCCCAGCAGGCCGTCATCGACGAGAACGCCAACGCTCGGCTGGTGGGCCTGCGGGTCGCCCTCTCGGTGGTGGCCCTGGTCATCGTGGTGGCCACGTTCTTCGCCCGGATGCTCCCGGTGGAGTCGCTGTCGGGGGGCACCGCACCGGCCGGCCGGCGCCGGCGGCGCAGGCACCGCGACCCCACCTGATCAGGGCCGGGAGCCCACACACCACCGCTGACAAGGGATCTTGCGCCGGAGCCATGCCCACAGGGGCGAACGTCCCTTCCGCTACCGAGCGACCGAAGCGGGTAAAGGTGCATGCCTGGTGCGCCGATACGCGACTGTGCGATTCGATCTGGTCCATCCGACGCCACGGCAGCTGCGCGACGGCGTGACCTGTGGGCTGATCGCCGAATCGATCATGATCCCGGTCCTGTTGACGCTGACCTTCGTCAACCACACGTCGGTGCGCTGGGGGTACATGCTCGCCGCGGTGGCCTGCGTGGTGGCGTCCATCGCCTACCAGGGCATCTACACCCTGGTCACCAGGGGCGAGTCCAGCGTGCGCTCCCAGGCCAATTCCTGGTTCGTCATCGCCTGTCTGGCTCTTGCCGGCCTGGCGTGCATCGAGCTCTCGACCGCCACCCCGGCTGCGCTCTACACGCCGGCCATGCTGGTCGGCGTCATCTTCGTCGCCATCGTCGGCGATCGGCGCATGCAGGTCGTCGTCGACCTGTACGCCCTCGCGCTGATCGCGCTGATCGGCTGGGTCCAGGGACTGCGGGGTGGCGAGTTCCTGGTGTCGATGGTCGTCTACGCGTCGACCATCGCCGTGGTCAATTTCATCTGCGCACGCACCGTCGGCTCGCTCACCGGCCAGATCAACTTCTCCCAGGCGCTCGACTCGCTGAACGAATGCTTCGACGAGGTCGGGATCGACGCGGCCCGTCCCACGTCGGAAACGTTCACCGCCATCTTCTCGCAAGGGCTCCCCTACGTGGCCGCCATCGTGCCGGCCCAACGGGTGGCCGTGTTCGTACGGAACGGTTCGCTGCAGCGTCACACCGTGCTGGCGGCGTGGCCCGACTTCAGCTCCGACGTCGGCGATCTCGCCCGTCTGCCCGCCGTGGCCACCGCGCTGGCCGACAACTCGGTCCAGCTCGACCCGTGGTACTGCGTCCTGCCGGTCGGGTACGCACCGGACGGCGAGCTGGTCATGGTCGTCGAGCGATCGGTGCCCGACGGCTCGGCCGACACGCGCACCGCCGAGGAGGTCGGGCTGCTGGCCGCGTCATTCCTGCGCATCACCAGCCGGGTCAACTTCGTCAACGGCCTCCACACCGAGAGCCGCACCGATCCGCTGACCGGCCTGGCCAACCGCCGCAGCCTGATGGAGCGCATCGAAATGGAGATGGCCCACGCCCTGCGCTCGGAGACGCCGCTGAGCGTGGCGATGGTCGACATCGACCACTTCAAGGAGTTCAACGACCGCTACGGACACGTGGTCGGCGACACCGTGCTCCGGTCGGTCGCTGCCATGATGGTCTCCAACACCCGCGACCAGGACCTGGTCGCCCGCTACGGAGGCGAGGAGTTCTGCCTGGTGCTGCCCGACACCGACCTGCTCGGCGGCCACCACCTCCTCGACCACCTGCGCAGCGGGGGCCGCGATTCGACCACCGAGCTCGGGGTCACCATGTCGGTGGGGCTGACCAGCTGGGACGGCATCGAGGACCCGATGTCGTTCATCGACCGTGCCGACCGCGCCCTGTACCAAGCCAAGAGCTCGGGTCGGGACCGGGTCGTCTCCATCGCCGCCTACACCGAGTCGTAGCCCGGCGAGCGGTCCTGGCCCCGGTATCGGGCGCCCGTCGCGCCGGTCGACCGTGCCCCCCGGACGCCACGGACCTCGGCGAGTGGGAGTTGCCCGCCCGGTCAGTCACCGATCGTCGTCGCGAACTCGGTGAAGCACGCCACGTAGGCATCGACGTCGGACCCGTCGTGCGCGACCGAGACGGTCGGGCCGAGCCACCAGCCGGACTCCCACACACCGCGGTTGGCCATGAAGACCCGCGTCAGCGCACGCAGCTCCGGGTCGTCGGCGGCACGTGAGGTCGCTCCGTCACGAGGGGGATCCGGCGTGAACGTGTAGTAGGCGTGCGAGCCCTCCTGGGTCAGACTCCACGGGAGCCCCTGCCCGCTGATCGCCTCGCGCAGCCCGTCGGCCAGCCGCGACCCGAGCAGGGCCGTGCGGGCGAACGCCTCCTCGGTCAGCACCTCGGTCAGCGCGGCCCGGCCGGCGGCCAGCGACAACGCGTTGGCGAACAGCGTGCCGCCCGTGGCCGGCTCGCGCACCACGGCCCCCGCCACGGCGTCCGAGTGGTCGGACGCGTCCAACAGGCCCGCGATCGCATCGGTCATGCCGCAGGCGGCCAGCGGGACCCCGGCGGCAATGGACTTCCCCACGGTCAGGAAGTCCGGGCGGAGGTCCCACGCGCGGCTCAGGCCGGCGTAGGCGGTCACCAGCGTGTGGGTCTCCTCCAGCGCCAGCAGCGTCCCGGCCGCCTCGGTCAGCTGGCGCAGTGCCGCGTGGAACCCGGGCTCGGACAGCAGGAACCCGGCGTTGGTCATGGCCGGCTCGGCCAGCACGACCGCCACGTCACCGGGGGCCAGCGCGCGCTCCAGGGCGGCGACGGACCCACGCAGAGCTCGCACCAAGCCGTCCTGCCCGCATCGTCCCAACTGGTCAGGGAGCTGACCACCGTCCGGCCATCGGCGTTCGACGCGGTCGGGACCGGCATCCCGTCGCAGTTCGTCGGCACGGCGCCGATCGTCCTTGTCGGCCAACCACCGCTCCGCCTCCGGGGGGCCGCCCCTTCGGTCCTGTACTACGGAGCGGAGTACTGCCCGTTCTGCGCGGAACAGCGGTGGAGCCTCGCCGTCGCCCTGGCGAGGTTCGGCACCTGGTCCGGGTTGCAGACGACGGCGTCCGGACTGCGCGACGGCGACTTCAGCACCATCACGTTCGCCGAGGCCCGGTTCTCCAGCCCGTACGTCAGCTTCGCCTCGATCGAGGCGTGCACCAACGTGTGGAGTCCCGGAGTCGCCGGCTGCAGCGGGTACACCCATCTCCAGAATCCGACCGAGGAGGAGCGGTCCGCGCTGGCCACGTATGCGAGCGGCAGGTTCGTCCCGGGCAACTCCCAGGGGATCGCCTTCCCCTACGTCGACGTCGACAACCGGGTGCTCTATTCGGGTTCGTCCCACCAGCCGGGGATCCTCACCGGCCTGGCCCAGGCGGACATCGGGGGCAGCCTGTCCGATGCGTCGAACCCGCTCACGCAGGCGATCGTCGGCACGGCGAACTACCTGACCGCATCCATCTGCGCCGGGACCGGGGGACGGCCGGCGAACGTCTGCTCCAGTCGTGGGGTGCAGGCTGCGAGCTCCGCACTCCATCTGACCGGGGCGGATCGATGACCAGGGCGGGAGCGCCCCCATCGACCCGCCGATCCGGTCGCGCACCGGGCACCTCCGACGGGCACGGGCGTCGGCCCGGTCCGGCCACCGGTCCTACCGGGGGTGCGGTGCGCGACGTCGGGGATGCGCCGACGAGCTGGCGGCAGACGGCGACGCTGCTCCTGTGCGGAATCGGGTTCGCCCTGTCCGCCCACACGCTCTGGGTGCACATCCACCCCAGCGCCCTGGCGTGCCCGCTCACGACGGGATCCATCGACTGCCAGGCCGTGCTCACCAGTCCGGCGTCGGTCGTCGTCGGCATTCCCGTCCCGGTGTTCGGCGTCACGTTCTTCCTGTTCATGGGGGCACTCTGTCTACCTGCCGCCTGGCGGTCCCGGTCACGCTGGGTCCATCTGCTCCGACTGCTCGGAGTGGTCGCCGGCATCGGGACGGTCCTCTACCTCGTCGGCACGGAACTGTTCGCGGTCAGGAAACTCTGCCTGTGGTGCACCGGAGTGCACGTCGTCACGTTCGGCCTGTTCGTCATCGTCGTGACCGGCACACCGGCACTCCTGGAGCGGGCTGCCCCACGACGGTGACCTCATGGCAGGGCACCGGCAGGGCGGCGACCGGGCACGCCCGGTCGACGGGTCATCCGTGCGCCCGAGGGCTCAGACCTGTCGTCCCACGAACGCCAGCAGGGTGTCCTGAGCGTCGGCACCGGGGGCAGGCTCCAGCTTCGGCCCGAAGTACCCCGGCGCACGCAGGAGCTCGTCGATCGGCTCGAGACTGGCGTAGGTGACCGCACATGCCTCAGGCAGCAGCCGGTCGTCGGCCCCGACGGCGCGGGCGAGGTCCCATGTGTGGACCAACAAGTCGCCGAGTGGGAACCCGAGTCCGTCCCTGGCCGGCATCTCCCCGAACGGGAGCGTGATCACTCGGTCGAGTGCGCCCGGTGCGCTGAACGCCTGCTCGGCGCCGGCGCGTACCGCACGCCAGACCTCGAGCAGGTCGTCACCCTCCGCGTCGATGTCCCCGCTGGCACCCAGTGCCTTCGGCACCATGCGCTGCGCCCCGATGACGTGCGCCACCAGTTGGGTCACGTCCCAACCCTCACAGCACGTCGGCGTGTCCCAGGCATCGGACCCGACCAGGGCAAGTCGCTGGTCGAACCCGTCCGCCACCTGTCGCCACATGGTCAGCGCGTCGGTCATCCCGGCTCCTCTGGGTGGTGATCTACGGTCGGCCCCTCGCGGGCACGAGTGTAGGTCGGCCGGGGACCCGGGTGCCGCCCGATCGGCCGGTCCCTCAGCTCTCGGTGGCCAGTACCAGGTAGACGTTGTCGTCGACGGCGAACGTGTGGAGGATCGAGAAACCCTGTGCGGCCAGGTCGTCGAGCGCCTCCTCGAGCTCCACCCGCCGTTCGGCGGCCACCAGGCGGCCACCGTGGACCCGGAGCACCTTGTGCCGGGTCACCGGGCCGGCTCCATGTGGGCGGCCCCGCCGGCCAGCGCGCCGTCGACCCCGATCACCAGCCCCGGCTCGCGCACCCCGTCGCCCAGGCCTGCCGGCTCCGGGCGGACCCGGATGTACCACTCCTGGCCCCACACGTTGGCGAACACGTCGTCCGGCATCTGCAGGAAGAAGCTCTCCTCGGAGATCTGGCTGGCGTGCGCCCGCATGGCCGCGCGCTTGACGTCGAGCCAGGGGCTCACATCGATCTCGGTGGTGATGCGGGCGGCCGGCTCACCCATGGTGTCGGCACCCTCCAGTTCGTCGTCGGGCACGTAGTCGGCACCCGCCTCGGCCGCCGTGCGCCGCAGTGCCACCATGAAGTCGCGGTCCATGGTGGCCATGTAGACCACCGGCGTGCCCGCACGCTCGGCCGCGGCCATGCCGACGTCGTGGACCCGGACGTGATCCGGGTGCCCGTACCCACCGTGCTCGTCGTAGGCGACGAGCACGTCCGACGACTCCTCGTCCAGGATGCCGGCGAGCCGCTCGGCCGCTTCGTCGAGGTCGGCGGTGGCGAACACGTCGTCCCGGGAGTTGGAGTCCTCGCCCTCCATGCCCGAGTCGTGGTAGCCCAGGAACAGCTGACGGGCTGCGCCCAGGATGACGGCCGCCTCGGCCAGCTCGGCGGCCCGACGCGCACCGAGGGTCTCCCCGGGTGACAGGAAGCCGTCCGGCACCTCCCCCAGCTCACCCCCGGTGGCGGTCACCAGGATGACCCGGTGTCCGGCGGCGGCCAGCGACGCCATGGTGCCGCCGGTGGCGATCGCCTCGTCGTCGGGATGTGCGTGGAAGAAGGTGACGGTGGCCATTGCCCGCACCCTACCGGGACCCGACTGCCGGGTCGTCCGGACTCAGCCCAACGGCAGCTGCGGCGCCTCGGCCAGGGAAAGCTCGCCGGCGGTGGCCCGGGCCGCCGAGCGCCTGCGCCCGGCGGACGTGACGGCGAAGACCCGGTCCGGCTCGAAGGACCGGATGGCACGGTCCCCGGGACGCCCGCCCACCACCTCGACCGACTCGGTCCCGTTGTTGGTGTTGCGGACGTGGGCCCGGAAGGCCCAGGTGGCGCCCCGCATCGACAGGCCGCTGATCACCACCGGATCGCCCGACCGCAGACCGTTCCACGCCTCGGCGCGCTCGAGGTGCTCCGAGGCGCGCAGGGCGGCCCGCTTCGCCCCGGCGGTGGTGCTCCTGGTCAGGAGCGCTCCTCGCGCATGGTGCGGATGCGGTGCCAGATCAGCAGGCCCACGGCCACCACCACCAGCACGGCCACGGCGTAGGTGGCGTAGCTGAACTTCTTCTGCACGCTGTCGTACGTGCTGCCGAGCGAGTAGCCGAGCAGCGACAGGGCAGTGCACCACACGGCGCAGCCGATGACGGTGAACAGCATGAACTTGGCGAACGCCATCTCGGCGAGTCCGGCGGCGAACGACACGAACGAACGGAGCAGGGGGATGAACCGGCCGAAGAGGACCAGCGGGTCGCCGTGGCGGTCGAACCAGGCCTCGGCCCGATCGAGGTCCTTGTGGGTGAGCAGCAGGTACTTGCCCCACTTGTCCACGGCCACCCGGCCGCCCTTCAGGCCGATCAGGTAGCCGACCATCGAGCCCAGCACCTCGCCGAGCAGTGCCAGCAGGATGACCAGCACCAGCGAGAGGTGGAAGAACTCCGACGAGGGCTGTCCGTTGCTCAGCAGTTTGTGGACCTCGCCGCTGGCCAGGGCGCCGCCGCCGATGATGGCCACCTCCGACCCGGCGGGGATCCCCATGGACGAAATGAAGCTGAGGATGAATACCGCGAAGTAGCTGTAGTGCAGCAGGAAGTTGTTCAGGGTGGAGGACATGGTGCCTACTTTCTAGTCGGTGGCGTCACACCACCGGTGCCACGGGGCGCTCCGCGTCAGGTGTTCGTCAGGTCGGCCACCCGTGGTGGCCGGAGCGCCACGGGTCGGCACGGCCGCCTGGTCGGCTACCGTCGGCCCGTGCTCCCCGGACCGGACCCCGCGGCGGCCCCGACCCGCTCCGCCACCGCACCGGACGGGGTCGACGTGGCCCTCTACGACTTCGGTGGCGTCGGCGACGACCTCCTCCTCGTGCACGCCACCGGGTTCTGCGCCGGCGTGCTCCTGCCGCTGGCGGCGGCACTCCGCTCCCGTTTCCGGTGCCTCGCCCTCGACCTGCGGGGACACGGACGCTCGGGCCGGCCGGCAGACGGCGACTTCGAGTGGTCGGGGTTCGCCACCGACGTCCTCACCGCCGTCGACGCCCTCGGCCTCGACCGGCCGGTGGCCTTCGGCCACTCGTGCGGCGGCGCCTCGCTGCTGCTGGCCGAACAGCGCCGGCCCGGCACCTTCCGCTCGCTGTACCTGTTCGAACCGGTCGTGGTGCCCGACCAGCCGGTGCCCTTCCCCCTGGAGGAGAACCCGCTGTCCCGCGGTGCCCGGCGCCGCCGCGAGACGTTCCCGAACGCGGAGGACGCCTTCGTCAACTACTCGTCGAAGCCGCCGTTCGCCGCCCTCGACCCGGCCGTCCTGTTCCGCTACGTCGAGGACGGGTTCGAGCCGGTTCCCGAGGCCGAGGGCGGCGACGGCGAGGCGATCCGACTCCGGTGCCGACGGGACGACGAGGCCGAGGTCTACCGGCACGGCTTCGGCAACGGTGCCTTCGACCACCTCCACGAGGTCGGCTGCCCGGTCACGTTCGCCTACGGCACCACCACCGACTCCTTCGGCCAGGAGATCATGGGGGCCGACGCCGCCCGGGTGCCGGTCTCGTCGGTCGAGGCCCTGGCCGACCTCGGTCACTTCGGACCACTCGAACGTCCGGAGGAGGTCGCCGAGCGGGTTGCGGCGCGTCTGGGCTATCGGGGCGGCACACCCGCGCCGTAGTCTCTAGGCGTGTCCTTCGATCCGCCCCGGTCACTGTCGCCGTCCAAGGTGTCCTCCTTCCGCGACTGCGCGCTGGCCTTCCGGTTCACCGCCATCGAGCGGCTCCCCGATCCGGCGACGGTCTGGACGGTGAAGGGGACCCTGGTCCACCGCGCGCTCGAGCAGCTCTTCTGGAACCACCCGCAGGGTGCGAGGTCACCGGCAGCCGCTTCGGCCGAGCTGGCGGCGGCATGGGCCTCACTCCAGGACGACCCCGACTACCTGTCGCTCGGTCTGGACGCCGACCAGGCCGGCGGTTTCGTGTCCGACGCCGAACAGCTGGTGGCCAACTACTTCCTCCTCGAGGATCCGGACCAGATCACCCCGGTCGGCATCGAGCTGACCCTCGAGGCCAGGCTGGGCGATGTCCGGCTGCGGGGCATCCTCGACCGGCTCGACCTCACGCCCGGGGGCGACCTGGTGGTCGTCGACTACAAGACCGGGCGCGCCCCCGCACCCGCCTACGAGCAGTCGAAGCTGGCCGGCGTCCAGCTCTACGCCCTCCTGTGCCAGGAGGTGCTGGGGCGCCGTCCGGTCCAGGTGAAGCTGCTCCACCTGAAGGAGCCGACCGTGATCACCGCCGAGCCGTCCGAACAGGGCCTGAACGGCCAGCGCACGAAGACCCTGGCGGTGTGGTCGGCCATCGAGCGTGCCTGCCGCGACGAGGACTTCCGACCGAAGACCGGTCCCCTGTGCCGGTTCTGCCGGTTCCGCGACTTCTGCCCCGCCTACGGCGGCGACCCCTCGCTGGCCGCCGTCACCCTGCGCGCCACCGAGCCCGGCTCCGCCCACCAGGGGGCGGCGTGAACGGGCCCGGCTACGGTCTCGACGACGGGGTGACGACCCCTGACCACTCCGGCCTGCTCGCCGTGGTCGACGCGGTCGACGACCGGGTCGACCGGCTGTTCGAGCCGCTGCGGGGCAATCCCACCGTCGACACCGCGGCCAAGGTCATCACCGGCATCGGCGACCACGGCTGGCTGTGGACCGGCGTCGCGGTGTGGCGGGGTCGCCACTCCGGCCCGACCCGGCGCGCCGCCATCCGCGCGCTCGGGGTCGCCGGCGTGTCCTCCAGCCTGGTCAACGCCGGCATCAAGGCGGTCGTCGGACGGGAGCGCCCCGATACGTCCGACCTGCGGATCTCCAACGCGGGCGTCCCGGTCCGGGCGCCCAAGACCAGCAGCTTCCCGAGCGGGCACACGCTGGCCGCCTTTACCGCGGCGACGGTGTTGAGCCGTCCGGGTGACCGGGTGGGCAACGCCTTCCTCTACGCGGCGGCCGGACTGGTGGGCGTGAGCCGGATCCACCTGCGCGCCCACCACGCGTCGGATGTCGTCGGGGGCGTGGTCATCGGCACCGCCCTCGGTCTGACCGTGCGGCGCTTCCGATGACCCGGCCGAACTCACCCGGGGCACCAGGACCGCACCCGGCCCTCGCCGGTCGCCCGGGAATGGACCCCCACCGCCAGGGGTTGGGCCTTCCATGACCACGCCGCAGACCTTCGCCGTTACCTGGGACTACCGTTGCCCCTTCGCCCGCAACGGCCACGAGCACATCCTCGACGGCCTCGAAGCCGGGGCCGAGTGGGACGTCACCTTCGTGCCCTACTTCCTCAACCAGGGCATGGGCACCGAGGGCCAGGACACCTGGGACGACCCCGCCCACCAGGCCGACCTCCTGGCGCTGGCGGCCGGCGTGGTGGTGCGCGACCGGATGCCCGAGCACTTCCTGGCCGTGCACCGGTCCCTGTTCACCGCACGCCACGACGAGGCCGGCGACCTGCGGGACCGGACCGTGGTGCGTGCCGCCCTCGCCCGGGCCGGCGTGGACGCCGACGCCGTGCTGGCCGAGGTGGATGCCGGCTGGCCGGCCAAGGTCGTCCGCGCGGAGCACGAGCGTGCGGTCGACGGGCTCGACGTCTTCGGCGTGCCGACGTTCATCGTGGGTGACGACGCGGTGTTCGCCCGGCTCATGACCCGCCCCGGCGGCGACGGTGCCGAGGCCCGGGACACCATCGACCGGGTGCTCGACCTGATCGGCGGCCACCCCGAGCTCAACGAGTTCAAGCACACCCGCATCGCCAACTGAGTCGCCTCCGGTCGGGCCGGGCGGCGCCTGCGGAGTGACGGGCTGCTAAGCACGACCCCGTGCCCGGGACCCGACCGTGACGACGACCGTGTGGGGACTCGCCCTCGGCTCGGTACTCTACGCCGTCGTGGTGGTGCTGGCCGCAGGGTTCTTCCAGTCCGCCGCCGGGTTCGGGTTCGCGCTGCTGGCCGTGCCGCTGCTCTCGCTGGTCATCCCGCCCCAGACCGCGGTGGTGGTCGTCTTCCTGCAGGGAACCACCTCCAGTGTGCTGACCGCCGCCCACCGGCGCCAGGACGTCGACCGCGGCGAGGCCGGACGCCTGAGCGCCGGCGCCGTGGTGGCCATGCCGCTCGGAGCCCTGATCCTGGTGACGGCCTCAGCCGGCGCGCTCCGCCTGGGCCTCGGCATCGTCACCTGCTCGGCGGCCGTGTACATGCTGCTGCCGAGCACCCGGCGCCGGCAGGACCTCGTGGTCCGGCCCTGGGCCACCTACGCGGTGGGTGCGGTCAGCGGGGTCCTCAACACGGCGCTCGCCACCAACGGCCCACCGCTGGTCGTCTACCTGCGGGCCCGCGGGCTCGCCGTCGACGCCTTCCGGGCCACCATCTCGACGGTGTTCATCGTGTCCAGCCTGGTGGGTCTGGTGATCCTGGTGGCCAGCGGCGCCGTCCACGCCACCGCCGTGCACTACTTCGTGCTCACCCTCGTGCCCGCCCTGGTCGGATGGGCGATCGGTTCCGCGGTTGCGGGACGGCTCCGCCACCACCACTTCGTGCGCATGGTGGATCTCCTGCTGCTGGCCAGCGGGGCCCTGGCCATCGTCAAGGCCGTCGCCGGCTGATCCGGGGGCCGGTCAGGCGCCGGTGAGCCCGGCCAGTGTGTCGATCGTGGCCCGGATCTCGTCGCCGGAGCCGAACGGCGCCCCGCAGAAGTCGGTGGCGCCGATGTCGGACAAGCGACGGACCTGGTCGGCCACCTCGGACGGGCTCCCCACGATGGCCACGTCGGCCGGCCCTGCGACGCCCTCGCGGTCGAGCATCGCCCGGTAGGACGGGAGATGGCCGTACACCGCGAACACCTCGGCCGCGGTGGCCCGCGCCGCGGCGGCGTCGTCGGTGACGCACACCGGCAGACCGACCCCGACCTGGGGTACCGGGCGCCCGGCCTCGGCGGCCGCGGCGTTGATGGTCGGGATGATGTGCTCCTCGATGGTGACCGGACCGGTCATCCAGGTGATCGTGCCCGTCGCCATCCGGCCGGCGATCCGCAGCATGACCGTGCCGAGCGCGGCCACCAGCACGTCCGGCGCCGGCGCGTCGACCCCCAGGGGTCCGAAGGTGGACGCCTTCATGGTCTCCCCCACGTAGGTCACCTGCTCGCCCCGCAGCGACGGCATGAGGATCTCCAGGTACTCGGCCATGTGCCGGGCGGGCTTGTCGAACGACATCCCGAACACGTTCTCGATCACCATCTGGTGCGACAGGCCGATGCCGAGCGTGAGTCGGCCACCGCTGGCCGCCTGCACGGTGAGCGCCTGCGCGGCCAGCATCACCGGATGGCGGGGGTAGGTCGGTACCACGGCGGTGCCGAAGTGGATGCCCGGTACCTCCCGGGCGGCGGCGGCCATGGTCGTGAGTGCGTCGAGGGCGAAGATCTGCGACGCCCACGCCGTCTCGATCCCGACGTCGGCGAGCCGGGCCACCTGGCCCATCACATCGTCGAACGGCTTCTCGGTGTCGAACATCACGCCGATGCGCATCGGTGCCTCGTTTCTGGTCGCGTCCGCCCCGGTGGCGGACCGGGAGCGGCGCAGTGGTGGCCGGCCCGTCGGGCCCCACCGTACCGGGCGTGCTGCACGCGGGGCCGACGATCGGGCCCGTGTGTGCCGACCGTCCCGTCGTCGGGCAGAATGCAGCCATGTCCGTCGCCATCCTCATGGGAAGCTCGTCCGACGCCTCGATCATGGACGACGCCGTCCAGACCCTCCGGTCATTCGACGTGCCCGTCGAGGTCCGGGTCCTGTCGGCCCACCGCACGCCCGACGACACCATCGCCTTCGCCCGCGGGGCGAGGGACGCGGGCGTCCAGGTGATCATCGCCGCAGCGGGCGGGGCCGCCCACCTGGCCGGGGTGATCGCCGCCACCACACCCGTCCCGGTGATCGGCGTGCCCATCGCACTGGCCAACCTGGGCGGGATGGACTCGCTGCTGTCCATGGTCCAGATGCCCAAGGGCATCCCGGTCGCCACCGTCGCCGTCAACGGCGCCCGCAACGCCGCGCTCCTGGCCATCCGGATCATCGCGCTCTCCGACGAGCGACTGGCCGCCGAGCTCGACCGGTACATCGCCGACCTGGCCGACCAGGTCCGGGACATGGACGCCGAACTCGTCGCCAAGTACGCGGCGTCCTGACCCGTCCGTCGACCACGCCCCGCGCGTCCGTCCGTGAGGAGCACCTGATGCAGCTGCGTCACACCGCGATGGTGGCGATCGCCGCCCTGGCCGGCCTCGGCCTGGCCGCATGCGGTTCGTCCACGTCCTCCACCGCCACCACCGCGGCGCCGTCCACCGCCACGTCGGGCGCATCCGCCCCGACCGCGCCCCCCGCCATCGGCAGTGCGTCCGCCGCCCTGTGCAGCGAGATCGCCACGGTCACCGCCCAGGAGCAGGGCCTGGGCACCGCCGGCCAGGCGAGCGGCACGGCGCCCGAGAGCGTGACCGCCCTCCACGCCTACGCCCGCACCACCAAGGTCGCCTTCGATCAGGTGGCGCCCCGGATCACCGCGGACCTGGCCACGGCGCCCCAGGTGGTCCGGTCGGCGTGGTCGTCGCTCCAGCCCCAGGTGGACCAGCTGCTGGTGACCGGCGAGTCCGCCCCGACCGTGGAGGCGTTCTCCCGGGCGGCCGCCGCGGTCGAGTCGTCCAACGCGTACGTCAGCGCCAGCCAGACCGTCAACGCCTTCGTCCAGGGCGCCTGCCGCACCGCGCTGCCGGCCTGAGCCGTGCCCCCGGGCGCGGGGTTCCCGACGGACCCGGCCGACCCCGGTCCGGTCAGGCGGCCACCGTGGCGTGCATCTCCCACACCAGGACCTCGGCGTCGGTCACACCGGTGACCCGCTGGCCGCCGGAGCCGGTCAGGCGGACCGAGTCGCCCTCGGCCAGGGTGCCGACGCCCTCGAACTCCACCGTGCCCCGGGGCACGAACACGTGGACGAACGGTGCCTCGGGCAGCGTCACCGACCTACCGGGCGCCAGGCGCGCCGCGTGCAGGGCGGCGTACCGGTTGGCGATGCGGATGGCCGCGTCGTCGACGTGGTCGGGCATGCCCGACGCCACCGTCACCAGTCCCCCGGACAGGCGCTCGGGCTCGATCTCGAGCTGCTCGTAGCCGGGGGTGATGCCGGCCTCGTCGGGCACCACCCACATCTGGACGAAGTGCACCGGGGTCTCATGGACCGCACCCGACAGGTTCCACGAGTCGTTCTTCTCCGAATGGAGGATGCCGGTGCCGGCGCTCATCCGCTGGGCCAGCCCGGGGTAGATGACCCCGTGGTTCCCCATCGAGTCCTGGTGGACCAGCGATCCGTCGAGCACCCAGGTCACGATCTCCATGTCACGGTGCGGGTGGGTGTCGAAGCCGGTGCCGGGCGCCACCCGGTCGTCGTTGTTGACCAGCAGCAGCCCGTGATGGACGTTGGTGCGACTGCGATGGTGCCCGAAGGCGAAGGAGTGCTTCGAGTCGAGCCACCCGAAGTCGGTGACGAACCGGCTGTCGGCTCGACGGACGTCGACCTCGGGGCTTCCCACTGGGTCCGACATGGCTCCTCCTCCGCACGCCCCGCTGGGGCGCTATCTAGGTGACGTATCACGTACACTAGCTCCAGCGCCGTGGGCGCCCGGTCTATTCCCCCCGAGGAGCGTCGATGCAAGTCGAACCGATGTGGCTCACCGACCGCGAGCAGCAGGTCTGGCGGTCGCTGCTGCAGCTGACCACCCGCCTGCCGGCACGACTCAACCGCCAGCTGGCAGCCGACAGCGGGATCACCCTGGCCGACATGGACGTGCTGGTCGGGCTCACCGACTCCCCCGACGGTCGGGTACGGGTGACCGAGCTGTCCCGCGCCCTCGGCTGGGAGCGGAGCCGGCTCTCCCACCAGGTGGCCCGCATGGAGCAGGGAGGGCTCGTCCGACGGGAGGCGTGCGAGGACGATGCACGGGGCGCCTACGTGGCTGTCACCGACACCGGGCGCTCGCTGCTCGGGGCGGCCGCTCCCGCCCACGTGGCGCTGGTCCGGCACCTGATCGTCGACGCCCTGGCCCCCGACGACCTCGACCGGCTGGGTGCGGCGGTGGACGCCCTGCTCGACCGGATCGCCGGAACCGCCTGACCGGCCGCGACGGCGCCCGTGGTGCCGACACGCGACCCGGTCGCCCACTAGGTTCCCCTGCGAGGGGTCCAGACGAGCGACGGAGGCGGGACATGACGATGGCGACGAACGGCCCGCCGGGCAGGATCCGGGGGCCCTGGGTGGTCATCGGGCTCTCGATCATCACCCTCGGGATCTACGCCCTCTACTGGCAGTACGCCACGTTCAAGGAGATGAAGACCTACGCCGGCAAGGGCATCGGCGGCGGTCTGGCGCTCCTCTTCGCCATCCTCCTCGGCATCATCAACGTGTTCATGATGCCCGCCGAGGTGGGCGACCTGTACGCCGCCGAAGGCCAGGTCCCGCCGGTGACCGGTCTGACCGGGTTCTGGATCCTGCTGCCCTTCATCGGCGGCTTCATCTGGATCATCAAGACCCAGGGCCGGCTGAACGACTTCTGGGAGTCCCACGGCGCCACGGCCGGCTGAGGCCCGGGCTGACGGCACCGGTCGTCGGGCCGGCCCCCCGTGGTCAGAGCCGGGCGGCCAGCTCCGCCACCAGCAGGTCGGTGAGGCTCGCCGGCGCCACCACGGCCGACCGG
>Ga0209698_10003812_pt1 | contig 16651 bp, 12 predicted proteins | sample LitLauG_LLR_2012_FD_187203 | JGI IMG/M metagenome (GOLD analysis project Ga0209698, IMG submission 187203) | Freshwater sediment microbial communities from Pennsylvania, USA - Little Laurel Run_MetaG_LLR_2012 (SPAdes) (version 2) | ecosystem: Environmental > Aquatic > Freshwater > Creek >...
CTCCGGTTTGAACCAGCGCTCAATCGTCGTCCTCACATCGACCGAGTGGCTATGGAACATCACCTTCGCGTGTGGCGCAGCCTCATGAACTGCGTCGACGATTTGTTCCAGGAAATGCGTCATGTCAGGGTTGCTGACGACGCCTCCGCCGATGAGCACGCCATCGCACGGGTCGGTTCTTAACCGGCGCTTGAAACCTTCGAGGCCGCCTTCGGGCGAGTAGTGGATGATTTCGTAGTTGTAGCCGGCGGCTCTCATCCTCTCTTGCAAGTCGCTTAACCGCTTTACAAGCGCCGGGCGGTCGTCGACGGGGATCGACGGATGATCCAGCGGCAGGCCCACGTGGAAGATGGCTGTGCGCCGCGGGATTCCCAGCGCCTCGGCCAGCTTCGCCTCCTCCTCCGGAAACACTGTGCGCAGGTCGAGCACCACGCGGCCGTCCTGGATTCGCGCGATCACGCCTTGAGCCCGCAGCTTCTTCTCGACCTCCACCGCATCGCCTGGCACGACGAGCAAGCACGTTGGCAGAGTCTGATCTGGCGTAGACCCTCCGCCCGCCACGCTCTCTCCTTCGATGATTTCTAGCCCTGAGAATTTCTCCGCACGGGCGTGGATTTCGTCCTTGGTAAGACGCAGCATGCGCAGCGCGGGGATTTCGTCGTATCGTTCAAAGATCAGTTTCTTGAGCGTGGTCTCCAGGGCCTGAATCACCAACTTATCGGCACGCAAGGCACGGAACAACGGATTCTTTCGCACACGCGCGACCACATCTGCATCGCCCGTGATGATGCCCGCCTGCTGGCCTCCCAGCAACTTGTCTCCGCTAAACGACACGACATTCACGCCCGCCCGTATGCTTTCGCGGACCAACGGCTCCTGGACGCCCACTTCGGCGACGCAGCCGCTGCCGAGGTCTTCATACAAAGGAATGCCGCGTTCGCGCGCCAGCGCGGCGAGTTCGTCCAGACGAGGCTTCGCGGTGAAGCCGGTCATATGAAAATTGCTGGGATGGACGCGCAGGATCACGCGGGTGCGGTCGTTGATCGCGGCGCGGTAATCGTCGAGATGCGTGCGATTCGTCGTACCGACCTCGCACAGCGCGGCGCCCGACGCTTTCATGATGTCGGGAATGCGGAAGCCGTCGCCGATCTCGATCAATTCGCCGCGGCTGACGATGGCTTCCCCGCCCGCGGCGAGTTCGTTCAACACCAGCAGCACCGCCGCGGCGTTGTTGTTCACCACGATGCCGCGCTTACCTGTCAGGCGTTCAATCAGAGGACCGGTGTGCGAATCGCGCTTGCCCCGGCGGCCTTGTTTCAGATCATATTCCAGGTTCGAGTAGCCTTGGAGCGGAGTGAACCTAACGCCCGGGGCCCGGCCGAGGTTCGTATGTAGCACCACTCCCGTCGCATTGATGACGCGCTTTAACGACGGTACGCGCAGCGCTTCGATATTGCTTCGCACTTGACCGTCGATATCGGCGATGGGCTCGCCCGCGCGAATGGCGGCCAGAACGCGGCGCGTCTCTTCGACCACCAGCGCGCGCGGCGCATCGATATCGCCGAGGCGCAGGACGACCTTATCTACGGAAGGAATTTCGCGGGGGTTCAAACCGCTATTGTAGCGGTCTCAGATTATCTAGTGGGCTGTCTCGGAGTGCGCGTTGCTACGGCGTCGGGCACGCGAGTCGCGTGCCGCGTCGAGACTTTCTCGACGCCTGCCAGCCATCGACCCGGCGGTCGATGCAGCACGCCAGCGGCGTGCGCTACATGTGGCGCTAACGATCTGCCTGCAACAGGCCACCCGGGCTTACGCTGCGGGGCTGTAATCTTCCGCCTACTCTTCGCGCAGGGCCACCATGGGGTCGACGCCGGCAGCTCGGCGCGCGGGGATCAGGCTGGCGGCCAGGGCGACCCCGGTGAGTGCGGCTACCGCTCCGATGAGAGTTGGCGGATCGTAGGGTTTCAAGCCGAACAGCATGGACGCGGCGGTGCGTCCGACTGCCAGCGCCAACGCCGCACCGACGATGACGCCCGCGCCTACCAACAGCAGAGCCTCGCTTAGGATTAGCTTCGCGATGCCGGACGCGCTTGCTCCCAGCGCCATGCGGATGCCGATTTCATTGGTCCGCCGCGCCACCATGTACGAAATGACGCCATACAATCCGATGACGGCCAGCAGCGCGGCGAGGCCGCCGAAAAATCCAGACAGTGTAGCCATCAGCCGTTCCTGCACCAGTCCGTTGAGGATCTGCGTTTTGAAGGAGTGAAAATCGACGTCGATCTCCGGGCTCACTTCGGCCACGGTGCGCTTCACGGCGGAAACCACCGCAGTCAAAGGTATGTTCGCGCGGATCACAACGTTGGCATATTCGTTGGGGTTCAAGTCCTGCGTCTCCGGGAAAAAGCCGACGGGCTCAAAATCCTCGCGCAGCGATCGATACTTGGTGTTCTTCACCATGCCTACGATTTCGAAAATCTTCAAGGGCTCGCCCGCGTTGCCTTCCAGGCCGAAGCGTTTGCCGATAGGATTCGCCCCGGCATAATATTTCGTCGCGAACGCCTCGTTGACGATGGCGACTTTGACTCCGGTGGCGGCGTCGTGATCGTTGAAGTCGCGACCCGCGAGGATGGGCGTTTCGAGCGTCGCGAAGTATCCCGCCATCACCCGCGTCAGCAGGGCCGGGGCCAGTTGCTTATCTTCCACATGGATGTGCTGCTTCCACGCCGAGCCGCTGAGCGGGAGAATATTGGCATGCGCCGCGGCTGCTACCCCTGGGATAGCGCGGATTTTATCCACCAACTGACGACGATATTCCATGCGCCGGTCTTTCGGAATTTTCAGCGACTCAAAACCGAGGTTCGCGATCAGGATGCCGTCCTGCTTGAAGCCCGCGTCCAGGTTCATCAGATTGCGCAGGCTGCCGGAGAATAGCAGCGCCGCCACTAACAGCACCAACGACAGCGCCACTTGGGCGACAACCAGCGCGCGCCGCAACCCAAAACGTTCGCGACTGGCGGTGAGCCCTCGTCCACCCGCGCGCATCGACGACGAGGGAGACATGCGTGTCGCCCGCAGCGCGGGGGCGAGCCCGAACAGAATGCATGTCACAACGGCCAGCGCGGCGGTGAACGCCAGCATGAGGTAATCAGTGGAAAGATCGAGGAACACGGCGTCGCGTTCGGTGCTGATCAGGGCTACCAGGACTCGGCTCAATACGCCGGCCAGAGCCACGCCAAGCGCCGATCCCGCGATGGCGAGCAGCAGGCTTTCAAGCAACAATTGGCGGATCAGACGTCCGCGCGAGGCACCCAAAGCGAGCCTCACTGCGATTTCTTTCTCTCGCGCAGACGCACGCGCGAGCATCAGGTTGGCCAGATTCGCGCAGGCGATCAATAGCACCAGCGCCGCGATGGCCAGCAGCATCCACAGCGGCGTGGACGCGTCCTCCCTCAGATCGGACATGCCGTTGGCGGCGGGGAACGCTTTCAGTTTGTCGTCCAGGTAGTGTTTCACTTCATCGGGCTGATAAGTGGGTGGAAGCGTGGCCTGCATCAGCGCGGGCGACATGGCGAGCAGTTGCGCCGACGCGCGCTCCAGCGTCCAGCCGGGTTTCAAGCGCCCGAGGATGGAGAGCCACCAGTCGGTCCGCGCATCCAGCCGCGGATCTTCGCGATGTAGGACCGGATCGGCACAAATCGGAATCGCCAGATCGAAGGAGCGGCCCACTTCCACTCCATAAAAGCCGGCGCGCGAGACGCCGATTACTTCCGCAGGGTGGCCGTCCAGCGTGACCGTTTTGCCCAGTGCCGGGGCGAGCGTGCCGTACTGACGGCGCGCGAAATCCTCACTGGCGACGGCTTGAAGCGCGCAGCCTCGGCGGTCGTCGGAGGCGTGCAGCAAGCGGCCCGCCGCGGGTTGCACGCCTAGCACGTCGAAAAACTCGCCGCTTACCCAGATGACGTTGGCCAAACGAATTTCACCGCCGCGCGCCAGGTTTATCTGATCGGGAGCCCACGCCAGGATGCCTGAAAAACCTTGCGCCTGGGTGCGGATCAGCTCCCATTGCGGATTGGTGATCTCCGAGTATCGATTGAAGAACGATCCACTGCCGTTGAACGGACTGATGCGCACCGTGGCCAGCTGCTCGGGATGCGAAACCGGAAGCGCCCGCAGGCGGACGGCGTCCAACAATTGAAAAATCGCCGTGTTCGCGCCGATTCCCAGCGCCAGCGAAACGATGGCCACAATCGCGAACGCGGGATTCAGCAGCAGCACTCGGACGCCATGACGAGCGTCCTGCAACAGGGTTTCCAGCATATCGATATTACTGAGACGCCGCTGTGTGGTTACGGTTAGCCACCGTACCGCTATAATTGCCCCATGCACGATCACCCGTTCGGCCGAAGGGCGCTGCTGCGCTCATCGGTATTGCTGATCCCTGGTGTGGCCGAGGCGCTGCAGCACGCGCATGAATCGGTGCAGGCTCCTGCGGCGCGATTGGAGTATCTGAACGCTGCGGATGCGGCCGAGATTGAGGCGATGGCCGGCGAGATTATTCCTTCGGGCGATTCGCCGGGCGCGAAGGAAGCGGGGGCGATTTACTTTATCGACCGGGCGTTGAAGACGTTCGACGCGGACAAGCGCGCTCTGTATCGCGAAGGATTGGCCGAGGCACGGCGCAAACTTCCTGCCGGCGCGGCGTCCGTTGCGGCGCTCACATCGGCGCAGCGAATCGCGCTGCTGCAGTCGATGGAGAAGACGCCGTTTTTCACGGCGCTGCGCGAGCACACCATCATTTCGTTCCTGGCAGATCCGAAGTGGGGAGGCAATCGCGGCAAGGCTGGATGGAAGCTGATCGGCTTTGAGGACAAGTTCGAGTTTCAGCCGCCGTTCGGGTTTTATGATGCAGAGGCGGCGAAGTGAGCCGCGCTCCGTTCAAGCCGTCCGAGGAAGTGGACTTCGTCGTTATCGGCTCCGGCGCGGCTGGTGGTGTCGTCGCGAAGGAATTGTCGGTCGCCGGATTTTCTGTTGTTGTACTGGAGCAAGGTCCTTACCTGCGCGAGAGGGATTTCACGCACGACGAGTTCGGCGTCGCGGTGCAGGGCTTGTTGACCAACGATTACCGCACGCAGCCGAACACGCTACGGCCTTCGCCCGATGCGGTGGCGATGAAGAAGCCTGCTATCGGCTATGGCAAGCAGGTGGGCGGCGGATCGGTTCACTTCACGGGAAATTACTGGCGTTTCCATGAAGCCGATTTCGAAGAAAAGTCGCGCGTCGGCTCAGTCGCGGGCGCGTCGCTGGAAGATTGGCCGTTCCGCTACGCCGATCTGGAACCTTATTACACCAAGGCCGAGCAGGATTTAGGCATCTCAGGGTTGGCGGGTGCGAATCCGTTTGAAGCGCCGCGTGCGAAGCCATATCCATTGCCTCCGATGCCTGTGAAATCGTCGGGAGTGTTGTTTGAGCGGGGCGCAAGAAAGCTGGGGCTACATCCGTTTCCTGCCCCGGTGGCAATTTTGTCGCAACCTTATAAAGGACGCGGGGCCTGCGTTCATTGCGGATTTTGCGAACAGTTCGGATGCGAGATGAAGGCAAAGTCCAGCACCTTGGCGACCGTGATTCCGATGGCGGTGAAAACGGGCAACTGCGAAATTCGCTCCGGCGCGTATGTGCGCAAAATCCAGACCGACGCGGCGGGGCGCGCGACGGGCGCGATCTATTTCGACGCGCAGCGGCGCGAGATGTTCCAGCGCGCTAAGGCCGTCGCCGTATGCGCGAACGGAGCGGAAACGCCTCGTCTGCTGCTGATGTCGAAGTCTAACCGCTTTCCCGATGGCCTAGCGAATTCCAGTGGCATGGTGGGCAGGAATCTGATGGTGGACGTGTGGGCCGAAGCGTATGCGCAGTTCGAGCACCCTCTGAATGAGTACAAAGGTATTCAGGTGACGCGCGTGCTGCACGATTTTTACGCCGCCGATCCGAAGCGGGGATTTTATGGCGGCGCCGGCATCGACGCGCGATTTCAGTATTACCCCATTTCGTTCGGGCTGGCCGATTTGTGGCCGGGATCGCCCAAGTGGGGCGCGGCCTACAAGCAGTCTTTGAAAGACAATTTTAATCGCGTGATGACGCTGGAGGGGCATTGTTCCAGCCTCCCTGTGGAGACGAATTCGATCTCGCTGGACCCGGAGGTGAAGGACGCCTGGGGCTTACCTGCGTTGCGCGCGACGTATTCGCCTCACGCGGACGACACGAAGACGCGCTTCTTTATCCGCGATCGCATGGTGGAGATTATGCAGGCCGCCGGCGCGCAGCGGGTGTGGAGCGAGTGCGAGGCCGACGTGCTGCCCAGCGTTCATCTTATGGGCACGTGCCGCATGGGTCACGATGCGAAAAAGTTCGTGGTGAACGGAGATCACTGCGCGCACGACGTGCCGAATCTGTTCATCGTCGATGGCAGCAGCCTGGTGACTTCGGGCCGTCAGCAGCCGACAGCGACGATTCAGGCGCTGGCGTACCGGGCGGCGGAGAAGATGGGCGATTGGGCGCGGGTGCGGTGAGATTTCAGGCAGAGAGTCGCAGAGGTCGCACAGAGTTCGCTGAGATATGACCTGCAAACACTGCAAGGCTCCAATGAAGGAGCTAAAGGGGCACATCTACCACGGCAAACGAAAGTGGAAATGCCCCAAGTGCGGACGCGTGAGGATGCAGACACCTCGTGAGCGTTAGGCTCCCCCGCGCGGCGTTGGATAAGTGGGCGGACTGACCTTCGGCTTCGGGACGAACAAGTGCACCCTTGGCGTCCACTGCTGCGCGCGGCGTTCTGCTTCTGAGATTTCGGAAGGCGTCATCCGTGCTGCCAGGCTAACGCGCAACTGTTCGGCGCGGTCGTCCTTCGATGCGGCGAGGAACAGCCATTTATAGGCTTCAACATAGCTCTTGGGAATGCCTTTGCCGTCGCGGTACATTTGCGCAAAAAAGATTTGCGACACCGCGTGACCTTCATTCGCCGTCATGCGGAGCCAGGGGAGCGCTTTGGGATAATCGCCGCGGGCGAAGTAAATGGGTCCGGCCCATACATGGGCTTCGTGGACTCCATCGTTGGCAAGCGGCACCAGTTCGCGGAGAGCGGTGTCGAAATCGCCGGCGCGGGCGGCCTTCTCTCCCGTTGCCAGGTCGGCGGCGGAAAGCTTCACTGCCAGCACAAACAGCGCAGCCTTAATAAGCGCACTATATCACGCTTGACCCGTCGACCCGGCGGTCGACGCTGCAGGCCCGGCGGCGTGCGCTACTTCTTGGGGAACCAGGGGACGAAGACTGATGTGGTGCGCTGGTATTCGCGATATTTGTCGCCCTTGCTGCGGACTGCTTGTTCTTCGGTCGCGGGAATTCCGGTGACGCGTAGCAGGAAGTATAAAATCATCGCCGGCGACAGGAACCCGATCCATCCGTACTTCGCACCGCTCGCGACAATGGCGAACGACATCCAGATCAGCCATTCGAAGAAATAGTTGGGATGCCGCGAATAGCGCCACAGGCCTGCGTTGCAGACCTGGCCCTTGCTTTCAGGCTTGCGCTTGAACCAGGCAAGCTGCGCATCGGCCAGCATTTCGCCGACGAAGGCTACCAGCCAGATCATCGCACCGAAATTCTCAAACTCGGGAGCGCTCTTGCCAGGATCATGCAGGGCCAGCAGGAACGGGATCGACAGCACGCCGTCGAGCAGCGCCTGAAATTCAAAAAACGCCAGGAACTTGATGCCGATGTTGGTGCCCCACTTGCGGCGGATCTCAACGTAGCGGCCCTCTTCCGGTTGCCCGCTGACGCGCGTGAACAGCAGGTACAACGCGAGGCGCAAGCCCCAGATGGCCACCATCGGCAGCAGGAACAGCACGCGCCTGGGATATCCCGCGCCGTGCAGCGCGTAGACGAACGTGATCAGCACCAGGCCGAAGGCCCAACCCACATCGACAATCGCGGCGTTGCGCAGAGGAAAATGCAGCAGCCACAGGACGAACATCATCGCCGCCGCCACTGCCGTGCCTTGCGCGAACCAGATCAGCAAATCGTGGATCATTTTACGACGATTTTAGCAACAGACGCGTTGTCGTTTTCATCCGTCACGCGCACGGCGATGACGGTTTCGCCCGGCGCTTTGTCGAACTCCGCGCGATAGTCGTGCTCCAGCGAATCGGTGAGGCGCGTGGTGGGATCGATCACGGTCCAATCAGCTCCGTTGATGGAATACTCGGCCTTGGCCAGAGTCGAGAGCGCGTCTTTGGCGTGGAAGCGCAGCTCGATTTTTCCGCCGGACGCCGCGCCGGCGAGCGCCGTGATTTCGGGCGGCGCATTGTCGATGGTGAAGGCTTCACTTTCAGCCGAGGCCGTCAGCGCCACTGCCGGAGGGTTCGACGGAGCGTCCGTCGCCGTGATCCGCACTATATAGCGGCCGTCAGGGAACGCGGTGGAATCCCAGGAGTAATAATGTTCGCGCAATTTGTCTTTTAACAGTTTCCACGACGCTTCCTCGGCGCCGCGGATCTCCACCTTGAACAGCATCTGGTCGCCGTTGTCATCATTGGCCAGCCAGCGGACGCCGATCGCCCCTTTAGAATAGGTCAGGCCCGGCGAGGAGCCCGCATCGGGCGTTGCCGGGGGAGCAGCAGTGCTCGCCGCATTGTGATGGCCTAGCGCGGGCAGCGTCAGCGACGACGTGAGCGAGGTGATCACCAGGGATGGCGCAGGGAATTTGTAGTTTGCGGGCGTAATCTCCACTTCGTCGATTTGTGGCGCGACGTTCTTCATCTGATACGCCGCATCGACCTCAGTCACTTCGCCGGAAGACAGCGTCAACTTGTATTGCAGGAAGCGCGCCGCCGGGGAAACGATGCGGCCGGCGTTGGTTCGCGCGTACGAGCTCCAGTCTTTTTGCGCGCGATTGAGGTTGCCGCTGCGCGTTTCCTCGACGACGGCGGTATTTTCGCGCGGCGTGTGGGACAGGCGGCCCCAGTAAGAAAATGCTCCGGCGTCGAACACGTCGCTTTCAAACATGCCGGTCTGCTCCTGGTCCGGCCCTAGCGAAAACAGCTTGCCGATGTTGCCCGTCACGGCGTAAATGCGTCCGCCTGCCCCGGCGCAGAACGCGGTCACCTGGGTGGAGGAGAGACCCAGCAGCTTCCAATATTTGTGCTCCGAATCGAGACGGTAAACGTCGCCATGATTGCCCGCGCCTGCCAGCACGCGGCCTTTGCCGTCGAACGCCAGCGCGTAGACAAGGTCCTGCGCATTCGACCAGATTTTGCGTGGATAGCCGTCGGTCTGGATGCGATAAATCTCCGATCCACCGGCGACGGCGGGCGCGGCTCCGGCTAGCGTAGGAGGTGTAGCGGGCCTGGGCGCGGCTGCATTCGGGGTGGTCGCAGCAGGCGCAGACGCCGGAGCAGGCGCGGGAACCGGAGCGGGCACGGATTGCTTATTGCCTACGCCAGCGGCATACAGCGTCCCATCGGGCGCGGCAAGCACTGCCGTGATTTCGCGTTTCGGCGCCTGATACAGCACGAAGCCCGCGCCGGCGGGGGTGACGCGCAGGATCAAGCCGCTGGGATCAGTGCCAACGATCAGGTTGCCTGCGGGGTCGATGGTGAGAGAGCGCGCATGCGTTTCTTCCGTTTTATAAAACACGCTGCCTGCGCCGTTGGGCGTCACGCGATGAATCTCGCCCTGATCGCCGGTGGCGACGAACAGGTCGCCAGAGCGCGCGAATACCAGGGCCCAAATGTATTTTTGCTTGGGATCGTAGAAGACTTCGGATTTGCCGGCGGCATCGATGCGATAAACTTTGCCGTCGGGCGAGGTTGCGGCGTAGACGCGGTCGTGCGAATCGATGGCGATGGCCTGTATTGCGATTCCTTCCAGTTCGGCGAGCACTTTCGATTTGCCATCGCGGTCCACTTGAAAGAGCTTGGTTTTCGATCCGCCCAAGCCGCCGCCGCCGGTGAACAGATTGCCCTTGGAATCGCGCGCCACGGCCCACAGGAAGGCGACCGAAGGATCGAACATCTCCTTCACGGTAGGCGCGAGCGCGAGGCGTCCGTCGCTGGCCAGGGACAGCCGAGTGAGCGTGCCTTTTTCGAAGTCCGCCATTTCGGCCTGGGTCCAGGTCTTGGTATCGGAGGCGCGCAGGGCGCAGAGGGCCAGCAGAGCGGCCGCGGTTCGGGAAATATGCATTTTATTTGACGTTGATTTTGAGCGAGTAGCTGCCGCCGATCATCTGGTCGAACGGAATGGCCAGTTGCTGCTTGACACTATCCGGCGTGCCGACTAAGACGCGGGTTGCGGTGCGCTCGGCCTGCAGGACGTTCAGCACGGACGAGGGCAGGCTGGGGAGGGTCTTATCGTCAGCGTAATACGTCGGACGGCCCTCCACCAGCGAAACGTAGACCTGGTTGTTGCCGCGCTCCTGATTGAGCAGCGAAATCGTCTCCGGAATATCCATGTAGCGATTGCCCAGAACGGCGGCGTTCTGCATACGGTTCAGCGTTTCGGCGTCGCTGAACAGAATGCGCTGCTCGCCCTTGGGAGTTCCTTCGGGGATCTTCACTCGCACGTCGCGCTCAATGCGTTCGCCACGATAGGGGCGCAGAAAAATCTTCACCGGAATTTCGGAGCCCGCGTCCACATCGCCCGTGGGCGTCCACGCGTAATCGATCGCGGCCGTGCGACGCTCCGGCAGCAGATCCACCGTGATTTCCACGCTCTTCAGCTTGGGCATCGCCACCGGATTCAGGAACAGACGGTTGAATTTATCTGCCCACCATCCGGCCAGCGCCATGGGCGCGGGCACCGGGGCCTCGCTGGGCGCAAGCATCGTGCTGACTTGAATGGAACGGTCGCCATCCACATCCACGCGGCCGTTCATGCGGTAGGTGATGTCCTCCGCCATCTCATTCATCTGCTGGAGGGAGTTGTAAAGCGTCAGCATCATCAGGAACGGCGTCCACTTCTGATGGACGAAGACCTGAAATTCCAACTTCTTTTCGCGCACAGGCGCACCGGAGGCATCGAGCGACCGGACATTCAGGTGCACTGGAATGAACGGAGCCTCCGCACCGAGTTCGCCCATGATGCCCGAGAAACGGTCCTGATGCAGCGCGCCAACTACGCCCGTCGCGTTGCCGAATTTGGTGGGCTGGAAAGCGCTGGACAGCACCATGAGGATTTCGCTCTTGGCCATCGGCATGTCCAGAGGTCCGAGGTTAAAGAAAGGATGCCCGAAGGCCAGCACACGCTTGCCGTCGTTGTAGGTGACCGTGCCCATACCAGTGGCCGACATGTCGCCGGAGACGAGAATGCCCGAGACGGCCTCTCCAGGTGCCAGAGCGTCGCGCCAGCCGCTTACGGGTTTGGCTGTTAAAGGTCCCGCGCCCGATCCGCCCTGCACCGCCGTCACGCCCATTTGATTGAAGAACGGCGCGAAGGCCTGGATCGCTTCGGATGAGAATCCCGAGAGGACCAGAGGTGTGTCGATGGGCTGCATCATCGGAGGCATCGCGCTCGCCTGCGCGGCGCGGTTTGGCGTTTTCTCGGGGGTCTTCGCGTCCATGGGACGAGATTGGTCGAAATCGTTGATCTCCAGCATGCGCTCAATGGGCGTGATGCCGCAGACCGCGTCGGGCGAGAACACGCTCATGCGCAGGGCTACGGCGCCGACCAGTTTTCCATCGATGTAGACAGGGCTGCCGGACATGCCCGCCGCGACGTTGGTGATTTTCGCCTTGCCGAGCATCTTCGCCAGGATCACGTCCTGCTGCGGACCGCTGCCGTTCTTCCAGACGCCGACGATTTCCACCGGAACCGGCTCGGGCTCGGTACCTTCGAAGACGGTCCACGCCGTGGCGGTCATGCCGGGGCGAATGTCCTTCAGCGGGAAGATCTCAACCTTGCCGGCCTTGGGGCGCACCAGGTCGGCGGAATAGGCAGAACTCGCCGTGAGCGCCAAGGCGCCCGCAATCAGCCAAGTCTTCATGGAACCTCTTCTCTAATATTAGACGCCGCGGGGAAGGAAAGGAGTTTCCCTTTCCTTCCCCGCGGCCTACGTGTTCTCGCCCAGCTTTGGAGCGCGTCCTCTGGTTTGGCCCGGCGTGGACGATAGTTTCACTGGCACTCCGGTGACCGGGAAGCCTCCGGCGTCGAGGAACATTTCGCGCGCGGCGGATTGCGGGTCGGCGGCCACCTCGTCGAACGTGCGGATGGGCGAACACGGGATGCCGTGGGCGGCAAACAGAGGCTCCCATTCAGCGCAGGTGCGGGTGCGCAGAATATCGGCGATGAGCGGCTCCAGCGCGGTGCGATGCTTCACGCGCAGGGCATTGGTGGCGTAGTCGGGATGGTCCGCCAGGTCGGGCCGGTCGAGCAAGTCGCAGAACGTCCGCCAGAGCTTCTGGCTGGCGACGGCGATCACGATTTCACGGTCCTTGGTGGGGAATCCGCGATAGGGGACAATGGTGGCGAAGCGCGTGCCCATGGCGCGCGGCACTTCGCCCGAGCCGAAATAATAAGCGAACGTCGACGCCATGGCGCTGATCATGCCGTCGAACATCGACACGTCGACAAACTGCCCCACTCCCGTGGTGTGACGCGCTTCCAAGGCCAGTTGAATGCCGATAAGCGCGAACATGCCCGCCGTAATATCCGCCACCGAATGACCGCTGCGGACGCACTCGCCGCCCTCGACGCCAGTGATGGAGATCAGGCCGCTGGATGCCTGGACAATCAGGTCCATCGCCGAATCTTCACGGCGCGGGCCGGTCTGGCCGTAACCAGAGATCGAGCAGTAAATCAGCCGCGGGTTCAGCGCGCGTACGGCCTCATAACCCAGGCCGAGGCGCGTCATGGTGCCGGGGCGCATGTTTTCGATCAGCACGTCGGCGGAGGCGATCAGATCGAGCGCACGCTGGTGGCCCTCCGGCGTTTTCAAATCGATCGCCAGGCTTTGCTTGCCGGGATTGAGGCCGAGGAAATAGGACGCTTCGTCGCCAGTGAAGGGAGGTCCCCAGGAGCGTCCGACGTCACCGCCCGCGGGGTCTTCAATCTTCAGAATTTCGGCTCCATACTGCGCCATAAGCATGGTGCAATAGGGTCCGGCAAGAGCATGCGTGAAGTCAACGACGCGAAGGCCGTGTAACGGAGACATTCACGTGCAAGGATAAATCACTTCATGCCCCGCGCGTTCGAGGCTCTTGAGCCGCTTGCCTCCAGTAACGACGGTGGAGTACGGTTCAAGCAGCGAAGCCAGCGCCAGATCGCGGTCGCGCACCAGGTGAATGTCGACGTGCGTTTCAATCGCCACGCCCTCGGCCATGGTGTGAAAGCGGCGCTGGGTGAAGGGTAGCGCGACGGGAGGGCGGTCGAGCGGAAGAGGATAAGGCACTACCTGAATCACCAGCAGACGGATGCGGGCCGCAAGCCCATCGGCCAGGCGGGCGGCGGTTTTGAGCGCGGCCAGAGTCTCGGGGATGGTGGTGTGCAGCACGACCACTTCCAGGGAAGCCAGCCGTAAGAAAGATCGCGTGGGCGCGGCCATGATCGAGAGTAAATCGCGCGACGTAAATAAGGCTTAAGAATCGGATAAGGGATTTGTTAGGACGGCGGCGCACGGCGCCGCCCCACATTATTGGGGCAACGGTGCGCTGAGCATATCGCGACTGGCCGCGACGCATCCAGTTTGCGGCTGCCGGTCGGCGCGGACGACCCTTAGTTTGCTCGCGGTGGTCCCGGAGACCAGCACATAGAAATGCGGGGAAGCCTCCTTGTAGTCCATGGGCGGGCTTAACGCAACCTCCCACGTCGAATTCCCGCAGTCGCGGATCACGTCGAAGCTGAAGTAATTCTTCTCGAACAGGGCGTTTGCGCCGGCGCGGGCCGCAAGCGCGTTGGGCGAAGCGTATTTCGCGGCTTCACCAGGGGCGAGGCGCAGCCATTCGTCCACAAATCCCATGCGGCTGAGGGCAATGGGAGTCAATCCGCGTGGCCGCGTTCCCCGAGACCAGATACCGGGCGATGGCCGGACGCGCCATATACTCGCCGTCGGCCATGCTTGCCGTGTAGAGGAAGGTCACTACGTTTCCCTGTATGGACGTCTTTATCAGACTCTCAGGCCGTTCCATGAACCGCGCTGGCATGTGCTGGTTAAGCAGAGTGCGCAGCTTGCCATCCTCTACCCGATCGACCCGCAAATTGATTCCTATATAGCTGCTGGTGCACCACTCTGTAAATGTGCCGCTGGCGATGATTCCGCCGCCGGCTCGAATTTGCGAGAATCCCTGACCACCTTGAGAATCCCTGTCATGATGATCGAGGCGGCCGATCAGACGAAGCGGCTGGCGGTGGTAAATAAGCGCGGTTTCAGCGTAGCCGCACATCACGCCAACGCCGAAGCGCACCACGCGCAGGTCGTTTTCGCCAGGCATCGTCTCCATGGAAGCGGGGCTCAAGTAGCCCATGAAGCTGATGAAGACGTCGTCGGTTTCTTTGCGCTCCGGCTGCTTTGGCTGAATAATGCCGCCGATCCGAAGCTCCGCGTTGATAGCCTCCACTGGGACGCCCGCGCGAAGACGACTATCGATCCACGAAATCGCCGCGTTCTGGATTTGTAGAAAATCGGGCGCTGGAAGTACCTTATAACTGCGAACCGAGGCCAGCTTCGCCGCCAGCGCCTGCGTGTCAGGCTTAACGTCCTGAGCATTCAGCAAGGCCGTACATACGATGATCCAGCGCACAAGATCATCTTAGAACGTGGCCCGTGCCGATGGCTGGCATAATTCCCCCGGTGCCCGTATGCTGACGCATGGCGGTTCAGAGGTGCTGAAGGCCGGGCATCGGGTAATGCTTTCGGTTGCGCGTCCACAACTTTAATCCGTGAACCGAGGCAGTTGCCGCGATCAGCGCGTCGCCGATGCCCATGCCGTGGCTCGCGTGATAGCGAGCCAAGTATTCGCCCGCGCGCTTGCCGATTGTCGCGTCGATGGGTACACAGGTCAGGCTCAAGAAGAGCGCTGAAAGCGCCGCGCCGTGCCACAACTCCGCGCTGCTGACTGCGAATAACCGACCATCGAGCCGCTCTCTGCAAGATCCTTCCAGCGCCGGAGGATTTCCGTACTGCGGCCCCGGAAAACCTCAATCAGGATGTCGGAGTCCACCAGAACAGGCTCAATCATTTCAGCCGGTCGAGCCTGGACTCTCTTCGCAACGCCCGGACGTATTCAGTCGAATCGCCGATATCGCCACGATCCTTCCACAACCCGACCACTGCCAGCATGGCAGCCTTGCGGTCCGCCGCGGGATTCATATACGTTTCGCGAATGGCTTTTCGAACCAACTCGGACATGGTGGAACCGGACTGCCGGGCGCGGATTTGCAGCGCCTGCCAGACGTCATCGTCAACATACAACTGTGTGCGCCTCACGATGCATCGTATACATCTTGTGACAGTTGAGAAAGTGCCACAATCGGGCCTCCGCACGCCGCATCCCGGCGTTATTCTGTGGCTGCATGAACGACATGAAACTACTCTCCCTCGCGACGGCGCTGGCACTGGCTGCTCCGTCGCTTCCCGCTGCCGACACAAAGGAGGTCGCATGGAACCAAGTCTGCCGCGAAACCACCGGCCACGAACTGGAGCTCACTACCGCGACGGGCGAAACCGTGAGTGGATACTGCGTCGGCGTCTCTGTAAATGAGATCGGCATCCGCACCGGCGACGCTAAGGTGGTGAAAATCGCCTGGGGAGCCGCGGCGCTGCCCTTCTGCGCCATCGGCGACCTGCACACCAAGCTGGCCGGCAAGCAGACGATTACGCCAATCTAGGCCGTTATCCGACCGGCGAAACCGCCGGTCCTACCGTTTGCCGGATTCGGTAGGGCAGGCGGTTCCGCCGCCATGAACGCTATTTTTTGTCCTCCGGCACGGCGACGAAGCGGTAGCCTACGCCACGCACGGTGAGCAGGTGGCGCGGGTGGGTGGGGTCGTCTTCGATATAGCGGCGGAGCCGCACGATGAAGTTGTCGATGGCGCGCGTATCGGTGTCTTCGTGCAGGCCCCATACTTCGTCCAGCATCCGTTTGCGCGACACGGGCTTGCCTTCGTGCTCAATCAGGTACTTCAGGACGTTCACTTCCATTAGCGTCAGCGGGAACACTTCGCCTTGGACGCGCAGTTCCAGCGCCGCGAAGTCGATGACTTTGCCTTCGAATTGAAAATTGTCTGGCTGCGGCTGGGGAGCGGACTTCACCAACCACTGCGTGCGCCGCAGCAGGCTTTGGATGCGTGCGATGAGAATCGCCAGATCAAACGGCTTGGTCAGGTAATCATCGGCACCCGCGGCGAAGCCTTTCAGCACGTCTTCCGGCTGGCCACGGGCGGTGAGCATCAGCGTGGGGACGTAATGGCCCAGCCGGCGTAGCTCGGAAATCACCATAAAGCCATCGATGCCGGGCAGCATGACGTCGAGCACCACCACGTCAAAATCGGGCGCTTTTTTGAAGGCCTCGAGCGCCGCTTCGCCGGTCTCCACCACCTGGACGCGATGCCCTTCGGCCTCCAGATTGAATCGCAGGCCTTCGGCCAGATGCGATTCGTCCTCCACTAC
>Ga0209698_10003813_pt1 | contig 16649 bp, 14 predicted proteins | sample LitLauG_LLR_2012_FD_187203 | JGI IMG/M metagenome (GOLD analysis project Ga0209698, IMG submission 187203) | Freshwater sediment microbial communities from Pennsylvania, USA - Little Laurel Run_MetaG_LLR_2012 (SPAdes) (version 2) | ecosystem: Environmental > Aquatic > Freshwater > Creek >...
TACCGGAGTCCCCAGCGCGCATGCGAGTGAACCGACTTCGGCCGCGTTTCAGTCTTTTTGGAAACCGTTTCTGACCGGCCCCGAGGAACCATGGGTGGTCTTCAGCAACGCCGCATTCGTCGGCCGCCCGGAAACCGGCATGCGCTATTACAATTCCGGCCACGATCCGGAAGGCTCCGTCTGGGATCATTACACCGGCGTCGGCGAAGTCCTGGCCGTCCACAACCTCGATCAGGTTTTCAGCGCGCTGCACCAGCAACTGCGCGTAAAACGCGGCAGCCTTTTTTCCCTGGATGACGCCAAGAACAACGATCTCATTTTTGTCGGCTCGCCATCGGAAAATCTCACGTTGCTGGAAATCCCGGGAACTCATGAATTTGTATTTCAGCGGCAAAATGAAGGCCCACGCAAAGGCGATCTGGCCATTCTCAACATCCACCCGCAAGCCGGAGAACCGAAAGCATTTCTAGCCAGCCCATACAATGCGCCACTGGCCGAAGATTACGCGGTGGTCGCGCTGATCCCCGGCTTGAATCCTTCGCGCTGGGAAATGATTATTGCTGGCACCACCACCTTTGGCACGCAAGGTGGCGTGGAATACGTCTGCCGCGAGCAATCCGTGAAAGAGCTTCTACTGCGCCTGGCGGTTTCTGACTCCGGCGAGATCAAGCCCTTTGAAGCCCTGCTGCACGTGAAAATTGCCAAGGGTGTGCCAGTCGAAACCAGCCTGGTATCTCTCAGGAAGATCACCGCCCCGTAGCCCTGCAAAATAACTGTAACTTTGGGTTTTCGAGTTACATCTCAGCCAGTGTCTTGTGATAGAGTGCAGCCAAGTTTTTGAGGGTCCTGCCGGGTATTGGTGCTTCGCCGTGCGAGCCAAGAAAAATAAGGCCTACTTGAAGTACAATTCACCCCGTTTCCTGCCGAGCACCGCCCGCGGCAAACTAGCCCCTGGCGCGGACCTGCTCAACCCTGCGAAGGAGCCACTGTGAGCCCGCAAACTCTCGACCAGCTGTGCATCAATACCATCCGCACCCTTTCGATTGATGGAGTGCAGCAGGCCAACTCCGGGCATCCCGGCGCTCCAATGGGATTGGCTCCGGTGGTCTATTCGCTCTGGCAAAGTTTCCTGCGCTACGATCCCGCCGACCCGCTCTGGCCCAACCGTGACCGCTTTGTCCTCTCCGCCGGGCACGCTTCCATGCTCCTTTATTCCACGTTGCATCTCGCCGGCGTCCGCCTGGTCAATGAAAAGGGTGAGGTCACAAAAGATCTCTCCGTTTCCATGGACGATATCAAGCGCTTCCGGCAACTCGGCAGCCGCACCCCGGGACACCCCGAATCGCACATGACCACGGGAGTCGAAACCACCACTGGTCCCCTCGGCCAAGGCATTGCCAACAGCGTGGGCATGGCCATCGCTGGAAGATGGCTGGCGGCCAACTTCAATCAGCCGGGTTTTGACCTTTTCAATTTCCGCGTCTATTCCGTCTGCGGTGATGGCGACCTGATGGAAGGCGTCGGGGGGGAAGCGGCCTCGCTCGCCGGGCACCTCGCGCTTGGAAATCTCTGCTGGATCTACGACAACAACCGCGTGACGCTCGACGGCCCGGCAAGCTGGTCGTTCAGTGAAGACATGATGACGCGCTTTGTCGGCTACGGCTGGAACGTCACGCGCGTCGCCGATGCCAATGACCTGCTGCAGCTTTCGCGCGGTTACAAGACTTTCCTGAATACGCCCGACAAGCCCACGCTGATCGTTGTAGACAGCCACATCGGCTACGGCTCGCCGCACAAGCAGGATTCCTACGAAGCGCACGGCGAACCCCTGGGCGAGGCAGAGGTCAAGCTGGCCAAGGAAAATTACGAGTGGCCCGTGGACGCCAAATTCCTGGTGCCGGACGGCGTCTATCAACACTTCCAGAACGGCGTCGGCGCTCGCGGCAGCAACGATCGCAATGCGTGGAATGCGCTATTCGCCGAATACTCGAAGAAATATCCGGAACTCGCCACCCGGGTAACAAAAATGCAAAAACGGGAGCTTCCGGACGGCTGGGACAAGAATCTCCCCGTCTTCCCCGCCGACCCCAAGGGCATGGCCACCCGCGAAAGCTCCGGCAAGGTTCTGAATGCCCTGGCGCAAAATATTCCATGGATGATCGGCGGCTCCGCGGACCTCGCCAAATCCAACAAGACCAACCTCGTCTTCGAGGGCGCGGGCGATTTCTTCACGAACGAATACAAGGGCCGCAACATTCACTTCGGCGTTCGCGAACACGGCATGGGCGCCGCGGTGAACGGCATGGTGCTGACTGGAGTTCGCGGCTTCTCCGCCACCTTCTTCAATTTCAGCGACTACATGCGCGCCAGCATGCGCCTGGCCGCCCTTATGGAAATTCCCGTGCTCTTCATCTTTACGCACGATTCCATCGGCGTCGGCGAAGACGGCCCCACGCACCAGCCCATCGAACAACTTGCTGCATTCCGCGCCATGCCCAACATGCTGGTCTTCCGCCCGGGCGACGCCAACGAAGTCACCGAAAGCTACAAAGCTGCGGTGCGCCATTCCCACGGACCTTCCACGCTGGTTTTCAGCCGCCAGGCGATGCCCACCATCGACCGCACAAAATTTGCTCCGGCTTCCGGCGCGGCGAAGGGCGCCTACGTCGTAGCCGATGCCGAAGGCGGAAAGCCCGACGTGATCCTGATGGGCACAGGCACGGAATTGCAGCACTGCATGACTGCCTGGGAAAAACTCAAGGCCGAAGGAATCAAGGCGCGCGTCGTCAGCATGCCCTGCTGGCAACTGTTCGAAGAGCAGGATGCCGCCTACAAAGAGAGCGTTCTGCCTTCTTCGGTGACCGCCCGCGTTTCGATCGAGATGGCCTCGCCGCTCGGCTGGGACCGCTACGTTGGCCCGAAGGGCACCATCCTCGCGATGCGCTCATTCGGCGCCTCGGCTCCACTGAAAGACCTGTTGAAGAAATTCGGTTTCGAGCCCGAAAACGTTGTCGCCGCGGCGAAAAAACTCCTGGGAAAGTAGAGGCCCTATGAAAGTCGTCATTGGTTCGGATCACGCCGGGTTTCCGCTGAAAAACGCGATGGGCGCTTTGTTGACTTCCATGGGTCACGATGTGCTGGATGTCGGCGCATACAACGAAAACCCTTCCGATTATCCGGACTTCGCCGAAGCAGTGGGTCGCGCCGTGCTCGACGGTCGCGCTGAACGCGGCGTGCTGATCTGCGGCAGCGGCGTGGGTGCCACCGTCGCCGCCAACAAAATCCGCGGCATTCGCGCCGGCATGTGTACGGACACCTACTCCGCTCACCAGGGCGTCGAGCATGACAATATTAATGTCCTCGTGCTGGGCTCGCGCATCACCGGTGAAAAAGTTGCTGAAGAGCTGGTTCGCTCGTACATGGGCGCGAAATTTACGAATGAGGAGCGCCATGTCCGGCGCCTGGCGAAAGTGCAGGCGCTCGAAGACAAGATGTGCAAGAGCTGATTTCCGAATCGCCGCCTGCCCCGCAGGGGCGTAAACTCGAGGCTTGAGCCAGTTTGAAAGATAAAGGAGAAGTGCCATGACAACCTCTGCAACCGTCCCGAATACCGGAAGCCAGTCCTCGGCGAATCCGCTGAAGGGTCTCCTCGCTTACGGTCAGTCTCCCTGGATGGACTATATCCGCCGCGACCTGCTCACCGGCGGCGGCCTGAAGAAGTTCATCGCCGAGGACGGCTTGCGCGGCCAGACCTCCAACCCCACTATCTTTGAAAAAGCCATCAATGGCAGCACGCTTTACAACGACATCCTCAATTCTCCCGAAGCCAAATCCCTCAACGCCAAGCAACTTTACGAAAAAATCGCCATTCGCGATGTGCAGGACGCCTGCGACATCTTTCGTCCCGTTTACGACGAGTCCAAGCACCGCGACGGCTATGTCAGCCTCGAAGTTTCGCCCTACCTCGCCAACGACACCAACGGCACGATTGAAGAAGCCGTCCGTCTCTGGAAAGCCGTCAACCGGCCCAACGTCATGATCAAAGTTCCCGCAACTCCCGAAGGCATCCCCGCCATCCGTCAGCTTCTCGAAGAAGGCTTGAACATCAATATCACCCTGCTGTTCGCGCAGTCCGCCTACGAAAAAGTTGCCGAAGCCTTTGTCGCCGCGCTCGAAGCCCGCGCCGCCAAGGGCCACCCGATCAACCAGATCGCTAGCGTGGCCAGCTTCTTCGTCAGCCGCATTGACTCCCTCATCGATGGCAAAATTGACGCCATGCTCAAGACCGCCGCCGGCGACGCCAAAGCGCTGCTCGAAAGTCTCCACGGCACCATCGCCATCGCCAACGCCAAGCTCACCTACAAGAAATATCAGGAACTCTTCGGCGGCCCGCGCTGGAAGACCCTTGCCGCCAAGGGCGCGCAGACGCAGCGCCTGCTCTGGGCCAGCACCAGCACCAAGAATCCCAAGTATCGCGACGTCCTCTACGTGGAGGAACTCATCGGCGCGGACACCGTGGACACCATTCCGCCCGCCACCTTCGACGCTTTCCGCGATCACGGCAAGTTGCGTCCCAGCCTCACCGAAGACATCCCCGGCGCGGCAAAGCACATGGAAAATCTCGCCAAGGCCGGCATCTCCATGAAGGAAGTCACCGAACAACTCGTTGTTGATGGCGTAAGACTTTTTGCGGAAGCCTTTAAAACTCTCCTCGATGCGACGGGGAAGAGCGCCGGAGTGAAAGCGTGAGCACCAATAAACTTTCCTACAAACTTCCCGCTGCGCTGGCCGAGGGAGTGAAAGCCTCCCTCGCCGACTGGAAAGCCAATAACAAGGTTACGCGCCTATGGCAGAAGGACTCGACGCTCTGGACCGGCGCTGATGAAGGCCAGTGGCTCGGCTGGATGAATGTCACCGAAGAACAGCTTAAAGGCATCAACGCCCTCCGGAAGCTCGCCGCAGACATCAAGAAAGCGAAGTTCCGCCACGCGCTCCTGCTGGGCATGGGCGGCTCCAGCCTCTGTGTCGAGGTGCTGCGGCTCACCTTCGGCAAGTTCGGCGGCTACCCCGAACTCCATGTGCTCGATTCAACCGATCCCGCGCAGGTGAAGGCTGTCGAGAAAAAAGTCGACCTGAAGAAAACCATCTGCATCGTTTCTTCGAAATCCGGCAGCACGCTTGAGCCCAACATCTTTAAACAATATTTTTACGAACAGATCAAGAAGAAGGTCGGCGAAAAGGAAGTGGGCAATCACTTCATTGCCGTCACGGATCCCGGCTCCAAAATGGAGCAGTTCGCAAAAGACGGCCGCTTCCGCCACATCTTCCATGGCGTGCCCAGCATTGGTGGACGCTACTCCGCGCTTTCGCACTTCGGCACGGTTCCCGGCGCCCTCATGGGGCTCGATCTCACAAAATTCCTGAAGACCACCCAGAAAATGGTCAAGGCCTGCGGCCCGGCTACGGCTCCGGAGAAAAATCCCGGCGTCATTCTCGGCACCATCATGGGCGTCGCGGCCAATCATGGCCGCGACAAAATCACCATCTTCACCTCGCCGGGCATCGCCGACCTCGGCGCGTGGCTCGAGCAGCTTATCGCCGAATCCACCGGCAAGGTCGGCAAGGGCATCATCCCCGTGGACCGCGAAAAGATCGGCAAGCCCGCGGTTTATGGCAACGACCGCGTGTTCGCCTATGTGAGGCTGGCGAAGGAAAACAATCGCGCCATGGACACCGCCGTCACCGCACTCGAAAAGGCCGGTCATCCCGTCGTCCGCATCGTCGTCGGCACCAAGATGGATCTCGGCCAGGAATTCTTTCGTTGGGAAATCGCCACCGCCACCGCAGGCTCCGTCATCGGTATCAACACCTTCAATCAGCCGGACGTGGAAGCCAGCAAGATCGAAACCCGCAAGCTCACCAGCGAGTACGAATCCACCGGCAAGCTGCCCTCTGAAGCGCCTTTCTTCGAGGATCAGGGCCTGAAGCTTTTTGCCGATGACAAAAATGCCGCCGCTTTGAAAAACAATTCGGACCTCACCGGAGTGATTCGCACCCATCTGGGCCGCATCGGCGCGGGCGACTATTTTGCCCTCCTCGCCTACATCCAGATGAACGACGCGCACAATAAAACGCTGCAGGGCATGCGCCATCAGGTACGCGACACGAAAAAATCCGCTACCTGCCTTGGCTTTGGCCCGCGCTTTTTGCACTCCACCGGCCAAGCCTATAAAGGCGGCCCCAATTCCGGCGTGTTCCTGCAGATCACCTGCGATGACGCCGCAGACATTCCCGTCCCCGGGCAGAAATATACCTTCGGCATTGTCAAAGCAGCACAGGCTCGCGGTGATTTTTCCGTGCTCTCCGATCGCGACCGCCGGGCCCTGCGCGTGCACCTCGGCAAAAACGTGAAAGGCGATCTCGCCAAGCTGGCGAAAGCGGTCAAGCAGGCCCTGGCGTAACACCCGGATTTTTCAAATTCTCGCGGAGGAACTCTCAATGCAACTCGGCATGATCGGTCTCGGCAGAATGGGCGCCAACATGGTGCGGCGCCTGCAGAAAAATGGCCACCAGTGCGTAGTCTACGATCGCAGCGCGGATTCCGTGAAGCAATTGACTGGCGAGGGCGCCACCGGCTCCACCTCGCTCGATGATTTTGTCGCCAAGCTGCAAAAGCCGCGCGCTATTTGGTTGATGGTTCCCGCCGCCGTTGTGGATTCCACCATCGCCGATCTTCTGCCGAAGCTCAGTAAGGACGACATCCTGATTGACGGCGGCAATTCCTACTACATTGACGACATCCGCCGCGCCAAGGAAATCGCGCCCAAGGGCATTCACTATGTGGACGTCGGCACCAGCGGCGGCGTCTGGGGCCTGGAACGCGGCTATTGCCAGATGATCGGCGGCGAAACCTCCATCGTCCAGCACCTCGATCCTATCTTCAAAACCCTGGCGCCGGGCCGCGGCAACGTGGATCGTACGCCCGGCCGCGAAAAGGCCACTGGCACTGCAGAAGAAGGCTATCTCCACTGCGGCCCCTCCGGCGCGGGCCATTTCGTGAAGATGGTACACAACGGCATCGAATATGGATTGATGGCCGCCTACGCCGAAGGCTTGAACATCCTCAAGCACGCCAACGCCGGCAAAGCTCATCGGGAAGTCGACGCCGAAACCACCCCTCTGCGGAATCCCGAACACTATCAATACGATTTCAATCTGGCCGACGTCACCGAAGTCTGGCGCCGCGGCAGCGTCGTGGCATCCTGGCTGCTCGACCTGACCGCCATTTCCCTGCTCGAACAGCCCACCTTGGAGCGTTTCTCCGGCCGCGTCTCGGACTCCGGCGAAGGCCGCTGGACCATCCTCGCCGCCATCGAATCCACTGCCCCCGCGCCGGTCCTCACCGCGTCGCTTTACCAGCGCTTCACTTCGCGCGGCGAAGACGACTTTGCGGCAAAAGTTCTTTCCGCCATGCGCTTCCAGTTTGGCGGGCACATCGAAAAGAAGGCCGGGCACTAAGCCGCGAAGCCGGAAATCGCGCGCCCCGAAGAGGAACATGCTCCATGAACTCGAATCATGCTGAGGCTCCCAGCGCCGCCTGTGCCATGGTCATCTTCGGTGCCACCGGAGATCTCACCAAGCGCAAGCTTCTCCCTGCCCTGCTGAATCTCGCGCAGGAAAATGTTTTGCCCCAGCACTTCGCAATCATCGGCGTGGCCACGGGCGATTTCACCACGGAGTCTTTCCGCAAATCGCTGACCGCGGAAATGCCGCAATTCGCGCCCGATCCCATTGATCTGAAAATGTGGGACTGGATCGCCGAGCGCATCTATTTCGTCGCCGGAGATTTCGCCAATCCAGATACCTACAAGCGCCTTCAAGTTCAGCTCGACGAGGTGAACAAATCCCACGGCTGCAGCGGCAACAACTTCTTCTATCTCGCCGTTGCACCCCGCTTTTTCGGCACCATCGTCCAGCAACTTGGTGCCGCCGGCATGACTAAAGAAGAAGGCGGCAAATGGTCCCGCGTCATCGTCGAAAAGCCCTTCGGCCACGATCTGCAATCTGCCATTCAGCTCAATACCGAGCTGAAGAAAGTTCTCACCGAAAAGCAGATTTACCGCATTGACCACTACCTCGGTAAAGAGACTGTCCAGAACGTGATGGTCTTCCGCTTTTCCAACAACATCATCGAGCCGCTCTGGAACCGCCATTACATTGATCACGTCCAGATCACCGCCGCCGAAACCGTCGGCGTGGAGCACCGTGGCGGCTTCTATGAAACCGCCGGCGCACTGCGCGACATGGTTCCCAACCATCTTTTCCAGCTCCTCACCATGACTGCGATGGAACCTCCGATTTCGTTCGACGCCGACGAAGTCCGCAACAAGCAGGCCGAAATCCTCCATGCCATTCAGCCGCTCACTCCGGAGGACGTTCTCACTAACGCGGTTCGCGGCCAATACGGCCCGGGCGAAGTCAACGGCAGGCAACTCGCCGGCTACCGCGACGAGCCGGACGTCAATCCGCAATCCAACACGGAAACTTTTGTGGCCTTGAAACTTCAGGTGGACAACTGGCGCTGGGCCGGCGTTCCCTTCTATCTCCGCACCGGCAAGAGCCTCGCCAAGCGCGCCACCGAAATCGTCGTGCAGTTCCGCCGCACTCCCTTCGTGCTCTTCCGCAATACCACTGTCAAAAACATCGAAACCAACCGCATGGTGATCCACATCCAGCCCGACGAAGGCATTTCGCTCAGCTTCGGCGCAAAAGTTCCCGGCTCCGTGATGCGCCTTGGTCTCGTCAACATGGACTTCGACTACGACACCTATTTCGGCACCGAACACAGCACCGGCTATGAACGCCTGCTGCGCGATTGCATGGCCGGCGACGCCACACTCTTCCAGCGCGCCGACATGGTCGAAGCCGGCTGGAGCGTCATTCAGCCCATCCTCGATGTCTGGCACGCTCTGCCCGCGCGCAATTTCCCTAATTACGCTGCTGGCTCATGGGGCCCCGCGGAAGCCGATGAACTGCTCGCACGCGATGGCCGCGCCTGGCGCCGCATAGGCGAGGAAGACGTCGACCGTCGCCTCAAGGGCAACGGTGAAAAGAAGGCCGCCACCACGTGATGCCCGCAACCGCACAACGCGATATCCGCATCCTGGCGGATTCCGCCGCGATCACGCGGCGCGCTGCGGATGAATTCGTTAAGGCGGCTGCACAAGCCGTCGCGAAAAAAGGCGTGTTCAACGTTTCGCTGGCCGGCGGTTCCACTCCCAAGGCGCTCTACTCGCTCCTGGCTGACGATCCCGCCTTCCGCAGCAAAATTCCCTGGGACAAAGTGCGCGTCTTCTTTGGCGATGAACGCCACGCCCCACCCGACAGCAACGAAAGTAATTTCCATATGGCCACCGAGTCGCTTTTTTCCAAGGGCGTCCTCAAGGCCGAACAGATCACCCGCATCAAGGGCGAATATCCCGACACCGAAAAAGCCGCCCTCGAATACGAACAGGCCCTTCGCGAATATTTCAAATTAAAGGACTCCGAATTTCCCTCCTTCGACCTGATCCTGCTCGGCATGGGTGACGAAGGCCACACCCTCTCCCTTTTCCCCGGCACCAAAGGGCTCAAGGAAACGCGCCGCATCGTTGTGCGCAACTGGGTCGGCAAGCTATACACGGAACGCATCACCCTGACTGCCACCGCCGCGAACTATGCAAGCCAGGTAATGTTCATGATCACCCGCGCGGACAAGGCTCCCGCCCTGAAAGCCGTTCTAGAAGGGCCCTACGAGCCGGAGCAGCTTCCCGCGCAATATATTCAGCCTCTGAGCGGCAACGCCCTCTGGCTCATCGACCGCGACGCAGCTAAAATGCTCTCAGTAGGTATTCGCGAGTAAACTATGCTGATACCAGAAACCCAGCAGAAACGCTTTGCTTTCAAACTCGAACTCTTGAACCTTTAACTTTCGACTTCCCATTCACCGACTACTCTCAGGAGACTCCAATGGCCACCGCAACTCTCAGCAACATCGAACAACTTCTCGGCGCCAAGGCCGAATCGCTCCTCGGTTTCAAAGCCCCGAAAATTTCCAAGGAACGCCTGCACCTTCCCGGCCCGGATTTTATTGATCGCATCTACGCCCTCACGGACCGCAATGTCCGCGTGCTCACCAACCTCAATCGCATGTTTAGCCACGGCCGCCTGGCCAACACCGGCTACATGTCGATCCTTCCCGTGGACCAGGGTATCGAGCATTCCGCCGGGGCCAGTTTCGCGAAAAATCCCGACTATTTCGACGGTGAAAACATAGTGAAGCTCGCCATCGAGGGCGGCTGCAACGCTGTCGCTTCCACTTTCGGCGTCCTCGGCTCCGTCGCGCGCAAATACGCGCACAAAATCCCCTTCATCGTGAAGATCAATCACAATGAACTGCTCACCTACCCCAATCAGTTCAAGCAGATTCTTTTCGGCACCGTCGAGGAAGCCTACGACATGGGCGCCGCCGCCGTTGGCGCCACCATTTACTTTGGCTCCGATAACGCCGATAGCCAGATCATCGAAATCAGCCACGCATTCGCCAAGGCGCACGAACTCGGCATGGCCACCATCCTCTGGTGCTATCTGCGCAACCCGGCGTTCAAAAAGGACAAGGACTATCACCTTTCCGCCGATCTCACTGGCCAGGCCAATCATCTCGGCGTCACCATCCAGGCCGACATCATCAAACAGAAGCTGCCCGAATGTAACGGCGGCTACCAGGCCCTGAACATCGGCGATTCCAGCTACGGAAAGTTCGACAAGCGCATCTACACCGATCTCGCCAGCGATCACCCGATCGACCTCACCCGCTATCAGGTGGCCAACTGCTTCATGGGCCGCTCCGGACTGATCAATTCCGGCGGCGCATCGGGCGCGAACGACTTCGAGGACGCCGTGGCCACGGCGGTCATCAACAAACGCGCCGGCGGCACCGGCCTCATCTCCGGCCGCAAAGCCTTCCAGCGCCCCATGGCCGAAGGCGTGAAGCTCCTCAACACTATCCAGGACGTCTACCTGAGTAAAGACATCGCCGTAGCCTAAACCAAGCTCACTTTCTGCAGGGAACAAAAAACCCCACATGCTTGGTCGCATGTGGGGTTCTCATCTTTACTTCGTTACTTCCTGACTTCTTTACTTCGTCTTTTATCTCGGCCAGAGCCACCCAAACGTTCCAGCGGTGAGCAATCCGTAAATCAATCCGTCAACCACTTCCTTGATCACCGCGCTCCACGGCTGGCCTTTCCAGATTCCGTTGCTGAGTTGTCCCAGTCCGTAAGCCAGAAACGCGGCCGTGCCCACCACGCGGAATACGGCGCGATAATCTGCGCCGTACGCGACCGTATGCGCCGCCAGATAGGCTACAAAAAAACTGATGATGAGGCAGTAGCCAAACCACGAAATCAAGAATTTGGGCATCGCGGGCGGGCCGCTGGGGAATATGGTCAAAAATCCAACGGGCCCTTGCTTGTATTTCTCGACCATTTCCGGCGACTTCATCTCTTTCCCACCCATGCAATAGGGGAAGACATAGACACCCCGCTGCACTCCCGCGCCGCGAAGCGCAGTCATGACTTTGTCTTCGTCCTGAAGCTTGTGAATATCCGCCTGGTGGTATTTCAGGACTGTGTGCATCACCGAGCTGGCAATAAACACAATCACCGCGGACAACAGAATCGCCGCCCAAAGAGTCGTCAGAGCAACCATGCCGAGCCTCCTTACTAGAATGACGCATTGGCAAAAAAGGGTAGAGTTCCGGGATGTTCCGCGCGAGCCTATCTCCTGACGACGCGATGGGTCAAGCGCCGAATTCAGGAGTCACCAGGATTCTCAGAGACGCTGTTTCTGGGAACCTGCAACGATTCTGAAACATCGAATTGGTAGCCTATGAATGTATCTGGAGATCCTATGACGCTTCGACTCGAAGGAAAATGTGCGACCATCACCGGAGGCGATCAGGGCATCGGGCGTGCCATCGCCGAACGTCTCGCCACGGACGGCGCCGACATAGCCATCTGTTACCGCTCCAATCAGGCCGGCGCGCAGGAAGTGGTCGCCGCGATCACCAAACTCGGTCGCCGCGGCGCCGCGATTCAATGCGACGTTGGAAAAATTGAGGACGGCCAGCATTTCATCACCGCTGCCGTCGAGCAACTCGGCAAACTCGACATTCTCATCAACAACGCCGGCCTGGAACGCCGCGCCGATTTCTGGGACGTCACTGAAGCCGACTACGACGCCGTCCTCAACGTCAATCTCAAGGGCCTTTTCTTTATCACCCAGGCCTTCGTGCGCCATCGCATGGCGGCAAAATCGGGAGGCAAAGTCATCAACATCAGCTCGGTTCACGAGGAACTTCCCTTCCCGCACTTCGCTTCCTATTGCGCCAGCAAGGGCGGCGTGAAAATGCTCACGCGCAATCTCTCCATCGAACTCGCGCCCCTCGGCATCACCATCAATTCCATCGCACCGGGAGCCATCGAGACCCCCATCAACAAAACTTTGCTGAACGATCCCACGAAGTTGAATGCCCTGCTGCAAAACATCCCGCTCAAGCGCCTCGGCGAACCTGCCGACGTCGCCTCCCTGGCCTCTTTCCTCGCCTCCGACGACTCCTCCTACATCACTGGCACCACGCTATTCGTCGACGGCGGCCTCCTCTGGAACTATCAGGAGCAATAAACCCGGCTCATCGATAATTTTTCTGTTCGCTATCGAAACTTTCCGGCGTATCGGAAACGGCACGCCTGCGAAACTCAGTACATGCAGTCGCACGTCCCCAACATTTAAAATATAAGGGTAGTCTTGAAAGGAGCTTTTTCGAATGGCTAAGTCGAGTTTGTCCGCCCCGGTAAAATCCAAGAAGGCCGCTGCTGCAAAATCCAACAAGCCCACGCACGAGCAGATCGCTCAACGCGCTTTTGAAATCTATCTCGAACGCGGCTCTACCCCAGGCGACCCGATGCAGGACTGGCTCCGCGCGGAAATGGAACTTTCCCTGCCCGCGAAAAAGACGCGCTCCAAATCCAAAGTCATCACCTTCGCGGCGTAATCTTTGTATCGGGCGCCTTTCGCCCTACGCTCGCGCCAATGTAGCCGCTCGCGCGGCTTCCAGCAATTTCGCTGCATTCATGCGGATGTTGCCGTGCCCAAACACGGCGCTCCCCGCCACCAGCAATTCCGCTCCGGCCTTCACCACGTCCGCCACCGTTTCCAAATCCACCCCGCCGTCCACTTCAATGCGGAAATCCAGCTTTCGTTCGGCGCGCAGCCGGGCCAGCGCGGCAATTTTGTTCAACGCGTTGGGAATGAATTTTTGCCCGCCGAATCCCGGGTTCACGCTCATCACCAGGACGTGATGCACCAGGTCCAGCACTTCGGTCAGCGTTTCCACCGGCGTCGCCGGATTCAGGACCACTCCCGGTTTGCAGCCGTGAGATGAAATCAGGTGCAGCGTGCGATCCAGATGCACGCAAGCCTCCTGGTGCACGGAAATCCAGTCCGCGCCCGCGTCGGCAAACTCCTGCACAAACAAATCCGGATTCTCGATCATCAGGTGGCAATCGAGCGGCACCTTCACCACCTTGCGCAGGCTTTTCACCAGCGGAGGTCCCAGCGTAATATTGGGTACGAAATGCCCGTCCATCACGTCCACGTGCAAAAGCGTTCCGCCGCCTTCGATGGCCTGCAGCGCGTCGCTGCCAAGTTGCGCGAAATTGGACGCCAGGATTGACGGCGCAAGTTCAATTTTCATGACTGGTTTTTCGCTCCCCAACTCAAGCTGGAATTATACGCCGCCGCCCGCCTCACAACTCCACAGTTTTCCATGCCACCGAGCAGCGTTTCTCGCTGCTCTCCCGCACCAATTCCATCGCCATCATCACGTCCAGCGCCTGCTCCGGTGTAACCTGCAATTTGGCCTTTCCAAGCAGGCAATCGCGTACATTTACATAAAACTCGCGCCAGTCTCCAAATGATTCCACCTTGTGCGTCTCCACGCGATCGCCGTCCACCAGCGTCACTTCGCCAAAATTCTCCGGCTTCTCCAGCATCCACGATTCCCCGGGACCTGGTACACGAACACGCAACTCGCTCTCCAGCGGATCGGACCTCTTTTTCCAATAGCTTCCCTTCGTTCCCAGCGCCACAAAGCGCGCGCGCGGCACAGGATTCAACATCGAAGCGCTCAGCATGGCCACGAGTTGCCCCGGATAGTGCAGCCAGATATCGAAGGCATCGTCGGTGACAAATCCCTCGCGCTCGATGCGCACATCCGCGGTCACCCGCTCTGGTGTTCCAAACAATGTAAGCGCGTAATCCAGCAGATGCGGCCCCAGATCCGCCAGAATCCCGCTCCCCGGACCAGGAATTTCCCGCCACGCTCCTGGTTTCAGGCTCGGACGGAACCGATCATAGTGCGCCTCAAGCCGCACCACCCTTCCCAGCTCACCCTGTGCCAGCAATTTCCGCAGTGCCTGAAAGTCAGCGTCGAATCGCCGGTCATGATACACGGTCAGCATGCGCCCAAGTGTTTTCGCGGTGCGCACCAACACCGCCCCTTCGGCAACCGTATTCGTGAACGGCTTGTCCACTACAACGTCGCGCCCCGCTTCCAGGCAGCTCATCGCAAATGAAAAGTGTGTCTGATTCGGCGTCGAGATCACCACCAGTTGGATCGACTCGAGGTCCAGCAACTCTTCCAGGCTCCGGACTATCTGCGCATCTGGATATAACTTCTTCGCTTCGCCGCCGGTGCGCTGCACAATCGCCGCCAGCCGTAGCCCCTCCACCGCCTCAATCACCGGCGCATGAAAGCTTCGTCCACCCAATCCAAATCCCACCAGCCCCACATCAATCAATGCGCAATCTCCTTATCGGCGCCCTGACGCGCGAAAAGTGTATCACTCCTCCACAGTCCTAGACGGTTGGTTCCACCGCGCCTGCGTTATATCCTTGCTCCAGTGGACAAGACTCCTTCCCTTCAACAAGCGCCGACGCGGGGCCTGTACCTGGGCCTGCTCGTCACCGTCCTCGCCGTCCTCGCCTACGCCGCTTACATCACCATTCAATTTGCCGGCCTGCGCATCATGCAAAGTGAAATGGTGGACCGCAACCGCCGCGACTCCCTGCAACTCCTCCGCATCCAGAATGATCTCAACTCCCTCGGCCTGGCCATGCGCGATATGCAGGACCCCACCGAACCCTACCCAATCATCGCGTGGGTTCCGCAGTTCGAACGCATTCGCACGGACCTGGTGGACGCCCTGCAGCAGGAATCGCTGTACACCGAAGCCGGGCCCACCAGCGATCAACGCATCTATCTGAATCAGTCGCTCGCCCAGTTCTGGGATGCTGTGGAACGCATGTTCGGGCTCGCGCAGGCTGGCGACGAATCTGCTGCCGCTCAGCAAATCCGCGACACATTACAGCCCCGTCAGGCCGCGCTCAGCTCCGCCGTCTCCCGCCTGCTGGTGCAAAACAACGAAGCCGAAGAGCGCGCCGCCACCCGCATCTCCGCCATCTACGGCCGCGTCCAGCGCCAGCTCTACTTTTTCCTCGCCGCCATTCTCGTCGCCATCGTCGTGACCAGTCTTTATCTCATCCGCTACAATCGCCGCCTCTTCGCTCAGGTAGCCGAGCTTTCTTCGCAACGTAGCGACCTCGCGCAAAAACTCATCGCCACTCAGGAATCCACCCTCCGCCACATCTCCCGCGAACTCCACGACGAATTCGGCCAGGTGCTCACCGCTATCGGCTCGCTCCTTCGCCGCACTGGCAAGCATCTTCCCCCAGACTCTCCCATGCACAGCGACTTGCAGGAAGTTCAGGAAATCGCCCAAACCACGCTCAACAATATCCGCAGCCTCTCACAAGCCCTGCATCCGGTCCTGCTCGATGAAGCGGGTCTCGAATCCACGCTCGATTGGTACATTCCCACAGTGGAAAGGCAGACGGGTCTTGTGCTTCACTACGAAAAGTCCGGAACTTCGTACCCCGTGGGAGCTTCGGCCGGCGTGCAGATTTATCGCGTCTTGCAGGAAGCACTTAATAACGTCGTGCGACACTCCGCCGCCAAGGAAGCCTGGATTCGCTTGCAGTTCCAGCCTTCCGCGTTGATGCTGGAACTGGAAGATCGCGGAAAGGGGTTTCATCCAGTGGAAGGACACACGGGCATCGGCCTGGTGGCCATGCGCGAACGCGCCGAAATTCTTGGCGGTAAACTGACCGTCTCCTCGCCCGCAACCAGCGGCACGCTGCTGCATCTGGAGATTCCCCGCGAACACATGGAGGCTCATGCCGAATAAACTGACCGTGTTGCTGGTGGACGATCACGCGCTGGTGCGCCGCGGTTTCCGCCGCATCCTCGAAGACGAGCCATCTCTGCAAGTCGTCGGCGAAGCCAGCGACGGCCTCGAAGCCGTGCAACTCGCCGAGCAGCTCCACCCGCAGGTCATCGTGATGGATTGCGCCTTGCCGCAAATGAACGGCATCGAGGCCACCCGCCGCATCCTCGCCAAATCTCCGCACATCGCCATCCTCATGCTCAGCATGCATTCCGAAGACACTCTGGTCCGCCAGGCACTCGAAGCCGGCGCGCGCGGCTACAT
>Ga0209698_10003814_pt1 | contig 16648 bp, 17 predicted proteins | sample LitLauG_LLR_2012_FD_187203 | JGI IMG/M metagenome (GOLD analysis project Ga0209698, IMG submission 187203) | Freshwater sediment microbial communities from Pennsylvania, USA - Little Laurel Run_MetaG_LLR_2012 (SPAdes) (version 2) | ecosystem: Environmental > Aquatic > Freshwater > Creek >...
GCCCACGCCGATCCAACGCCCATAGCGAGCGCCGCTGCGCTCGCCCGCCAAAGCCACGACCTGTTCATGCCCGTCCGCCTCTTCCAGTCAGGAAGTTTACCCGAATATTAAGCGCACATGGTTACCAAATCGCCACAGGAGTGCGCTCGCCTCGTGGCGAAAACGTGAACGCGTTGGCGCGGTCTTTGCGGCGCGACGCCTCGCTAAGGGAGAAGACGATGCGCCGCGAGCAACTCACCGAAAAAATCCTCGACATCAAGCGCGCCCGCAACTGGACGTGGAAGTACATCTGTAAGGAGATCGGCGGCGTCTCGGAGGTCATGATCGTCGGCGCCCTCATGGGCCAGATGAAGCTGGTCAAGCCGCTCGCCGCCAAAGCCGCCGCCCTCTTCGGACTCGACGAGACGGAGGCGCGGATGCTCAACGAGGTTCCCTATCGCGGCGCGCCGATGCCGCCGACCGATCCGCTGATCTACCGTTTCTATGAACTGGTGATGGTCAACGGCCCCGCGTGGAAGGCGCTGATCGAGGAGGAGTTCGGCGACGGCATCATGTCGGCCATCGATTTCGACATGGAGATCGGCAGGGAGCCCAACCCTCGCGGCGACCGGGTGCGGATCAGCATGTCAGGCAAGTTCCTGCCATTCAAATATTACGGCGCCGAGCAGGGCCTGCCGGAATATGGTTTTCGTGAAGATTGAGTCGCGATAGGAGGATCGGCGTCCACGCCGACGCTCCTTTCTTCAAAACATCTCGCATTCCGCCGAGACCGGCGGCGCCGAGGGCGCCTCGGCGCTTTCAGGCGATCCCAGCCGCTTGCCGAGTTCCGCCAGCAGCACCCGGCGCGAGGCCTTATGCGCGTCCACCCGCCAGTCCCCCGGCAAACCCTCGCCCAGCGCCTCCAGAAAATCCGCCACGCCCAGAATCTTCTGGCTGATGTGGTCGAGCTTCTGCAACTCCAGCATCTGATCGGGCCCCGCCCCGCCGGCCAGCGAGATGGCGAGGCCGACGACGTTTTCGAGGTCCTCCACCATCGCCACGGTGTTGCGCAATTCGCCCGAGGCGCAAAACAATGTCGCCGAAGCGCCCGCAGCCGCCCGCAATTCCGCACTCATGCCGAACTCCTTGAACCGCTGGACCGGATTAAAATAGATCGACGTCGCCGACGCTGGCGCGCGGCGCGGGCTTGGGCGGCGCCGTCTCGACGACCTTCGCCATATAGCTTTGCAGCGCCTTCCCCGAGCTCGGTTCGAACTGAATTCGCCGCCCCAGCGTGCCGCCGGTATCGCCGCCCAGAAGCTTGATGCCCTCGTAGGAGAGAAATTTCTTGGCGAATTCCGCGTTGCGCGCCCCAATGTCGGAAAGCCCCGCCATCATGCGCGCGCCGCCGAAAATCTTGGCCTCCAGCCGCTCGCGCTGCGCGCCCTGACGCATCAGGCCGTTCAGCAGCAGCTCCATCAGATGCACGCCCAGCCCTTCCGAAGAAGCGCCCGCGTCTCCTGGCAACAGAAAATGATTCATGCCGCCGATCTTGGTCACGGGGTCGCGGATGCAGGCGGCGACGCAGGAGCCCAGCAGCGTCGTCAGCACGATGGTCGGGTCGTCGCTGACCTTGAATTCGCCCTGAATGATGTTGATGCGCTTCTCGGCCGTCTTGGTCATGTGAGCCGCCCCACGACGGCCTCGATGGCGGCGCGGATCGCCTTGGTGGTGAAGGGCTTGGCCAGAAAATTGTTGAGGCCCATTTGCCGCCCGCGATCAACCAGCGATTTCTCGGGGCTGCCGGTGACCAGGATGAAACCGATTTTGGCCAGCGGCCCCGTCGTGCGCACGGCCTTCAACAGCCCGAGCCCGTCGAGATTGGGCATATATTGATCGGAGACGATCAGATGCACCGGCTTTTTCTTGAGCAGGTCGAACGCCTCGGCGCCGTCCTTGGCCAGCGCAATGTTTGTGATGCCGATCTCCTGAAGAGACTCGGTCATCAGCATCCGGCTGACGGAAGTGTCGTCGACGACCAGCACTTCCAGTTGCTTTGCGGCGGCCATGACCGTCAGTCCCGGGTTCGAGTGGTGAGCGCAGTGACTTCGGCCGCGATCGCAAGCAACGGCGCCTGCTTTTCGACGGCGCCGATCTGGTGCGCGACCTTGGGCATGCCGTAGACCACGCAGGTCGCCTCGTTCTGCCCGAGCGTGCGCGCGCCCGCCTTGCGCATCGCCAGCAGCCCCTGCGAGCCGTCGGCCCCCATGCCGGTCAGGATCACCCCGACCGCCTTGGCGCCGACGTTGCGCGCCACCGAATGAAACAGCACGTCGACGGAAGGCCGGTGGCCGCTCACTGCATCGCCCTCCTTGAGCACGCAGCGCAATTGATCGGCGCGCGACACTTCCAGATGCGCCTGGGTTCCCGGCGCGATATAAACATTGCCCGGCAGGATCGGCGCGCCGTGGCTCGCCTCATGCACGCGCGGCGCGCAGATGCGGTCAAGCCTTTGCGCGAAATTTCGCGTGAAGGGCGAAGGCAGATGGATCGTCACTACGGTCGGCGGGCAATCCTTGGGGAATTGCGAGAGGATCGTCGCCAGCGCCTCGACGCCGCCGGTCGAAGCGCCGATGGCGACGAGCTTGCCGACCAGCGGCCCCGCCGCCGAGGCGCCGGTGAGCCTGGGCGCCTCGCCGCGAGCCTGCCGCACGGGACGCCGCGCTCCCACCTCGCGCATGCGCGAGGTCGCCGCCGCCTTCACCTTGTCGGCCAGCCCGGCGAAGGAATTGGGGTGCTGCCCATTGGGTTTGGCCACGCAATCGAACGCGCCGATCTCCAAAGCCTCGATGGTCACAGAGCCGCCCGCCTCCGTCAGCGACGACACCATGATGGTGGGCAACGGGCGCAGCCGCATGACCTTTTCGAGAAATTCGAGGCCGTTCATCTTCGGCATCTCGACGTCGAGCGTCATCACGTCGGGATTGAGCGCTTTGATCGCCTCGCGCGCGTCAAGCGGATCGCGCGCCTCGCCGCAGACCTCGATGGCGCGGTCGGCCGAAAGGATCATGCGGATTTGCGCGCGCATCGTGGCGCTGTCGTCGACGATGAGAACCCTGACCGGCTTCATTTGGCGGGCCCCCCCGAATGCCGATAGGTCGAGACGCCGTCGCCGCGAAGTTTGGCCGCCGCCGGTCCTGTGACGCGCTCTGAATGGCCGATGTAGAGCGCGCCGTGCGACGCCAGACGCGGCACGAATTTCTCCCAGATCCCCTGCTGCGTCGGCTCGTCGAAATAGATGACGACGTTGCGGCAGAAGATGGCGTCGAACTGTCCGTGCATCGGCCAGTTTTCGAGCAGGTTGAGACGGCGGAAGCTGACGAGCCGTCGCACGCTCTCGACCAGGCGCATCCGCTCCTCCCCCGCCGGCTCGAAATACTTGCGCCGCTGCTCCGCGCTGACCCCTTCAAGCTGCTGCTCATCATAGATGGCGGCTTCGGCGGTCGCGATCACGTTGCGGTCGATGTCGGTGGCGAGAATTTTGACGTCGCCGCTCGCCGCCTCTGGCCACAGCGAGAGCAGCGCGATGGCGATCGAATAGGGCTCCTGCCCCGTCGAGCAGGCGGCCGACCACAGCCGCACCTTGGGTCGCCGCGCCGCCCGCGCCGGGGACAACACCTGCGTCTTCAGGTGCTCGAAATGATGCGACTCGCGGAAGAATTTGGTGACATTGGTGGTCAGCGAGGTCAGCATCTCGCCGCGCTCCGCCTCGCCAGCGGGGCTGGCCACCAAGTCGCAATAGTCGCGGAACGCCTCCATGCGCAGCGCGCGCAGACGCTTGGCGAGCCGTGCATAGACCAGCGCCGCCTTGCCTTCGTTGAGATTGATGCCGGAATCGTCGTAGATCATCTTGGAGATGCGACGGAAGTCGTCGCGCGTGAGCGCGAACTCGCCCGGAATCATGGTTTCGCCCGCGTGGCGGGCGACGCTGCCGGCCGCTTTCATGCCGCCTCGCCGACCAGAGCCGGCATCACGCTTTCGAGCGCGATCAGGCTGATCATGCGATCCTCGATCGCCATCACGCCCAGCACGAACGCGCGCGCGGCGTCCGAGCCCACGTCCGGCGTCGGCTGCACCTTGTCAGCCGCCATCGCGATGATGTCGGACACCGCGTCGACCAACAGGCCCACGACCTGCTTGCCGGTCTGAGCGACGATGATGACATGACGCGCCGTCGGCTCGGTCGCTGAAAAGCCCAAACGGTCGGCCAGATCGATGATCGGCAGTACGATGCCGCGCAGGTTGATGACGCCGCGCACGTAGCCTGGCGCATGCGGCAGGGTGGTGGCCGGCGTCCAGCCGCGGATTTCGCGCACCGACATGATGTCGATGCAGAAATACTGGTCGCCGATGCGAAACGTGATGTACTCGCGCCCGCCGGCACTCGATTTGGAGACGATCTCAACCATGGTCCTAACCCGCTAGCAACATGTCGGAGGGAGAATTGCGGCCCGAAGAGGCGTTGACGATGGCGTCGGTGTCGAGGATCAGCGCGATGCGGCCATCGCCCAGGATGGTGGCGGCCGCGATGCCGTCGACGTGTCCATAGTTGGACTCCAGAGACTTGATGACCACCTGTCGCTGGTCCTGGATCGCGTCGACCATCAAGGCCGAGCGATAGCCGCCTTCGGTCTCGATCAGCAGCGCGACGCCCTGCATGGGATCGCAGCGCTCATAGCGGAAGCCCAGTTGATAGCCGACATCGATCAGCGGGGTGAAGCCGCCGCGTATGCCAATCACCTGACTGTCGGGGCCAAGGCCATAGACTTCGCTGGTCTTGGGCTTCATCGTCTCGAGGATCGAGTTGAGCGGCACCACCAAAGTCTGATCGGCGACCCTGACCACCATGCCGTCGAGCACGGCCAGCGTGAGCGGCAGGCTCATCGAGAATGTGGAGCCCAAACCCGGCCGGGAGGTGATCGAGATGCGTCCGCCCAAGGCCTGGATCGAGCGCTTGACCACGTCCATGCCGACGCCGCGTCCTGAAATATTGGTGATCTTTTCCGCCGTGGAGAAGCCTGGCAGGAACAGCAGATTGTCGATCTCCGAGTCCGACAGTACGGCGTCGGCGGGAATCAGCCCCTTGTTGATCGCTGTGGCTTTCACGCGCGCCCGGTCGATACCGCGCCCGTCGTCGGAAATCTCAATAACGACGCGCCCCGACTTGTGCGCGGCCGACAATTTGACCTCGCCCTGCGGCGCCTTGCCCGCCGCGATGCGCGCGTCGGGCCGCTCCAGCCCGTGATCGACGGCGTTGCGGATCATGTGGGTCAGCGGATCGGCGAGCCGTTCGATGACGGTGCGGTCGACCTCGGCGCCTTCGCCCTCGGTCTTCAGCCGCACGTTCTTGCCCGTAGCGTCGGCGATCTCGCGCACCGTGCGCGACATGCGCTGGAACAAAGGCCGCACCGGCTGCGCGCGGATCGCCATCACGCTTTCCTGAATCTCGCGCGTGAGATGTTCGAGATCGTCGAGACCCGTGGCGATATTGGCGTTCTTGACCGCGCCCGCCTCCAGCACGCGCTGGGTCAGCATCGCCTGATTGATGACGAGTTCGCCCACCAGGTTGATGAGCCGGTCCACGCGATCGAGATCGACGCGGATCGTGTTTTGCGCGGCGCTGGCGGCGGCGTCGGGCTTGGCTTCCGCCTTTGAAGCGGCGGCGAGCGGCGCCGCCTCGGCGACGGCTCTTTGTTCTTCGACGGCCAGAACAGCCGTCTCGACCGGCGCGGCCTCTTGCGCCTCTTGCGCCTCTTCGACCTCGGCGACCGGCTCCAGCGGCGGCGCCGATATGTCCGGCTCGACCTTTTCGACATCGAGCTGGCAATCGTCGTCGACGAACTCGAATATGGCCCGCACGGAGTCGATATCCTGTTCGGTGCGCAGCGTCGCATGCCAGGCCAGATAGGATTGTTCAGGCTCCAGGTTCGCCAGCAGCGGAACGTCGGCGATCTCGCATTGTACGGTCAGCGAACCCAGCCGCGACAATTCGCGCATCAGCCGCGTGGCCTCGTTGCCCTTGGCGTAAAGCTCGGGCTTGGGCTTGAAGTTGATGACGTATTCGTTGATGTCGGGCTCTAGGGAGATCGTAACCGGCTCCCAGCCGAGCGCGGCGAAGGGATTTTCCTCCGCTTCCTCCTCGGTCTTGGGCTCGGGCGCGGGCGCGGCGGCGGCGGGCGCCTTGTCCTCGCAATGGGCGTTGAGTTCGCCGATCAATTCGTTGGAGCGGGCGTCGTCGAAGGCGCCGCCGTCGCGCGAGATCGTCACGAGATCGGCCAGCACGTCCGCGGCACGCAGCATCGACTTCATCACCGGCGGCGAGGGCTCCATCGCGCCGTTGCGGATCTTGTCGAGCGTGGTCTCGAAGACGTGCGCGAATTTGACGAGCTTGTCGAGCTTGAACGCGCCCGCCCCGCCCTTGATTGAATGCACCGCGCGAAACACCGCGTTGACGGTCTCGCTGTCAGCCGCGCCCTCCTGCATCGACAGAAGGCCGGTTTCGAGTTCGCCGAGCTGTTCTTCGCATTCCTGGAAGAACGTTTCTCGGATCGCCTGCATCGCATCCATGAGCGGCCCCCGGCCCTAATCGTTCAAGCAGCGACGCGACGGATGACGTCGACGAGTTTGACGGGATCGAACGGCTTGATGATCCAGCCGGTGGCGCCCGCCGTCTTGGCGCGCATCTTCTTTTCGGGATCGCTCTCGGTCGTCAGCACCAGGATCGGGGTGACGCGGAACTTGTCCTTCTTGCGCGCGCCCTCAATGAAGCCGAAGCCGTCCATCTTGGGCATGTTGATGTCGGTGATGACCAGATCGGGCGCCTCGCGCTCCAGCACGTCGAGGCCGTCCATACCGTCGACGGCCTGGACGACGTCGAAGCCAGCCCCTGAGAGCGCCATGCGCAGCATGTCGCGCATGGTCCGGGAGTCGTCGACGGTGAGGATCTTCATGCTCATGGGGCGATGACTCCGTTCAAAAAGGCGCCGGCCTCCAGACCGAGCAGGCCAAGGTCTTCAAGAAAGCGGGCGGAAGGATCTTTCAGCGTCAGCGCATCGCCGGCCGCCCGCCAGGTCCGGGCGGCGGCGAGCATCACCTGCAGGCACGAGGCGCCGAGCCGGTTGACGCGCGAAGCGTCGATCTCGACAGGTTCGCCGACGAGCTTGGCGAACGCCTGGGCGAGCGGGGCCGCGACGGGCATATCCAGATTTTCCGGCAATTCGATCACGCGGGGAGCGTCGGTCACGCGGGCAGGCTCCTGTGGCGCTTCCGACAAGGCGAGGCCGGAGCCGCGCGGGGGCGGTGAAGAAGGGATGGGGTTACGCGCTCGACCATCGACACGTCGCCTCGCGTCGCCAGGCGCCGCGCTGGGGGGGGGAACCGTCGCGCCTCCGCCAAAGCCCGGCGAAGGCGAACGATCAGGACTCAGGGAAATCCGGGTTCTCCGGCGCGATCCGTCGGCTTCATGCCTCCCGGCGTCTCAAACATGATGCCGAGCGGGTCGCATTTGGAAGATAAATGGCGCTGGTTAAGAAGGGTTGAAGCGACAGCGGAAAATGAGATGACAATTCGATACGCCGTCGCACTCCCGGCGGCCCGGTTCGGCGGGTCAGCTACCCGACGCTTGCCAGAAGCGCCGACCGCGCCCTACATCCGCCACGCCGCTAAGCGAGTTGCGCGTCCATGACCCTGTCCGCCTCCGAGATTTCGACCCCCAGCCGGCCGCGCGCGACCTTCGCGCGCCAGCTCGCCATTAACGCGCGCATCATCGGCGCGCTGGTCATGCGCGAGGGCACGATGCGCTTTGGCCACGAGAACCTCGGCTTCTTCTGGGTCGTCGGCGAGCCGCTGGTGCTGACCTGCGGCGTTATGGCGATGTGGACGATCAGCGGACAGACCCATGGCCACGGCATCGGCGTGGTGCCGTTCGCGCTGTCGGGCTACACGATGATCACGCTGTGGCGCCATCTGTCGGGCCGCCAGGTTCATGCGATCCGCCAGAATATGGGATTGCTGTTCCACCGCAATGTGAGTTTGATCGACGTGCTGCTGGCGCGCATGCTGCTGGAGATCATCGCTATTTTGACGGCGTTCTTCGTCGCCTGGACGCCGCTTTATCTGTTGGGTTTCGTCGATCCGATGCACGATCCCCTGATGTTTGCCGGCGGCTATTTCCTGCAGGGCTGGTTCGGCCTCGCGGTCGGCCTGTTCATCGCGGGCCTCAGCGAAATCTATGAATCGACCGAGCAATTTCTGCCGCCGCTGCTTTACATCACATTGCCGTTCACCGGCGTCTTCAACATGGCCGCCTGGCTGCCGCAGAAATGGCGCGAGGCGCTGCTGTGGTCGCCGCTCGCCAATAACGTCGAAATGCTGCGCGACGGCATGTTTTCGGGCGACATCGTCACCTATCACAATGGTTGGTATGTCATGGCCTGGTGCGTCTTTCTGACGGCGATCTCGCTGCCGCTGGTGCAGCACGCCCGCAAGCACGTGGCGTTTGGATAAAGGATTGCGGGCTACCGCTCCTCGACCGCCGCGCTCTTGAGCCCCATCGCATTGGCCAGCCATTTGAGCCGCTCGGCGACGATCTCGCTGTCGGGCGCGCGGGCGGCGGGCGCGACTTCGAGCACCAGCCTGTCCCCGTCGACCTTCAACCGCGCGCCGGCCAGCACTTGGCGGCTCGCGCCGGAGAAGCGATAGGCCAGCCGCAGCGCCGAGCCCAGAATGCGGGCGCGCCCCCGGCCCTCCTCGCCGATCAACTTGATGGACGGCTCCAGCCACGCAGCGTCCTTGTAGTCGTAGCGATAGTGCAGCGCGGCGGCGAGAAACACGCGGTCCTGATGATCGAGCCCAATGAACGGGAATTGCAGCACGCGCCGGAACGTCTCTTCCGCCCGCAATTCCGGGGCGTCGCGCCAGGCCATGTCGGAGAGCGCGCAGGCGGCGACGCGCAAACGCCGTTCGCCCGTCGTCTCCTTGCCGAACAGGCCTTGGGTCCATTCAGCGAGCGCGTCGGCGAATTCGGGCACGCGCGCGGCGGGAAGGCCTATCAGGCGCGCGCCCTCGATCAGCGGATCGCGCGCCTGCTCCTCAGGCGAAAGCCGCGCAAAGAGCAACCCCTCGCGCAGCCCCAGCGCTGAGAACACGACGCGCTCTGCGCCGATGCGCTTGAGCACGCGATCCAGCAGGATCGCCGCCGAGGGCAACGAGCGCAGGCGGCGCGGCTGCACGCCCAAAACGGCGGCGGGTTTGGCGGGCGTCGCGCGCCACAGCGACTTGGCGAAGTCCCGCGCTTCGCTCGCCGGGATCGAATAGCCGTGCGTGACCTTCACAGGGGCCTTCGCCAACGTCATGTGGGCCTTGGCGAGCGCGCGCCAGCCGCCTCCGACCGCGTAGAACGTCGATTGCGCCAAGGATAGCGGCAAGCCCGCCTTCAGTTGCTCGTCGATCTCGCGCTTGGCCTCGTTGGCCCCCAGCCCCAGCAGCGATTCCACCGGCAGCGCGCCCAGCGGCAGGCTCACCGTGACCTCGCCGACGCGGTCGCCCAGCGCCAGCGCCACTTCGAGCGACCCCCCTCCCATGTCGCCGACCGCGCCCACCGGTTTGTAAAACCCGGAAATGACGCCCAGCGTCGAATAACGCGCCTCCTCCACGCCGGTCAGCACCCTTACCTTGAGGCCGGTCTCGCGTTCGATAGTCTTGGCGAGCAGCGGGCCGTTGGAGGCGCGGCGCATGGCTTCGGTGGCGGTGACGTCGAGTTCGGCGACGTGCATGGCGTCTGCAATCGCCGCGAATCGGCGCGTCGCCTCGACGGTGCGGCGGAAATTGTCTTGTCCGATCGCCCCGGTCTCGGCGAGTCCCTCGCCAAGCCGGCACAAAGATTTCTCGTTGAAACGCGGCAGCGGCGCGCGGCCGAGCTGGTCATAAACGACTAGCCGCACCGAATTGGAGCCGATGTCGATGATGCCGTAGGGCGGGCGCCGGTCGGGGCTGAAGCCGGCGTCGGACGGTCGAAGCTTTTCGGTCATGCGGGCGCCCCTCTAGCACGTGCGCGGGGCGGGCGCCCATCACACGCGCGCCATCGCCCACATGACGTTATGGCAAGTCACGTTATGGCGGGTCCGCGAGCGCCCCGGCCGGGCGCAGATCGCCGACGTGAAGCCCTCTCCAGTTGACCAGCCTGGGCCGCACGAGCGACGCAAAGCCCTCGGGCGTATCGAGGAACCGATCCATCAACGCAGCGACGGCGACCTCCGCCGCGCGCGTCGCGCCGTCGTCGATCTTGATCGCGATCCCGTAGCCGAGGTCCGGCAGCGCCGCGCCATACACGCCTTCGGCGCCGGTCTTGGCGACAGCGCGGCCTTGCAGCAGCGTCATCGCCTGCGTGTCGAATCGCCCCGTCCCGGCCACATGGAACGGTTGTTGGGCCATCGCGCCCAGCAGCCGGCGCGCAGCGGCGGCGCGCGCCGGCGCCAGCCCCTTCCCTGTCGCCAACTTTGCAAAGCCGCGTGCGAGCCCCGTCAGCGGCAGCGCATAGGCGGGGATCGAGCACCCATCGACGCCGGGGTCGCCCAGCCGCTCGCCGCACACGTCCTCCAGCGCCGCCTTGACGAGCCGTTGCACGCCATGCGCGACCGTCTCGTAGCCCGCGAGCGGCAACCCCTGCGCGCAGGCCAAACAAACAAACCCCGCATGTTTGCCAGAGCAATTGTTGTGCAACGGCCCCGGCTCGCCGCCCGTGCGCGCCAGCGCCCGCGCGGCCAAGGCGCCCAGCGGCCGATGCGCGCCGCAAGCCAGCGCGGCTTCATCGACCCCGGCCCGCGCCAGCATCGCGGCGGCGGTCGCGACATGCTCGGGCTCGCCGGAATGGGAAGCGCAGGCCAGCGCCAATTCCTTGTCCGAAAACCCGTCCGCCGCCCCGCTCTCGACCAGCGGCAGCGCCTGAATCGGCTTGACCGCCGAGCGCGGAAACACCGGCCGGGCAATGTCGCCGAACGCGAACACGACCCCGCCGTTCCCATCGCACACCACGCCGGCGCCCCTATGGACGGACTCGACGCGATCCCCGCGCCAAACCTCGACGACGACCGGATTGCTCACCAACCCACCTTGCCCATTACCCTTTTCCAAATATCCCGCAGGGGGCGCGGGGGACGCGAAGTCCCCCGCAGCGCGCCGCCGCCCGTCAGCCTTCGGCCAGAGCCGTGACGACTTCCGCCACCCCGCCGCGTAAAATCGCCATCTTGGCGAGCCCCGTCGCCGCCGATCCCCCGTCGAGATTGAGCCGGAACCGTTCGACCTGTTCGGCATGGCCCTTGGTCAGCCCCCGGTCGAGCGGGGTGTGCCCGTGGACGACGAACAGCCCGAAGAACCCGTCCGTCCCCGGCCTGTGATCGAGAAACGGCGAGCGCACCCAGGCCCAATGGGCCTTGTCGTCGAGCCGGTCGAGCGGCTCGTTCCACGGCTGGCCCAGCGTATCGTCGAGCGGCAGGCGGGGGTTCACCCCGGCATGAACGAACAGCACGTCGCCGCTGCGGTAATGCGAGCGCAACCCGCCGAGCCAGGCGGAAAGCCACGGCGGGGCCGCCGCGCGCAACGCGGCGGCCAGCTTGCGAGGGTCCTGGTACGGCAGATTGTCGTCCAGCAGCGCCTCGGCCACCGCCTCGCCGCCATTGCCGAACCAGACTTCGAGGGCGTCCTGCGCCTCGCGCTGCGGGGTGGCGGGGTCGAGCGCGAGGCGCATCAGGATTTCGTGGTTTCCCATCAGGCCGATGGTCTCGCTCGCGCCAATGCGCGGGCCGGCGCATGCGGCGATGGCGAAGACGCCCAGCGTGTCGGGGCCTCGGTCGTTGAGGTCGCCCGTAAACACCAATCGCCGCACGGGCGCCTCGTGCGGCGTGGCGACGGCGGCCTCCAGCAGGGCGTCGAGCAGATCGGAGCGGCCGTGGATGTCGCCGATGACGACGATCTCCTCGCCGGCGGCGACGGCGCGCGGAAGCAGGAGGATTTCGCGCGTCGTCCGCATCGCCGCAATCTAGCCCCTAGACGCCGTTGCGGCGATAGCAATTGCCAGCGCCTACGGCGCGGGCTACGCTTTATTGCCATGTTTCTCACGTTTTTCGCCGAATTGCGCAAGGCGCGCGTGCCCGTCACGCCGCGCGAACTGCTCGATCTATGTCGGGCTCTCGACGCGGGCGCCGCCGAGCGCACGGCGGAAGATTTCTATCGCCTCGCCCGCGCCGTGCTGGTCAAGGACGAGCGCCATCTCGACGCCTTTGACGTGGTGTTCGCGCAAGTGTTCAAGGGCGCGCTGTCGCTGAGCCAGGCCGTCGAGACCGCCGAAATTCCCGCCGAATGGCTGCGCAAACTGATCGAAAAATATCTCTCGCCGGAAGAACGCGCCGAGATCGAGAAGCTCGGCTTCGACAAGCTGATGGAGACGCTGCGCCAGCGCCTCGCCGAGCAGAAGGGCCGCCATCAGGGCGGCTCGAAGTGGATCGGCACGGGCGGCACGTCGCCGTTCGGCGCCTATGGCGACCATCCCGAAGGCGTGCGTATCGGCCAAGACAAGGGCCGGCGCGGCAGCGCCATCAAAGTCTGGGACAAGCGGGAATTCCGGGATTTCTCCGGCGACGAGGCGCTGGGTCCGCGCAATTTCCGCGTGGCGCTGGGCCGCCTGCGCCGTTTCGCGCGCGAGGGCGCAGAGGAGGAGTTGGATCTTGACGGCACGATCCGCGCTTCCGCCGAGCATGGCTATATCGACGTCAAACTTCGTCCCGAACGGCGCAACGCCGTCAAGGTGCTGCTGTTTCTCGACGTAGGCGGCTCGATGGACGGCCACATCGCCGAGGCCGAAGCCTTGTTCGCCGCCGCGCGAATGCAGTTCAAGCGTCTGGAGCATTTCTATTTCCACAATTGCCTCTACGAAAGCGTGTGGAAGGAGAACCGCCGCCGCTTCGAGGCGCGCTTGCCGACCGCCGACTTGCTGAACGCCTACGGCCCCGACCATCGCGCCATCTTCGTCGGCGACGCTTCGATGAGTCCCTACGAGATCATGAGCCCCGGCGGCTCGGTGGAGCATCTCAACCCGGAGGCTGGCGAGGTGTGGTTGAGGCGCGTCGTCGCGAAATGGCCGCATAGCGTCTGGCTCAACCCAACGCCGCACGCGGGCTGGAACTATTCGCAATCCACGCAGATCATCTCAAAACTGTTCGGCGAGCGCATGTTCGCGCTGACGCCGGACGGGGTGGAAGCGGCGATGAAGGCGCTGTCCCACTAAGTCGTCAGCCTCAGAACCGGATGTTGAAGCGGGCCGACCCGCCGTATTCATAGGCGCTGGCGGTTCCGTTCCACTTGGGCACGAGACCGGCCTGCCCTATCGAATGCACATAGTACCCGTCGAGCGTGATGTCTTTCAGGAACGTGATCTGAGTCATGCGGAACGGTTGCAGCAGCGCTTCGCCGCCGAGGCTGGTGTCGCTCCAGCCGATGTTGGTCCCCGCCGCATGCCCAAGTTCGTTGACGGTCTGCAAGCGCGGACCGACGCCGACGCCCCAGACGTCATTGGCCAGCAAGAGCCGCGAATAGCTACTCAGGCGCGTCTCGTTGGGATTGTCGAAGTGCTGAAACAGCGTGTTGCCGAAATAATTGATCGAAAAGCCGGAGCCGCCCAGCGTATATTTATAGCCCGAGTTCCAGCCGATCAACTGGAGATCGCGCGCCTGATAGGGTCCACCGCCCTGAAAATGCTCGACCTCGCCGACGATATTGGTGATGAAGCGACCGTAGACGTTGGTGCGGTCCCAGAGCGTGTATTCGGCGCCGACGTGGAGCCACCCAGCCTGCGATCCGCTCGCCGTCGTCGTCGTGGGAAGCGGCGCAGGCCCGACGTTGGGCACAGTCTGCCGCGTCAGGCTGTTCTTGTATTGAAACGCCTCGTCCCCGACGGTGATGCGAAATCCCTCCCACGGGGTGATCGAGACGACGCCGCCCTCGATCGCCTGTCGGGTCTGGTTTGTCCGGTTGAAGACCCCGCCCGGAACGGGCGCGCTGAACCTGTTGGTCAGGTTGTAGCCCTGGCCGGAGACGCCGACGAACGCCGTGCGCCCGCACAGGTAGGAAATCAGTTCCGCCTCGAAGAAGTCGCAACCCTGCGGAACGGCGACCGGCGCCGGCGCGTCCTTGCGGGTCGGTAAATCCGCAGCGGAAGCGGAAAACGTCGCGGCGATCGCCATTGCCGCCCCGACGAGCCAACCTGTCGCCTTCGCACTCGTGCAGTTTGTCATGTCGGCCTCTTCAGCTTGAAAAAAGCCTGTAGGGAGCAGGTCAAGTCGTCAAGCGGAGTCCGCAGTATCTGCGCAGATAGGCGGCAAGTGTGGCTTTGGCGCTTCAGATCGCCTCGTCAGTAGCGGATATTTAACTGCGCCGAAGCCCCATATTCGTATTGGCTCGCGGCGCCGCTGGCTATCGGCACGAGGCTTGCCTGCCCTATGGAGTGCATCGCATAGCCGTCCAGCGTCACGTCCCTCAGACCGGCGATCCCCATCTGGCGAAATGGCGCGATCAACACTTCGCCGCCGATCCGCGCTTCGTTCCAGCCGGTCTTGACGACCGGGGAATGCCAAAGCTCCGTCGTCGTCTGAAGGCGCGGGCCGACGCCCACTCCCCAATCGTCCCTGGCCAGCAGGAGCCGCACGTAGCCCGAAGCCTGCAACTGGTCGGGATTGTCGAGCCGCCGCAACATCGTGACGCCGTCGAAATTCAGCGACAGCCCCGGCCCCAGCGTCCACTTCGCGCCCGACGCCCACCCCGCCTGCTGGAGATCTCGCGCCGCATAGGGTCCGCCCGCAGGGTTGGTCTCAAAATTGGCGATCAGGTTCAGGAGGGTGCGCCCGGACTCCGTCGAGCGGTCCCAAAGCGTGTATTCGGCGCCGACCGAAAGCCAACCGCCCTTCGACCCGCTGACCCGGTTGAAGGTGCGCGCGCCGCCGGGGAAGACCTGTTGGGTCGTGGCGTTGTCATATTGAAACGCCTCGCCCGAAACCGTGACGCGCACGCCCTCCCACGGCGTCAGGCCCAGCGTGACGCCCTCGTAGCCCTGCCGCGTCTCGGCGCGCACGTAGCGCGTTCCGGCGGGCCGGGCGACCGGCGTGGTCTGTGTGCGCGTCAGGTTGAAGCCGGCGCCGAACGGCTCGACGAAGGCGGTGTGGCCGCACAGGTAGGAGATCAGCGCCGCCTCGAAGAAATCGCAACTCTGCGGCGGGATCGCCGGCGGCGCCCCGGCCTCGGCCGCCGCAGCCAAGCGCGCCCCGCCGAGGGCAAGAACAGCCGCCGCCATTGCTGGTGTCCTTCGCATGGCGCTGCGCCCCTCTTGCTTCCGAAGGGACTTACGTTGCGTAATGACTTGCTTCGCGTCAATAGGCGCAGCGACGATTACCACCAATATCGAGGCGATGCGTCGGGGCGGATAAGGTCGGCGCAGGCTTCGCCCAAAAGGCGTGCTTTGCGGCGCCGCAGCGCTCGGCTATAGCGACGTTTTCCACGCGCCGACGTCGCTTCACGGGGAACCCGCATGTCCAAGATCAAAGTCGCCAACCCGGTCGTCGAGCTCGACGGCGACGAGATGACCCGCATCATCTGGCAGTTGATCCGCGACAAGCTGATCCACCCCTATCTCGACGTGGACCTGAAATATTACGATCTCTCTGTCGAGCACCGCGACGCCACCAACGATCAGGTGACCATCGACAGCGCCAATGCGATCAAGCAATACGGCGTCGGCGTCAAATGCGCGACCATTACGCCCGACGAGGCGCGCGTGAAGGAGTTCAATCTCAAGGAAATGTGGAAGAGCCCGAACGGCACGATCCGCAACATCCTGGGCGGCGTGATTTTTCGTGAACCGATCATCTGCAAGAACGTGCCGCGCCTCGTGCCGGGCTGGACGCAGCCGATCATCGTGGGCCGCCACGCCTACGGCGACCAGTACCGCGCCACCGATTTCAAGGTCCCCGGCAAGGGCCGGCTGACCATCAAATTTGAGGGCGACGATGGGACCGTGATCGAACGGGAAGTGTTCAAGTTCCCCGGCGCCGGCGTCGCGATGAGCATGTACAATCTCGATGATTCCATCCGCGATTTCGCCCGCGCCTCGCTCAACTACGGCATCCTTCGCAAATACCCCGTCTATCTCTCGACCAAGAACACGATCCTGAAAGCTTATGACGGCCGCTTCAAGGATATTTTCCAGGAGGTGTTCGACGCCGAGTTCAAGTCGAAATTTGCGGCGCTGGGCATAACCTACGAGCATCGCCTGATCGACGACATGGTGGCGGCGGCTCTGAAATGGTCGGGCGGCTATGTGTGGGCGTGCAAGAACTACGACGGCGACGTGCAGTCCGACATCGTCGCGCAGGGCTTCGGCTCGCTGGGCCTGATGACCTCGATCCTGATGACCCCCGACGGCCAGACCGTCGAGGCGGAAGCCGCGCACGGCACCGTGACGCGCCATTACCGCCAGCATCAGCAGGGCAAGGAGACGTCGACCAACTCCATCGCCTCGATCTACGCCTGGACCGGCGGCTTGGCGCACCGAGCCAAGCTCGACGGC
>Ga0209698_10003817_pt1 | contig 16641 bp, 15 predicted proteins | sample LitLauG_LLR_2012_FD_187203 | JGI IMG/M metagenome (GOLD analysis project Ga0209698, IMG submission 187203) | Freshwater sediment microbial communities from Pennsylvania, USA - Little Laurel Run_MetaG_LLR_2012 (SPAdes) (version 2) | ecosystem: Environmental > Aquatic > Freshwater > Creek >...
CGATGCCGAAAGGCGGACTCCACACCAGAACGCGCCCCCTGCGCGTGCCGGGGGATTCGGCCACAAACAAACGGCCGGAGCTGTCGAAGGCGATGCCCGTGGGATCGGTAAACGAAGTCACTGACAGCGCGGGGTCCTGCCCGGCCGCCGGATTGTAGGTGCCGGTAACGAAATCCGACTGTCCGAGTACGATATCGGCGGCGGGACCAGAGGACGCGCTGCTTCCAAGGTCCCTGGCATTGAAACGGAGGACGCGGTTGTTCGCTGCGTCAGCCACCCAAAGATTGCCGGAGGCGTCAAAATTGAGGTACGAAATCAGGACACCGGTTGTGGAAGCGAACGAAAGGCTCGATGCCGAGATACCGCCCTGGTTGGCCGTGCCGGTAGCGAAGGAGGGCTGGCCGATGACGAGGTCCGGTATCTGGCCGCCCGATTGCGTGAAAGGCTGAGGAAAGCGGAGGATGCGGTTGTTTCCGGCATCAATGACATAAAGGTTGCCGGAGGAATCGACGGCGACGGCAGTAGGGGTGGTCATGCCGGCGGTGCGTGTGTGGCCTGGACCCTGTGCGAGGGTGGTCACGAAATCCGGCTGGCCCATGACGATATCGGCATGCTGCCCGTTGAGAAATCCGGCGGCGTTACGAAAACCGAGGACGCGGTTATTGCCCGTATCTGCCACATAGAGCGCGGCGGGGCTGGTATTGGTGTCGAGTGCGACCGATTCCGGGCTGAAAAACTCACGTCCTTCCACCAGGTTGGGGTTGGTGCTGGAGATCTGAACGGTGGTTTGGCCAAGCACCCGGGTGGGCGAGGGGTTCAGGGTAATCTGCGCAAACGATTCCGCGAGGCAGAGTGACAAGAGCAGCAAAACATTACTACCGGCCTTCATTCCTGAAACAAAATGGCGAGGGATGAAGAGCGGGGTGCAGGCTGAATTCGGGCGAGGGCGCACTGATTCCATGGTCGCATCCCCGGAGCAACTGGCGCTATATCACTTAAATCAGTCCCCTGGCTAGTGAGACGCACCGTACATTCCTGACGGTGCCGGCTATTTCGCGGCCCGGAGTCTTTCGACAGCCGGGAGTTAGCCGCGCGGTTAATAGCGCGCGTGCTTCGGGGATGGCGCGGTTTGATGGATTTTTTCGAGTGACATGTGGTAATCGCGGCGCAACAATCCGCCTGCCGTTGACCCCGAAACACGGGCCGGTAAGGTTAAGAACAATCAGGATCTTAGTCCGTAAAATTGACTTGCGGCCAGCGCCGTGATCGCCAGCCAGGACCGCACGGTGAGCGGGAAGGTGCTGCTTGCCCGGCCGCTAAGCTTCGTCACTGGTGCGCAAGTCCCGCTCTTTGAGGGGTTTGCCCCCTCCCGGGGCATGGCTGGAGAATATCCCTGGCGAGTTTTAAGGTGGCGCGCGCAACTGCTGCCGCCGCGCCTGATGAATTACGGCCTAACGTAGATGCAGGCTGGCAGATATGCGGCCGCTCTCGATTATTTCCAGCGCGCACTCCCGCTCACTCCGAATTACTCAGTCCTCGAAGTCAATCATGGAATCGTCAACGGCGCCTTGAACAGGGACGCGGAGAGGCACTTCGCGCAAGCCGTCGAATTCGAACCGCGCGAGGCGGTACCTAGATTCTTTTACGCGCGCTCGCTGGATCAAAAGGGCCGGCTGCCTGAAGCTGTTGTCCATCTGAAGATTGCCGTCGAAAACAACCCCAACTACATCGATTCGACCCATCTGCTCTTGCAGGCATACGCGGCAGAGGGAGACAGGACCAGCCTGGAGGTCCTGGCAACTGAGACGCTGGCTCGGTTTCCCTCAGATCGGGACGCACCGATCCTGGCTTGCAATGGCAGACACGCTGGCGACTATTCCAGCCGCAGCGCCCACTGCCGAGAGCCTTTTAAACCAGTCTCTGGCGTACTATCAGGCGGGCAGATTCCAGGACTCGATCGCCGCGCCGCGCGCGGCATTGAAGCTGAAACCAGATTATGCCGGTGGAATAACATCGGGGCCGCTTACAATTCTTTGTCCGACTCGAGTAACGGCATCGCGGCGTGCGAACAGGCCCTGCCGCTCATATCCGATTATCAGATCGCGCGCAACAACTTACTTGGGCCAGGTCTCATCAGAATGCCGCCACCAGCCGTTCAAAATAGACTTTGTAACTTCGGGACGCTTACCTGTTGCGCTTCCTGCGATAGGCAGCGATCCCGGCGGCGCCGAGGGCCATCAGCAGAATAGACGCTGGTTCGGGGGCAACGCCCTGGTTATCAATCACACTTTGGCCCGGGGCAGTGTTGTAGCCGAAGGTGTTCAGGGTAACTGTGTAGTCCTGGTTCACGACGATGTTGGCCCAACCATAGTACGTTTGCCCGGACCGAACGATCGCCAGTCCCACATCTCCGCTCGCGGGGCGATCATTCCAGTGTCCGAAGGGTGTGGAGGGGGCCGGCGCATTACTGGCCAGCGTACGAAAGAAGGTATTAAATGACATGCCTGGTCCGATAGGAACACCCGGCGACAGCCGCGCGACGGAAGACCCGGTGAGGGCAAAGGCGTTGTTGTTAACAGAACTTGCCTGGAAACCCTGGCCTTTCGCGAACAAGAGGGCCTGGATCGCCGAACCTGCGACGGACGTGAAAAGCTCAAAATCGGGCAGGTGCGGGGTAGTTCCGAAAACGCCGTCGGTGATGTCGAAATAGAGCGGAGTGTTGATGGCTGTAGTAACGTCGGCCGTCCAGGCAATTGTATCGGCCCGCGCTGCCGGCGGCATTGAGACGGCAGCGAGGGCAAGAGACATCGATCCATAGGCCGCGAGGCGCTTTTCCAGGTTTCGGGTATTCTGATCCATAATTGATTTTTGGCTGCTCCTTTTGTCAGTTGGCGTTTCTGCCCGTCTCATCGCGCTTTCAGCCCGAAAACATTGATCTTACAGTCCAGCGTGGGCAGGTAGACCTTGCCGTTGGCGTAGGCAACGTTGTGAACTCCCTGTGAAGGGATGGTCACGGACGGCAGGTACAGCGGCTGAGGCCGAAAGTCGCGCCATTGACGTCGGAGGTATTCAGGCTCGTCTCCTGAGAGTTGACAAGAGTGCGGGCGTTATCGTTTTGGTAAGCAGTTGCCGAAACAGCCTGCGAGAAAGGCGTATGCACGAACAGCGAAACCACGCCCAAGGCCAGGATTCTGTGTATCATGGTCCTCCGCTTTGGCAGTCCAGTGAGCAACGGCTGCCGAATCGTTTGAAAACTCACTAATTTATAAGAATAAGTATACTTCAGTCCCTATTCAAGAGCAGCTAGAATCGTAGTATGCCAGCGGTAACTCAGTTCCGGTACTTTGGTACGGGCCTTCCCTGAATGCCTCGCCGGAAAGTTCTTCTCGTGGGTTGGGACGCGGCCGACTGGAAGATTCTCAATCCCCTGATCGAGAGGTCGGAAATGCCTGCGTTCACCAGCCTGGTGAACCGCGGGACCATCGCCGACATGATCACTCTGGAGCCGATACTGTCTCCGCTGCTGTGGAATTCGATCGCCACTGGCAAGCGAGCCGACAAACATGGCATCCTCGGATTCACCGAAGTGGACTCCGGAAGCGGGCGCGTCCGCCCGGTGGCGAGCACATCGCGGCGCACCAAAGCCATCTGGAACATCCTTTCGCAAGAGGGCTTCCGCACCAACGTTGTGGGGTGGTTCGGTGGGCATCCGGCTGAACCCATCCGGGGAACCTGCGTCTCAGATGCCTTCGCTCAGGGATTCCGTCAGCCCGGAGAGGCGTGGCCGATGTCGGCGGGCACCGTATATCCGGAATCCAATGCCTCGGCGCTCGCACCGCTGCGGATCGCGCCGCACGAGATTGACGATGAACTCCTTCGCCTCTTCGTGCCGGGTGCGGGAGAGGTTGACGGTTCGAAACCGAATCCCCTCGCCAGTCTGAAAAAGATACTGGCGGAGTGCTTCACGACCCATGCAGCCGCAACCTGGGTCATGGAAAACAGTGACTGGGACCTGATGGCGGTTTACTATATCGGGATCGACCATTTCAGTCACGGTTTCATAAATTACCACCCTCCGAGGCTGGATTGGGTGGATCCGAAGGATTTTGCACTCTACAGCGATGTGGTGAACGGCGGTTACCGGCTCATGGACCTTTTTCTTGGCCGTCTTCTGCAACTGGCCGGGCCGGATACTACCGTGATGATCGTTTCCGACCACGGCTTTCACAGCGACCATCTGCGCCCGTCGCGCATTCCGCGCGTCCCCACAGGTCCGGCAGAGCAGCATCGGCCGCTCGGAATTTTCGCCCTTGCGGGTGGCGGCATTCGGCAGGACGAGCGGATTTACGGAGTCAATTTGCTGGATGTCGCTCCAACTTTGCTGGCTCTGTTTGGTCTGCCGGCGGGCAAAGACATGCCCGGGCGGGTATTGGCAGAGGCTTTCGACGATACGCCAGAACTCGCCCGCATCGCGAGTTGGGACGAGGTGGAGGGGGAAAGCGGCATGCATCCGCCCGGGTCGAGCCCGCCGCCGGAGGATTCGGACCTGCTGCTTGAACAGTTCGTGGCGCTGGGGTACATCGAGGCGCAGCCGGGGGACCGGGACCAGGCAGCCGCGATTTGTCGCCGCGAGAATCAGTGGAATCTGGTGCGCGTTTACCTGAGTACGTGGAGGCTAGCCGAGGCGCTGCCTCTGCTCGAACAGCTCCAGGCCGAAGCGCCGGAGCGGGCCGATTTTGCCCTTTCGCTGGCGGATTGCCAGCTGCGGCTCGGTCTTTTTGAAGAAGCTGAATCCGCCGCTTCGCACGCGCTTCAGGCCCGCCCCGGCTCGCCGGTTGCGCAGTTTCTGCTGGGGAAGATCGCGTTCTCTCAGCGGCGCTTCCGCGAGGGGCTTGAGCATTTTCTCGCCGCCGAAGCTTTCGGAGCCAGCGCGCCCGAACTTTTCACCAACATCGGCCTTGCCTATCTGAGACTTCGGTGTTGGCGGGATGCATCCTGGGCGTTCGGACGAACGCTGGAAACCGACCCGCACAGCGCCATCGCCCACCAGGGGCTGGCGCGGGTTTATCTGCGCCTTGGCCAGCTCGAGGAAGCTGCACAGAGCGCCCTCACTTCCATCGCCTGCCGTCACGACCTGCCGCTCTCACATTTTCTGCTGGGTATGGCGTTGACACGGCTCGGCCGGCTGGACCGCGCCATTCCGGCGTTCGAAACGTCGCTTTCGTTTCAGCCACCGCTCCGGATCGCCCACAGGATGCTGGCCTTGCTATACGGAGATACACCGAACGGGCGGCAACACGCCCAAGCCTCAAGGGACTTCCTCCGCGAGCGGCGAGACAATCTGCAGCGGCTAGAGTCTGTACGGCAGGAGGCACGCAATCGGGCGCTGGATCGCAAGATCGAGCGGCTCGATAGCGTTCCCGCTGCTGCCAGCCGGGGGCATGAGGAACCGAGTGTGGCGACCGAGGCCACTCCAGCGGGGGCCGAACCCATCCTCACCTTAACCATCGTGTCCGGACTCCCGCGCAGCGGAACCTCTCTGATGATGCGGATGCTCGAAGCGGCTGGGTTGCCAGCGATGAACGACGGGCTCCGCCAGCCGGACAATGACAACCCCGAAGGCTACTACGAATGGGAAGCTATCCGGAAAATAGGCGGAGAACCCGGAATCCTTCGCGAAGCCAGGGGGAAGGTTGTAAAGGTAATTTCGGCGCTGCTGCCCTCGCTCCCTGCCAACCACCGATACAAAGTGATTTTCATGGATCGCCCCGTGCGGGAAGTGGTGGAGTCGCAGATGAAGATGATCCGCAACCGGCGCGGATCGGAACCCGCTGCATCCCCCGAAAAGATGGCCGTAATGCTGGCGGAGCACCGCAGCAGCGTGATGCGGGGCCTGACCAATGCCAGTGGGTTCGAGGTGCTTTTCGTGGATTATCCGGACCTCATACGAAACCCCGGGGCGTGGCTTCCGCGGATTGAGGGATTCCTTGGACCTTTGCCAACTCCCGAAGCGATGGCCCGGGTCATCCGGCCGGACCTCTACCGCAACCGCATGCCGCAATGATTGCCGCGGGTGCGGGCTTAAGCTTAAAGGGGCGCGCAAGTGTCTGCGTGGCACCTACGGGGCGTCGGGCTATGAGCTGTTGTGAGGAAAGCCACGGTCAGGAGCGCCGCCAGAACACGTGCGTATCAGGCATCGGTACGCGCCGGGCTGCAGCAGCTAACAGCAGGAGTTCCGGGAGTAACGCGGGCTCGCTTCGCGGTCATGTTGTACGTCTAGATTTCCCGTCAATGGGTCCGGTTGGTGGCAGCGACCATGGCGAGGAGAATCGTCTCATCGATACCCACCTGCTTTAGGTCGATGATGGCGTTAGCAGTCAGGTCGAAATCGGCGTTCGACGTCTTGATCAGCTGCAGAATGACGGGTGTCCCCACATTGGCGCGCCAAAGGCGGATAATCGCCGCGTTATCCAGCGTCTGGTTCGGTTTCCGGATCATCATCTGCTCGAACGTGGAAAGCTGCCCACCCACGGCCGTGCGCGTTCTTGCCAGCAATTCCGACTCCTTCGGAACTGTCTCCTCGCGAAAGCGAATGGGACCAACGATCGCCAGCACGATCATTGTCACAACCGCGCCCATCCAGGCGACCATGAACAGCGTCCGCCATGTGAGGCGAAATCGCCGCTCCCTCCTGCTGCACTTATGGCAGCCGTACGGATACGTGGAAAACAACCACGAAAGCAGGCGGTCCTGTAGATGCGTCCGGGGCTTTGGACGCAGATTCTCTGTATTGCACGTCTGGCAACGCTCAACCGGGTGCGTTCCCGAAGAAGTTGTAAACCGCAGCGGCATGTCGTGTGGTGAGCGCCCTGCTTACCGACTGTCCGGTCAGATGCGGACGACTCCTCCATCATACATAACTCCGCCGGCGTGTCATTGGCGGTTTTCCGGACCGCCGTTTGTTCCGCTGCGGCTGGGAACGCGGGATTCCTCCTGGCACTTATTTCCCGAAGCTGACGTCGACCTCCTTTTGAAAGGTATCGCCGCCGACCACGGCGGGGGCCGCGCTCCTCCGATCCTAAGGCGGCCTCGCGCTTCTCCAGCCCGGACTCGTTCGCTAGACTAGGGGTTGCGCGTATCTGCCGTTAGCTACCTGAATACCTGGCCGCTGGTGTGGGGGTTCCTGCACGGGCCGCAGCGTGGCCTTTTCGATTTCCGTTTCGATCTTCCGGCGCAGTGCGCCGATGCGCTGGAAAGCGGCGAGGCCGATATCGGGATTGTGCCGTGCGCGGAACTGGACAGGTTGGGGCTGGATTACCTGCCGGATGTAGGGATCGCGTGCGAGGGCGAGGTACGGACGATCCTTTTGATCTCTCGCCGACCCATCCGGGAGATCCGGACGATCTCGCTCGATTCGAGTTCGCGGACGTCTGTAGCCTTGACGCGCATACTGCTGGCTGAGAAGTACGGCGTTCGACCCGAGATCCGGAGTCAGAAGCCGGTTCTCGATGAAATGCTGGCAGTTTCGGACGCCGCTCTGATTATTGGCGATCCGGCGCTGGGGATAGACCCGGCCACGCTACCCTGGGAGACGCTGGACTTAGGTTTGGAATGGGTGAAATGGACCGGGTTGCCGATGGTATTCGCGGTCTGGGCCGGGAAGAAACCGCTACTGACTCCGGAGGTTGCGGCAGTATTCCGCCAATCGCGGGAGTGGAGCCGAACGCGGGTAGATGAAATGGTAGCGAGGGCCGTCGCTGAGCGGGGATTCGACGAAAAGCTGGTCCGTCAATATTTCACCGAGTACATCAGTTCTGATCTGGGGCCGCGGCACATCCAGGGGCTCGAGACCTTTCGCCGACTGGTGCGGCAGTTGGAGCCAGTACGGACTGCGGTTTGAGTCGAGCTTCGTTTGATCGGTAACAGGACGTGTTGTAGACTAAACAAAAGAAGTTGGTCTTCTGTGTTGCTCCTCAGTAGCTCAATGGTAGAGCATTCGGCTGTTAACCGAAGGGTTGTAGGTTCGAATCCTACCTGAGGAGCCAAAGCTCTTGGCGTTGATTCTATTAGGCGCGTGAAGGCCCAAAATTGCCAAATCATTTGTTTTCGGGTTCGAATCCCCATTGGGTCAGAAGTGACGCGCTGGTACGTTCCGCTCTCGATTGCCTGTTTCGCCTGCCAATCACATCTTAGACGACCTCAGTTTCCGGCTTGTGCATTCCGTTCGCAATTTCAAAGAAGCGGCGCTATCCAGCCACCTGGAGCACGATCTTCCCTGGAGCGCGGCCCGCTGCACCTTGCTCGAACGCCTCTCGTGCGCGGGCAAGCGGAACCACCGCGGATAACACCGGTTTCAGCTTTCCGGCGTCCACAAGTCCGGTGATCTGGTCAAGCTGCCTTCGATTTCCGCTAACGATGAAAAACACACCGCGCACGCCATGCTGCTCGGCGACATCAGGCGGAATTGGGGAGACCAGCGTCACCAGTACCCCGCCCTTTCGCAGCACGCGCCAGGATCGCTCCCGCGTCTCGCCGCCGATCGTGTCCAGCACCACATCGATGTCTCGCAGCACCTCCTCGAAACGCGCGGCGTGGTAGTCGATCACGTCATCAGCCCCTAGACTGCGTACGAGTGCCGTGTCGCGCGCAGATGCCGTAGCTAGTACGCGAGCCCCTCGCCAGCGTGCCAGTTGCACTGCCAAGGTTCCCACGCCGCCGGCGCCGCCGTGAATCAGCACGGCTTGCCCCGCAGCGAGATGCGCGTGTTCGAACAGCGCCTGCCAGGCGGTCAGCGCCGAAAGCGGCAGTGCCGCCGCCTGCACATGAGGGATGCTGCGTGGCTTTAACGCGAGGTTCTCCGTTCGCACTGCCGCGAACTCGGCCGCCGCCCCGTCCCGTGGAAAATCAGCCAGGCCATAGATCTCGTCGCCCGCCCGAAAATCCGTGACATTGGGTGCCGTCTCCTCTACCACGCCTGATGGCTCGTGTCCCGGAATGCTTGGAATCCGCGGCGTGCCGTCGGCGTTCTGATAGGTTTCCTCCCACGTCAGCTCTGCGGGCGTGATGCCCGTCGCGCGTACCCTTACCAGCACATCCCCAGGCCGAACCACCGGCGCCGGTGCATCCTCGAAAAACAACTGCTCCGGCCCGCCGCGGCCGTGAGTCCTGACTGCTTTCACGGGAATCCCTCCTTCGCTACTATTCTCCCGCGCTGCGGTGCTTTGGGAAGGTGGCGCAGCGTCGCCTCGGGGCGCATTGTCGTCGGCCATTCGGAACCTGCCGCGATGACGGTTCGAGACACGTCCGACATGGGCACCCAGTCTGGATGCAAGTGTTTACTGGAGCTGCTATTCCCAGGTTCATCTACTCGTTACGCGGGTTCGAGCAACCGCCGTTTCACGCCGCAAGAGTTCGAAACGTGTCCAAACTGGGGAGCCAAATTGTCTTCTGCACGGTGGCTCAACCCCGGGTCGGACCGGGCTTCACGGGAATCAGTATGGACGTTGATGCCGCGGTTGAGCGCGTACTGAACGATCCGGCCGAGCCGCTGACAACCTCTGCCCGCTGGACGAATCTCAACACGTTCTCGGCTCGCAGCGGGAAGCTGATCTTCTACCACGGGGTCAGTGACCCGTGGTTCTCAGCGCTAGATACCATTGATTACTACGAGCGAATGACGAAAGCCAACGGGGGCGACGACAAGGTACGCCCGTGGAGCCGGCTATTCCTTGTGTGCCCGGTATGGGACATTGCGCGGGTGGCCCGGAGACGCTGGATTCCTTCGATGCTCTCGGCGCCGTTGTGCGCTGGGTGGAGCATGGCGTTGCGCCGGAAGGCCTCACTCCCCGCAGGACGTTCGTTCCCTGGACGCAGCCGCCCGCTGTTGCGCGTATCCGCTCCATGCCCATTACAAAAGTAAGGGCTATACAGAAGACGCGGCCAACTTCGAATGCAGGCCCTGAGCCGCAAGGATGGCGGCGGCTCCGTTGCAGCCAGTTCATACCGGCACACGATCCGTTTTGTCGATATGCAAAAGAGAGTGACGAGCGCATAGTCTGGGATGCTGACAAACGGAAGTGGACGAAAACGCAGGGAGATCCGGACGGTCCGGGCCGCTCGTATCGAAAACAAGCTAGCGATATTCGGTAATATCGCTCCGCCCAGTTACTTTCTCTCGCACTCCCGGATCTCGCGCACAAGCGCGACGGGACAAGCACATCAACGGATTGCCGACCAACTGTCAACGAACTTCCAACTACGGGACATATGGCCAGCCAGTTTCCGGATAAAATATCGCTCGGGAATCGGCACGTCGCTGACCATGTCGACCGTGTAGCCGAAGCGGGTAAACGTGGGAGGGAAGCTGCAACCCGTTCCGAGAGAATCCGTCGTGACTGAATACGGCGCAGCGATATCCGTATTAGCCACCGATACTGACATTCGCGGCGCCCAGCACGACAGTGCCGCCATGCGCCGTCTTATCGCCCATCCGCACTGCAGGACGGCCCGTGATCATTACTGTGGCCGAACCCGTGACGAGAGAATCGGGAGGGCCGACGCAGAAAGCCTCGTCGCCCACGATTGCAGCCGGAAGCCCTCCAATCAGTACCGTCGGTGCACCAGGCCCGAGGATCGGGCCGCCCACGTGGGGAACGGGAGGCACGGAACGCGACTGCATTGGGCAAACGTGCAGGTCTGTCTTTCTTGCGGCGGGCGGCACCGGCGTCTCCTTATCAGTTGATATTGACCAGCGCCCCGCTGATTGTGGTGATTCCCGAGGCGGACAGAGTGGCAGTGGCTCCCTGTGCCTGAAAGCCGCTGCTGGCGGTCTGCGATATCTGCATGCCTTTCAGGGTGGCGTTGGTGGCCGCTGTCATATTCAGAGCCGCGCCGGCCTGGATGGTGATATTCGCGGTGGCCTTCAGAACCAGATCTTTGGCGCTGTCCACGGTGATCCCGGAACTGGAGAGCGTAATCGAATTCTTGTTGTCATCCGAGATTGTTACCGTTCCGGCCTTATCATCGAGGCGAACTGTCCTTTTACCCGGTGTTTTGACCTCGAAGACAATGTTCTGATCGTCGAAAGTCATTTCGATCTTACCGCGGGTTTTAATGCCCTTGATGTAGTTCCCGGTAGCTGGCGGATAGGGAGGCGGCAGAAGTTTGCTGTATGCGGAACCGACGATTACGGGGTAGCGCGGGTCGTTATTCATAAAACCCACGATCACCTCGTCGTTGACGTCGGGATAGAAGACCGCGCCGAACTGGTTCGAAGCGTAGAACGAAGCGAGGCGCGCCCATATGGCGGGGGCCGCGGGGCCCAGAATCGGTAGTGTAATCTGAACACGGAACTCGCCCTCCGGGTCGGTCGTTACATGTCTTACGATGCCGGTCTGCAGGCCCTGAATCGGAGGCATCTGACCCGAAGCCTGAGGCGACGGGATGTTTGCATTCTCGGAGGCGAACCATGGCCACGCCAGACCGAATGTGACGATGGTAATCCAATTCCCGGCGACGATGCGGTGCTCAACTCCACTGATGTAGGCCGGCCCGTTGAACCGGTCGCCCAATCCGACCAACTGGATCATACTGCCGGTCTTCGCAAGAGAGCTGCCCTGGAAGCTGACCTGCCCCCGGATCTTCGAGAGCTTCGACTTCAGGAGTTCGGCTGTGGACCAGTCCTTCAGGCTGCCCAACGGAATCATGGCGCCGGTCTGTTGAGTGAAACCCGAGACAGCGAAGGTGGAGGCCAGTTGGTCCGAAGAAAGATTGCCGGGCTCGGTGACATTCAGAGACCGTGGGCCCGCCTCCAGTACCTGCTGCGTGGATTCGTCCCACGCGCAACTTTTGATGGCAGACGATTTGTACTGGGTGGCGGCGTTCATTTCAGCGTTGAGATCGAGAATCGAGGTGCCGTATTCCACCTGGAGGACCGGGGTGGCCTGGGTGTTCGGGGGCATAACCGTCACGTTGCCGGAATCGGCGATCACCACAAAGCCGTTGAGTTCGGCGCGCATCACCATCAGGTTCCAGTCTGTTGCGTAGTACTGCACCACATCCCCGAACACAGTCGTAGTGGCCGTGACGCTTGCGGTCAGCCCGTTGCCGGCAATGAGTTTCTGAATCAGGTCGCTGTCTTTGATGTTGGCGAAGACGGCGTTTTTGCGGCTCAGCGTCATAGCCATGGCCTGGTCGGCGATATCCACGATGAGCTTCGAAACGGCGTTCCGGTCGATTTCGATGCGCTGGCCGATGATCAGCCCGCTGAAGATTAACTCGTCGTTCGAATCGTAGCCCGCAGCGACGGTGATTTTGTTTCCCGGCAGAAAGGTATTTCCCGCGGAAGCCGGGAAGTCCCCGCCCGAAGCGCTGCCGTCGAAAATCGTCAGGCGGGCTTTCGGGAGCCGGTTTACCGCGACGAATGTTTCGATAGAGTCCACTTGCCAGGTGGAAGGAATTACGGCACCTTCCACCGTGATGGTAAAGCTGACGACGGAACCACTCAGCAGAAGCGGAGAGGGAATGCTGCTCATTGTGCGCTGTCTCCCAGCGGCGGGAAAAGAACCCGCCGTTCGATTTGCATTTAGCCACTTCCGCGTAGTATATGCGGCCACAGAAGCCGTAACAAAGCAGCGGAAAGATGTTGCTACCTTTTACCGGTCACGAGGCTGGCAACACTGAAGTTAGTAGACGCTGCGCGACTGATTGTGGGTAACATCGCAGGACGCCCGGAGCCCGACCGCTTAGGGGAAGAGTATTGGAGTTAAACCTGTTGGGCGGCTCCGAAGTGCGGCCCCTTTATTGAGCGGCGCCATATTCACGAAATTCGTACGAGACTCAGGGGAATGAACAAGCGCCTTGTCGCGGAGATCCTATGAGCTCATCTGATGGCATTTCGAGCCTACGGCGTGCTCTGGATTCAACGCCGGCAGAATACCGCGTCAAGTGGCGCTGGAGCCGGGGAGTACCTGGCCGCGGGATGATCCGGCCCCCGGCTCCAGTTCTGCACCCGGGCACGCTGAAGCCTATCGGGCCCGATCTCATAGCTCTTCCACAATCCTCTTGCCCCGACAATCTTCTTCCTTATTTTTCCCTTTCCCTAATCTTTCCTTGAAACCCGAAATCCGTATTGAGATATTATGGTCCGGTCTTATGGGTCGTACCGCGCTCGCTCTTCTTCGAATTCCCGTCCTGATCTGCGCAATGCTGGCTTCCGCCTTCGCGCAGGCTGATTTCGCGGGAAACTGGGCGCCGCTCTATCACGAAGATTTTCCCGAACGAATCCCCGGCCCCGAACTCGGCGACTACATGGGGATTCCCATCACCCCGGCCGCGCGCCTCGCCGCCGACAGCTATGACGCCGACCGCATCTCGGTCGTCTCCGAATACCAGTGCCGCCCCCACGGCGGCGATTACATGATGCGCGGCCTTGCGAACATGCGCGTCGACGCGGTGCTCGATCCCCTCACCCAGAAACAGATCGCCATCCACCTGCGCATGAACTTCCAGGAGATGGAGCGCACCATTTATCTCGATGGCCGCCCACACCCGCCCGACTATGCGCCGCACACCTTTTCCGGCTTCTCCACCGGCACGTGGGATCGGAACATGCTCAACGCCTTCACCACCCATCTCAAGGTGAATTATCTGCGGCGCAATGGCCTGCCGCGCAGCGATAAAGCGACATTCACCGAGCATTGGTTCCGCCACGGCAACTATCTGACCGTCACTACCGTCATCACCGATCCCGTGTACCTCGAAGAACCATTCGTGCGCAGCCAAACCTGGGTTCTCGACCCCGGCCAGCAGATGGGGCGCGACATCTGCGAAACAGTGAACGAGTTGCCCAAACCCGGCGTGGTGCCCAATCATCTCCCTGGGACCAACCCTTTCCTGCACGAAGTAGCGGACTGGTACGGAGTTCCTTACGAGGCAACGCGCGGCGGAGCGAAGAGCCTGTATCCCGAATTTCGCAGGCAGTTAGGAAAGCCTGAAAAGCAGCCCGAGAAATGCACTCGCTATTGCACTTGCGGGCAGGATGGAGGCGCATGCAACCTGTTTCCTCCGCGGCAATGATGCGCGGTGCTCCGGTGGCTGCCGTGCTCTGCCTGGCGTGGGCGTGCAGCCTTCAGGCGCAGCAGAATTTCGACAGCGTGCAGGTGCATATTCAGCCCGTTCAGGGCAACGTCTACATGCTGGTCGGCGCGGGCGGAAATATCACTGTACAGGTGGGACGCGACGGCGTGCTGATGGTGGATACCTCCTACGCCCCGCTGGCGCCGAAGATCATGGCGGAAATTCGCAGACTCAATCAGGGCCCCCTGCGTTGGATCGTCAACACGCACGTGCACCCCGACCATATTGGCGGCAACGACGCCCTCGCCCGCATGGCGCCGCGCAGCAACCTGGAACCTCTCGGCATCATCGCCCATGAAAACGTCCTGAATCAGTGGCCGCGTGGCGACCAGACCGACATAGGCGCGCCCCTCGATGAGTACGGCACAAAGTTCAAAGACCTGCACTTCAACGGCGAAGCCATCATCGTCTATCACGAACCGAGGGCGCACACCGACGGCGACAGCGTGGTCCTGTTCCGCGGCTCCGATGTGGTCAGCACCGGCGATATTTTCACCCCAGAAGGTTACCCTTTCCTCGACCTGAAACACGGTGGCAGCCTGCAGGGGGAAATCGACGCTCTGAACCATATCCTCGAACTCACCGTTCCCGCCCATACCCAGGAAGGCGGCACATATGTGATTCCCGGCCACGGCCGTCTGTGCGACGAAGCCGACGTGGTGGAGTACCGCGACATGCTTGTCATCGTGCGCGACCGCGTTCAGGATCTGATCAAAAAGGGCAGGAATCTTGAGCAGGTGAAAGCGGCGAGGCCCACGCTCGATTACGACGGGCGTTTTGTTGCGAAGGATAGTTTTGTTACGGCCGAGGCCTTTATCGAAAGCGTGTACCGGAGTCTGGGCGGGCAATGAAGCGCCTCAAGCAAGGACTTTTCGAATTGCTGTTGGCGCTTACGGTGCCCGCTGCTCTCACGGCACAGGGGCGTGGCGGCGCGCCGCAGCCCGCGAGATCTGCCCAGGAAGCGGCGCCGGAAGATCTCACCGGCTACTGGGTTTCCATCGTCACCGAAGACTACCGCTGGCGCATGATTACGCCGCTCAAAGGCGACGCCGCCAGCGTTCCGATTAATAGCGAAGGCCGCAAGATCGTGGACGCCTGGGACCCCGCGAAAGACGAAGCCGCCGGCATGCAGTGCAAAGCCTACGGCGCGGCAGCGATAATGCGCGTGCCCGGTCGGCTCCACATCGTCTGGGAGGACGCGAACACGCTGAAAATCGACACCGACTCCGGCACACAGACCCGCCTGTTTCACTTCGGAGGTAAACCCGCCGCAGGCGAGCCCGTCAGTTGGCAGGGATACTCTGCCGCGCGCTGGGACCCGGGCATTCCGCCAGGCCCTCCGGGCGCACCGCTGGGCCTCGCCCCGCGGCAAACCGCTTCACGTTCCCTTGAAGTAATGACCACCAGTCTGCGCGCCGGATACCTGCGAAAAAACGGTGTACCATATAGCGACCGCACCACAGTGACCGAATATTACGACCGCTTCAAAGAACCGAATGGCGACGAATGGTTCACGGTGACGACCATCGTCAACGACCCCGTCTATCTTGCCGTGCCCTTCGTCACGACCACGGATTTCCGCAAAGAGCCCGACGGTTCCAAATGGAGCCCTTCGGCCTGCACGTCGCGATAGTTCCCCGCCTTACCTCTTCTCCTGCTTGCCGTCTACTTCGATCCACCCCACATTATTCCCACCCGCCGGAGCCGTGCCCCGCGCCCGGCATCAGGTCCACGAATCCGACCTCGTCCAACTTGCTCAGGTCCGGATTCTCCACCCAGGATGCCTTGCCCACCGGCCCGTAAGCGCCCGTTGTGACGATGCGCTCCGGGTCGAGCTTGACCCACCGCATGCCCATAAACGTAAATTCGCTTTTGGGTACTGGTGCAGTTTGCGGGTTTTACCGCGGAGCGGATTTTCGGGCTGTCTTTTTGTTTTCTTGGTTTCGGCTTCAGCTTCAGCGTGGAAAGTTCGCCTTACCGGGTCTCGCGTAGCGCGGGCTTTGCATGCCTCGCCCATGCTGACGTTGCCCTCTGGCAGAGACCATTTCATGTCAGGCTGAGTTTTGCGCCGGCAGAGAGCAGCACCCAGAGGATTCAAGAAGTTGGTTACGCCTGAGTGACGCGGCTTCCTTCCATGATCCGTGCGTCAGGGTCGAATCGGCCCCCGGTGGGCGTGAAACTGGGACCGCTAACGATATCAGGGCTTAGCGGCCCGGGGTAAGCGCCAGCTCCTATTTCCTGTGGCGCTTCTGACAATTTCCTTTTGCAGTTCGCGTGGAATATCCTGAACGTGAGGTCTTCATGAAAGTCATCGCTCTGTTAGTGTTCCTCGTGACGTTTGCTCTCGTTCAGCGGCTCACAGCCCAAACCGCAGCAAGCTGTGCGCCGGCAGGAAACATCCAGTTCGTTTGTGGGCAGGAGGCGCCGGAAGATCTACTTCATTTACCCGGCAGCGACTGGGTGATCGCGTCCTCTATGGCCGGCAGCGGAGGCATCCGGTTGATC
>Ga0209698_10003818_pt1 | contig 16641 bp, 12 predicted proteins | sample LitLauG_LLR_2012_FD_187203 | JGI IMG/M metagenome (GOLD analysis project Ga0209698, IMG submission 187203) | Freshwater sediment microbial communities from Pennsylvania, USA - Little Laurel Run_MetaG_LLR_2012 (SPAdes) (version 2) | ecosystem: Environmental > Aquatic > Freshwater > Creek >...
TAGCTCCTTCACCCGCGCAAGCTTGTCGTCCGCCTTCAATTCGGTCTTCGGATAATTCCCCGTGTTGTCCGACCCTGGCTCGTTCCACACATCCCAGGCCAGGATGCGATCATCGGTGGCGAAGGCGCCCACGACGCCCTGCACGTACTCTTTCAACCGCGGATACTGGGCAGGATCGGCCAGAGCTTTTGCCCCGGGACTTTGTACCCACCCCGAATTGTGGATCCCCGGAACCGGCGGATGCTGCGCTCCCAGCTGTGGCATCGGGTCCCAGCAGGAATCAAACAAAACAAAAACCGGTCGGATGTGATGGCGCGAAGCAATCGCCAGGAACTCGCCGATACGCTTGCGAAAACCATATGAGTCCTGTTGCCACAACAGGTCATGCAGGAAGACGCGCATGGTGTTCATGCCCATGCTTTCTGCCCAGCCGAGTTCCTTTTCGATCTCTCCGGGATCGAAGGTGTCTTCCTGCCACATTTCCAGTTCGTTGATCGCAGACTTGGGAACGTAGTTGCTGCCGGCCAGCCAGGGCTGTTGCCCGTACCACTCGTTAGCCTTCTGCTCACTCCAGCGCGAACTCTGCGGCCACGCAAAGCTGGCGCATACGAGGGCACAGATTACGACTAGAAAAACAGATTTGCCTGATTTCACGGTTTGAACTCCGCCAGCATTTATATGCCCGGCCTCGGCAAGCGATCAACTGATTCCGGGATCTCCACCTTGTAAATCGCGTTCGGAGGACACACGATCTGGTGGACGAGCGGACACTACTGGAAGGGCAGCCGAGGTGGAGGATCGGCGCTTCCGGGGCCACGTAAAATCGCACCAATTCAATTGGGCTTTATAGCCCAAGTGGTCGTGTCACGGCGCACCGGTTAAGTCACGGAAGGCCAGAGATCTTACCTTCCTGGACCATCGAGAGGTAGCCCTCAATCAATCGACGCCCAGACTCGCTAAAGCTGCCTCGAGCACGGCCATATCGATGCGCAACCTGCGCCCGCCGCCCTTCACGTCCTCGAGTTCATCGAAGGCACGGAACAGGCGCAACTTGACCGCGGCGTACTGCTCGGCATGATTGAGGGCGCGGCCGTGACTCTGGCTCCAGGCGGCCACCGGGCCTTGTGGAAGAAACACACTCACGGCAAAGGTGAGTTTGCGATCGGAGGTCACATCAAAAACAAATTCCGTTGCCGGCGCCTCGGGATCGTCGGCCAGCGCGGGACGCTTTCCGACAAAGTAGTACTGGTAGACGTAGCCCTGGGCCCCGGCGTAGGTTTTCATGCGGCGGACGGTCATAAGCATATTATGGAACGGCCAGCAGGCAGTTGTCGTGAGTCTCCGGCCGCGCGGGATCGATCGCAGTTTCCCGCGGGGCATCCTGAATGACATTCGCGAGCCGGGCGTCGGGACGCTCAAGGAAGACCTGCTCCGGGTCGCTCCGGTGTCGCGCGCGTCCAATATCCGCCGATCCCCGGCTCACCGTCACCGTGCTCTCTCATCTCACGCCTCTCGGAATCGGCGTGATCCTCGGCGATTTCGGCATTGGCAGTTCGTCCCCCGGCTGCCTGCGCCAGTTCCCCGTCGACGCCTTGAAGATCGACCGCTCCCTGATCCGCGAAAGGCAGACCGATCGCGCTGCCTCGGACATGGTCGAAGACGTCATTCGCTCTCGCTCACACATGAATTTGCGGGTGATCGCGGAAGGCGTCGAGACGGTGAAACAGCTCGAGCCCCTGACCGAACTCGGCTGCCAGTTCCACCAAGGCTAGTATTTCTCGCAGTCCCTCGAATCAAAAACGGACTGGCAGTTCATAAAACCGAAAGTTGCTACCGGACGAACCAGCGGAGCCAGCGCCTCTCAGTCTCACCCCGCCTGGCCGATTAGCAGCACATACCCGTCGGGATCTTCCAGGCGAACCTCCCCTTCCGGCATGTACTCCGGATAACTGATCGCCGATACCTTCACGCCTTCGGCCAGCAGATGCTGACCCAAGGCCACCAGATCGGGAGAATAAAGATAGAACAGTACCGCCCCCTGGGCGACTGCCGGCCCGCTCGCCCTTGCCAACATCAGATGGGCTTGTTCACAGGCCAGATGGACCCACTGCAGATATCCGGAGAGATTCGACAGGCTGTCCCGAATTCGCATTCCAAGCAGATGGTAGAAATCGGCGGACCGCTGCACGTCGGCAGCCTGCGCCATCGGAATCAAGCCTGTAACGCAGGGGGTGGTCACAGCCTTCACCCGTCGATCTTTGCTTCCCGCAACTGTTTCACCGCTGTCTCGGAACTCACCGGCGAATAGTACACCTCTTTGAATGTATACGATCGCGCCTTCGAACCCACTATCGGCAGAATCTCGATGTGCCAGTGGTAGTCATCGTCAATCGTCTTCCAGTAGCCGAGATTTTTCGAGGGATGCAGGCTGCTGGGCGAGGTGTGCAGCACCAGATGGAAGTCTTCTGTAACGGAGCGGACGCGTTGCAACGTCCGCCGAATCAAAGCGGCAAGATTGATGCGTAATCCGGGACGGTTGAGCCCGGTCCGCTCGAACGAGGAGTCATGGTACCGGGGGAGGATCCAGGTTTCGTAGGGCGCGCGCGGCGCGTAGGGACACATCGCCAGATAATCGCCTCGCGCCTCAATGACACGCTCCGCCTGACGCTCCTCCTGCTGGATGATGTCGCAGAAGACACAGCGCTCCTTGCCGACGAAGTACTCGCGCCCGGCCCGTAGTTCGTAGAGCACGCGCCGTGGGACAAACATGGTGGCCGTGATCTGGGACGTGGGATGGCTGAATTCCTGGCCTGCATTTTTCCCGTAGTCCTTGAAGAAACTGACGTACTTGATGCGCGGGTCGCGCTTGAGGTCCAGAATGCGTTCGGCGGCGAGACGCAGGAATTGAGCAATCTCTTCGTCGCTGGCATTCCACAGATGACGATCGTGGCGCGGATTCTCGATCAGCACTTCATGCGCGCCCACCGAATGCATGCGGTCGTAGATCCCGTCCCCGCGGCGGCCGGGTTCCCCCTCGATACGGTAAAGCGGCGTGGGATGCACCACGGCGCGCGCCGACCAGGGAGCGCCGGGAGTGTTGGGGGCAACCGCGATCACCTGTCCCCCACCATCTCCACAGAAACGGCAAGCCGACGTGCTTGGCGCAGCGCCGTCCGTGAGATCATCGCCCGTGATGACCCACGATCGCGTAATCGGATCCTTGCGGAGTTCCATAAGAAAAGAGAACACCCGGACGGAAACAAAGTCAACCGCGCACCATGCTGAATTTCTTCGCGCAACCATGCGAAATGCCGGAATAGCCGGGGGCCCGGCTTTGTTATAATCCGCCGAAGCCCTGCCGCGATGACCGAGCCGTCCACTCCGCTGATGCGGCAATACGCCGCGGTCAAAAAAGAACATCCCAACGCGCTTCTGTTCTTCCGCCTGGGTGACTTCTACGAACTGTTCTTCGACGACGCCATCGTGGCGTCGAAGGAACTGCAGATCACATTGACCTCCCGCAACAAGGAAAAAGGTATCGCCGTTCCCATGTGTGGCGTTCCCTATCACGCGGCCGAAGGATATATCGGGAAACTGATCCGCCGCGGATTCAAAGTGGCGGTCTGCGAGCAGGTGGAAGACCCACGCCTGGCCAAGAAATTGGTGCGGCGTGAAGTAACGCGAGTGGTAACGCCCGGGACCGCGGCCGACTCGTCGTTGGGGTCGGACGAGAACAACTTTCTGGCGGCAATCTCCCAGACCGGTGATCGGGTAGGGTTTGCCGCCCTGGATTTGTCCACCGGAGAATTCCGCGCCACCGAGTTTGCCGGAGAGGGCGCCTTCCGGCGCGTGCGGGAGGAGTTGGAGCAGTTGCGCCCGAAAGAATTGCTTTATGCCTCAACGACGCCGTTGTTTGAGGGAACAGCCTCAAGGGTGGAGCAGCCGAGTTTCGCCCGGCAGGACAGCCGAGGGCGCCTGTCCCCACATGGATCCTTCCAGTGCACCGAGACTCCCCTGGATGACTGGATCTTCGCGCCGGATCATGCAATTCCGCTGCTGGAAAATCACTTCGGCGTGCTGTCGCTTGAGGGCTTTGGCCTGGCCGGGAAGCCTGCCGCATCTTCGGCGGCGGGAGCGATTTTGCACTACGTACGCTCGACGCAGCGCCGGTCGCTCGATCACGTGGACCGCATCGGATGGTACGAGCGCCAGAACTGCCTCGTGCTGGACGCGGTGACGGTGCGCAACCTGGAATTGATCGAACCGTTGTTCGCGGGAGCAGAAGCAGGCGTAACGCTTTTCCGCTCGATCGACTCGGCCGTCACGCCGATGGGAAAACGCCTGCTGCGTGCCTGGCTGCTGCGGCCATCGCTCGATCTGGGAGAAGTCAACGCCCGACTCGAAGCGGTGGAGGCCGGAGTTAAGAATGTCGTCGCCCGCGAAGAACTGCGGCGCGCGCTTGATGGTGTGCTCGATATGGAGCGACTCCTCAGCCGCGTCACCCTCGAGACTGCGAATCCGCGCGACGTGCTCGCTCTGGCTGCTTCGGTCGCCAAGCTTCCGTCGGTTCGAATTGCCGTAGCGCGGCTTGCCTCTGAACGCCTTGAGGCACTCCACGCATCAGTTGATGAACTTCAGGACCTGCGCCAGCGCATCGAGACCACGGTCGTCGCAGAGCCGCCGCTGACATTCGCCGACGGTGGGGTCATCGCCGCCGGCGTCGATCGTGACCTCGACGAACTCCGCGAGCTCTCCCGGAACAGCAAGCAGGTGCTGGCGCAGATCGAGCAACGTGAACGCGGGCGCACGGGTATCACTTCGTTGAAAGTGAAATTCAATTCCATCTTCGGTTATTACATCGAGGTCTCGAAGCCGAACCTGCACCTGGTCCCGCAGGATTACGAACGCAAGCAGACGCTGGTCAATGCCGAGCGCTTCACCACCCCGGAATTGAAGGAATACGAGGCCAAGATTCTCGATGCGCAGGAAAAGATCGTCGAGATCGAGCGGCGCCGGTTCACGGAACTGCGCACCGCGATCGCCGCCGAGGCCAGGCGCATCCGGCAGACCGCGCTGGCCCTGGCGGAAGTGGACGTGCTGTCTTCCTTGTCGCACATCGCCGCGCTGCGGAACTATTGCCGTCCGGCGTTCGCCGAATCTGGGGATAGCGGCGAACTGGAGATCATCGCGGGCCGGCATCCAGTAATTGAGCAGCAGGAAATCGCCGGAGGCACCGAGCGCTTCGTGCCCAATGATCTGTACCTGAACTCGACCACGCACACGATTCTGCTGCTGACCGGGCCGAATATGGGCGGCAAGTCGACTTACCTTCGCCAGACGGCGCTGATCGTGATCCTGGCCCAGATGGGCTCGTTCGTTCCTGCCCGGTCGGCACGGCTGAGCGTGGTGGACCGGGTGTTCACCCGCATCGGCGCGAGCGACAACCTTGCCCGCGGGCGCTCTACGTTCATGGTGGAGATGACGGAGACGGCAGCCATCCTGCACACGGCTACGTCGCGATCGTTGATCCTGCTCGATGAAGTGGGCCGCGGCACGGCTACCTACGACGGCCTGTCGATCGCATGGGCGGCGGTCGAGTACCTGCACGCCCGGGTGCGAGCCAAAACCCTGTTCGCCACGCATTACTTTGAACTTACGGAGCTGGCTGAGCAACTGTCGGGCGTAAAGAACTATCACGTGTCGGTGAAAGAAACCGGCGGCGGAATCGTCTTCCTTCGCAAGGTCGAACCCGGAGCGGCCGACCGAAGCTACGGCATCGAGGTCGCCAAGCTGGCCGGACTGCCGAATGAAGTGGTCACACGCGCGCGCGAGGTTCTGGCTGAGCACGAGTTCGCCGAGCAGCAGGCCACCGCGCATCTCTCTGCCGGAGCGGCACCTTGGCCGGCGCAATTGACCATCTTCACGCCGCTCTCCCAACCGGTACTGGAAAAACTCCGCGAACTCGACCTGAACCGGCTGACGCCGCTCGAAGCGCTGAACCTGCTGGCCGAGCTGAAGAGGCAAATTGAATGACCAGAGCACGAAGGGGAGGTGCGATTGCTGTATCTGTGGGCCAGCTTCTGATCGTCGGCTTTGACGTCACCGAGATGACGCCGCGGCTCGGTTCTCTGCTGTCCCGCCTGCAGCCGGCGGGGATCATTCTGTTTGCGCGCAACATCAAGGACATCGGGCAGACCTGGAGCCTTCTGCGCGAGTGTCAGAAGTGCGTCACGACGCCGCTCTTCACCTGCGTGGACCTTGAAGGCGGAACCGTCGACCGATTCCGCACCCTGCTCGGCCCGGCGCCGTCGGCCGCGGACGTCTTTGCCACTCGTGATCGCAAGCTGTTCCGCAAGCACGGCCAAATCATCGGCGAGAACTGCCGGGCCCTGGGATTCAACGTCGATTTCGCTCCGGTGCTCGACCTGGCCTTCGAGGCATCGCGCAAAGTGATGAGCACTCGCGCGGCGTCTGCCGATCCGCATGAGACTGTGGCCTACGCACGCGGCTTTCTGGCCGGACTCAAAACGGCGAACGTTCTGGGATGCGGCAAACACTTTCCCGGCCTCGGCGAGGGCAAACTCGACAGTCATCACGAGTTGCCCGTGATCGACAAAACGCTCAGCAAGCTCTGGGCACGGGATCTGTTGCCCTATCGTACCCTGCGGCAAGCGCTGCCGTTGGTGATGATCTCTCATGCCGCCTACCCGCGCGTCACCGGCGACAAGACTCCGGCATCGCTTTCCAAACGGTGGATCACTGACATCCTGCGAAAGCGTATCGGATATCGCGGCCTCATCGTCTCGGACGATCTCGAAATGGGCGGCGTGCTCTCGGCGGCGCGGATCGGGCAGGCAGCGGTCGAGTTCGTTCGAGCAGGGGGCGACTTGTGTCTGGTCTGTCATCGCGAAGATCGGATCACGGAGGTGTACGAAGAAGTCGTCGCGGCGGCCGAACGGGACAAACTGTTTGCACGCCGGGTCGCTGAGACGGCGGGTCGCGTGCTGGCCTTCAAGAAGAAAAAAACGAAGATCTTGCAGCCGGCGGCGAAGAACCCGGCAGCGACCGTTGAAAAACTGACGCGTCGCCTGTGGGAGTTCAGCGAGCAGGTTCGACTGGAAACCCTGAACCACCCAGAGAGCATCAGGCGCGCATGAGCCAGAACAAACTGATCGTGGCCGGCGTGATGAGCGGTACCTCTGCTGACGGCATCAACGTGGCGCTGGTTCGGATTGGCGAGTCCGAAAAAATGCTTTCCCTCGCAGGTCCGGGTGGAGAAGAGCGTCCACCCCACCTGGAACTGCTGGGTCATGCGGAATATCCGTATCCGGCGCGGGTTCGCACGGCGGTGCTGGCAGCGATGAATGCGGAGCGCGCCAGCGTCGCCGACCTGGCGCGGCTCGATTTTGTTCTCGGCGAACTTTACGGGCAAGCCGTGATCGCCACCCAAAAACGATTTCGAGCGAAGGTGGATCTGGTTGCTTGCCATGGGCAGACTCTGTATCACCAGGGCGAGGCACGGTCTTTCCTCGGCAAGAAGATTGGGGCGACCTGGCAGACGGGAGAAGGAGCCATCATCGCTGCGCGGGTGGGTGTGCCTGTTGTCTCCGACTTTCGCCCGGCTGACATGGCGGCAGGCGGCAAGGGTGCGCCTCTGGTACCGTATCTGGATTACTTGCTTTTCGCCGACGCAACAATCGGGCGGATCGTTCAGAACATCGGCGGCATTGCGAACCTTACCGTCATTCCCGCTGGAGCTTCCCCGGAGAACGTGCTCGCGTTCGATACAGGTCCCGGCAACATGGTGATCGATGCCGTAAGCCAGGCTCTTTTCGGACGGCCATTCGATCGAGCCGGCAAGATTGCTGCGTCGGGAATTGCTCTTGAGCCGGTGCTCCGGAGACTCCGGCTCAGGAAGTTCTTCCGCACGTCTCCGCCGAAGACGGCCGGACGCGAAGAGTTCGGTCGCGAGTTTGTCCGCGACTTTGTGCGCCGCTGCGGACGGGCCCGCAAGGAAGACATCGTCGCCACCGCTACGCAGCTGACGGCGTGGTCGATCGCCGATGCGGTCGAGCGCTTCGTCCTGCCGGACGCTGGTGGACGCTCGTTCGGTGAAATGATCCTCTCCGGCGGCGGAGCAAAGAACGCCACGCTGGTGCGGATGATGCGCGAACGTCTTACACCGCTTGCCATGCAATTGCGATTCTCCGACGAGTTCGGCCTGCCTTCCGAGGCCAAGGAAGCTGTGGCTTTTGCCGTGCTCGCCTATCAGACCTGGAATCGGAAGCCTTCCAATATCCGTTCGGCCACCGGAGCCAGGCGGCCAGCCATCCTGGGAAAGATCTCGTATGCGTAAGCGCGAGGCCTCGTTTGCTCCGCATGGGACTCGCGGTTGGGCCACCGTGGTCCTCTGCTGGGTTGGACTCTTCCCGCTGTTTTCCTGTGCTTCCAAGTCTGATCCCAACGTTGTGGTGATGATCATCGAGTCGAGTCCCACGAATCTTGATCCCCGCGTGGGCATCGACGCGCAGTCGGAGCGCATTGATAACCTGATCTTCGACGACCTGCTGTCTCGCGGAGACGATCTGAACGTGGCGCCGGGATTGGCTGAGCGCTGGCAAGTGCCCGATCCGACCACTTACGTCTTTCACCTGCACCGTGGTGCCAGGTTTCACGACGGCCGTCCGCTGACGGCGCGCGACGTGAAGTGGACCTTCGACTCACTGCTGCAGGGTAAGATTCGCAGCACCAAGGCGGCGGTCTATCGCTTCGTCGATCACATTGACGCGACCGATGAATCCACCGTCGTCTTCCACCTGAAAGAGCAGGACGCGACTTTGCTGTGGAACCTGTCGGACGGCGCGATCGGCATCGTTCCGGAAGGCAGCGGCGACGAGATGACGCGGCATCCGGTCGGCTCCGGCCCATTCAAGTTCGTCAGCGCGGAAACCGACCGCGAGGTCGTGATCGAACGCAACGACGATTACTGGGGAGACAAGGCCAAGGTCGCGCGCGTGCGATTTGCCGTGGTTCCGGACGCGACCACGCAGGCTCTGGAACTGCGCAAGGGCAGCGGCGATATCGCCATCAATTCGCTGACGCCCGACACCGTGATTACATTGGCTCGGGACCCGGGTCTGACTGTGGAGTCGGCGCCGGGGACGCGGCTGGCCTACTTGGGATTCAATCTGCGCGACCCCATCCTGAAAGATGTGCGGGTGAGGCAGGCGATCGCCTGCACGCTCGACCGGCGGCCCATGATCGAGTACCTGTGGCGCGGGCAGGCGCAACCGGCCAGCAGCGTTCTGCCGATTCAGAGTTGGGCCTATGACGGAAACGTGCCGACGTATCCGCACAATCCGGCGAGGGCTGCCCAACTTCTAGATTCCGCCGGATATCCCGCGGTGAATGGCGTTCGCTTTCACCTCACGATGAAGACTTCGACGGACGAAAATACGCGTCTGATGGTCGCCGTCATGCAACAGCAACTCCGGGAAGTCGGGATCGTGCTGGACATCCGCAGCTTCGAGTTCGCCACGTTCTTCGCCGACGTCACACATGGCGCGTTCCAGATGTACGGCCTCCGCTGGATTGGGGGAAATGAGGATCCTGACATCTTCGGATACGCGTTTCACTCGGCGAAGTTTCCGCCCAATGGCGCGAATCGCGGGTTCTATTCAAATCCGAAGGTGGACACGCTGATCGACCAGGCCCGCCGTGAAATCGATCCCAAGATCCGCAGGCCGCTCTATGCGGAGGTGCAGCGCATGCTGGCCGAAGACCTGCCATACGTTGATCTGTGGTATCTCGACAACGTCGTGGTGCATACAAAGCGCGTGGGGAATCTGAAGCTGAACGCCGCCGGGAACTACGACTTCCTGCGGACGGCGGAGCTGGCGCCCTGAGCGGGACGGCACCGAATAACGCCCGCAACGAGCGCCGTCTGGAAACATCCGGGCAAGAGAATCGACAACTCCCCCGCTATACTGCCCACGAAAGCCATCATCGCCCGCCCCGCTACCGTTCGAACAGAAACAATCAGGCCAAGGCCGAACCGACTCCACGGGCTCGACACCCGGGGCTCGGTGCTGGCGCGGGCCGATACCCCAAGCTGGCGCGCCTGCGACCCGAAGTCAGGCCCGCGCGCGGGCTGCAGCGCCGCAAGCGGGCGACCTGAATCCGCGTGTTACCATCAGTTTTCGTCTCCAAGTTTTTGTGTGCCCAGCATGCGCATCCTTTTCATCGGCGACATTTTCGGACGGCCGGGACGGACGATCGTCAAAGAACGGCTGCGCGAAATCGTGCGCGACCAGGCGGTTGATCTGATCATCGCCAATGGCGAGAATTCGGCCGCCGGGTTCGGTATTACTCCGGCGCTGGCGGAGGAGTTGTTCGAACTCAATATCGACGTCATCACCACCGGCAACCACGTTTGGGACAAGCGCGAGATCATCGACTACTTTCAGATGGTCGAGGGCAACGGACGCGGGCCGGCGCGGCGGGTGCTGCGTCCGGCGAACTATCCCGCAGACATGCCGGGATGGGGAGTGTACGAAGGCACAAAGGGGAAAGTGCCTTACGCCGTGATCAACTTGCAGGGACGGGTGTTCATGGCGTCGAACGATGATCCGTTTCGCACCGCCGACCAGATTCTGCAGAAGATTCAGGCCAAGGTGATCGTGGTGGATTTCCACGCTGAGGCTACTTCGGAAAAAATCTCGCTCGGCTGGTATCTGGATGGCCGCGTGACGGCGGTGCTGGGCACGCACACGCACGTACCCACCGCGGATGAGCGCGTCCTGCCGAACGGGACGGCCTATATCACCGACGTGGGGATGTCGGGTCCGTATGACGGCGTGATCGGCGTGAAGAAAGAGCTCGTCATGGGAAAGTTCCTGAATGGAATGCCGGTGCGGTTCGAGCCGGCGACCGGGGATGTGCGCTTGTGCGCGGTCGTGATCGATTGCAATGAGGACACCGGCAAGGCGCGAGAGATCGAGCGTTTGATGCTGTCCTAACCCTCGAGTTCAAGTCCAATCCCCTCCGGGCAAACGGCGCAATAACTAAAGAGCGGAGCGCCACCGGGCTTGGTGGACCATTTCGGGATTGCTTTGACCCCCCTCAATTTTCTCAGCCCCCAGGCTTGAATCCTGTTTCTATCGGGAGTGCGGGCTTGGGATGCCTGGCATCCGGGCAAAATGCTTGTTGAATAAGGAGTTAGCGGTCCGATTCCACAGAGGGTCGGGGGGCGCCCCCGGTGAGCGACTGCGCATGGTCCCAATTTGCACTTTCACAATTCCTAGGTAAGGGTGTTCGTCACCAGAGACGGGATTACGGCTGTCGAAAAAACGTCGCTGCGAGAAGGGTTATCGTGGTTGACTGGCCGGACACCTCTGTTCCGAAACCGATTTACTTCGGCCTCCCGCCTCCATTTGAGCATCCTATTGAGCATCCTAAAAATGAGGGCTGACGGATTGATGATAAGTTCCGCCAGCCCAAAGATAGCAAGCCCGAGTGTTCGGCCCAATTACCACAGGTTACTTTGGTGACCTTGCGGGCACCGGCTGCATCCGGTTTACTGCGGAGGCAGGTTGATTTGGCAGTTTGGTGATCTGGGTGGGCACACAAGAATCGGGCCTCCGTCAAGGGCGGGAACCTGTTGAACGGTGGCTCCAACGAATGTGCCCACTAGTCCTACAGTCAGGATAACCATCCTGATTGCACGTTTCATGGGTTCGTCTCCTAGATACCGCGTCACATGACCCATTTTCTGGTCACTTCACGCGGACCCGCATTATAAGACAATTTGTCAAGAGGGTGTGAAAGGATTTTCACCTGCGACCGCAAAGGAATGCGGAACACGCAGGGCCGAAACGGCTTAATCAATTCTCTGCTAGGCAATAGCTGGCATTTCCTCAATTGCTACATTCGGTTAGGCGATCACTCTTCCGGCCCCGCCTCTAGTTACGATTTTCGAACAATTTTGATATTGGAGGGCAAACCGGAGGGGCCGAACGGGCTGGGCAGCTAGCTTCGCCGATCGGCGCGAACGGATGGAAGCAGGCCACCGCCAGAGGCGGCCGCCCCTCGAGCGTTGCCTGCAGGCTCGGCCGGAGCGAGGGACGGTTCCGGCTGAGTGCGGGAGAGCGCGCGGTCGACCATGCCTTCGAACATCGGGATCAGCGAGTTGGCGGGGACCGGGTGGTGAATGTCGGAGAGGCTCTGCTCCCAGCGCTGGGTCTGCAACAGCGAGGCCGACGCGTCGCGAACCGGACTCTTCACCGCAATGTAGCCGAGCCACACCAGGAGACTGGCGTTATAGGCTGTCATGTTGACCATGCTCATCCAGGGATTGCCGAGGTGGTTGCCCACCAGCGAGCTGATCAAAACAAGTTCCACCACCGCGAACGAACCGAAACCCAGAGCGATGCCGAAACTCCGCTCACGGCGGCTGACGCCGACGTAGTGGGCGAAGAAGAGCAGGAACAAGACCATGCCGACCTGAATCATGCGCACAGAACGTTGCGCGGTGATGATGGCCTGCATCCAGGGCGGCATCTCGGAAGAATTGGTGGAAACCGAAACTACGCCTGCAACCAGCAGCATGACCAGGCCGGCCCACTTGAACAGCACCGAGCCCAGATCGCGCAGCGTGTGGAAGGAGCGAAAGACGTCGACGAACACCTCGTGAATCACGCCAAAGCCGAAGGCCACGCTGATGGCGGTGCAAACCCAGTAGAGATAGAAGCAGACCTCGTAGTTCTGCCGATGCCAGTAAGCCGGAAATATCACGGCGAAAGTGACGATCTGAGTCAGGATGTAGGCAAAGAAGAACTTGAATCGGCGTCGCAGGCCACGCTTGAGCATGAGGCCAGCAATGACCAACTGGAGCACGGGATGCGCGCTCCAGAGGGCGTAGTACAGGACGCTGATTCTGTGGCTCATGGCAAGGCTGCGGTGGACTCGCGCACCCGTGGAAACGGCGGCGGGCCGCGATTCCCCAAAGCACGGCGTCGTCTTCGGCTAAGTTACGTTAGCTGGTTGTAACCCGATGTTCAATGTACCGGCGTAATCGAAAGTAACGTTACTCCACAGGTAACGGTTTACACAATGTTACCTTCGTGCCATGCACGGCGGGGATCAGACCTGGGAGGGCGGAGTTGAGGCCGAATCGCCCACGAAGACGACGTAGGAGGAGTTCCACAAGGAATTAGGCAGGGTCCGGCGGGGTTTTGCAGTGACGATGATGTTGTATTGGTCGTTATTGTCCGGATTTATCTCGGCAAAGCCATGCCCCGGCTGGGTCGGGGTGATTGCCGCCGGCGTAATGACGGCCAGGCACTTCAAGAACTCGTGGAGGTCCCGGGTGCGGAGACGTCCCGGAACGAGAAACGATAATTCCGCATTTTCCGCGGCGAAATGCCAAGCCAGAGACGCGGAGAGGTTGACGGCCTGTTCGTAGTCGGATTCGGAAATGATGCCGGGCTCGGGATTATCGAAAACGATCGACAGCTTTCGTTCGTCCTCGCGGGCGAATTCGCGGACTTTGAGCGATCCTGACTTGGCGGTGGCCTTCCAGTCGACGTGGCGGGCGGAATCTTCCGGCAGATATTCGCGGATGCGATACAGTCCGATGCCACGGCCGCGAACGAAGCTCTCCCACTCCCCACGCACCAGGGGCAGAATCTGGAATAGCTCATCGGTGTGCTCGACGGGCGGATAAACCAGGATCTCTCGAGTCAGGGAGACGTGGCGGGTCTTGGTGAGGAAGGCGAAGGGGAAGCGCGTGGCCAGGCCGAAACTATCTTCGCGATAGCGTCCGCGACGCGCGAAGGCCAGTTCCAAGTCGGCGGACAACTCCCGCTTCGGCGGTAAATAGGGGAAGTAGGCCATCCCGGGAAAGATGCCGGGCGGCGGCGGAAGAAGGGTTACGCGTCGCAGGCGGCGATCGGGCAAACGCAGCCACTGCTGCTGGGGGGGGCGGTTCCAGGGAAAAGCGAAGGTGGTTGCTTCCCATCGCCACTGCTTTTCGGGTTTGGACTTGGCTTGGCGAGTGGATACGACTCGGATGGAGAACGAAGGCAGCGCGCGCGGATTACGCAGGACGATGCGGCCGAGCACGGGACGCCCGGCGAAGACGTGCTCGGGCAGCCGGACGTCGAGTTCCAACCGGCGCAACACCCAGGCGGACACCAGGCCGGAGACCAGAATCGCCGCGAGCATGGCAGCGACGACGATGTAGAGCAGATTGTTCCCGGTATTCAGGGCGGCGATCGCGATCACCAGGGTCACCAGCACGTAGACGATTCCCGCGCGAGTAACCTCGTAGTCGAAGGATTCGCGCAGGCGCTCGACTGCGACGCGGCGCGCCAGGTAGGGTACGGTTACCAGACCGACCAGGGTGGCCAGCATCAACGAGACCGAAGCCAGAACTACCGTGGCCCAGACGTTTCCGGCGTCGCGGGAAGCGGTAGAGAAAACGGCGGAAGTGAAGGCCAATCCCAGTCCCAGCAGGGCCAGCAGGAATTTCATCCAGACTTCGACGGAGGAGGATTGCAGCCACTGCGTCAGTCTGGGCGGTTTCAGCGGATTGGCGTAGGGAGAAGTCACCTGATCGAGCCTAGCATTGTGCGGAAGGAACGGACAATCGGGATCGGGTTGCGGAGATAGCGTTCGTAACGCGGAAGTTTCGGGTCGGTTGAGAGAGATTGCGCGCTCGGAGACTGGTACCGTTCCTGCCGGGACTGGTTCCGTTTTTTTTGTTTCCTTACCCAGCACTAACAGTGCTGGGCTAACCTATGCGCCCCTGCCGGGGCAGGGATCACGTCACTGCGGGGCTCAGTTCTTCTCGGTTCATTTCTTCTCCGTCAGCGCTGGCTTCTTGTGCTACCCTGCAGGCCTCCGACGAGTGGGCTGGGAACATACATTTGCTTTTGTGCGGATTGAGGAGGCGACAATGCCGATCGGGAAACGAGCAGTAGCGGAATTTTTTGGGACATTCTGGCTGGTGTTCGGGGGCTGTGGCGCGGCGGTGCTGGCGGCGGGATTCCCCACCGTCGGCATTGGTTTCGCGGGTGTGGCGCTGGCCTTCGGGCTCACCGTGCTGACGATGGCCTTTGCCATTGGGCACATCTCGGGTTGCCATCTGAACCCGGCAGTAAGCGTTGGCCTGGTGGTGGGGAAACGTTTCCCGGCTTCGGAGTTGCCGCACTACATCATCGCGCAGGTGGTAGGCGCGATTGCGGCGGCGGGCGTGCTCTACATCATCGCCAGCGGTAGCGCGAGTTTCGATGTGCATGCGGGATTTGCCTCCAACGGATACGGAGCGAATTCTCCGGGAGGCTATTCCCTGCTGGCGGGCTTCGTGGCGGAGGTGGTGCTGACGGCGTTTTTCCTGATCGTGATCATGGGCTCTACGGACAGCCGCGCACCCAAGGGATTCGCGCCCATCGCCATCGGACTGTGCCTGACCCTGATTCACCTGGTCGGGATTCCGGTGACCAACGTCTCGGTGAATCCGGCGCGCAGCACGGGGCAGGCGATCTTCGCGGGCGGTTGGGCTTTGCAGGAATTGTGGATGTTCTGGGTGGCGCCGCTCATCGGCGGGGCGCTCGGCGGCGGAATCTATAAAACCCTGTTCGGGGAGTAGCGCACAAAGTCAGGGGAACGCACTCCATTCGCAAACATGCGGGCGTAGCCAGGTTCGCCCGAAAACTGATCACCAAGAGTTTACCTGCGTCGGGTGAGTGGCGGAACACTCGTGGGGAGGGACAAATCGTGAAGCCATCACGTTTGGCGCATCTACGAGCATGTGCCGTAGGGGTGTTCGGAACAGCGGCTGTGTGCGGCTTGACCGCCATGATCGCAATTTCCCGCTCCTCGGCGACCAGTCCGGCCAAGATCGGCAACGTCAACGCGGCTCGGGTGGCTTCCGACACCGACGGAGCAAATTGGCTGATCAACGGGCGCACCTTCGATTCCTCGCACTTCAGCCCGCAAAAGCAGATCAACGATCAGAATGTGGCCGGACTCGGTCTGGCTTGGTATCTCGACGTCGACAGCGCGGTGGGAATCGTCTCTGAGCCGATCGTCGTCGATGGCATCGCTTATGTCAGCGCTCCGCAGTCGAAGGTCTACGCTGTGGACGCGGCAACGGGGAAAACGATTTGGCAGTTTGATCCCAAGGTGCGGCTGGATCAGGCTCTCAACGGATCGTATTCGGCCCGCACCAACGCAGGAGTGGCCGTGTGGGAAGGCAAGGTATTCGTCGGCACCGGCGATTGCCGGCTGGTAGCAATTGACGCGGCCACCGGCACAGAGGTGTGGGAAGCGCTGGTGTGCGAACCGACGCAGACCGGCATCACCAACGCTCCGCACGTCGGCAAGGGCATGGTCTTCATGGGGTACAACGGGTCCGATGACGGCGTCCGGGGAGCGATTGCGGCCTACGACGCCAATACGGGAAAGGAACTGTGGCGGTTCTGGACGGTTCCGGGGGATCCGAACGGGCTGCAAACAAGCGTAAGGCTGGGCCTGGCCGTCTTGGTGGATACGAATCAGCCCGACGACCGCTCGGCGGCCACGCGCCGGGTGCGGTGCGCTGCCACCTCAGCGCGGCCAAAGGTGTTCGGCGTGTTATGC
>Ga0209698_10003820_pt1 | contig 16639 bp, 7 predicted proteins | sample LitLauG_LLR_2012_FD_187203 | JGI IMG/M metagenome (GOLD analysis project Ga0209698, IMG submission 187203) | Freshwater sediment microbial communities from Pennsylvania, USA - Little Laurel Run_MetaG_LLR_2012 (SPAdes) (version 2) | ecosystem: Environmental > Aquatic > Freshwater > Creek >...
CCCCGCCGATAATACCCGCGAACGTGCCGCTGCCTCCGTTATTGCCGAATGTCAAAGTGCCATTACCGCCTGCGGGATAGTTGTTGTTCAAATATGCCCGCACCGTGCCGTTCAATCCATCAATGGTTTGATTCCGCCCAGCATACATGCCGAAGATGACCGTGCCGGATTCGTTAGCAAGGCTCAAAGTTGTGGAAGGCATGAGGCTCGCTGCTTGGGGATCCCAGCCGCCGGTGCCGCCGTTGCAGTCAATCTCCAGCGTGCCGGAAAACCCAGTCCAGGAAAGCCCGCTGACCGGACGAACCGTATTTGAACCAACTTCGACTTTCAACCCTTTGGTGCCGGCGATGGTTAACCCGCCAGCCCCGATTGTGTAGGACTTGCTGTAATAAGAATTGAACCCGAAAAGCGGTAATCCGGCCGCGACATCGAAAGTCAGCGTCGTGCTATTGCCATAGATATCGAAACTCTGACCGCCGCTGTTGGAAAGCTGGATGGTGCCAACAGTTCTGGCCGTGTCGTTGGTGAGCTTCAAATTGCCACTGCTGCCAAGGTTGATGGTCGCCGTGGCACCCTGGCCGGCAGCAACTGTTCCGCCGATCCACCTAGTGGTATCACTCCAGTTGCCGCTGGAGTTTGTCCAAGTGCCATCCGTCGCTAAGACAGAACCGGGCTGAATCAGCCATCCCGAAAGGCATAACAGGCTGGCAGCAATCGAAATTAGAGTCGTATTGGTTGAAATCGACAATTGGGGCAGCAGGGTATTTTGAACAATTCTGCTTTTCATACTGATGTCTAGGTTCGATTGGCAAGTAATGATACGAAACGTGTCGGTTGAAGTTGGTTGCTTACCACCACGGCTCAAATTGAAACAATTCGCGCGCAAGCGCCTCCATGAGGAAGTAATCGCCCCATGTGGAATAGCCAGGATTGGCACCAAAGCCGTTCTTGAGAACCCCACTACATTTCGCGCGGGTATCAAGATAGTCGTGGCGGCAAATCCGGTCCAACAAACGGTTTTTGGCCGTGAGGAGTTCTTGGTCGGCCGCATCCTGCCTGGCCAACTCCTGAATGCCGCATACCGCGATGGCCGCCGCCGAGGCGTCACGAACTTTTTCAGCGTCCGCAGGCAAACGAAAATCCCACAATGGCACCGCCTCCTGATCAAGCTCGGCGATAAATTTTTTGACTAGCCGCTGAGAAGCAAGCAAATAGCGCTCCTCCTTGGTGTAACTGTAACTCAAGGCAAAACCGTAAATGCCCCAAGCCGCTCCGCGCGACCAAAAGGAATCCTTGGAAAATCCACAGTGATTGGCCCCGCCCAAGGGCTGACCAGTCCTAGGATCAAAAACATAAGCGTGAACGACCGAGTCGTCGGGCCGGATGAACTGGCGCAAGACTGTGTCGGCATGGCGGGTGGCGATATCCCGATATTTAGGGTCACCGGTTTCGTTGCCGGCCCAATACAAGAGCGGCAGATTCATCAGGCAATCAATGATGGCCATGTTGTCCGTCTGCACCCGGGCATCAACGATCAGGGATTCAGTCTCATCCATGCGTCCCCACGCCCGGATGAAATTGCCGTTGGGATTGAAGCGTTGCGCCAGCAATTCGGCCGCGCGCAAACCGACTTCACGGTGCTGCGGGTCGCCGGTCAGTTTGTAGAGAGCGACAGAATACAGCGAATAAAGGAAGCCGAGATCGTGGTGCGTGTCCAGATGGCGAGTGAACACTTTTTCGCGGTAGCTTGGCGCGAGACGCAGGACTTGGTTTAGGAAGAATTCATCTTCCGTTTCCCGCCAAGCCAGCAGCGCCATTCCGGTGAAAAAAGAGGACGTCCAGTTTCCAATTTCGTAGAAACCTTCTTTGTGGGCAAAATAATTGCCGTCCAGCGCCCACGGCGCGGACTTCGGCTCGTCGGCGAGACGCTTGATGTTGACTCGGGTCTTTTGAACACAAAGATCAAAAGCTGTTTTCAAACTTTCCGATGCAACATCTGTGGTGATTCCTGACTTTTTTTGATTCGTGGTTATCATGATAAATTTTTTAAGCGCAACCGATTTGCAAACCCTGCTTGCGCTTTATGTCTCCAACATAAAGCCGAAGTCCGCCGCCTTTCAATGACGATGAAACGCACACTGGTTCGACAATCTTTAAATAGGGCAGATTTCATGGATATTTCAGACGGAAAAATACGCTGCCGTTGGTGAGAGCCATCGGAACCGATGTTTGATTTGTGCCAAGCGAACCGGGCACGGTTATCCAATTAGTTCCCAACCCGGAGTTGAGAGAATTGGTCTGCGACTCCAAATGCCAGCCAAGATGATCCGCCGGCCACGAAAACTGAATTTGCCCCGTCCCGGTCTGGACTGAAAGTTTGGGTGGAACCAAGGATATCGGTTGCGCACTGGCTTCTGTTGAATTCAGACTCTCACCAGCAGCATTCGTCGCGGTCACGACATAATAATAGTAATTTCCGTTGGTGACGGAAGTGTCCGTGTAATTTGTCACGCTGGAGGAAACGATGATCGAGTAAGACCCTCCCGAAATCTGAGCACGTTTGAGGTTGTAGCCGGTCGCGTTGGTCGCAGAGTTCCAACTTAGAAAAACGGCGGCGTTGCTTGCTGTTGCCGTGAGATTTAACGGAACAGCGGGGGGTGGCGTCCAGTTTGCGGCATAAACATTGTCCAAAGTGCAGGTGCTCAATGCCGCTGTGTTGAAGGAGGTAACGCCGATGCCGACTACAATCGCGCTGTTCATCGTAATGGAAACGCTGGTGCCCAGTTGCGTCCAGTTGACACCGTCGGCTGAATAATAGCCACTGAAGGAATTACCCGAGCGCGTGACTTTCACCCAGTTTGGCACGAGCGGTGAAACAGAGACGTCCTGCCAGGTTGGCGATCCACCCGTGCTCGAACGGGTCGCAAAGCGCGCCCGCGTCAACGCGAAGTCCAGCAACGCCACCGCCATGGTGGAATTGCCATTTGTGGAAGCCCTCATCATGACACCCACCTTGCCGCCGGTGGCCACGGACGCGATACGGGCATAGATCGTTCCGTTGTTGGTCATGCTTAAATAGGCGAAGTTAAACGAATCAGACGAGCCGCCGATGTCCGAGCCCGCACCTTGTACCGTGAAGGTTCCGGCGGTGTAACTCGCACTGCCAGTCGTGCCCACCGAACCGACATCCACATCACTCCACGGTGGCAGCAGACCGGCACTGGCAAAATCTTCCATTGAGTTGTAGTAGCTTTCGCCGTTCGCATTTGTGCCGGACACGACGTAATAATAAGTTACGCCCCGGCTCACGGCGGAATCGGTGTAATTCGTGCCGGTAAGATTGGCTATGATTGTGTAAGGACCGCCGCTGGAGGTGGCGCGCTTGACATTATAGCCGGTTGCACCGGAAGCGGCGCTCCAGTCTAGCGCGATCGCTGGCGACGCATTGCCTGCCGCATTGAGCGAAAGTGGCGCCATCGGAACCGGGTTGCTGTTCGTCGCGCTGCTCAAGAATAAAATCACCGTTGATTGCGGCGCGATGTAAATCGGTCCGCTCATGTTTAAGCCGGTTATCAAATTCGTTGCCGACAAAAAATTTGAAGGCGTTTGGAGTTGATACGTTTTGTTCTGACTGCGATTGATACCGATGAGAAAATTGCCATAACGCGTCACCCAGAACAAAGCCTTGCCGCGGAATGGCTGGTCATCGGTCGCCAATGGATCGTTCGCCGCGATGGGCAGACGTTCACCTTGATATGCTTGAATCGGCGCGTCCGGCGGCACATAGAAATTCACTTCCGGTTTATCCATGATGTTTGGGCGAACATAAAATGAACCGCTGAAGCTGATCTGCGGCGACACTTCTAGCATGCCGTAGCGATCAAAATTATTCGTGCTGTAATAAAACCGGCCAACTCCGTTCACGCCCGTTCCGGTTTTTGCCTGATAGTAGGTTTCTAGCCAGAGCCGTTCATTGCCGTGCTTGACGGCGATGATGCCATTCTCCTCGTCCGCCCACGCAAAATCCGGTTGCCCGTCAGTCATCGGCAAACGCACGCCGCTGTCGGGCGCGGCGGAAACGATGTTGTAGTCGTTGAATACATCCAGCGCATCGCGGGAATCACCCTGATTCCCAATGGTGCTGGTGACGGTGAGTGAATTAAAGTATTCGTTGTCCGCGAGCATCTGTTTCGCGTAGCCGATGAGATTTGTATCGCCGGTGACCGCCGCGCAACGCAGGCCGAACGCCCAACCGGTGCGGTCGCCGTAGGCAATTTCATCTGCGAATTCAGTGTCCGACTCGCTGGCGCTGCGCCACGCAAGTAAACCGATGCCCTCCATGCAGCGGTAATTGCTGGCCCCGCTAATATCAACGGAAGGCCGGCGAAAATTCGCGCGGGCTTTCGTCATATTGACGCATTGTGCAAGGAAAACGGGATTGGTTGTCCACACATAAAAATCCGCCGCGTAAGCCTGCATTTCGCCGTAGGACACGCCAACGTAGCCCCACTCGCGTGTCAGCCCTTTCGGTGTCACTTGAAGATAATTCGTTCCATGCAAATAATCCGAACCTCCACCTGCCAGGTCGTTGCCGAGCCACGGCAAGAGGCCGATGGCTTCGAGCAGATAACGCTGCGCGTTGGTCTCGGCAAACGCGCTGGAGTTCGTAAGATCGAGCAGTGCGCGGTTAGCCATGTAGATATAGGAACCGGAAATGAGGCCCTGATTACTCAGCGTGTTTCGATTGAACCGCCCGTATTCACGGCTTGCAAGCAGCATGTCGCCCCATGCCTTGCGTCGCGAGACATTGCCGCCGACGCCGAAGTTGTTCGTCATATCGAGGCTAGACTGTATTTGCGGATACAAAAGATGAATGGCCCAGCCGATTGGCCCATAATTGCCGCCCCAACCGTTCACCACGGAAGGGTTGGCATAATAATTCGAAGCATAATAATCCGTCGCGGCGATAACTTTCGTCACCAGCGCTAGATTTGTGTAGCTCACGGGAAAATTGGTAATGGAATATGCCTTCGCGAGCTGGAAGAAGTCATTAATTGAAAGATTTGTTATGTTTGCGCTCATGCGCCCGCTCAGATAATTGCTGATGCCATTGTAATAACTTCCGCCCGGACTCAAAGTGCTCACAGTTGGAGACGGGCGCACGGTTGTCGCCGGAGCACTGCCCTGTACTTCGCTGACAGGATTCAAAACCGGATCGGTGTGGGTATAGGCCTGATAAATGCCGCGACTGTTGGTCACCATGTTGAATTGGTAATTGCCGCTCGGCGGGCCACCTGAACCCAAATCATAAATTCTGCCACACGGCTGGATGGTGAGCGTGAGATTCGTCCGGCCTTGTGTCATCCACAGCGGTAAAATCGTCGTGGAATAAAAAAACCTTCCCGGTAGCGGCGGTTTGTAGGCGGTGGCGTCCAGGCAGATGTAATCGCCTTCGTGTCGATAACCGACTTGATAATTCGTATTAAGTCCCGCAACGAAATTTGACGCGGCCACATAAAGGTGCAGACGGCCCATGTCGGAATCCTGACTTATGACGGCGCTGACGTCATCACTGCCCCATAGTTTTATCGTGAAATAATTTCGCCATGCCGGATCAACGCTAAGCTTGAATGTGAGACTGCCACCGTTGACCGTCGCGGGATTATTCGTCGAACCGCGTCGGGCGGTCTGCGCCGGCGAGACGGAATTGTTTGTGATGACAAACGTCACCGGCCCAATGAACGCATGGCTCGCTTCGGAAGTCGCGTTCCCGAAAACGATGGTGTCGAGATAATTTTGTGCCGGAGCTCTCAAGACTGCGCCGCACAAAATCGCCAGCAAAATCAGGTTTGTCTTGGCAGAGCTAAAAATCATAGTGTGATCAAAAATGTTTGTTCGACCGGGTCAGCCGTTTTTACCTTCGGCTCGACAGAACGACCATATTGCCAGGCAACAACCGTCACCTTGACGGGATATTTCGCGCGTGGCGGAACTTTGGTCAAAGTCATCACATCACCGGAAATTTCCGCCGGTCCTTCACGAATTAAATATCTCACAGGCATGCTTGCAGTAGAAGTCGCCTCCAATTTCAAAGATTTGGAACCGACCTTTTGGTCTGGAATTTTTGGAAAAGAGATAGCTTGTTCTGCGCCTTGGTTATTGCGTGCCGGCACGAACATGTGCGCCTGTTGCACGGCTGGTTTATACTCCACGTCACCGGGGTGCGTGGCTGCCAGCACAATCTCATAATCCCGTGCGTTTGTCCGCAAAAGCGTCTCTTTTTGCAAGCTGAATGTAAAGGTGTCCGCCGATATCTTTTTAACCGGCCCAGAAATTGGATCTATCGAAATCTGTCCGCTGCCGGCATGGCCCAACGGGCTGTTGGTCGGCAGTCTGGTCCAATCGGCTAAGCGAGAACTGATGTTCGGAACGGCATCGTAAAACCCACCGGTGAGTTGGAAAGTCACACCATCCGCCTGCGGCTGAAATTTCAAATCTACTTGTAAGTGCGTCTCTTTTTGGGGTGCAAGTTTCCCATCCTGCATATAGCCGATAAGTTGCGGCTTCAATCCATGAAATGCCGCTTCATATTTTCCCGTGGCCTTCGCCAATTCCTCGTCGAAGAACCAAAATGCCTGTTTCGGATCGCCTTTGTATTCGCCGACTGGAGCAGCGGTGGCAGTAGGTTTCTCATCCCGCCGCCATTTGTCAACCAGCCAACCGGTTTTGGTCGGGTCAACCGGAATTAAACGCGGCGCGGATTTGCCGTCCCAGTTTATCGGCACGCGAAACGCAACACATTTTTTTAGGTAGAGCGCGAGGTAATCCACCTTGGCATCAGTTGAGGCGAAATGCCCCTGTCCCGGATTGGCGAGCATCGAGAGCGGCATCAGCGGATGTTGTTGCCGCTCCACAAGCCCTTCGCGCGACCAGTCGTTGGCAGCTTCGTATTCGCCCATGCTTTCAAGACAAGGGATAAAATCGATGCTGCGGTCGCCCCAGATGTCCGGCGCAAAATCCTTGTTTCTAAAATATGGCCACTGACCGCTGACCGACAACGCGCACAGCGTGCGTTGTGGATTCCACGCGGCAAAATAATATGGCCAGCTCGCGGCGGCAGAATGGCCCAGCGGGGCGACAGGAACAAATTTCAATTCGGAATACCCCGACTCATCCGCCAACCGCGACATGAAATCGTTTAACGTGTCGCCGGCTCCTTCATTGAAACGGAATAGATGATCGAAAAAGGGAGCAACCCAGACCTCGGCAAAATTCATCTCCGCAAGTGCGGTGCGGAACTTTGGGTTTTCGAGGATTGAAATTTCCTCCATGTTATGCTGCGCAACGATTACACCACGAACATTTTGACAATTCGGCGGAATCCACAACCATGCCCGTGCCGAGCCATTCTCAGGTTTTTCGCTTCTGGCTGGCACGGACCATTGCCACTCGGCACCCCGTAAGGATTCAGTTCCAAACACGAGCAGGCAACAAAATAAAATGCTAAAATAATTGTGCCGCATAGAAACCGGTAGTCGTTGCAGGTCAAGGTTGGAGTCCACTTCCACCACTTTATTAATGCGACGCGATATGCTGTTTAAGCCAGGTGATATCTGTGTGGTCAGTGGTGGGGTCGGGCACTTGAGTGCTTGTGGCGTAAGTCAAATTAAGAAAAGCAGCCCTTAATGCAGATCCATCCAACCAGCGATGCAATTCGCCGTGACCATCCGCGAAAGAAAATGCCGTGGATGAGCCATGGTAAAACGCGGGAATATTCACCCACGTCCAGCCCGAAAAGCCGGTGTCGGCTGGCAATTTCGGATCAAAACCAAACTGCCCGTCATCCATAGAGGGTCCTTCTTCGCAAAAGACAATCGCATCCGTGGTGGGCGGTGTTTTAATATCAGTTGACTTGTGATTGTCCTGAAACATTGTCCCGTAAGCAGCAACCTCTGCCGTATTGCCGTTCATAAACATTGATAGGGAATAGCTCCTAACACGATTCTGCGTATTGCCAGCGAACATCAGCTGTGTCGGATCGGAAGGACAATGATAAACCGAAACGGAACTGAGATAGGGATACAAAGTTCCTGCTTTGATAAAACCAGTGTTCACGGCTACACTTGGAGTGGTGATATTGCCCGGACACCAGTAATCGGACGTGGCGGGCGGTGTCGCGCTATAAACGTTACCATTAGGCGAATAACGGTCGTTGCTGATCAACTGCTCATGGTTGTCGCCAGTATACATAATCCAGCCGAGTGTAAGCTGCTTGAAATTGTTCAAGCAGCTTATTTGTTGGGCCTTTTGCTTCGCCTTGGAAAGCGCCGGCAACAGCATCGCCGCCAGTATCGCGATAATGGCGATGACCACCAGCAATTCTATCAGCGTGAAGCCGGAACTCTTGTGTTTCGGAATATTGCCGTTAACAGAATTTGATTGGGGCTCTGTCATAAAATTTGATGAGAAAACCGGGCCGCCATTGTATTTCGATGGCGACCCGGCGAATTTAGCATTATGGATGATAGGTCAGACGGTAAAACACTGAGCCGTTGGCCTGATTAATCGGGATGATTGCGTTGGTCACCGAGGTGGAACCTGTTACTGGAACCCAATTTGTGCCAAGGCCGCTGTTCAATGAATTGGTTTGCACTTGCAACGTCCAGCCCAAATGATCGGCAGGCCATGAAAGATTCAGGTTGCCACTGCCAATCGAGAATGTCATTGGCACGGAGTTCGTCGCGACTGTGACCAGCGGCAGATAGATGCTCTGACCGGTCGCATAGTTCGCCGCGATCTGCGAGGCGGACATGACACCCTCATAGATGGCCAGTTTGTTCATCCAGCCCGCAAGCGGAGCGTCGCCATTCGCGAGCGAAACACCCAGCCAGTCCACGGTATCCTTGACACTGCTATACAACGGAGCATTCGTGGGTGTGCCACCCCCGATAAACACGCCGTTGACATAGAAGGCATTGGTTCCAGCGTTTGGTGCATAAACCATTACCATGTGATATTCGGCCCCATTGGTCAAACCAAACGGTGTTTGGACGTCACCAAGATGCAGTGGCGTGAAAAAGTCGGCTTTACCTGTGCCACCATAATAAGCCACCAATTCAAGGATAGAGATTTCAGCCCCGAAATTGTGCGGATCCAATCCCTTGCCAGTGCTGCCAAAGCTAAAGAACCGGGCCCAAGTATTAACCTGGGTTTGACCGCCCCACAACTCAATGGTCACATCACCCATTTGATTGATCAGTCCAGCCGGCAAGTTAACGTAAGGTTCCGTGGTATAATCGCCATCACCCGGAAAAATCACATGCGAGCCATCAAAGGTGATCGGCTTATTTGTGCCCAGCGGTCCATAGACCGTTCCGTTGGCACCACCAATGGTATCCACCACCACGGTCGAACTCGGCGCGTTGGTGAAAAGATACTGATGCGCCAATACTGGGGCATTGGCGATGCTGCTCACAGTGAAGGCGTTGGGACTGACATAGGTAGCTCCCAGGTAACTCACGCCAAGACTTGCAGAACCTTGGACGGCATTCGGGGTGATGACTCCGGTAGTGCTCATCGAACAAACGGGCGACCCTTGATCAACAAAGGCTGCAGAATTAAAGCCGCTGATGTTCACGGTGTTCGTGCCACCAAAGTTGGCATAAGCACTGGCTTGTGCGCTGATCAGGCCCAGCGAACCATCCACATAAACGGTGCCGGGGACAGCCTTCACCTTGACGGAAATCGGCGCAAGATTGGTGACGCTGGCGTTCAGTGTTTTGGCTTGGTATCCAACCGTCAGCGTCGCAACACCGGGCGTCAAACCGGGCGTTATGGTGCCGTTGGCGTCCACTAGGAACACGTTGGTGTTGGACGATAAGTAGCTTACACCGGAAAGGGTGGTGATGTTGCCTCCCGTGGTCCCGTCAGAGAAATCGGCCAGCACGGTCAGCGCGTAGGTTGCCGGATTTCCAGGCAATTGGTTTGGAACCGGCGTCGAAAGGTAGAGATTGGTCGCCGTCAAACCACCAAGTGTTTTAACCAACTGGACTCCGACCAGGCGGGTGCGCGTGACAACCGCGGCGTCGCCAATGTAATCCTGCCCAACCCCCGCCCAAGTGGCAGTCAATGTCGGATCCGTGATGCTGCTGAATTTGACCACATTGCCAAAAGGAACATTCGCGACCGACGCGGGTAACCCAGACGGTTGAGGCGTGGCAATGACATAGCCATTACCAGTGTTATCAGGCTGCGTGGGCGCGGAAGGATTGTTGATGCGGTATTGGGTCACACCGTCAATAACAACCTCAGTAGGACGGTTTGTGCCGGCTGGACCATTATCATTAAAAAAGTAGAAATAGACATCATAACTGCTGTAGGGCACGTTACTTATGATCAGGGTGCTTGAAATGGTTGTGCCATTGTTCATTCCTTGGTCGTTGTAAGTGTCAAACAATGTGCTTTCGTTGGTTGTGGCTGTTCCAATTGTGTTAAAAACGTCATTTACCAAAGTAGATCCCGGGAATATTTGTATCACGGTGTTTGTAAGTGTGGTGCCATGATAATCAAAAGTTGTGGGCATTGTATTTGAAACCGGGCCATAAAGCTGAGACAAAACCATATTGTTCCAGTAAGCAAACCGCGCGCCTGGCACGCCCGACAAATCGTGGAAGGTCATGGCGTGAGTTGAAACCGAGTCGGTGAATTTAACGGCAAATGATTGAACCGAACCGGGTGCCATGTAAGCCGCGACAGTGACAACTCCACTCGTCACCGAAAGTCCATCGTATGATCCGACAACTTGGGCTGTTCCAACTCCAACCGCGGTCAAAGTGCCGTTGGTGGTTACCGTGAGGACACCCACAGGTGAAGTATTGAAAGCTACGAAACCATAATTATTTACCGGAATGTTAGACGCATCACTGTAATTTGCGTTTAGCGTGGCGGTTGTAACATCACCCTGGCCGTTGCCAACCAGGATATTTGTTGAAGCCACGCTGATGGTCAACGAGGTTGGCCCAAGAACAGTGACAGGATTCGTGAGGGATAATCCAGCGCTTGCGAGTTGAATAATCAGATTTGCCGTGCCGTTAGTGCCCGGTTTGACCACACCGGTAGCAGACACAGTGGCAACATTTGTATTATCTATCAAGTAGGTGCAATTCTGAGATTCTCCCACGCCAATGGTACCGTCAGAAAGATTCGCAAGAACGGTGACTTGAGATCCGCTGGGATTACCCGCATGAAGAATGATGCTCGGATTTGACAGATAAAGATTGGTTGGTGACGCCGCTGGAATCTTATAAATCTGGAAGCCGGCCACCTTCAAACGAACAGCGCTGCTGCCACCGTTGACATAATTACCAAAGGGATCTTTTGCCCCACTTCCGTTGCCAAGACCGGCATAGAAAATCTGACAGTTGGCATTGGTTAAACCGTAAAAAACACCATAGTTGCCCCCTTGAATGGCGCTCCAAGCGACCCCGCCTGAGCCGATTGATGTGGTGGTTGATTGAATATAATTGCCCAGTGTTGTAGTGGTTGGTGCCGGAAGTTGTCCAAATTGATTCGGTCCGCTGTTGGTCTGATTCGCCAGATAAACACAGTTCGTCCCGGTGGGCGTGTTCGTGATGCAGAAAACACCACCGCGGGTATTGCCCGATCCGCTTCCGTTATCCGGAAGGAAATAAACGTAAACATTATAATTCGTATAGGGAATGTTGGTTATGTTCAGGTAACCATAGCCCGACAATGAGGACTCGTTATAACCATCGGCAACATCGTCGAACATTTTTAAATCATTTGTTCCCCCATTTCCTCGGTCGCTTATGGAACCACCGGAAGCATCATGCCAAAGCGCGCCAATATTCGGAACCAACTGCCCAGCAGCGTTGGTGATGCTGCCTGGAAGCAGCGGCGCATCGGCGGTCGTGCTGTTGCCGTTCACATTCTGGCCGATGTTATTCCAATTGTTAGTGCGCACGCCGGGCGCACCGGCGAGGTCCGCCGGAAACATGAAGTTGCGATTCGCGTTAGCTGTCGAATCAATTGAAAAACTGATGATATCTTGGGCCTGGATTTTGATGCCGCCCACACAGGCGAGCAGAAACGCGATGAGCAGCCGCGTGAAAAACGCGGCACGAGGATTGATTAGGAAGGTTTGTTTCATGGGTTGTTATTGTTGGTTGCTTTTAGTGGTTTCAGGACATTCGAATTTTCAAATTGATTGCAGTCGTGACATCATGGTTGTGGTGATGAAATGACTATCCCACAAGCTTGCTCAAACATCAAAGGTTTCGGTCCGCACATTGGTTCGATGATTGTTTTTATTGCCTATACTTTAAACAACGCTTGCATTTTAGCATGCGTTCAGTTAGTTGATTTGGCAATGCAACCTGATCTCCCCAAACCGCCCGTTACGTTGCGCGACATCGCTCGCCGCCTGGATGTCAGTCACACAACCATTTCCCGCGCGCTGCGAAACGATCTTGAAATTTCAAAAAAAACTCGCGAACGCGTCCAAGTAGTTGCGCAGGAAATGGGTTATCGACCAAACCCCATGCTAAATGCCTTGGCGCATTACCGACGTGGCAAAACCAAATTGCCCATCGCCGCCGAACTGGCGTGGTTCAATCATTGGCCGAACCCCGAAAAGCTGCGTTCATTCAAGGAGTTTAACCTTTATTGGCAAGGTGCCTTTGAGGAGGCTGACCGCTGCGGATTTCGGCTTGAAGAATTCACATTGAAAAATGCGAGCCTGGAACGGTTGGAAAAAATTCTCCGCGCCCGCAATATTCGGGGCATTTTATTGCCACCCCTTGGTAATTTTGCCCCGGATTACCGGCAAGTCAACTGGGATGATTTCTGTATTGTCCGTTTTGGTCATTCCATCAACTATCCCCATGCGCATATGGTCACCAGCGATCAACTTACTGACGGAGTAATTGCCTACGAAAATATTTTAAAGAACGGCTATAACCGCATCGGGCTAGCCACTTCGTTCAAAATGCAGACGCGATTCAGCGCTGGCTACCTATTCAGCCAAGCGAAATGGAATCCCAGCATCCGACTTTCGCCATTGGTTTTAAGCCAAGAGCGCGGCGACGGGGATAAAAAATTGTTAAAAAAATGGTTAATGACCAACAAACCGGATGCCATCGTGACCGATGTCGGCGAATTGAGGGGGCTGCTTTCTGAAATCGGCTGGAAAGTTCCGGAGGACGTTGGTTTGGCTGCGCTGAGCGTATTGGATGGAAACGCAGACGCTGGGATCAATCAAAATTCTTATGAGATTGGCCGCGCCGCTGTTCAACTGCTCATTTCATTGATAAACCATAATGAGTCGGGCATCCCCAATATTTGTCGCGAATTGCTGGTCGAAGGTTCTTGGGTGGACGGCTCGACCTTGCCGCCAAAACGTCGATAAGCCTCCGTTTTTTGACCTCATCTACAAATCTATTGCGATCACTGGGTTTACAGGGAAACTTTTATTTGGTTTTGGATCTCGTAGGAAGCCTAGCATCATGCCCATCATGAATTTCATCAAGTTGGCCTTGTTGCTGCCTCTGTTTGCATTTATTGCCAACGCTAGTGACATTCTTGATTACATCCAATTTGGCAATGGCGGTTCGGAGACGGCGCATCAATTGATTGCCCAGCACAGCAAGGAGTGTAATGGTGGCCTCGGCGAACCAGCACGAATTCTCCTGCCGTCCGGCGAGCCCGTGTGGGAAGGTGGCAGACTGGCATTTAAGCTGGCGGTGGATCCTGCCAGGCAAAATTACGCGACCATTAAACTCTGGGGTTCGGACGCGACGAAAAACCGGCTCGTCCTTTTTTGCGAGGGCAAACAAGTCGGTTACCGGCATCTCGGTGACATTGACCTGCTTGACATCGGTAGCGATGGAGCGGAGTTTCCCGGTCGCTTCATCTACAAAACCTCGCCACTGCCACTGGCCATGACCCGCGGCAAAACCGAACTGCATTTTGAAATCCGCAGCTACGGCTGGACCTGGGACTACGGCGACACGTTTGATAAATTTCAAAGAGCAATGACCGCACCGTCGCGCGGCCTTTATAAAGTCTACACCCAAACCGACGCTTGTTTCGCTCCACCGGCCGTGGAAAATCAGGGGCAGGTTCCGCCCGCTCCACCTGTTCGCAAAGAACCCGGCGTGGAAGTCCTTTCGGAATTGAAATCATTTGTAAACAAACAAGTGAGCACTATGCTGAATTCCAAAAAACCGCTCGACCAGAAACAAATGGATCTTCTAGCCAGGGCCTACTTTGTGACGTGGACAACAGCTTTTCAGAATCCCACCGTGACCTTGCAGGTGGTGAAGGGGCTCGATTTGCTATATTCGGCATATTGCATGGCGGAGGCTGAACACAAAACTTTCAATCCAGACTGGATCGGAGTGGGGATGGCCGGGGACGCAACCCGCTTGCTCGGCGAGCAGCTCCAGCCGTCTCTCGATGATCAGATTGACAATGGCGGCGAAAAAATTTCCCGACGAACGGCCTTTTCAAAAATGTTTGTCGCCAGCCGCGACTGGCATCGCCAGCATCGCCGGCTTTATTCCAACCAGACGATGATCAACGACCTCTACGGAATTTATCTTTGCAATCGCGCCGTTGCGGTAATTGATCCCACCAACGCACTTTCTGAAAGTGCCGCCCGCCGGTATCTCTATGAATCAGTCGGCCTCGAACCGTGGCGTGACAGCGATCCCGGCGGTGATACCGCGCCGGAAACCGGGGGCCGAGGCTGGAAAGTGGGAACAAATTACTGGGAGGTCACCCCGAAAGGCTTAACTAAAGAACTCGGTTTTGTGGGTTATTACGGCGAGGTTATTTTGGATTGGGTGGCCAAAATTTATGAGGCTACGCGGCCGGCCGACGGCTTGCCCGGTGACGAAAAAATAAAAAAGCAACTGGCAAAAATGGCCAATGCCCGTGCTGTGTTTCGGTATCCCAGCGTGGATGATGATGGCTTTCGTGCGATGCGAGCTGAAACGGTTGTGGGCTGGCGCGACGACGGCCACTATCCCGGCGATGTCACCTACGGCGAGCGACCTGGGCGCGATGTCTCCACGATTTTTGCCGCAGCCATCACGCTCGACGCAAATGCCCTTGGGAATGCGCAACAGATGTTCGATGACGAACAGTTTTTTATCGCCATTAAACACCAGATGGAGAAGGGAAATAATTTGGAGGTGGCTGCCGGATTGCTCAATGTGCCGTTTCAATATGAATTAGTCAACTCACAACCAGCGAGCAAGAAAAGGCTGCCGATGACGCAAGGACAGCCGGATTTCGTCTTTGGCGATGAGGACGCCGGCGTGGTAGCCATCAAGAACGGCGCTGAAATGCTTTACGCTTCGCTTTACTGGCGGGCGAATTATGCAGTGAATTCCCTTGCCCGCGTCCATTTCACTACGCCGACGGTGGATCGCATCGCTGTTGTGCGTGAAGATACGCAGTTCACACCCAGTGGTCAGTTCTACACGCGGCCGGACTGGATCACTTTTGCTTTCGGCAACGGCGGGCCGAAGTATCCCGGCGAGATGCACTCGGCCCACGCGGCTGAAAAGCTGCCCATCGCGAAAGTGCCGGATGACGTGAAATTCAAACCGGGCGAAGAAAATGTCTATGCAGGCAAAGCGGATTTTTACACGTTGCGCTACGGTGATTATCTCATCGGCATGAACCTGAGCGCCGACAAAACCTTTGAAATGAAACCGCAGGTAGAAATTGCCGAGGCGAAGGAGTTGGTTTCTGGGAGTACCGTGAAGCTGGACGCGCCACTGAAAGTTGCCCCGCGTTCGACGGTGGTTTTGTGGTTTGGAAAAACAGAAAAATGAAATGGTTCAGCTATCTCTATTTGTCCGTCCTTGCAGTGGCTACGGTTTTTGCCGGCGAGTCGGCTACTAATTTTTCCGGCGTGACAGCAAATATTTTCCCGGCCGGGCGCGCGGTGCCAGACGCCGTCTGGCAATGGTCGGCGGAAATTGATTCCATCCGAGATGCCGGAGGCGGCCATCCACGCGCGTTCCTTTGGATTCCAGAGAATTGCAAGTGCGTCCGCGCCGTGGTGTTCGCGCAAAATAATATGATTGAGGAGGGCATCTTGCAGCATCCGCTTTTTCGCAACAAGCTAGCGGAACTCGGCGTCGCGGAAATTTTCGTAGCGCCTTTCTTTGACTATTGGCAGATGGCAACGAATAACGACGCGGCCAACAAAAAGTTTTTCGCACTGCTGAAGACGCTGGCGGCGGAATCAGGCTACACGGAACTGGAATTTGCGCCAGTCATCCCAGTGGGACATTCCGCGTCGGCTTCGATGCCGTGGAATTTCGGCGCGTGGAACTCACAACGCACGCTGGCGATCCTGTCGGTCAAAGGCGACGCGCCGCAGACGACAATGACCGGCAACGGTCGCCCAAACTTAAACTGGGGCGCGCATGACATTGACGGCATTCCCGGCCTGATGGTGATGGGGGAATACGAGTGGTTGGAAGGCCGCCTGTCGCCGGCGATGAAATTTCGCACCGAATACACCAACGCGCCCATCGCCATGTTACCGCTGCCGGGACGCGGGCATTTTGATTTTGATGATCCGAATCTGATTGATTATCTC
>Ga0209698_10003821_pt1 | contig 16638 bp, 26 predicted proteins | sample LitLauG_LLR_2012_FD_187203 | JGI IMG/M metagenome (GOLD analysis project Ga0209698, IMG submission 187203) | Freshwater sediment microbial communities from Pennsylvania, USA - Little Laurel Run_MetaG_LLR_2012 (SPAdes) (version 2) | ecosystem: Environmental > Aquatic > Freshwater > Creek >...
ATATCATAGAATGGGGGAAATGCACAGCGGAGTGCAGATGGAGCAGAGGAACGCGAGACAAAAGCGTGCCCGACTGCAAGTAGTTCCGACACGATTCCCGATGCCGCTGACAAGCTCAACGGTGCCGCGAGTGGTGAGGAAGATGAGACGCCAATTTACCTCTTTAGCAAAGAGCTAGCGACAAAGATAAATCCCCAGCGTCCTGACATCACCGCATCACTCGTCATCTACGGGCTTTACCTGTGGCAGAAAACCAAGGTGAGAGGTTTCCAGTATGTGCCGATGGTGAGAGGGGAACGTGGAGCCTACCGCAGCCTGAGCGAGCTACGTGAGCAATATCCGTGGCTGACCGAGGAGGCGATACGGAAGGCGCTGGGGCGTGCAGAGAAAGCACTCAACGGCTGGTTTGTCGTGGATCGTGAAAATCCCAATGCTGAACGAGACAAGCTGCACTACTGGATCTCGCCGAAGCTCATCAAGAAATATCGTTTTGCGGAAGAGCGAAAGGGTCTGCTGCAACTCCAGGTTGATGACGTGATGAAGTATGGAGTTATTGAAGCCGTCCTCATCTCCAATCTGGATTTCGTCACCGAGGCGACGCACAACTCAAATCCTCTAGTGGACGACGAGGGACGCATCTACCGCGAGCTTTCCCCTACCAAGTTGACGAAAGTGCAGAAAGACCTGGATGGTGTCATGAAAAGCATCCTCCCTTGCAAACGCAACAAGCTGACGGAGGCTCTGGCTCATCTTGTGGCTGAGGATGTCATGGCAGAGCACCCAGAAAGAAGGGGGTTCTACAGGCTGAAATCCGCTTCGGAGCGTGTATCCAAAGTTGCCGGTGATGACTCCAAAGTTGCCAGTCGTGTATCCAAAGTTGCCAGTGATGACTCCAAAGTTGCCGGACAAACTGTGGTTATGCCGTGTAAACAATCTGATAACAAGCACTTACAACAGTTTTGCGAAACCCCAGATACAAATACATGTTCAAATGCAGATACAAATTCAGATACAAAGTGTTTATTCCCGCCTACAGCGACGCTGCGCTCCTCTGTAGGCGGAATTCCTTCAAATGCAAGTGATGGTGCCAAGAAGCTGATGAGTTTGTTGGCTGATGGGTTAGCTGCTATTCGACATAAGCCAAAGCACCACCGACAAATCATCCACGACAAGGACGAGGTGGGTCATGGCACCATTTTTTGCCAGCCTGATAAGGACATCGAAATTTGCCAGCAAGGATTTCATGAGATTTCGCCTTACGACGTTGTTGCCATAGATGTTTCCACAGGCAAAGCATACAACCGAAATGCCGAAATCGACAACGCCATAGCTGACATCAAGGTCCTTCTAGCACAAAAGCAGTTTGGCTACAAAAAGAAAGACATTGACGAATTGCGCCAGTGGTTTGTCCAGATTCCAAGCCTTGAGTATGAGCATATCAGCACACTGGTCGACTTTTTACAACCACAGACGCACGGCCTGTATATCGCTCCAATCAAACCGCACAAAAGTGGTCACGACGGATTTTACTTTGCACGTCGGATCAAGACACTGGGAGCACTTCTTCGTTATCGTCGTCAACTCATCCAGGAATTCCATGTGCATGAAACCGAACAGGATTTGAACATTGACGTTTTCGGAAGGGATGACAATGGCAGGCCCAATTTCAGCTATGCGGAGCTTCCCGAGCCGTATTTCTCATTGGCATATGCGGGAGACACAACTCATCCTGTCGCTTGGGCTCCATTGGACAACGAAGACATTGAATATCGACCTGTATTTTATGCGGAGCATGTCGGTATGCCCGGTAGAGAAGTTGTCGAACATGAATGCAATCCTGTGCCGACGGACCAATAAGCTTGCTGATGGCGGGATAACTTTGTTATACTTACTCAATGTATTCATTCATTACGAGCACTGGCGACATTGTGAAAACGAAAACAATAGCCGAGTTTGCAAGGAAGTTCAATTTTCCGCCTTCAATGGCCCGGACCCTTGCATGTGGCAATCGGGCAAGACTCCGAGGTTTCTGCTCGACACATCCAAGAGCCAAGCGATTTCGAGAGCGCTTCTGCACGCCACTCATCAATATCTTTACTGGTGAGCGCAAGATACTCGGTGCCAGTGTGAAGAAATTCGCCAAGAATAACGGCATATCACTTTCCGAATGCTCTCTGCTCATCAATCGAAAGTCCCTTTGTGTTCGTGGATGGATGTTGGAGCGCACATGGAAAGCCGCCAACCTCGATGCTGCTGATTCGAAAATATAAAACGAGTATTTATAAACACCAAGGCCCAATGTCCCACCCTGACAATAAAAACCTCGCCACGGCCTTTGTAGCACGTTCTGGGGGCATTGTGGAGAGTGGTGTATTCCATCAATGGCTCGCATTTACCTCGGATGGCGATGTAACGATTCACGCTTTACGCCTCACACGGACGCCCTTGGCTTTGGTGTATTGTGTTTTGCGTGCATCTACAAGGGTAGGCGGAATGCCTATCAGAATTACGGCCCGAGCCGATTGTGGACTCATTTCCACTGTGTCAGGCTGAACCAGCCTTTTGGGGAAGCCGAACTTAAAAAGCATCGAAATATGAAGCGAGCAGTCAAAATTCCTGAAAAATCTCCTTCGGCAGAGGTTTCCGCGAATCCTCCTGTTAAGAAAGCGAGGGAGCTACGTCAAATCCCTATTGTTCGCGCTTCGGAAATACGTCCTGTTGAATCCAATTTCCCGAAAAAGGAGACTGAATTGAAACTTAAACGATTTGTCCCGTCAGTAAGGTTCAGCAAAGCTGTGGCGCGAGCCATTGGCGTTGAACCTGAGAAACTGGATGCACTTCAATTCGGATGGTTGGGTGCGGCGGCAACGAAAACGGAAGCAAATGAACAGTTTTACGATGCGTTTTACCAGAGGGATTTGAATGCGATGAGGCAGTCGCAGGCAGTGGGGGCCAATATAGATGTGGGTCTGGTGGCAATTGTCGATAAAGGAAGCAGCGTCTTTCTTGTGCTTGGAACCTCTGGTGCAGACCTCGGAACACTGACCCCACAGATGTTCAACGAATTGACCGACATCATTGTGGAATTAACTGAGTAACGGTAGCGAGCTGAGATCGCAACCGTGTTCGCAGTGGAACGTTTTGCATTGCTCCTGTCTCTCTTGGCAGACGGTTTATGGGTATCGAGAGGGACTCTTCACAATTGCACCTCACCAGCAAACGATAAAACCGACGATGGTCTCGATTCACACTTGAGTTGCAATCATTTGACATTTCCCTGACAACCGTATTCATCCCACTGCCATCCTGTTGTGCATGAACCCTTCCTTCTTCTCCCTCATCACCCTCTTTGCTTTTGCGGTCAATGCGGCAATCGCTGAAGAGCAAAAGATTACATCCGTTCGACAGATATTTGTGCCCGCAAAGACGGAGCATGGTGCATCGTGGTCAGCTCTCCATAAAGGCGGACCTGGCGAACCATTCAAAGACCGATATTGGCTTCAGGCATGGGCAGGTGTAGGCGACAAATTCCCGGTGCAGGAAGAAGGCAAGCCGGTGTTGTTTGAAATTGCGGTGATTGCTGGTGATGATGATCAGCTTTCGATTGAAGTCCGGTCTAAGGAGAAGACGCAAAAACTCACTATCGGTAGGGACAAGCGAACAATCATCGAAAGCGGCGGTGTCAAATATGAACTTCTGTATCCCTCCACTTCAAAGGCTGCCAAAAATGGCGAAAAGCCGACTACGAATCAGGTAATGTTACTCTTATCGCGTGAGCCTTAAGGCCGACAATATGAAATTGGTTCTCCGATTTGCAACGTCCTCCACCGCTTATTGGAAATTGGGGTTAATGCGTTTTTTGCGAAGACTCTCGGGTATCCTTATAATCGCAACTTCACAATGGGCTGTTTTTGCTGCCGACACAGATTTTGTCGGTGTTGCCTATTATTCTCCACGTCCAGAATATAAAGCCGATGCCGCACGAGTTATCGCAATCCTCAGGGAGCACAAGATCACGGTTGTCACTACTGAATCGGCTTCCGCGCAAATTAATATTCCTGCGAATCAAGCGGCGGAAGCCCGAGCGCTAATTGCCGAAGCTGTCGAGAAAGAGAAGTTGCGAATCAAGGTTCTACCGGCAGACCCAGAACCCCTCATTCCACGCCTCATTGGGAAGTTGCCCGAACAGAGTGATGGACCGATGCAATATGATGCACGCAAACACGGCGTTCGTATTGGCCTCTCAAAACCGAAGGATGTTTACCATCTAAATCATCGAATAAATATCTGGATGGCGTATGAATGCGAGGAGCCCTTGCCAAAAGGATTTCATTGGAAAACTGACGATGTTGCGCTCACTCATCCTGATGGAACAGTTTCTCATTTTCGAGGGGATACGCGTATTGACGTATTAGAGGGACCTGGTGGGTTGGGTTCTTGGGGAGGTGGAATGAGCGACACACTGCACAATTATGTTCGCAAACCGGGTCTTTACAAAATGCAATGGAAGCTCGGAGATTTGGAATCCGGAGCAATCACATGGCGTATGATTCCTTGAAAGTCCCTATCTCATCATGAACATCAAAGATATACTTACTCTCATTGCGGGCCTTCTTTTCGCATCTTCGACACTTCCCAGATTAAAGGGAGACGACGAGCCGCAATTGACCATCATCGGTGCAAGTTATGGTGAAGGTAGAGAACAAATAGACGTTACCGAGTGTCTTCGACCACTGATTTCTCATGGATGTCTTTTGCTTCGCGGTGCATGGGACCTTGGCGAGTATGATCCAGCTCCAGACCGCACTAAGCAGGTCGAAATCGCTTATGTCATGAACGGAACAAGCTACCGCGCCACCTTCCAGCAAGACCAGGATATTATTTTAGCCCCGGCTGCCCCTGCGTTGTTTATAGTTTCTGCGCACTATGGAACTGTAGAACGTCATATTGACGTTACTGAAAAACTTCGCACAAATGTAGCTGGAGACACCTTGCAATTGTTACCTGAATGGGAGATCCGTGGCATTGACCCTGCATTTGGCCTCGTGAAATCCCTCGAAATCACCTATCTTTTTAAAGGGGAGCTAAAAACCGTTACGTTCGATCAAGAACACGAAATCAACTTGCCGTGAAGTGAAGCGAAGAGCTTCTGAGACTCACAGTAATCCTCAATTCGAGACGAGGACGCCTAATGGTCCTGCCTGCACAATAAAAGCGCCAAGGTGAGGCTATAATGCGCGGCAAATGGCATTATACACATTGCTGAACACGAGAGCATTGGAGGTGACAGTGTTACTTGGGCTGTCTGCTTAATGAATGGACGAAACTATAACACTACGAAGCCTTGTCTTTGGTGACCTCCCGATTTCCGTCGCCAAAAGTATCCAATAGTGTGCCGAATCCACCATTGTCCAAACAGTGTCCAAAGAATGATGTATACAATCAGGAGAAGTTCTAGAACAGTGTAAAGCGCTCGTGGACCACCTTCGCTTAGATTGGCGGATATGAAGGGAAGCCGACCAAGAATGAAATAGCTGAACACTGCAAAAGCCCAAAATATGCGAAGCGAAATCATGTAGTGAACGAACGGTTTGATTCAGGAGCATCAAATCAGGTTAGCACGTAATTTGTGTGAAGCATTTTCCTGATTCGCTGCATATTTACATTAGCAAGTTGAAGTTTCGAGCGCAAAACAAAGCAATTCATTGTCCGAGGTGCCACGAATATGAGCACTTTTCACCTCAATGGGAAGCCGGAATTGTGGTGTTGCCAGTGCGCGGATATTTTGACAGACTATACGGCATGAGCCCTTCAGTTGTCTCTGCTTTACTCTTCGTTGTCTTTGTGTTTTGCGGTGTTTTGGCCGCAGACCCAGCACGCAAAAGTCTATATTTGAAACGGGTTCTGTGCGAAGAGGGGGTAATGGACCGACGCAGTATGGTGTGGATGTTTAAAAAATGCCTTGCCTAGTGGTGATGGGTGCAGGAAAAGAAACACACATCCCGCATGAGCCGCGGGCTAGAATCCCAAAGGGAAGTCCCGAAATATATCAAAATAAACGCAAACACAGATGACCAGGAAAGAGAAGCTTCGTGGATTGGCCGATGATGTTGGTAAGGACTGGGTCAACGGCCCCTACTACGATGACGCAGAAGCATGTATGGAGCATGCATGGAATTCGGAAGTGTGGCCCTACATCCAAAGGCTCGATTTTCGAGTCACTCTTGATTTGGCGGCCGGGCATGGACGCAACACAGCGAGAATCCTTCCGTTTGCAGAGCGAGTTTATGTGGTCGATATCAATCAGACCAATATTGATTTCTGTCGCTCCCGGTTCGGACAGAATCCCAAATTGCAGTATATCTGCAATAACGGATGTGAGCTAGTCGGAATCCCGGATCAATCGATTACTTTGGCTTACTGCTACGATGCGATGGTGCATTTTGACAGCGATGTAGTTCGAGCCTATCTGGCAGAATTCCGGCGTGTGCTGCAGCGGGGCGGTTGTGGATTTTGTCACCATTCAAATTTCAGCGAAAACCCGACGGGTGATGTGCATGAGCACGCCGGTTGGAGAAATTATATGTCGAAAAGTTTGTTTGCTCATTACTGTCACAAGGAGGGGCTGACGGTGCTGCGACAACAAGTTCTACGTGAAAATGATTCCGATTGCATAACCGTCTTCCAGTCGCAATAGGGCGCGGTCGATCGCTTCCTGGTCAATAGGAGACGGTGGCCGTTCACTTAAGGACAGAAAGCCCAAGAAAAGGGGCCGACGACGCTGCTTGTCTGCAACTTTCGGAAACACAGGCTATTCGAGCATTTCTTAATACCCAAGCCCAATGGTCCCGCCCCGGCAATCAAAGCCTCACCACGGCCTTTGTAGCGCGTTCTGGGGGCATTGTAGAGAGTGGTGTAATTTGGGATGGCGATGTAACGATTCACGCTTTACACCCCACACAGGCGCCCTTGGCTTTTGTGTATTGTGTTTTCCGTTCAACTTCTGCTGGTGATGTGCTGCTTTGCTCTTGGTGCCTGGCATTGGGACGACTGATATTTCCGGCTATCAAATTTACTGATCGACGTATGTTCCGTAGCTCAATCACCGCCCTTCTACGGCTTTTAGCCTTTTGTTTCCTGGTTTAGTTGTGAGAGATACATCCGACTGGCGCGCAAGCAGAAGTTGATACCCGCCTCTACTGATAAACTGAACATTGCACTTGCTGTCGATAAAAAGAAAGAACCCGCGATCGTCCTCGCATGATGTAATAGCTGTTACCACAATGGACTTATTGTCTGGAAGTCGATAATCTTGACCGTTGAGATACACCATTCGAATCAACGGCAATCCCCCTGAAGATGTATTCGGAATCCACAAATCATCATCTTTCAAATAACGCGGCACTAATTTCTCGAGTGTTGCAGGGTGTTTGTTGTTATTGTGGCTTTGATATAGTTCAATGGCTGCGGCAATTTTTTTAACCGCTTTGAATGCTTGATTGGATTCGTCACAGCTTCCAATGCTAATCATTTGAATCGAAAACGCAGAAATGAGGGTGACGTAAGTGGCCAATCGATGTTTCATAATTGAGCGTGACTCGTAAATGTGGTGTCGGTCAAATATTTTGCAAAGCGAAATGGCGAATTTGCCGAGAAACGAGAATGATTTGCTATATTGACCGCTGGAGCACTTGCACGGTCAAATTGAAGCCGGAATTGTGGTGTTGCGATTGTTGCGATGTTTGTCACATTTCTCGGTATGAACTCCCCGGCGCTCGTGAAACTGAAACGAACAAAACAGATTATCGGCATTGTCATCGGTGCGCTCTTATTGCTGCTCTCCCCGATCATCGCGCGCTGGCAATACACAATTGGTATGCAGCAAGCATTCAACACCATCGAGAGCGGCTATCATTCGAGCCTGAGTAATGCGGACCCGCATCAGTTGTCCGGCAATATCGATTCGGTGCTCCACGCGTGTGCTGGTGGCTTATTGGGCTCTGTCGTCGGTCTGCTCGTTCTTGTCGTGTCTATCATTCTGTATAGGCGCGCAGGTCTGAGACCTTTCGGCAAAACGTAATAGTATAAATTTTAGGCCAAACAATGTCCCGCCCCGACATTAAAAGCCCCGCCACGGTGGTTGTAGCGCGTTCTGTGGGCATTGTAGGGAGTGGTGTAAGCACTTTTACTTAGGATGGCGACTCTCGGAAGACTCACAGAACATCGCGAACGTCTTAAGCCTTGTCCCGATTCTATTCTTCGTGGGGGATAATTTCCTTGATCATTCTTGTTCGAGAAACAATAGTCCCAACTTTTGACATTTTTGTGAAGTGAACTACAGCGGTGTAACTCGATATTACATCTCCAGGGAACGCCTTCCGATTGTTCCCATAGCTGATATCCAATTTCAGATTTGATTTATTCTTCCACCCATCCGAGACAATGTGGCATGTTTCATCTCGCTCAATTTCAGGTAGTTTAAGGCGTGTGAATATCGTTTTGTCCTTGCGGAGAACAAATGTGTCCACTTCTGTTTTTGAGACGTTCGTTGTGATAGCGACGTAATTATTGGTTGGGCTCCATTGCGCATGCCATAGAAACCAATGAGGTGACTCGGTAGTTTCCGAGTAGAGTGTATTTCCCTTTCTATCGCGAATTTGCAGCGTATGCCTAAAAGCGTTTTGCACGTCATCAACAACGATTACTCTTAAGTTCTTATCGGTGGAGTTATTGCTTTCATCACTCCTTTCAATGGGTTTGGCTTGGAGGTTTCGGATTGGTATGAGGCAAAGGAAGATTGCTGTCGCGACATTCATCTGGGCTTACTGAGGTTTGAATCAAGAATTTCCATTCGGGTTTTTGCCGATGGTCTGGGCAGGTCTTATTTTCTGAACCTTTAAGTCCTAAACGGAGCAGCAGGTTTTATCTGCAAGGCCAGTGTTATGCCGTTCACTTCTGAAAGTCAACATTTCCACCGAGACAATTCAAACGCCGTGGTGAGGCTCTAATGCGCGGCAAATGGCATTATACACACTGCTGGACGATAAAAAAAGAGTGGAACAAGCTACGTGACATTCCTATCGCAGCTGACAAACTGATAAAAGTCCGACAGGATAGAGCGAGACTGATAGTCGCTCGGATGCGAATTGAGGATTACAATCACTTTCTGCTCGCCTTCCAGCGGTGAAACACGAGCCAGCCTGCAACCGCAATGGGAATTGCTAAAATGCCGAACCAAAGCTTCCCCATGCGATCCAGATTTGGAAAGTGAACAGCGTCACTAATGATGGCATTGGAAACATATGATTTGGCGCTAGAACTCCTGCTTTCAATCATCGACGGAGTAGGTTGTTCACGATTCTCGGGTGGCCAGACTCGTCTAGCGTTGCCAGGCTCCAACGCATCGTGCTCTACAAGCTTCCCATTGATTATTGCCGTCGACGGGAGTTGAAGCCCATTGCGGTCAAGCTTCCCATCGGGATATATGTGGAACGTGGCTTTCCCGCCGTCCGTTGGTTCCATACTGATCTTCTCAGTGTTTTCAATCACTGGCACTGGCGGGTGCAATCGACCCTGTTTTGTGTCCCAAGGAATCCATGTCCTGATCCACGACGCTTGACTTGGCGTCGTGTCAATGCGGATGTATTGAAGATTCTCAATGACGCCCCCTTTTATTACAATACAATAGATACTTCCGAAATTGCGTGCAGCCACCACTTTCTCCTGATTCTGTGCCCATAGGCTCCAAGGGGTTCGTTCACTATACTCCCAGATGGTGTCCGTCTTACCATTTTCGCTCTTAAATATCCGCTCAACAGTCACCCCGTTGAGATCAAACGCGCCATATTGAAGCGCGATGCGTTCGTTGATATAAAACGGTGGAAACATGGCATGCAACGTCGGGAATTCACCTTGCAATCCGAGAATAAATACTATCAAACTGCGACGCATGAGCTCTCGGAATAAAATTAGTAGGGCTCCGTATGTGGAGTGACTCGTGAACACTCTGTGACCGAAAAACTCATCAACTAACGCTTTCGATTACACAGCACAGACAAACCTGTTTTCGGCTCAAACATCAAAGGACCGACAGGACTATTCCCGGATTTCCCATTAGAATTCATGTCAATGTTGCGCCGGATGGATTTCTGTGGTGATTCACGTCCAGAATAGACCCCACACAAAGCGATTCATCGTCTGAGGTGCCCCAAGATGAGCACTTTTCGCCTCAATGGGAAGCCGGAATTGTGGTGTTGCCAATGGAACGGTATTTTGACACATTCAAGGGCATGAACTCCCCGGTTCACATCACACATCGGCGGTATTTGCGAAAATAATGAAGGGCGACAAATTCAAATTCATTGCAATCTATGAAAACACTTCTTGCCGCCGCTGCTTTACTTCTACAGATCTGCTCCGGTTTAAGCCATGCTCAAACGTGGTTTGAACTATTAGGAAATCCCGAACGTTTTGACGGAAAGGAAATACTCGTCAACGGCATATTTTGTATTCAATTGGAACCACAAGGTGTGAATTGCTCACTGTTTTTCTCTCGTGAAGCGAAGGAGGACTACAGATTTGACCAACGAATCGGATTTGATGATTCCATACGGAAATTCTTGGAGGAGACGGTCGGCAAAGTTCGGGAGGACTGGATGCTTATTGATGGTGCTTTGGCCACAGTTAAAGCAACCTTTCACTATAATAAAGAAGTCCCATTTACCAATTCTTTTACATTCGTCAAAATAGTCAAGATTGACCTTGCCAGTATAAGAATAGGACACTCCACGCTTCAAAGGAGTGAAAAGAATAAATCAGAGCCAGGCGATAGCAAGCAAAGCGGAAAGTAAGGACACCTCACTTCATAAGATGCACTCGGGAAAATGATTGAAGAGCATAAACCTGATGCTTTCGAGAGGCGAGTTCGCTTCGGGTGCGGCTTTCTGTTTGGTGCTATCGTAGCAATCTCCATCGCATTTGCACTGTCGTTGGATTTTAGCGCTACATTCTGGCCGGTCATCAGTGGCGTTGCAGTTTTCTCGGGTATTATTACCATGCGTTGTGGCGATTCATTTTGGCTTCGGGTCGCCCGCTGGTTATCGTGGTGGTAGCTGCTGGAGCCTGCCGAATAGAAAGAGTCAAAAGATGATTCGCTTAGACACTGCTTCTAATACCGTAGATGATGCGGCGCTTTTTCTGGGAAATGCAGCCTGGCAATCCGCAATGGGATTGTATGGTGCTACTTCCGAGATTATGGATAGCTTTAGCCAGGCAATATTTGGTCCGCCGCGATGAGCCAACGACCGCAGCCACGATGGGTTCTTTGGTTATACGCGTTCATGCTCTGTATTGCCGGCATCCTTGTGCTCACGCGGGTTCAGACCGATTTCGGTGGCATGCCGTCGAAAATATCTGGCGTGCAAGCCTACCTGCTAGGCATTGTTTTTTTGGTTGGAGGATTGATGGGCATATTCAGCTTATCGAAAAGAAAGTGAGAAAATGTTGCTACCGGTTTTGGTAGGTCAGATGCAGGAAAACGGGAAAAACATGGTGCAAGTGATCATGAGAGAGGAAATTTGGACTTCAACACACATGACCCCCTGCATTGAAGGACGGCAGGAAAAATGTTCGGTGAGCTTTCTTCGTCTGCGGAATGCTCTGGACACCATTTCCGCCGCCCGCTACACGACAGGAATGCAAGCGGCTCAATTTGCATTTCCTGCCCGCAACAGGGTAACATCCAGCCCGTTTGCCCTTTCTGGTATATGACTGGCGAAAATCTCCAGTCGTATAATTTGTAGTTAGGCGTCTTCCAAAACCTGATCCGTCCCATTAGTCACGCATTAAAATGCCCCTCACTGCCATAGTTACGATTGTTCTCCGGCTATTCTCTCTGAACTGGATTTTGCAGGGTTTCTTTTGGATGTCCTCTGCGGGAGCTGACTTCGTTCACTCGAGAACTCTCTCCACGGAGTATTGGCGGCTTGCGCCTCTGGTAGGCCTGGTTGTCGCAGGCATATTGCTTTTCCTATGGTCCACACTTGTTGCGCGCATCGTCACCCCACGTCCGAATCCCGAAATTGTTCTTGGTGAACTAACGCAGTATGACCTTTACTGTTTTGCATTCACGTTTCTCGGCCTGTATTTCGTCCTTTCCTCCGTCGCTGATACCCTCAATTGGCTTCACTACAGCTTCATGGTCGCGCGTGACACCAATGATGGCGACCCGAAGCGAGCTGACGCTCTTTACCAAATTACTCGACCACTCATCACGCTCCTTGCTGGTGGCGCTAGCGTATTTCTAGCGCCCCGCTTCGCTCGCAAACTCACTGAGTGTCAACGCAAAGCTTAAGTAGGCTAACCTTTATCAACAGAGTATACGGGCAGGCTGAGATTTTTGCTATTTAGTCAAACGATCGAGTGAATCTTTGGGGTGATTCTGTTAAGTGTTGAATCCCGTTGACAATCTTCCCCCAATTGTTCAAAAGGAATGCCTGATTCCCGCCCGATGAATCCTTCGCTACACTCACGGTCAATGGCACCTCAACGAGTGCTGTCTAATATGTCACTGGGGAATCTTCCATTAGAATAGTCGGAAGTTAGGCAGTGTCCACACGTATGCCGACCGGGCCGCGCATCATTCCAATTACTGACAATCTGCGCTCAGTCTTGTGGCGAGCCGATGACAACTCGCGTGCCGTCATAATTGAATTCCAAGCCCGAGAGCTACAGGAGACCGTTGCTTTCCGAGTTACTACTTCTGCACCCATCATTTCCTCATTTTGGGAAATGCCTTCGTTGCGAGGCGCGCATTGGATAACGCTTACCGAGTATCGCGGACCCAACCACTATGCCGTCTCAATCGCCGAGCATACGTTTCTCGACCAGCCATTTATCGTGGGTCTGGAACTCGACACAGAGGGCGATCCACAAGATTGTATCTACGGCACCGAAGTCTGGAACAAGGCCGATGGAGAACCGCAAATCGTGTATGTTGAAGGAGCCAGCGGTGCCTAATCTTAATGAAAGATGTCAACGGGTAAGCTAATGCTTTTGATGCTGCCTTACATGATGGAGTGAATCTTTGGGGTGTCCCTGTAGAGTGCCAAACCCCCATTGACAATCTTCCCCCAATTGTCCAAAAAGAGATGCGTGATTCCCTCCCGATGAATCTTTCGCTACCACATGTTTCTTACGATGTGCTCGCATGAAGGCCAAACATGATGTTTAGGTGCCAGACTACATCGTTTCACAATATGGGAACTCCTTCCGGACACCTCGTTGGTATCGGCGAACGCTTGATTCGGATACCTGCCGGTTGGTCTATCAGTCAGCAGAGCCAGGTAACCCTTTGTTGGAACGATAGTTTAAAAGGTCGGATTGTGCTTTTTTATGGTGGTGAGCGGCGGTTAGAGGACATTCCCGTTGAGGGCCTTCGCACGTCTTTTTATGGGAGAGTTTTTATGGGGCACCTTGAACAGGGAATCATCAAGCCGTCAGTTATACAGCGTGTCATATTTCGTCGTAAGCCCCATTACCGTTTTGAGTGGGTGATTCAGCACGACAGGTTTTGCATCTTTGCCGTTTATCTTGCCGAACTAGACGAAGACCGGAAGGATATCGAAACTAAAATCGAGAAACTATTGGATGCGCTCGATGTTGCGGCCCCTTGAACAAATGAGCTTTAAAGGTGTTCGCCTGTATTGAAATTTTTCCTGAATGTTTCACAATCCATAATAGATTTGCGGCCGATGAATCATTCGCTACAACTATCGCGCCAGCCTCCGCCATCGCTGAGGTCTTTAGGCTAATAGACCACGCCATGAGCACGAGCGCATGGACAGCGATTGAAGTGTTTTTGGTGATGGTTGGAGGCTTCGTAGCCGTCGCTTATATGGGGTGGTTTTATTCGCGTTCAGCGATGTTGCTTGAGCACTGGGCGAAATCCAACGGATATGAGATTCTTCATTCGGAAATCAGGAATTTTTCCCGCGGTCCGTTTTTCGTGTGGCGTTGTTTTCAGAAACGGAATGTTTATTACGTCAAAATCCGCGATCAAAATGGCAACGAACGGTCTGGCTGGGTTTGCTGCGGCGGTCTCTGGACTGGTCAAAGCGAAGTCAAAATAGAGGTCCAATGGGAGGATAAGCCATTAGACAAATATCTCTGAGTAACAGTCTGGCTATGTGGTCACGAGTTTGAAACCTGATGATTGAGCCTGCTCGTGCAGTTGGATGATGTGCCAGGCTTGTGGTTCGTGATGGAACAACACCAAGCCAATACCAAGGATGAGCGTGGGTCCCATCACGAGCTAGCGGCTACTTCTTCTTCCCAAACGGATTCGGAAGTTTGCCCGCTCGAATTGCTGCCCACCTCGCTTTGGCAGCGGCAGCAAGTTTCGCCTTGTGTCCTTTAGAAAAGCCATCCGCTTTCTTTGGTGTGGATGCTGGTGGCTTCACTGCCGCTGATGCCTTCGTCCCTTTGAGTTTTGCCCATCGCTTCTTCTGGGATGCCTTCATCTTCGCAATCGTCGCAGCAGAGCGTTTTCCTTTCCTGCCGTCCGCTTTTACGGAATCTGACGTTAATGCGTTTACAGTCGGCGAATTTCCAAGAATAGCGGCCAGTTCTGCTTCGAGTGCTGCAATGCTTTCGGCAATTTTAACGGCGTGTGTCAGTTGAGCGACTGTGGGTGAGGTGGTGGTCATCAGTTTGTGTGTAGCATGTTACGGGGAGATGGCAAGTTCTGAGAGGTTGACAATTATGTTGTCTGTGGTGATATGGGGACATTCTTTGTCCGGCCGATTCCCCAATCCCGCAAAGGACTCAATTTTTGCTTTTCAAGAAATGCCGAGTCTGAATGCGCCGCTCTCACAATGTCTATAGCCGCCGACAATCCTCCATGAATCGAAAGGGAATCATCAAATTCTGGGTTATCCTCGTAGCCGTGGTCGGGTTAGTGAGTATGACATTCTTTGTTTGGCTTTACGCGCCCTACTTCAAAGCTCGGTTGCTTCTTAGCACGCTTGACTACCACTATGGCCGGAGAGGCGATGGTCTCGGTCCGTCAATGACTGGATTGCACTATTGGCACTTTTCGATGAATACCTTTACTGACGACCTCGATGTTTGGTGCATCGAGAGTCTCTACAACAACACTTGCAAACATTTGCAACAAGAATTTGGCCCGAATTCGCTTAATACATATACATATCGGGATCAGGAAGGTTGGCCTCGTCAAACCACCGTTGTTCGTTTACGTGAAGACACAGACTCGGCTTCATACATTGCCGTCACTGCACTTCAGAACAACGACAATGATATGGTCCGCTTTGAGCACACCAAAGGACTATTTGATGCTAAAAATAAGCAATGGGTCCATTCATGGCGGCTTCAGCCGCACACATTAAGATGATTGAATGCAATAACATGCATTTACCTATTTGTGTTTCACCTTCCATTCTAGAACCTATCCCAAAACCCGTTTTCCGTGAAATGCAGGATGCCAACTCTCCTGTATTGATCGGGTCTCGCGGGCGGAGTGTGGCTTAGTAATATGAGTTTTGGGATAGGTTCTATTGTTCCCGATAACAGAACATATTGGGGCTGACCGCCGCATAGGGCTGGCACATTGTGTATATCCACAAAGGTCCTCCGCGCACTATCTGAAAGGATTGGTTTTCAATGGGCTCATTGTGCATGGAACTCTATATTCCGCACCGCACTCGATAGGGGGACGTGCTGCGTAGCGGTTTTATCATTGGCATTTTATGTAGAGCTCCTTTCGCAGCGTCCAGGAGATGGATGTATCGTATGATTTGCAAGCGTTCGGTGTCTCATTTTTTGCGTATGATGGTGCGTTTCAGGTTTATTCCTCTTTGCCTCGCCCGTCGTTGATTGGTTTTGTGGTATAATAATGTGATTCCCAAGAAGTAGCACGGAGCTGCTTTTTTGGAACGTGGCGCGAAAACGTTCCAGCCAAAAGCCACACAGTGAGCCGCATTTAGCTCACAACCAATCACAGCCGCCTTCACAGCGGCATCAGAAACCCTGGTGACCGCTGCAAGGCATATTCGTGCCTTTCGTGGTCGCCTACAAACCACAGGAGGAAACCAAAATGACCGAACAAGCCGGAACTTTGCTTGTTGAACAAATCGCACCAAGACTGAGAACACTGGTGCCGAAGTCAGTGAGACCCGTCGGAGCAGAAGATGAACAAGAACTGCTCCAAGACGCCATCACCATCGCGGCTCAAATGCTCCACAGAGTAGAAGAGAGCGGAAAGAAGTTCACCGCCGGCACCATCGCATTCTACACGGTGCTGCACATGAAATCCGGCCGTCGTAGTCAGGGATCAAGTAGAGTGGACACGATGGCAACAGGGACACAGCTCGATGGAAGCAGCAGTGTCTTGTCGTTTGAAGAAGAAGTGGGATATGACCCAGAACTCGACGAACCCATCACACTCGAACAATTGCTGGCATCTGAGCACCAAGACCCAGCGATGACGGCAGGAAGAAACGTGGATTGGGAAGTGTTCATCGTAAGCGTCCGGCGGAGGTCCACTAGCGGACAGGGTCGTAGATGTCAGAGGATGGACGCCTATGACATCTACGATTGGCAGTTCAGAAGTTTTCAAAC
>Ga0209698_10003822_pt1 | contig 16638 bp, 10 predicted proteins | sample LitLauG_LLR_2012_FD_187203 | JGI IMG/M metagenome (GOLD analysis project Ga0209698, IMG submission 187203) | Freshwater sediment microbial communities from Pennsylvania, USA - Little Laurel Run_MetaG_LLR_2012 (SPAdes) (version 2) | ecosystem: Environmental > Aquatic > Freshwater > Creek >...
AAGAACATCACCGTCGATGGCGTGCCGTTTGAAGTGATCGGTGTGGCCAAGGCGAAGGGGTCGGTATTCGGGCAATCGCAGGATAACTACGTCATTGTTCCGGCGGAGACCTATTTCAAGATCTGGGGAGCGCGGCAGGGGATGGGCTATGACGCGATCGCCGTAGACCATGCGCACCTGACCGCCGCGCAGGACGAGGCCCGCGTGCTGCTGCGGTCCTACCGCCATCTGAAGCCCAAGGACGACGACACCTTCTCCATGGTCACCTCCGATTCACTGCTCAACGTTTGGAACCAGCTCACAGGCGCGATCGCGGCCACCGCCGTGGCCGTGGTCTCGGTGTTCCTGGTGGTGGGCGGGGTGGTGATCATGAACATCATGCTGGCGGTGGTAACGGAGCGGACCCACGAAATCGGCATCCGCAAATCGGTGGGCGCGCGCCGCACGGATATTCTCAGCCAATTCCTGGTGGAATCGGCGCTCCTGGCGGCTTCGGGAGGCTTGATCGGGGTGATGGTGGCGGCCGTGGTGGCTCTGCTCGTGGGGAACCTGACGCCGGTGCCCATGTCCATACCTGTCTCGGCTGTTGCCATCGCCGTGACGCTTTCCGCCTCGGTGGGGCTGTTCTTCGGCATTTATCCCGCCCACCGGGCCGCCTCGCTTGATCCCATCGAAGCGCTGAGGATGGAAAAGTGAAACTCACCTCGTTCGTCTCCGTTATCGGGCTGGCGCTGGCCACCGTGCGCGAACACAAGCTGCGCTCGTTCCTCACTGTGCTGGGCGTGATCATTGGGACGGGCGCGGTGATCGGCGTCGGTTCGATCATCGCGGGGCTGGATTCCGCCATCAGCAACATGCTGCGCAGCTTCGGTCCGACCACGATTATCGTGCTGCGCGGCAGCGCCATGGGCAATTGGACGACGGAAGAATTGCGCCGGAAGCCGATCGATCTCGACCAGGCGCGGGCCGTGGCCGAACGGTGCCCATCGGTGGAACACGTGAGCCCGTATTTGTTTCCACAGCGCGGGATTCACACTGCCCGCTACCTCGGAAACGACGTTTACAACGTCGACTTGGGCGGCACCGAGGAGGGCTACGCCTTCGGTGGTCTCACTCTGAAACACGGGCGCTTCTTCTCCGAGCTCGAGAATAACCATCACATGCCGGTGGCCGTGATCGGGGAGGATATCGAAAAACAGTTGCTGCCCAATGTCGATCCCATAGGCAAGTGGATCGCTGTGGATGGTCATCAGCTTGAGATCGTAGGCGTCGCCGACCGCCCGGCGGCAGCCCTGCCCGGCCAGGACGATCTGCGCGTGCTGGTGCCCTATTTCACCATGCGCAAGATGTTTGCGAACGCCTTCGAGCACATGCTGGTCATCATTGCCTACCCTGGCATGCTCGACCGCGCGCAGGATGAGGTGCGGGCCGCCTTGCGCCTGGCGCGCCATGTGCCCTACAACGCGCCCGACACGTTTTCCATGTCCACCTCCGAGCAGATGATCGAAGATTTTCATCGCGTCACCGGCACCGTCGCGCTGGTGATGGTGATCCTCAGCTCGATCGGCCTGTTGGTGGGCGGCATCGGCGTGATGAACATCATGTTGGTGAGCGTGACGGAGCGGACACGGGAAATCGGCGTGCGCAAGGCCGTGGGCGCGCGCCGCGCCGACATTATTCTGCAGTTCCTGACGGAGGCGGTAGTGCTCACGGTGCTGGGCGGCGTACTGGGCCTGATGCTGGGGTGGACGATTTCGCGCGTGGCCGGACTCGTGTTTCCGAGTCTGCCGACCGCGGTGCCGCTCTGGGCCGCGGGCGCGGGCGTGGGGATGTCCGTAGCCGTGGGACTCTTCTTCGGTATCTGGCCGGCCGCGCGCGCCGCCCAGTTGGACCCGGTGGAGGCGCTCCGGTATGAGTGATTCCACGCCGGCGCCAGGCACGTAGAGGAACCCGAGACGGAGTACTATCGAAGTTATGGCGGTTTTTCTACACCGCTTATCACGCAGATCCCTGCTGGCCGGCGGCGGCCTGATGGCTGCCCGCGCCCTCGCCAACGACTCGAAAAAGGGGAAGGGCGAGGTCTTCGAATCGGATTCGATGCCCTATACGGACGCGGCCACCGAGTTCCAGGTCTACCGGCTCACCGACCCCGCGTACACCAGCACTCTGCCGGCTGCCTCCAGCCGGGTGGTCTCCCGGAACAGCGGAATGCTGATTTTTTGTTGCGACCGGGCGGGATCGCCGCAGGCCTTCCGCATGGATCTGAAGTCCGGCGAAACCCAGCAGTTGACCGACCGGCCGCAGGTGGACGGCGCTTCGCTCACGCTGTTGCCCGACAGCCGCTCGTTCTGCTATTTCGCGGAGCGCACGCTGTACCTGACGAGCGTCTCCACTCTCCGGGACCGCGCGGTCTACACCATTCCCGATGGCTGGGACCGGTGCCCGGGATTGAACGCCGGAACCGATGGCGCGCACGTCACTTTTGCCGAGCGGCGCGGCGACCGCTCCCGGCTACGCAGCGTGACATTCCTCCAAGGGGCGTCGCGCACCGTGATCGAAACGCCGTTTTCGCTCTCCGAGCCGATGGAGCGGCCCCTGCGGCCGCAAATCCTTTACCGCCAAACCGGCAAAGGCCTGTGGCTGATCAATAGCGACGGCAAGCAGAATCGGGAACTGAAACTGGCCCCCGGCGTTACCGGCCCGGTGCACTGGGCCGCGGACGGCAAGACCCTGCTCTACCTGAATTTTCCGGAAGACCCGGCGCAGTTGAACGCGATCCGCGAATATACGCCCGATCAGGATACGGATAAGCTGGTGGCGAAAACCAGCCAGTACGCGAACTTCCACTGCAATCGGGATACCTCGGTCTTCGTGGGCGCGAGCCGCAATGTCGCCTCCCCGACGATCCTGCTCATGCTGCGTTTGACCCGCCGCGAATTCACGTTGTGCGAGCACCGCGCGCACCACCCGGAGACGGTCGCGCCTTTGTTCGCGCCGGATGCCCAGCGCGTCTATTATCAGAGCGACCTGCACGGTAAGCCGGCCCTGTACTCGTTCCACGTGGAGCGCCTGGTGGAAAAAATCGACGGAGATGCGCAATGACGCGCCGGCTGCTGAATTTGTCCCTGGCGGCACTGCCGCGGCACCGAACCGCGACCGGGAGGGAGCGACGACTCAAGGGCGCACCGGGGCCGTCCACCCCTGTTTGAACTCGGCGATCTCATCGATCTCCCGCGGCGTCAGCCGGAAATCCATCGCGCCCATGACTCCGGCCACCTGCTCGGGGGAGCGAAAGCCGACAATCGCGGCCGTCACCGCTGGGTGGCGCAGCGTCCAGGCGATGGCCACCTCGCCCGCCGAGCGGTTGTGCCGCGCTCCGATCTTGGCCATGAACTCCGCCAGGTCCAGGTGGCGCGAAAGCTGCGGCTCCTGGAAATGGAGCGCGCGTTTTCGGAAGTCGTCCGCCGGAAAACCGGCAACCCGCTCCTTGGACATCTTCCCTGTCAGCAGCCCCGACTTCATCGGCGAGTAGACGATCACCCCGATGCCATGTTTCTGGCAATACGGAAGGATGTCGTCTTCCACTTCCGGAGAGATGGCCGAGTAGGGCGGCTGCAAGGAGGTGATCGGAGAAAACCGGCGGCACCGGTCCATCTGCCTGGCGCTGAAATTCGAGATCCCGGCCCAGCGGATTTTCCCGTCCTGCTTGAGCTGCGCCAGCATCGCCCAGCCCTCTTCGATATCCGGTTCGGGATTGGGCCAGTGAATCTGGTAAAGATCGATGGTCTCTACTTTCAGACGCCGCAAGCTGTTCTCGCACTCGCGCCGGATGGAATCGGCTTTCAAGGAACCGCTGATCTCCCGCTTCTCATTCCAGACGAGCGAGCACTTGGTAAAGATATACGGCCGGTTGGAGCGGCCCTCCAGCGCGCGGGCCACTACTTCTTCGGAATGGCCGAGACCGTAAACCGCCGCGGTATCGATCCAGTTCACGCCGTGATCGAGAGCCGCGTGGATGGCAGCGCTCGATTGGTTATCATCCTGCGGGCCCCAGGCGAACGTCCAACCACCTCCGCCCATGGCCCACGCTCCGATGCCGATCGGGGAGATTTCCAGGTCGCTATTGCCTAATCGCTTTTTGTGCATCTCCTTTACGATATCCGAGGTTGTCCTCCTCGTGAAAAAGGCGCGGTGGCGATGGGCGGCCACCCCGCGTAACATTTTCCCCGGTTCGGCGTCTACTCCTCCAGGTGGCGCCGGGCTCGTGAGCTGGTTCCCTTGCCGTGGCTTGTTATAATTCCTCTAACCCCACCACGAGGTGTTTATGCGCTGTTTCACGGTCCCGTCGTTCTCCTTCGCCGTCCTTGCCCTGGCAACCGCGGCGCTTGCGCAAACTTTGCCCACGGGCGTTCAGAAGGTAACCGGTGCCGAAGGCATTACCGAATACTCTTTCCCCAACGGGCTGCACGTGTTGCTGTTCCCGGACGGCTCCAAGCCCAAGGTCACGGTGAATATGACCTACCTGGTGGGCTCACGCCACGAGGGCTACGGGGAAACGGGTATGGCACATTTGCTGGAACACCTGATGTTCCGCGAGACCAAAACGCGCCCCGACATCAAGAAGGAACTGGTGGATCACGGAGCCGGGTGGAACGGCACCACGGATTTCGATCGGACCAATTATTTCGAAACGCTCAATGCGACCGACGAAAACCTGCGCTCGGCGATTGCGCTCGAAGCGGACCGCATGGTGAACACGAATATCGACCAGAAAAACCTCAATGCCGAGATGACGGTGGTGCGGAATGAGTTCGAGCGCGGCGAAAACAGTCCCGACCGCATACTGATGCAACGCGCCATGGAAGCGGCCTACGCCTGGCACAATTATGGCAAGTCGACCATAGGCAACCGTTCCGACATTGAAAGGGTGCCGATCGCGAAGTTAGCGGCGTTCTACCAGAAGTATTACCAGCCGGACAATGCCGTGCTGACCATCGCCGGTAAATTCGACGAGAGCCAGACGCTGGCGTGGATTGCGGAGTCGTTCGGCCGGATTCCCAAGCCGCAACGGACCCTCGACAAGACCTATACGGAAGAGCCCACCCAGGATGGAGAGCGTCTGGTTACCTTGCGGCGGGTGGGCGACACGCAGAGCGTGATCGCTCTGTATCATATGGCAGCCGGGGCGCATCCCGATGCCGCCGCTTCCGAAGTGCTGGCGGGCGTGCTGGGAGAAGCTCCCTCGGGCCGGCTTTATAAAGCGTTGGTCGACAACAAGAAGGCCGTTTCCGCCAACATGGATGCGGAAGAGCTGCACGATCCCGGTTTCCTGATGGCGCGGGCCCGGCTGCGGAAAGACCAGTCCCTGGACGACGCCCGCGACACACTCATCAGCACCATCGAAAAGCTGGTGGACGACCCTCCCACAAAAGAGGAGGTCGAGCGCGTCAAGACGCGGATCCTCAAACAACTGGATTTGCAGCTGACCAATACGCAGTCGGTGGCGCTGGCCCTGAGCGACTGGGCCTCGCTGGGCGATTGGCGCTTGCTGTTTGTGACCCGCGACCGCATCAAGACCGTTACTCCCGAAGATGTGCTCCGCGTGGCGCGGACCTATTTGAAGCAATCCAATCGGACGGTGGCGGAATTCATTCCCACCGCGGCGCCGGACCGCGCGGAAATCCCGCCCACACCGGATGTCACTGCGATGTTAAAGGACTTCAAAGGCGGTGAAGCCATCGCCGCCGGGGAGGCCTTCAACCCGACGCCGGCCAATATCGAATCGCGAGTGACCCGTTCCAGGCTGCCGGGTGGCGTCAAGGTCGTGCTTCTGCCCAAGAAGACACGCGGCGGCACCGTTTCCGCCCTGGTCACGGTACGGTTCGGCGATGAGAAGTCGCTGTTTGGCAAAGCCATGGCGGCGCAGTTTGCGGGCGGCCTGCTGATGCGCGGCGCCAGAAATAAGACGCGCGAACAGATCCAGGAGGAGATGGACCGTTTGAAGGCCCGCATGAACGTCACCGGTGGCGCCACCAATGCCACCGCCACCATTGAAACCGTGGAAGCCAATTTGCCGGCGGTGCTGCGCCTGGCGGCTGAGGTTCTCCGGGAGCCCTCGTATCCGGAGAAGGAATTCGAACAACTGCGGCAGCAACGCATCGCGGCCGTGGAAGGATCGCGGAGCGACCCCGGTTCGCTCGCCTCGGTGGAACTGCAAAAGCGTATGAACCCCTACCCGCGCGGAGACGTGCGCTATGTCTCTACGCCCGAGGAGCAGATCGAAGATCTCAAGAAAGTGACGCTGGAGGAAGTGCGCCGCTTCCACGATCAGTTTTATGGGGCCTCCGCCGGTGAGCTCGTCGTGGTGGGCCAATTCGATCAGGCGGAGGTCCAGAAGGTGGCTGCCGACCTGTTCGGCAATTGGAAAAGCCCCGGGGGCTATACACGCCTTGTGAGCGCCTACCAGAAAACCGAGCCCGCCAATTTGAAAATCGAGACGCCCGATAAGCAGAACGCCTCGTTCCTGGCCGGAATGCAAATCCGCATCACCGACGAAGACCCGGACTACGCTGCCATGGAGCTCGCCAACTACATGCTGGGCGGCAGCCCGGGCTCCCGCCTCTTCCATCGCATTCGCGACCAGGAGGGGCTGAGCTACGGAGTCCGTTCGGGTTTCCAGGCGCCGCCCAAGGAGGATGACGGGTCATTTACGGCTTCCATTATTGCCGCGCCCCAGAACGCGCCCAAAGCGGAAGCCAGCTTTAAGGATGAACTGGTCCGCACCGTGAAGGACGGGTTCACGGCCGAGGAAGTGGCCGCCGCCAAGAATGCGCTCCTCCAGGAGGAGTTGGTGGGGCGCTCTCAGGACCAGGCTCTAGCGAGAATGATTTCCGCCCGCGAGCGGTTCGACCGCACCCTGAAGTTCGATGAGGCGTTCGAAACGGCGATTGCGGCGCTGACGCCCGAACAGGTGAATGCCGCCGTGCGGCGCCACCTGGACCCGGCGGCGCTGGTCATCGTAAAGGCCGGGGATTTTAAGAAAGCCGGCGCGTTCCAGTAAAATTGTCTCCGTTTTAGCGGTATGCTGAATCCTTATGGCTGACGCTACCGCTCCCGCCCGGCAAATGGGCTTTGCTACCCGCTCGCTGCATGCCGGCCACACCCCTGACAAAGCATCGCTGTCGCGCGCGGTGCCGATCTATCAGACGACTTCCTACGTCTTCGAGGATTCTTCGCACGCCGCGGCCCTGTTCGCGCTGCAGCAGTTCGGGAATATTTATACCCGGATCATGAATCCGACCACCAGCGTGTTCGAAGAGCGGGTGGCATCGCTCGAAGGCGGCATCGCCGGTCTGGCCACTTCGAGCGGACAAGCCGCCCAGTTCCTGGCCATCTCGAGCATCGTAGGGCTGGGCGAAGAGGTAGTCGCCTCCAGCACGCTGTACGGCGGGACGTACACTCAGTTCGACGTCAGCTTCCGGCGCATCGGCATCAATGTGAGATTTGTCGAGCCCGACGATCCGGAAAATTTTCGTAAGGCGATCACTCCTAAGACCCGAGCCATTTATGGCGAGACCATCGCCAATCCGCGCATGAACGTGCTCGACATCGAGAAGGTGGCCGCCATCGCCCACGAAGCCGGCGTGCCGCTGGTGATCGACAACACCATGGCGTCGCCTTACCTGTGCCGGCCCATCGAATACGGCGCGGATATCGTGGTGCACTCGGCCACCAAGTTTCTGGGCGGGCATGGAACCTCCATCGGTGGCATCATTGTCGACAGCGGCAAGTTCCCTTGGAGCGACAAGTATCCCGCCATTACCGAGCCCAGTCCCGGATACCACGGAATGAAGTTCGGCGAGGTGTTCGGCAGCCTGGCGTTCATTATCAAGGCGCGCGTGGAAGGGCTGCGCGATTTCGGACCGTGCATGGCTCCATTCAACTCGTTCCTGTTCCTGCAAGGCATCGAGACTCTCAAGTTCCGCATGGAACAACACAGCAACAGCGCCCTGGCGATGGCGGAGTGGCTCGGCCAGAATCCGGCCGTCACCTGGGTAAAGTATCCAGGCCTGCCCTCGAGCCCCTATTACAAGCTGGCTCAGAAGTACTTGCCGAAGGGCGCCGGTTCGATTGTTACGTTCGGCATCAAGGGCGGCCTGGACGCGGGAAGAAAGCTCATCGATTCGGTGCAACTGTTCTCGCACCTGGCCAACCTGGGAGATGCCAAGAGCCTGATCATCCATCCCGCATCCACTACGCACCAGCAGTTGAGCGACAGCCAGCAGATCGACGCTGGCGTGTCCAAGGACCTGGTGCGGATTTCCGTAGGGATCGAGGATTTGGACGATCTCATCTGGGACCTGGATCAAGCCATCGCGTCTTCGCAGAAATAGCTGTACCATTCCAAGTAGAGGCGTCAATTGATGCACAAGGCCCCTGCAGTTGTCCTGGCACTGGCGGTTCTTACCAGCTGTTCGCCGGAAAGCACAAACCGGCCCGCGAAGGCCGAAGCGGCTTCGACCCGTCCGCTGGAAAATCTCCTGCCCGGCATGCCCCCGGTGCCCGACGCCTCCGACATCTACGCGGCCGATCGGCCTGGCCTATTGAGCCCTGTGGTCCGGGATTTTCCCGCGCGCGTATACGTTCCCAATACGGTGAGCAACACGGTGGATGTCATCGATCCGGCAACCTACAAGGTGATCGATCACTTCAACGTCGGACGCCTGCCGCAACATGTTACCCCGTCCTACGACCTGAAGACGCTGTGGGTCCTGAACGATCTGAGCAGCAGTCTGACGCGCATCGACCCCAAGACCGGCGCGAAACAGGAAACCATTCCCGTGCTGGATCCCTACAACATGTACTACACACCCGATGGCAAGTACGCCATCGTGGTGGCCGAGATGCGCATGCGGCTGGAGTTCTACGATGCACAGACGATGAAGCTGGCCAAAGAGCTGTGGGTGCCGTGCAAGGGCGTCGATCACATGGATTTCTCGGCCAACGGCCGCTTCCTCATCGCGAGCTGCGAGTTTGGCGAGGCGGTGATCAAGGTGGACGTCGCGGAGCAAAAGCTTTTGGCGCGCCTGCCCATTAAACCCGCGGGAATGCCGCAGGACGTCAAGACCTCCCCCGATGGATCGGTGTTCTACGTAGCGGATATGCATGCCAACGGGGTGCACCTGATCGACGGCGAAACGTTCCAGCAAATCGGTTTCATCCCCACCGGCAAAGGCGCGCACGGGCTGTACGTAAGCCGCGATTCGAAGGTGCTGTACGTCTCCAATCGCGGGGAAGGCAGCATCACGCTGATCGATCTGGCGACCCGCCAGGTCACCAGGAAATGGGAACTGCCGGGCGGCGGCAGCCCCGACATGGGCGGCGTCTCGGCGGATGGCAAGGTGCTGTGGCTGGCTGGCCGCTACAACTCCGAGGTCTACGCCATCGATACCGACACCGGCAAGTTGCTGGCCCGCATCCCCGTGGGCAAGGGCCCGCATGGCCTATGCGTCTACCCGCAGCCCGGCCGGTATTCGCTAGGGCACACCGGCGTATTTCGGTAGACAGGACGCGCCGACCGGGAAGCTCACGGTTGGTGAACGTCGAAAAACAGCTCGGGCGACACGTGGAAGCGCCGGCTCATTTTTTGATGTGAGCTTTGGCGAGGCAAGCAGCTTCGCGTATGCCGGCTTGTTCCGGATCTCTGGGGCGGAGATCATTTCTTCCATGCTCCTTGGTCGTACTCCTCGTGCGTAAGCACGTGACGAACGAGTACAGTCTGATCTTTGTAAAAGATCTCAGTGATCAGCCGGAACGCATCCAACTGGGCGTCGAGGTCCCGTAACTGTCTGTGCCATTGCACGGCTTCCCGCAACTTTTTCCGGCTAATGACGTGCAACCGGGATCGCCTTTCGCCTGCTCTTTAGATTTTCGCAAAACGCGAAGTTACCGTTAATGCCCGCCCGCCTTGCATTTAAGCCCGTCTGAAACGCTAGGTGGACGAGCCACTGGCGAAATAACAAACAGGCCTTAATAAGGTCGGCGGACACTGTACCCTTGTGCGCCTGCCTATCGCCGCGTCATCCCCAGCACGGCGTTCACCACCACCGCGCCCATGCCGATCGGGATCATGATTTTCCAGCCGATGTTCATGAGCTGGTCGTAGCGGTAGCGTGGGAAGGTGCCGCGGAACCAAATCATGAGGTACACGAAGCAGGAGACCTTCAGCAGGAACCAGAACACGCCGAGAAGGGCATGGTTCAACGCGGGAACCGCGAACAGCGCGGCCGTGGCAAACAAAAGCACCACCACACCGAGCAGAACCTTTCTCTGCGTCGCATCGATCAGGTGCTTCACCAGGCGGAACGTCAGCACCGCCGAACCGGCGAATAGCGCCACCGGAAAGATCGTATTCATGGAGACCGCGAGCCAAGTGACGTTCGGAAACGGCCGCAGCCAGCCGCCCCAGAACAGCGTCACGGCTACCGCGGCGACGACGAAAATATTGGCGTACTCAGCCAGGAAATAGAGCGCCCAGCGAAGCCCGCTATATTCGGTATGAAAGCCGGCCACCAGCTCCGATTCGGCCTCGGGCAGGTCGAAAGGCGCGCGGTTGGTCTCGGCGACGGCGGATATGACGTACACCGCGAAGGGCACCAGCATGAATCCGTAGTTGTCGAAGACCAGCCAGGTGCCGCGGTCCAGTTGGGCCTTCACGATCCCCTGCATACTGAGCGTGCCGGCGGCCATGACTGCGGAGAGCAGGGCGAAGGCCAGCGCCACTTCGTAGCTCACCAGTTGCGCGGCGCTGCGGAGCGCCCCCAGCAACGGGTAGTGGCTGTTGGAAGCCCAGCCTCCCAGAATGATGCCGAGAATACCGACCGCGGACGTGGCCGAGATCACCAGCAGCCCCACATTCACATCCGCCACAAAGAAATTGCTCGCGAACGGCAGCACCGCCAGCGCCGTGAGTGCGGTAAACGTGGAGATCACCGGCGCCATCCAGAAAATGGCCTGATCGGCGGCCGCCGGAACGATGTCTTCTTTGAGCAACAGCTTCAGAGCGTCGGCGATGGGCTGCAGCAAGCCGTGCGGCCCCACACGCATGGGTCCCAGCCGGACCTGGAAATCGGCCAGGACTTTTCGCTCCACCAGGCTGAGGTAAGCGGCGATCAGCGGGAGGGCCGCGATCACCACCACGGTTACCACCAGCGGCTTGAACAAGGGATGCGAAAAGACCGTTTCCATATCATCCTCACCGAATTACGGAAGTCAGCGCCAGCCGCAGGAAGGGCTCGGGATAGATTCCGATGGCCAGCGTCATAAGCCCGCTCACGCCCAACGCCACGCGCAGGCCGACGCTGGTAGCCATGGGCGCCGGTTCGGTATCTTCGCCCACAAACATGCTGCGCACGATTTTGAAGTAGTAATAAATCGCCACCGCCACGAACAGGGTCGCAATTACCGCCAACGCGTAGTGGCCGGTCTGGATCAGCGCCAGGAAAATGTAATACTTGCCCAGGAAGCCGGCCGTGGGAGGAATACCTGCCAGGGAGAGCAGGAAAATGAGCATCAACACCGCGTAGCCTGGACTCCTGTGCATCAGCCCGGAAATGTCATCGATGTCTTCGCCGATGATGCTGGCGCGACGCAGCGCCACTACCACCAGGAACGCCCCCAGGTTCATGAAGGTGTAAACCATGACGTAAACCAGGATGCCGTCGATGCCGGTGCGATTGCCGGCGATCAGGCCCAGCAGCATGTAGCCCGCGTGCGAAATGGAGCTATAGGCGAGCAGGCGCTTGATATTGGTCTGATTGATCGCCGCCAGGTTCCCCAGCGTCAGGGTGGCGATGGCCACGGCCGAGAGCAGCGGCTCCCAAACCGGCCGCACGGAAGCCAGCGGTCCCAGAAAAATGCGCAGCAGGAAGGCGATCGAGGCGGCCTTGGAGGCAACCGAAAGATAGGCGGTGACCGTGGTAGGCGCGCCTTCATAGGCGTCCGGCGCCCACATGTGGAACGGCACGGCCGAGATTTTGAACAGCAGCCCGACCGACGTAGTGGCCAGCGCCAGGAAGACCACGGGGTCCCACGGCGGGCGGGCGCCAATAGCGGCGGTCACGTCGGCCAGCTTAGTCGACCCGGCAATTCCGTACATTAGCGAAAAGCCGTAGGCCAGAAAGCCCGTAGAGAATGCCCCCAGCAGCAGGTACTTCAGGGCGGCTTCGTTCGACCGTTTGTCGGTGCGCAGGAAGCCGACCATCACGTAGAAGCACAACGCCATCAGTTCCAGGCCGATGAACAGCGTTACCAGATCGGTACCCGCGGCCAGAAAGTACATGCCGCACTGCGCGAACAGGATGAGGCCGTAATATTCGCCGTGATGCTCGCCCGCAATTTCCAGGTACTTGCAGGAGACCATCGCCACAATCAGGGCGGCGGCCACGAAGATGGCGTTGAAGAAGATGCTGAACCCATCCACGGTCACCGAGCCGTGGAAGCCGGTAAGTTCGCTCAGGCCATTGGTTGCCAGCCAGGCATGCTGCCGCCAGAGCCCCCAGCCGGTGAAGAGTTCGGCCAGGATGACGAACACAAGCAGCGTTTTGCGCTGGCGGGGGTTCTGAAATAGCCAGAAATCGAACAGCAGAATGGCGCAGCCGAACAGCGCCAGCATGATCGCCGGGATGATGGTGAAGTGATCGGTGGAGGTGTAGAACCGGCTCATTGCGAGTCTCCCGCTTCCGCTCCCGGTACGCGTTGCTGAGCCGCGACCGTCAGGGAGCGGTTCTCGAAGTACCCCGGGCGCACGCGCTCGACGATCTCCGTGACCGGCTTGCGCAGCACGTCAAAGTACGTCTTCGGATACAGCCCGATCCAAAATGCCCAGACGATGAGCGGCGCGAACACCGCCACCTCGCGGAAGCTCAGATCGGGCAATCCCAGGTTTTTGGCGTTGGTGACCTCCCCCAGCATCGTGCGCTGGTACAGCCACAGGAGGTACGCCGCTCCGAAGATCACTCCCGTCACCGCAAAGGCGGCCCACATGCGGCTCGCTTCGAACGCCCCTTGCAGAATGGTGAATTCGCCGATGAACCCGTTGAGCAGGGGAAGGCCAGCCGAAGAAAACATGGCGATGGCGAAGATCACGGCGAACTTCGGCATCACGCGCGCCAGCCCGCCGTATTCGGCGATCTCGCGCGTGTGCCGCCGCTCGTAGACCACGCCGATGATCAGGAAGAGCATGCCGGTGGAAATGCCGTGATTCACCTGCTGGATCACACTCCCCGCCAGCCCGTTGGGATTCATCGCAAAGATGCCCAACGTGCAGAAGCCCAGGTGGCTCACCGAAGAGTAGGCCACCAGTTTCTTCCAATCCTGCTGCATGAGGCTGACCAGCGCGCCGTAAATGATGCCGACGATGGAAAGCACCGCCAGGATCTGCACGATGGTGCGATCCACCGAGGCTTGCGGCAGCAGCGGCAGCGAGAAGCGAATGAACCCGTAAGTCCCCATCTTCAACAGCACGCTCGCCAGAATGACGGACCCTGCCGTGGGGGCCTCGACATGCGCATCCGGCAGCCAGGTGTGGAACGGGAACATCGGCACCTTGATCGCGAAACCCAGGAAAAATGCCCAGAACACCCATTGCTGGATGTCCAAGGGAAGCTGCAGCTTCATGAGCTCCGAGATCTCGAAGGTGTAGAACCCGAATTGATTGAAATGCTGGAAGTAGAGCGTCAGGATGCCGAGCAACATCAGGACCGAGCCGGCCAGCGTGTACAGGAAGAATTTGATGGCGGCGTACAGTTTGCGCGGCCCGCCCCAGATCCCGATGATGAAGTACATCGGGATGAGAACCAGTTCCCAGAAGACGTAGAAAAGGAAGAAATCGAGGGAAATGAAAACGCCGATCATGCCGGTCTGGAGCAGCAGGAACATGGCGTAGTATTCCTTCACGCGGTCCTCGACCCTCCAGGAAGAAAGGATGGCGAGAAACCCTACCAGCGTGGTGAGCATGAGGAGCAGCAGGCTGATGCCGTCGATGCCGATCAGGTAGCCGGCGCCGAGCGAGGGGATCCAGCCCGCGCGCTCCGTGAATTGAAACCCGGAAGTACCGTTTTGAAATCCCAGGGCTAAAGGCAGTGAGACCAGGAAGCCTGCCAAACCCACCATGTTGGCCCAGACGCGAATCAGGTCCTTGCGGGCAGAGGGAAGGAACAGTAGGACCAATAGTCCGGCGATCGGCGTCCACAAAACGATGCTCAGCAAATGCTGGTTCATAATTCACCGCGTCACGTAATATCCAAAAAACGCCAGCACCCCGGCTACCACGAGCAGGGCATACGATTGCACGCGCCCGGTCTGCAGCACACACATCGGAAAGGACAGCATCCGCACGAAGAACGAGCCGAAGCGGACCGCGCCGTCGATGATCCAGGTATCCCACCAGATCGAGACCGTCGAAGAAAGCCGCGTGAACCAACCGGCGCCGTTGACGCCGCCATCCACCACTGTGCTGTCGAAGGCGCCGAGCAGGCTGCCTCCTCTCTTGCCGAGGCCGTTCACGAACAAAAAGTCGTAAATCTCGTCGAAATACCACTTGTTGTAAGACAGCGTATATAGCGGCTTGCAGGCGGCCGCGATGCGGTCGGGAATCCCGGTCCGGATCGCGTAGAGATAGCGCGCCAGCGCGATGCCGGCCACGGCGACAGCCACCGAAAGCCCCATCAGCAGCCATTCCGTAGAGGCCGGGTGCTCGGCTGGCGGCGCGGCTGCGGCGAACGATGGCTCCAGCCAGCTCTCCAACGCCCGGAAACTCTCGCCCAGGTGCCACAATTTCGGCGTGCCCAGCCAGCCCGCCAACACGCTGCCGAGAGCCAGCACCGTGAGCGGCGCCGTCATCGAAGCCGGCGATTCGTGGATGTGCGCCGCCTTCTCAGGCGCCACGCGCGATTTGCCGTAGAAAGTCAAGTTCATCATGCGCCACATGTAGAAGGCGGTCAGCCCGGCGGTGGCCAGCCCCACGAACCACAGAACGCGCGAGCTCAGCCAGGTCTGCCACAGGATTTCGTCTTTCGAGAAAAACCCCGCCAGGCCGGGAATGCCGGCGATGGCTATGGACCCTACGAACATCGTCCAATGCGTGATGGGAATCTTGTTCTTGAGCGCGCCCATGTGACGCATGTCCTGCTCGCCGCCCAGGGCGTGAATCACCGAGCCGGAACAGAGGAAGAGCAGGGCTTTGAAGAACGCATGAGTGAACAAGTGGAACACGGCCACCCAGTACGCGCCTACGCCCAGGGCCAGGAACATGTACCCGAGCTGGCTCACCGTGGAGTACGCCAGCACGCGCTTGATATCGTTTTGCGTCAGGGCGATGGTGGCCGCCAGGATGGCGGTGAAGGCGCCCACCGAGGCCACGACGGCCGATGTGCCCGGAGTCAACTGGAACAGCGCCGCAGAGCGCGCCACCATGTAGACGCCGGCAGTCACCATGGTGGCCGCGTGGATCAGGGCGGATACGGGCGTAGGGCCCTCCATGGCATCCGGCAGCCAGACGTGCAGCGGAAATTGCGCCGATTTGCCGGTAGCGCCGAGGAAAAGCAGTAGCGACATCGCGCCCAGCACGCCCGGCGTGAAGTGTCCGCCGGCAAGCGCCGCGTTGACGTCCGTGAACCGCACCGTGCCCAGCACCGACAGCATGAGCAGCATGCCGAGGAGGAAGCCCGCATCCCCCACGCGGTTCACCACGAACGCCTTCTTCCCCGCGTCCGCGGCCGATTTCTTGTGGAAGTAGAATCCGATGAGCAGGTAGCTGCACAACCCGACGCCTTCCCAGCCCACGAACAACAGCGCGTAATTGTTCGCCAGCACCAGCATCAGCATGAAGAAGACGAACAGGTTGAGATAGCCGAAGAACCGGTAGTAGCCGCCATCGTGCGCCATGTACCCGACCGAGTACACGTGGATGAGAAAGCCGATGCCGGTCACCACCAGGATCATCACGGAGCTCAGCGGATCGAGAAGAAACCCCCAATCCGCTTGGAACGTCGCGAGGGCGCCGGAGGCCGTATGGAACGGCATGCCGGCCAGCCAGGTGAATTGCACCACCTGATGAATCCGCCCGGCCTTCTGGGACAGTTGCCAGACCGCGCCGCACGAAAGCAGGAAGGACGCCAGCACCATCCCCGGACAGAGCAAGCTGACCAGGAACTTCAGCGGAGGGCGGTGATGCCCCCCCGACTCCTGCGGATCGAGCGTCCTGCCCACCGCCAGCATCAGCACAGCGCCCAGCAGCGGGAACAGCGGGATCACCCAAATGTGGTCGAGAAAATTCACGGTGTCACCATTTCAATATGTCCATCTCATCCGCCTGCACGGTTTCCTTGTTGCGGAACAGCGCGATCAGGATGCCCAGCCCCACGGCCGCCTCGGCCACCGCGTCGGTAATCACGAAGATGGCGAAGATCTGCCCGTCCACGCTGCGCACCGCGTGCGAAAACGCGATCAGGTTGATATTCACGGCGTTCAGGATCAGCTCGATGGACATCAGGATGATGACGATGTTGCGCCTCGTCAGCACGCCCACCGTGCCGATTAGCAACAGCGCCGCGCTCAGGGCCAGGTAATGTACGGTCG
>Ga0209698_10003823_pt1 | contig 16637 bp, 14 predicted proteins | sample LitLauG_LLR_2012_FD_187203 | JGI IMG/M metagenome (GOLD analysis project Ga0209698, IMG submission 187203) | Freshwater sediment microbial communities from Pennsylvania, USA - Little Laurel Run_MetaG_LLR_2012 (SPAdes) (version 2) | ecosystem: Environmental > Aquatic > Freshwater > Creek >...
CGTCCATGGTGACCGTGGAGTCCTTGTACAAGAACGCGCCCGGCTCCACCAGGATGCTCTCGCCGGCGCCGAGGGATCGCTCGAAGACGTTGCCGTAGCCGTGCAGCAACAGCAGGCCGGGAGCGCCGGTGGTGACGAAGCGGTCCATGTACATCCCCCCGCCGCCGTGGAGGATGTTGTTGAGGCCCTTCATGCGCACGAACGAGTAGGTGATCGTGTGCGACGCGGCGAGGAAGGCGTGCTCGCGCACGTCGAGCTCCATCGAGGGGTGCAGCGGGAGCACGACCATCTCCCCGGTCGCGTCCCGGGAGAAGGCGATGCGGCCCGGGCCGGTCGCCACGCTGACGACGAAGGGCATCCCACCGAGCGCCCGCTTGGCACCGCCGGGGGTGGACATGACCGACATCCCGACCGCCTCGTCCTTCCAGAGCAGGACGTGGTGTTCGAAGAAGACCGCGTCGCCCGCGCCGAGGGAGATGTCGGCGACGGGCACGATCTCGCCCTCGACCTGGCAGGTGCTGTTGCCGAACTGGATCTCGGTCATGTCGCGCAGGCGGGGGGCCTCCCGCCAGCCGGAGTCGCTGACGAGGTTCTTGATGTCGAGCGGCGCACCGCAGGTCTGGCACGATCGCGCCGTCGCCAGGCTCTGCGCGTGACACCACTGGCACTCGATCCGCTGGGCGGTATCGGTCATCGGGGGTCCCCTTTCTGCTCCGTCGGCGGGAGGCTAACGCCCGGAGCGGCGGCCGCCAACCACTCTGTCCGAGGAGCCAGTCGCGGCATCAGATCGCCGACAGCGGGCGCCGGTCGGACTCCTCGGGTTGGCGCCCGATCTTCATCGGGTTGAGCGGGGAGTCGACCAGCAGGACCCGCAGCCAGCGCGCCCGGAGGTCGAGCAGGCGGTCACGCCACGCCACCAGGGGGCCGTCGCCGTCCCAGGCGTGCTCGAAGTCGCCCCACGCGGCCCAGTCGGGGATGGCCCACAGCAGGAGGCACTCCGAGTCGTCCCGCATGGCCGTGCGGAAGGCACCCACCAGCTCGATGCCGAACGCGTCGAGATGGGCGATGCCCTCGTCATGCACCACGTCGAGGAGGGCTCCGGCCCGACCGGGCGGCACCTGCACCAGCTCGTGGGCGTAGAGCGCGCCACGCACCCCCTCGGCGATCAACCCGTCGATGGGCCGGGTCCATGGAGCGGGCACGAGGATGCGGTCGAAGCCCCCGCGGCGCAGCGACTCGGCGGCCGCCCACCACTCCGCGAGATCGGGATCCTGCAGGGTCGGCCACGACAGCTCGTGTGCGAAGTTGGCGGCGACCCCGGGCCAGCCGTCGAACTCCCACATGTTGACGACCTGCGGCCAGTCCCCGGTCGAGCCGACCGTGCCCCACACGCCGTAGCACAGCTGGTTGCGCTGGGCCCGACCGACCGGCACCCAGTTGGCGGTGATGTGGTGCATGTAGCGGGCCCGGTTGTGACCCGTGATGTCGACCAGCTCGTGGATGTACACACGGTCGTTGCGTGGCGCCTCGCCGGTCATCGGAGCCTCCCCCAGATCACACCCCAACCAGCATGCGGCCAGGTCGGAGTGAACAGTTCGGAGCGAACAGTTCCGAGCCTACAGGCGGTCGAGCACCTCTTCGCGGTAGCGCAGCAGCCCGTCGCGCAGCTCGCCGAGCTGGTCCGGACGGGTGATGGCGACGCGCACGACCAGCCGCGAGGCGCCGGCATCGACGAAGCGGCGCACCCAGCCCACCGACCGCTCCGAACCGGGGTCGACGCTGCCCGGCCACGCGGTGATCTCCACCGCGTCCGCCGGGCGGCCGCAGGACCCCGCGACCTCCCGGAGCAGCGCGGCTGACGTCTCGAACTCCTCCGCGGTGATGGTGAAGGGGAACCAGCCCTCCGCCATCCGGCCCGCCCGCCGCACGGCCGCCTCGCTGTGGCCGCCGAGCACGATCGGCACCGGCCGCGACGGTGCCGGCACGGAGTGGACCCGGTCGAAGGACACGTGGCGCCCGTGGTAGCTCGCCGGGTGCTCGGACCACAGGGCGCGCATCGCCTCGATGCACTCCTCGAGACGCCTCCCCCGGTCCGAGTACGGCACGCCCACCGCGGCGTACTCCTCTCGCTGCCAGCCGATCCCGAGGCCGAGCATGAGCCTCCCCCCGGAGATGCGCTCGAGGGTGGCGGCCCGCTTGGCGAGCACGGCGGGGCTGTGGAGCGGAGCCACCACCACCGAGGTGCCGAGGCGCAGCGTCGGTGACGCGCAGGCCATGAACGCCAGCAGCTCCAAGGGGTCGGGCATCGGGACCCGACCCGCGCCGCTCACCATCCGCCCGTCCGCCGAGTACGGATAGAGCGGCTCGTAGTCCTCCGCGACGATCACGTGCTCGACCGTCCACACCGATTCGACGCCGCATTCGTCGAGGGTCCCGACCAGCTCCTGGAGGAAGTCCCCGGAGGTGATCAGGCCGTCGACGAACGGCGCCATGACGCCGAGCAGCGGGGCCACGGTGGCCGCCTCAGCTGAACCGCGGGATGACGTGCTTGCCCATCAGCTCGATGGTCTGCATGACCTTGTCGTGGGGGATCCTGTACGGGTCGAACAGGCAGAACACCAGATCGCACCCGGTGGCCTCGTAGGCCTTGAACGTCTCGACCACGTCGTCGGGGTCGCCCACCACGACCGCCTTGGAGTCGACGAGGTAGTCCATCGTCAGGTACTCGAGCGAGCCGTCCTCCACCCGGTCGGCGGTCGCGCCCAGGTAGTCGTAGGTGCCGAGCGACTCCTGCTCCTCCCGCAGCCACTGCGCCACCGAGCCGATGATCTTGGCTCCGTGCTTGGGGTACCACACGAAGGATTCCTCGCTCACCGCGAGGGACTCCTCGCGGGTGGGCGCGCAGTTGACGAGGGTGAAGCTGGCGGCCTGGTCGTTGATGAACTTGCCGACCGGCTTGGTGCACTCCGCGATCCCCTGGCGGTAGATGTCGATGCGCCGCTTGAGCTCCTCGGGAGGAGTCCCCACGCTGAAGGACAGCAGGCCGAGGCCCATCTGCCCCACCAGGCGGTGCGTCTCGGGGCTGCCGGTGGCGCCCCACAGGGGTGGGTGCGGCTTCTGGAAGGGCTTGGGCAGCACCCGGCGGCGGGGCATGGACCAGTGCTTGCCGGAGAACTCGTACTCGTCGTTGGTCCAGCAGCCGACGATGTGGTCGAGCGCCTCCTGCCACATCTCGCGCGTGTCGTTCGGGTGGATGCCGAAGCCCTCCAGCTCGGCGCGCGTCGAGGATCGGCCGGTGCCGAACTCGACGCGCCCGTCGGAGATCAGGTCGAGCACGGCGGCCGACTCGGCCGAGCGGACCGGGTGGTTGTAGGGCTTGGGGAGCAGCCGGACGCCGTAGCCGATCCGCAGGTTCTTCGTCAGCGCCGCGATCGCCCCGTAGAGGACCTCGGGGTTCGAGCAGTGGGAGTACTCCTCCAAGAAGTGGTGCTCGACGGTCCAGAACGAGTGGAACCCGACCTTGTCACCGAGCACGGCCTGCTCGATGACGTTCTTGTAGGCCCAGTACTCGCTTCGGTCCGTCCAGGGACGGGGCACCGGGATCTCGTAGAACATGGCGAACTTCACGGCGCCCTCCCCTGTCGGCACTCCCGATCCGGCCGCCAGTGTTCCGCCCCTGCGGAGCGGGTGTCAATCGGGCACGTGTCCTCCGCCGGCCGCTCTGGCACGATGGGGCCCGCAACCCACGACGACACCGAACCGAACAAGGAGCACCACCGTGAGCAACCCCTTCAGCTACGCCGCCAAGCGCGTGGTGGTCACCGGCGCGGCCACCGGCGTCGGCGCCGCCCTCGTCTCCCTCCTCTCCGAGCTCGGCGCGGCGCACATCACGGTGCTCGACGTGAAGGAGCCCTCGGGCCCCGTCGACACGTTCCTGCGGACCGACCTCGGCGACCCCGCCTCGGTGGACGCGGCCATCGCCGCCATCGCCGGCCCCGTCGACGCCCTGTTCAACAACGCCGGCGTCGCGGCCACCCAGGCCCCCAACGTCGTCATGGCGGTCAACTACCTGGCGCTGCGCCGGCTCTCGAGCGGCTTGCTCGACCGCATCCCCACCGGCGGAGCCATCGCCAACACGGCGTCGATCGCCGGCGGCCAGTGGCCCGCCCGCCAGGGGCCCATCACCGAGCTGCTCGGCGTCGAAGGTTGGGCGGAGTCCCTGGCGTGGCTCGACGCCCATCCCGAGTTGATGGCCGACCCGTACTCGTTCTCCAAGGAGTGCGTGCAGGTCCACACGATGCAGGCGTCCCGGGCCACCATGGCCAAAGGCGTACGGACCAACAGCGTCTGCCCCGCGCCGATCGACACGCCGCTGCTGGTTGACTTCCGCGCCACGATGACCGACAAGCTCATCGACTGGACGATCGAGCAGGCCAACGGGCGCCCCGCCAGCCCGGCCGACGTGGCCATGGTCCTGGCGTTCCTCGGCAGCGACGCCGCGGCCTACGTCAACGGCGTCAACCTGGCCGTCGACGCCGGCTTCACCGCGGCCATGACGACCGGGCAGGTCGACTTCGGCGCGCTGCAGGCCTGAGGCGCTCCCGCGGCTCAGTACGACCGGGGCAGCCCCAGGGAGTGCTGGGCGACGTAGTTGAGGATCATCTCCCGGCTCACCGGCGCGATCCGCAGCAGCCGCACCATGCCCCACAGGTCCGCCAGGCCGTGCTCGCTCGACATGCCGTTTCCCCCATGCGTCTGGATGGCGGCATCGAGGCAGTGCATGGCGGCTTCGGCCGCTGCGTACTTGCCCATGTTGGCGGCTTCTCCGGCTGGCGGGGTGGCCCCCTCGTGGTCGTGGAGCCACGCCGCCTTGGACAGCATCAGCCGGGACAGCTCGAGCTCGATCTTCGCCTCCGCCAGGGGGTGGGAGACCCCCTGGTGCGTGCCGATCGGCGCGCCCCACACCTCGCGGGTGCAGGCGTACTCCGAGGCCCGGTCGAGCGCGTAGCGCCCGAGACCGGTCGCGATCGCTCCACCGGTGATCCGCTCGGGGTTGAGGCCGTGGAACACCTGGCGCAGCCCGTCGTCCTCCGTGCCGAGCAGCCGGTCCGCCGGGATCCGCACCTCGTCGAAGAACAAGGTGAACTGCTTCTCCGGCGCGCAGATCTCGACGGGGATCACGCTGCGCTCCAACCCGGGCGCCTCGCTGTCGACGATGAAGAGCGACAACCTCCCGCGGCCGGTGCGCTCGTCGGTCCCGGTCCGGGCCACCACCAGCACCGCGGCCGACTCGTCGACACCGGAGATGTAGTGCTTGGTGCCCCGCAGGACCCAGTCGGCGCCATCGCGGCGCGCCACGGTCGACAGGTTGTGGCTGTTGGAGCCGGCGTCGGGCTCGGTGATGGCGAAGACCACCTTCTCCCCGCTCACCAGCCTCGGGAGCCACTCGCTGCGCTGCTCGTCGGTGGCGAAGCGGACGACCAGCTCCCCGGAGATCGCGCTCGACACCAGGATCAGCAGCAGGGGGCAACCCTGCGCCGCCGTCTCCTCGCACACGATCGCCAGCTCGGCGATGCCGCCGCCCCCACCCCCGTAGGCCTCCGGGAGGTTGACGCTGACGAAGCCGAGGTCGGCCATCGCCTGCCACAGCTCATGGGTCCGGCCGTCCCGACGAGCGGTCTCGGTGTAGTAGCGGTGCCCGAAGGTCGCGGCCAGCTTGGCCACCGACGTTCGGAGCAACTCGTGGTCCGAGCTCTCGGTGAAGTCCATGGCGACCCCCTCGGTGCGGGTACGGGATGATCGGTAACGTACCGCGGGTGCCGACCGAACCTGCACGAGAGCGGCGGTAGGTCCCGTGGGTGTGCTGTCCAGCTCGGTCGACCCGGGCGACGACGTCCACCGGGCCAACCGGGATGCGCTGCTGGCGCTGATCGCCGACCACGACGAGCAGGTCGCCCTCGCCTGCGCCGGGGGCGGCGAGCGTTACGCAGCACGCCACCGCGCCCGGGGCCGGCTCCTCGTGCGCGAGCGCATCGAGCTGCTGATCGACCCCGACGCCAGCTTCCTCGAGCTGTCTCCTCTCGCCGCCTGGGGAAGCGCGTTCAACGTGGGGGCCAGCATCGTCACCGGCATCGGGGTGGTCGAGGGCACCGAGTGCGTGATCATCGGCCACGACCCGACGGTGCGAGGCGGGTCGATGAACCCCTTCACCTTGAAGAAGAACCTGCGCGCGCTGGAGATCGCCCGGCTCAACCGGCTCCCGGTCATCAACCTGGTCGAGTCCGGCGGCGCCGACCTGCCGACGCAGGCCGAGCTGTTCATCCCCGCCGGGCAGATCTTCCACGACCTGACCGAGCTGTCGGGCCTCGGGATCCCCACCATCGCGCTGGTGTTCGGCAACTCGACCGCCGGTGGCGCCTACGTGCCCGGCATGTGCGACCACAGCGTCATGATCGACCAGCGGGCAAAGGTGTTCCTCGGTGGTCCCCCACTGGTCAAGATGGCGACCGGCGAGGATTCCGACGACGAGGAGCTCGGCGGCGCCGAGATGCACTCCCGGGTGTCGGGGCTCTCCGATCACTTCGCGGTGGACGAGCTCGACTGCATCCGCATCGGGCGGGAGATCGTCGCCGACCTGCACTGGCGCAAGCTCGGTCCGCCGCCGGTCGCCACCCCCGAGGACCCGCTCCACGACCCCGACGAGCTCCTCGGCATCGTCTCGGCCGACCTCCGGGTGCCCTTCGACCCCCGTGAGGTCATCACCCGGGTGGTCGACGGATCGCGCTTCGAGGAGTACAAGGCGCTCTACGGGACCAGCCTGGTCACCGGGTGGGCCTGCATCCACGGCTACCCCGTCGGGCTCCTCGCCAACGCGCGCGGCGTGCTGTTCATGGAGGAGTCCAAGAAGGCCACCGAGTTCATCCTCCTGGCCAACCAGCGCGACATCCCGCTCGTGTTCCTCCAGAACACGACGGGCTACATGGTGGGCCGTGACTACGAGCAGGCGGGGATGATCAAGGACGGCGCCAAGATGATCAACGCCGTCACCAACTCCACCGTGCCGCACCTGACCGTGATCATGGGCGCCTCCTACGGCGCGGGCAACTACGGCATGTGCGGTCGGGCCTACGGGCCTCGGCTGCTCTTCACCTGGCCCAACGCCAAGGTCGCCGTGATGGGCCCCCAGCAGCTCGCAGGTGTGCTGTCGATCGTCGCCCGCCAGTCCGCGGCGGCGGCGGGGCGGGACTTCGACGAGGCCGCCGATGACGAGCAGCGGCGGACCGTCGAGGAGCAGATCGAGCGCGAATCGCACGCGTTCGCCATGACCGGTCGTCTCTATGACGACGGGATCATCGATCCACGCGACACCCGCACCGTGCTCGGCATCGCGCTGTCCGCCGTGCACTCCAACGTCGTCGAGGGACGCCGGGGCTTCGGCGTGTTCCGGATGTGAGCGCGACGCGATGACCGCCATCTCCAAGCTGCTCGTCGCCAACCGGGGCGAGATCGCCCGTCGTGTGTTCCGCACCGCGGCGGCCATGGGGATCGCCACGGTGGCGGTGTGCTCCGACCCCGACCGCGAGGCCCCCTTCGTCGCCGAGGCCGACGAGGCCGTCGCCCTGGCCGGGTCGACGCCGGGTGAGACCTACCTCGACATCGGGCGGGTCATCGACGCCGCCCGACGCAGCGGCGCCGACGCCATCCACCCCGGGTACGGGTTCCTCTCCGAGAACGCCACGTTCGCGCGGGCGTGCGCCGAGGCGGGGATCACCTTTGTCGGGCCCCCGCCGGAGGTGATCGAGCGGATGGGCTCCAAGCTCGCCGCCAAGGAGCTCATGGCCGCCGCAGGCGTGCCCGTCCTGCCGGGTGTGCGGGTCGGCGGGGGCGACGATCTCGACGACGCCGCCGCGCAGATCGGCTGGCCCGTGCTCGTCAAGGCCGCCTTCGGCGGTGGCGGGCGGGGGATGCGCATCGCCCGTTCGCGCGAGGAGCTGGCCGAAGCCGTCGCCTCCGCGGCTCGGGAGGCGGGCTCCGCCTTCGGCGACGCCACCGTCTTCCTGGAGCGCTTCGTCACCTCCCCGCGCCACGTCGAGGTGCAGATCTTCGGCGATGCCCACGGCACGGTGATCCACCTCTTCGAGCGAGAGTGCTCGATCCAGCGCCGCTACCAGAAGATCATCGAGGAGTGCCCTTCGCCCGCCGTCGGCCCCGAGCTGCGCCGCGCCCTCACAGGCGCGGCCGTCACCGCCGCCCGGGCGCTCGGCTACATCGGCGCCGGGACGGTCGAGTTCGTGCTCGACGCCGATGAGCGCTTCTCGTTCCTCGAGGTCAACACCCGCCTCCAGGTCGAGCACCCCGTCACCGAGGCGGTCACCGGCCTCGACCTGGTCCGCCTGCAGCTCCTCGTCGCCGAAGGTGCCCCACTGCCTGCCGAGGCGATCGACGCGCGGATCTCGGGCCACGCCATCCAAGCGCGCCTGTACGCGGAGGATGTCCCTGGCGGGTTCCTCCCGGCGAGCGGCACGATCCGGCGCTTCGACATCCCCGCCGGGCCCGGCACGCGCATCGACGCCGGCTACGCCGACGGTTCGACGGTGAGCACCTTCTACGACGCCCTCCTCGCCAAGGTCATCGCCTGGGCACCCACCCGCCTGGAGGCGGCATCGTCCCTCGCCGCCACCCTGGAAGCGTCCCGGATCCACGGGGTGACGACCAACCGCGACCTGCTGGTGGCGACGCTGCGCCACCGCGAGTTCCGCGCCGGCATGACCGACACGGGCTTCCTCGAGCGCCACGACGCCGCCCGCCTCGGCCGCTCCCCGGTCACCGCGGACATCCGGCGCTGGCACGCCGCTGCGGCCGCCATGGCCCAGCGCGCCGAGCGCGTCGCCGCCCGCCGGATCCAGCGGGCCGTCCGGCCGGGATGGCGCAACGTCGCGACCGCGCCCCAGCGCGTCGGCTACGAGGTCGACGGCACCCCGGTCGAGGTGGTCTATCGAGATCGCGGCGGCCAGGTCGTGATCACGGTGGACGACGCCGCCTCCTTCGAGCTGGTCGGCTCCTCCCCCGCCTCGGTCGAGCTGGCGTCGGCGGGGATCAGGCGCCGCATCGCCGTCGACCGCGACGGAGCCACCGTCCACGTCGACGGCGCGGGCGCGAGCTCGACGTTGACCGAGCGGGCGCGCTTCGGTGTCCCCGAGGTGGCGGAGGCGGCTGGTTCGCTCCTCGCGCCGATGCCCGGCAGCGTGATCCGCGTCCTGGTCGAGCCGGGCACGAGCGTCGAGGCCGGAGCGGTCCTGGTGGTGCTCGAGGCGATGAAGATGGAGCACGCGGTACGCGCTCCGCGGCCTGGGATCGTCGTCGAGGTGCCGGTCGCGCTCGGCCAGCAGGTCGACGCCGGCAGCGTCCTGGTCGTGGTGGAGGACGTCGAGCGGTGAGCCCGGCCCAGGTGGTCACCTATGAGGTCGACACCGGCGTGGCGTGGCTCACCATCAACCGCCCGGAGGCGCGCAACGCCGTCAACCAGGCGGCGCGCGACGCGCTGTGGGCCGGGGTGCGCCGGTTCAACGACGACCCGCGCGCCGAGGTGCTCGTGGTGACCGGTGCAGGAGACCAGGCGTTTTGCGCCGGTGGCGACCTGCGGGAGATGAGCGAGACGGGCCTCCAGGTCCCTCCCCGCGACTTCGTCCCCCAGTTCGGGGTCAACGTGGTCGTCGACAAGCCCACGATCGCCGCGGTCAACGGGGTGGCCTACGCCGGCGGCTTCTTGCTGGCCATGCACTGCGACCTCTGCGTCGCCGCCGAGCACGCCCGCTTCGCCATCACCGAGGCCAAGGTCGGCCGCGGCGCCCCATGGGCGGCATCCCTGCCGTGGCTCATCCCCCCGCGCGTCGCGCTCGAGATCCTGCTCACCGCCGAGCCGATCAGCGCGGCGCGGGCCCACCAGCTCGGCCTCGTCAACGCGGTCGTCGCCAGCACCGACCTGCGGGGCGCGGCGGAGCGCTTGGCGCGCACGATCATGGCCAACGCGCCCCTGTCGGTCCGGGCCGCCAAGCAGATGGTGTACAACTCGGCCGAGGTGGGACGCCGGGCCGCGTACGATGCCGCGGAGCGCATCTGGGAGCCGGCCTACCTGAGCGAGGACGCCCAGGAAGGGCCGCGGGCGTTCTCCGAGAAGCGCCCGCCCGAGTGGAAGGGACGGTGAGGCAGTGGCCGCATCGATGAACCACCTCTGCGACGACCTCCTGGCCGAGTGGGAGGACCTCGACCGCCTGCTTGCCCCGCTCGACGAGGCCCGGTGGGCGCTGGCCACCCCCGCCCCCGGGTGGGCCATCCGGGACCAGATCGGGCACCTCGCCTACTTCGACGACGTCGCCCGACACGCCGCGCTCGATCCCGAGGGTTTCCGGATCGAGAGGGACCGGTCCCTGGCCGACGCGGGGAGCCTGGTCGACCGGGCGACCGAGTCGTACCGGCACCTGAGCGGCGCCGCCCTGCGGACCTGGCTCCGCCAGGCCCGGGCCGCGCTCGTCGAGGTGGCCCGACCCCTCGACCCCGGTCACCGGGTCCCCTGGTACGGGCCGGACATGAGCATGGCCTCCTCGGTGACGGCCCGGCTCATGGAGACCTGGGCCCACGGACAGGACGTCGCCGACGCTCTCGACGTGACCCGCGTCCCCACGGAGCGGTTGCGCCACATCGCGTTCATCGGCGTGCGGGCGCTGCCCAACAGCTACCGGGCCCAGGGCCGACCGGTGCCCGATGCCTCCCTGCGGGCCGAGCTCACCGGCCCCGGGGGTGAGCGGTGGGTGATCGGGCCTGCGGACGCGACCGACGTGGTGCGCGGCCCCGCCCTCGACTTCTGCTTGCTCGTCACCCAGCGCCGGCATCCGGCCGACACCGCCCTGGTCGCCGACGGTGCCGTCGCGGCCGAGTGGATGACCATCGCCCAGGCCTTCGCCGGCCCGCCGGGCGCCGGCCGGGCGGCGGGCGAGCGCCCCACCTCGCGATGAGCCCGAGCCGCCGACCAGTCCGCATCGCCAACTGCTCGGGCTTCTACGGCGACCGGCTGTCGGCGGCGCGCGAGCTGCTGGAGGGCCCGGATCCGATCGACGTCCTCTGCGGCGACTACCTGGCCGAGCTCACGATGCTCATCTTGTGGAAGGCCCGAAAGCGCGACCCCGAGGCCGGGTACGCCACGACCTTCCTCCGCCAGATGCACGACGTGCTCGGCACCTGCCTCGAGCGGGGGGTCAAGGTCGTGTCCAACGCCGGGGGCCTGAACCCCAGCGGCGCGGCTGCCAAGCTCCGGGCGCAGGCCGCGGCGGGCGGCCTGGCGCCGCGCGTCGCCGTGGTCGAGGGCGACGACATCCTCGACCGCCTCCCCGCGCTGGCCGCCGCCGGGGAGCGGCTCGCCCACCTCGACACCGGCCAGGCCCTCGCCGACGCCGGCATCGAGGCGGTCACGGCCAACGCCTACCTCGGCGGTTGGGGGATCACCGAGGCGCTGCGCGCCGGCGCGGACGTCGTCATCTGCGGCCGCGTCACGGACGCTTCGCTCGTGAGCGGCCCCGCGGCGTGGTGGCACGACTGGCGGCGCGACGACCTCGACCGGCTGGCCGGCGCGATCGTGGCCGGCCACGTCATCGAGTGCGGGCCGCAGGCGACCGGCGGCAACTACTGCTTCCTCGACGAGCTGCCCGACGGCCGCTCGCCCGGCTTCCCCATCGCCGAGGTGGCCGACGACGGATCCTCGGTCATCACCAAGCAGCCGGGATCGGGCGGCACGGTCAGCACCGGCACCGTCACCGCCCAGCTGCTCTACGAGCTCGGTGCCCCTGGCTACCTCAACCCCGACGCCGTGGCGCACTTCGACACCGTCGCCCTCGCGCCGGACGGACCGGACCGGGTCCGCATCAGCGGCGCTCGCGGCAGCGCCGGTCCGGACCGCCTGAAGGTCGCCGTCAACCACCCGGGCGGCTACCGCAACACGATGTCGATGGTGATCACCGGGCTCGACGTCGAAGCCAAGGCGGCGCGTGCGGAGCGCATGCTCTGGGAGGTGCTGGGCGGCAGGGAACAGTTCGCCACCGCGGACGTGCGGCTGGTCCGCAGCGACCACCCGGACGCGGCGACCAACGAGCTGGCGACCGCGGTGTTGCGGGTCACGGTCAAGGACCCCGATCCCGTCAAGGTGGGGCGGCGCTTCGCCAACGCGGTCGTCGAGCTGTCGCTCGCCAGCTACGCCGGGTTCTTCACGACCACCCCGCCCAGTGCGGAGAGCGCGTACGGCGTGTACTGGCCGACCCTCGTCCCCGCGGGCGCGGTCGAGCACCGCGTCGTCCACGACGACGGCACGGTCACCGTCGTCGCCCATCCGGAGCCGACCGCCGTGCCCGTGCCGTCCCGCCCCGATCTCCCGCACCGGCGGCAACCGGGCGCCGGGCCGGCCGAGCGCCGGCCGCTCGGCGCCATCTGCGGGGCGCGCTCGGGCGACAAGGGCGGCAACGCCAACGTCGGCATCTGGACCTGGGACGACGGCGCGTTCGCCTGGCTGGTCGAGCACCTGAGCGCAGCGCGGGTGCGGGAGCTGGTCCCCGAGGCGGCCGACCTGGAGGTGCAGCGCCACGTGCTCGCCAACCTGCGGGCCCTCAACTTCGTGATCGTCGGGATCCTCGGCGAGGGGGTCGCCTCGTCGGTGCGCGCCGACCCCCAGGCCAAGGGCCTCGGGGAGTACCTGCGCTCCCGGTGGGTGGACATCCCCGTCACCGTGCTCCGGGCCGCCGAGCGGAGCCGCCTGCTAGCTTCCCCGCGATGAGCGTCCGTCTCTCCGACGACGAGGCGTGGGACGTCCTCGCCGGATCGCACACCGGGGTCCTCACCACCCTGCGCCGCGACGGCTTCCCCGTGAGCCTGCCCGTGTGGTTCGTGGTCGACGACGGCGCCATCCTCGTGGCCGGCCCCGCGGCAAGCCACAAGTTCGGGCGGATCCGCCATGACGACCGCGCGTCGTTCCTGGTGGAGTCCGGCCTGCGCTGGGCCGAGCTGCGGGCCGTACACGTCACCGGCCGGGCCGAGATCGTCGAGGACCCCGACTGGGAGGCCATCGACGCGCTCATCGACGCCAAGTACCTCGGAGCCCGCACCCCCCGCGCCGAGATGCCGGCCAGCGCCCGGGCCAGGTACGACGCGGCGCGGTCGCTCCTGCGGATCCGGCCCGACCGGCCCCTCATCACCTGGGACAACGCCCGGCTGGTGCGCGGCCGTGGCTGATCTGGCGCTGCGCCAGCGGGTCGACGACGGCGTCCTCACCGTGACCATCGACCGGCCGGCAGCCAAGAACGCCCTCTCCCTCGCGATGCGCCAAGAGATCGAGCGCCTCTGCGCCGAGGTCGACGGCCGCGACGACGTCGACATCATGGTCCTCACGGCGGTGGACCCCGTCTTCTGCGCGGGCGCCGACGTCAAGGAGATCGCCCGCCTCGGCGCCTCGCTCCCCCCGACCAACCCGGGCGCCGCGCTGCGGGCGATGGCCAAGCCGGTGCTCTGCTCGGTGAACGGCACCTGCGTGACCGGCGGCCTCGAGCTGGCGCTCAGCTGCGACCTCATCGTGTGCTCCGAGCGCGCCTCGTTCGCCGACACCCACGCCCGACTCGGCGTGCTGCCCCGCTGGGGCATGTCCGCCCTCCTCCCCGCCGCGGTCGGCATCCGCCGGGCCAAGGAGATGACGGCCACCGGCCGCTTCGTCGGCGCCGAGGAGGCCCTGCGCATCGGCCTGGTCAACCACGTGTTCGGCCACGACGAGCTGGCGGCCCGCACGGCGGCGCTGGCGCAGGCCATCCGGGCCGCCGATCCGGCCGCGGTGCGCGCCTCGCTCGACCTCTACGACCGCGGCGCGGGCGCCTCCCGGGCCGACGCCCTGGCCCTCGAGGGCGACGTCGCCGGGCGATGGGTGGTCGACACGACCAACTTCGGCGCCCGCTGAGCCCGGCCGCTCAGAACGCCGGACGCAGGGCCTCGGCGACCTCCTCCGGCGCCTGGTCCACGAGGGCCTCACCCCAGAGGCGCTCGAAGTAGGTCGCGTCGCTGCGGTACATCGCATCGGCGTTGGAGCGGCTCATCACCTTGAGCAGGACCCGATGGCCGGCGGCCCGCCCGTCAGGGCCGCCCCCGATGATCCCGAAGTTGAACGAGGTGAGGTTCCAGGACCGGTAGGCCCCGAAGACCCGCGACAGCCCCTCGCCGAGCGCGGCGGTGTCCTCGCCCGACAGCTCGGTCACATCGGAGACCTCGCCCACGACGGCCCACACCTCGTGGAAGCCCGAAGGTGCGAACGGCGTCAACCACGCGACCCTGCCGATGCGGCCGAGCCAGCGCGGGCCGCCCTCCTCGGCCGCCACGAGGGCCTCCCAGTAGGATCCTCCCCCGCCCCACGCCGCGGCCCGGGCCACCAGGACGCGCTGGGCGCTCAGGCCGCACCCATCGTGGGCCGACTGGAGGTGGGGGTGCACCAGCGACGCGCCCGAGGGTGGGAGGTGGTTGGCGTTGATCGAGCTCCAGGTCGCGCCCGGATCCATGGCGCGCACCGCCCGGGCGTGGACGGCCATCGCCTCGAGCGCGTCGCCGACGATGCCCGGGGTGAGCTCGTCGAGGTCGAGGAAGTGCCTGGAGGGGTCGTAGATCCCGACCGCGCTGTGGGTGGCGTAGGCCATGATGTTGGGGACCACGACGGCGCGACCGCGGCGGATCCGGCCCTCTGCGGTGAGCTCCGGCGGGAACGGGAACGTCGCGGTCTCGATGCGGTCCTCGTCAAAGGGGCAGAACGCGGGCGCTGCGATCAGCTCGGACAGGTCCGGGCGGACGGGCGGCTGCAGCTTGACGCCGGTCAGGATCCGGGCGCTCGCCCCGGTCAGCGGGTCGCGCCGCCACCGCAGGCCGACGCGCGTCCATGCACCGCCCGCCGACAGATCCGGCACCATCGCCTCGAGGTCGCGCTCTTCGAAGGAGATCGACGCCATCGCGCCACCCTACCGGGAGCACCTTCGGGCGTGCTGGTGCGCACCCGGCACGGTCGAGCACCATGGCGCCCACCGATGTCCGGCCGAAAGGACCACCCGACATGGCCGTCACCACTGCCGCCGAGACCGACGACCTGCTGGCGGCGGCCCGGTCGCTCGCCGAGCTGATCGAATCCGAAGCCGGCGCCAGCGAGGGCCTCGGCACGCTGTCCGAAGCGGTCGTGCAGGCGTTTCGTGACCGAGGCCTGCTCAGCATGCTGGTCCCGCGGGAGCTCGGCGGGGGCGAGGCCGGCGTCGTCACCGCCCTCGAGGTCATCGAAGAGGTGACCCGAGCCGACGCGTCCACCGGGTGGACGCTGCTCGCCAACGCCTCGACCTCCGCGATGGCCGGGAGCTACCTCGGCGAGCGCGCCGTCGAGGCCATGTTCGGGGCGCGACGCCCGGTCACCCACGCCGGTCAGTTCGCACCCCGCGGCCACGCCTGGCCGACCGAGCACGGCTACGTGGTGGCGGGCTCCTACTCGTTCGGATCCGGCAGCGGCCACGCCGAGTGGATCGGCGGCGGGACGCTCGAGCTGCGCGACGGGGCGCCCGCTCTCGTCGACGGTCGACCGGTCATCCGTGCCTTCTTCGTGCCGCGCGACAAGGTGGTCTTCCGGGGCGGTTGGGACGTGATGGGCCTGGTCGGCACCGGGTCCTACGACTACGACGTCCCCGAGCAGGAGGTGGATGCGGACTTCACCTTCTCGATCACCGATCCCGTGGCCCGGCGCGGCGGCCCCTTCTACCACCTCGGTGTCCTCGGGATCACCTCCCTGGCACACGCCGGCTTCGCCATGGGCGCGGGCAAGCGCGCGCTCCAAGAGGTGATCGCCCTCGCCGGCACCAAGCAACGCATGGGCCAGCCGGCCACGGTGGCCACCCAGGAGCGCTTCCAGTACGACCTCGGCCACCACGACGCTGCGACGACCGCCGCCCGGGCCGGCATCATCGAGGCGTTCACCGACGCCGAGCACACGTTGCAGCAGGGTGCGGAGCTCTCCGCAGTGCAAGCCCAGCGCCTGCGGCAGTGCACCACCTACGCCACCCACGTCGCCCGCGACGTCGTGCGCTTCGCCTACCACTGGGCCGGCACCGACTCGCTCCGCCCCGGGGTGCTGCAGCGGTTGTTCCGCGACACCCACGCCGCGACCCAGCACATCTTCGTCGACGACTCCACCCTCACCCAGATGGGCCGGCTCCTCCTCGGCTGAGCCCGGGCGACCGACGGTGGAACGCCGCTTCCGAAGCTAGCTGGTGACGTTGCCCCCGTTGAGGTGGATGGTCTGGCCCGTCATCCAGCTCGCCTCACCCGATGCGAGGTACACGCACAGGTAGCCGATGTCCTCGGGCGTGCCGGTCCGACCGACGGGGATCGACCGGGCCAGGGACGCGGTGACCGAGCTGGCGTTCGGGTTGGTCATCAGGCCCAGGGCCAGCGTGTTGGCGGTGACACCGGACGCGGCGGTCTCCATCGCCAGGTGGCGCATGAACCCGATGGCGCCCCCCTTTCCCGCGGCGTAGGGCGACACGCCGATCCTCAGGCCGACCATGCCCGCCCCCGACGCGATGGTGATCGTC
>Ga0209698_10003825_pt1 | contig 16633 bp, 14 predicted proteins | sample LitLauG_LLR_2012_FD_187203 | JGI IMG/M metagenome (GOLD analysis project Ga0209698, IMG submission 187203) | Freshwater sediment microbial communities from Pennsylvania, USA - Little Laurel Run_MetaG_LLR_2012 (SPAdes) (version 2) | ecosystem: Environmental > Aquatic > Freshwater > Creek >...
TCTTCGTGCAGGGGGCTATCGAGCGAGACGTCGCCATAACCAAATTCCTCGAGCGGTGCGGAGGAGGGGACATCGGCGGCCCGCGCCAGGGCGAACCCGGGGAAGCGGGCGACGCTGGCGGCGGAGGCCAGCGCAGCGGACTGCAGGAAGGTTCTGCGGGAAACGCGATGCGTGGGTGCCAATTCTTCCTGCAAATGATCTCTCGCGGGGCCGCTTCAGTCGATGGAATCCAGTCGTCTCGTTGGAGAAACTAACCGCCATTATAATCTCACGTGATGCTAAGACTTCTCTGGATCGCCTGTGCTCTCAGTATTCCCTTGTCGGCGCAGCTTGCTTCTGACCGTCCCATTGAGACCAGCATCACCGACCTGTCGGAACATGCAAAGAGCCTTGATGGGCATCTAGTGCGGGTTCCGGCCGTGCTGGTTCTTGGCTGGGAAGGAGATAACTTTTTGGTCGATCCTTCAAAGCCCGATCCTTTGGAGATGCCCTCGCGTGATCCAGCGTCGGTTTGGTTCTATACCAAGCGCGATAGCGAGGCGCGAGTCTTCGGAGCAATCGGTAGGGCAAGAGTCGTGTATGGCGTCTTCGAGGGATATTTCCATTTAGTGGCTAAGCCGCAAATGGTCAACCGTGTCGTTTACCCCGGTTCCTTGCAATTTGAAGCGATCGAAGCCACCGTTCCGGAAAAGCCGTCACAGTCGTTGGCCTTCGCGTGTATTCGACAGGATGTAGACGAGGTGCGCCGGATTTTGCAGGCCGATTCCAAGATTCGCAAAGAATACGGCAGTCTGTTGCTTTTCTTAGGCGCCAAGACAAATCGCGCTGACTTTGTCCGGGAACTCCTGTCGAGTGGTGCCGACCCTAATTTAGCCATGTCGGATGGGAGCACAAGCCTTACGATGGCTGCCTTCTATTGCAAGCTGGAGGCAGCAGAGGCATTGTTGGACGGCGGTGCATCGCCTAAGGGGACAGACGTTCAGAATGGGAGCATCTTAGGATTTGCTGCTCACAACTGTGCTGACGGAAAGATGGTACAACTTTTGCTCGATGCAGGAGCCGACCCGAGGAGCAAAGCCAATGAGGGTGCCTTAATAGCGGCAGCGGGAAACCCGCGTGTTGTTGAAAAGCTGCTGGCGGCAGGCGCCGATCCAAGGTTCAAAAACAAATATGGGAAAACGCTAGAAAGCGAGTCGTGCGACCGCGGTGAGAAGGGACACTATGAAGTGTGCCAGCTTGTACGTGAGGCGTTAAGGAATGGCGACGGTCACACGCCCCAGTGATACCTAACGGCCGCGAAGGAGACATTCCACCTCCACCTGGAGAGATGGAACCGGCGGAACTCTGGACTACCGCTGGTTCTCCCCTTCTTTATACATGTACTTGATGGCGGGTTTGTAGATCATCAAGTTGGGCTCGCCGTTGTCACGGTTTACCTTGAGGCAGTTCTTGTCGTACCACTCGATGATGCCGCGCACTTCTTCGCCGTCTTGCAGGACAATCACCATGGAAGTGCGGGATTGCATCTGCTTCTGGTAATAGAAATTCTCGGCGTTGGTCTGCTCGGGAGGGGCTAGCTTTTTGCCGGGGGCGCCGCCCATGGGGCGGTCGCCGCGATCGGGACGCTCGTGCCGCTCGGGGCGTTCGCGCCGTTCCTGCGATTGCATAGGGTTACCGTTATGATTGCCGTGGTTTTCCGTGCGCATCAATGTGGGGCGAATGAGCTTGCGGTTGGCGTAATTTTCTTTTTCGGCAGGCTCGCCGGCGTGTACGGGATCCATAATGTCCTTCATAGTGGCGCTTCTCTCAGAGCACGCATTCGCGCAAACCACACTGGGGGACCCTATGAATGTAATTAACGAAGGCGTGAAATTTCACTTACGGTACCACAGGAACCTCCCCCTGACAATGCCGACATGGTAACCGGCAGTACCGTGTCGAATCTTGCACACCCTCTAGAATATCGTTTCGCCCTGCATCGGCTGCAGGAAACCTGGCCGGACGAATGCGTCCGGCCCCACGTGGCTTGGTTCTTTCTCTTTCGATCAGCCCTGCGGATGCTAGCATTAAGCGTTCCTTCACCATCCGCCCAATGCCCGAACTCGATCTTCCGCAACGCCAGGCTACCGATACGCTGATGCTGACCGGCTTCTGGTATCGCGCGCTGCCTGCGGACCGCGTGCATCGCAATCAACTTCACAAGGCGACGCTGCTGGAGATTCCACTGGTCATCGGACGCGACCGGGTTGGACAGCCTTTTGCCATGCGCGACGCGTGTCCGCATCGCGGCATGCCGCTGAATTGCGGACGATTCGATGGCGAGAATCTTGAGTGCGGGTACCACGGGTGGCAGTTCGACGTGCACAACGGGCAGTGCCAGGTGGTTCCGTCGCTCACCGCCGATCAGAAGATGAAGGTGGAGCGCATTTACGCCGGGAGCTATCCGTGCGAGGAACAAGATAACTTTATCTGGGTGTACATTCCCGATCCTGGGCCGTCCGGCGCGGGATTTGGACCGCCAACTGAAGCGCCCGATCCAGCTCCGCAGATCGAGAAGTTTTCCGAGAGATACAAGGTCGCTTACTTGCAGGCGGAGATGCCGGTCAGCATCGACCATGGGATTATCGGACTGATGGATCCGGCGCACGGGCCGTTCGTTCATCAGGCTTGGTGGTGGCGCACTCGCCATAGCATCCACGAAAAGCAAAAACACTTCGAGCCGATTCCGAATGGGTTTCGCATGAGCGCCCATACGCCCAGCTCAAACTCCGCGCCTTACAAGCTTTTACGGCTTTACGCGAAGGCGGATTCTATTACCACGACGATCGATTTCGTGTTGCCCAACATTCGGACTGAAACCATCCGTGCGGGGAAATACTGGTTCTCGAGCCTTACCACCGTGACGCCGATCGCGCGCACTCGTTGCCGGATCGATGTTGTGGCGGCGTGGAATATTTTTCGCTGGGTTCCGTTCGTGCCGGAGATGCTTAAGTTTGTGTTCGCGAAATTTGTGGAGCAGGACCGGCGGACCATGGAACTGCAAGCGGAAGGGTTGCAGCATAATCCTCACCTGATGTTGATTGACGATGCCGACCGCCCGGCGAAGTGGTATTTCCAGCTGAAGGCCGCGCATCTCGAGGCTAAGCGGACGGGTGCTGACATGAAGCATCCGATGAGCGGTCCGGTCACGCTCAAGTGGCGGAGTTAAGCGCAACGGATTCCCACGTCTCGCAACCCGGCGAGACCCTTCGACAAACTCATGGCAAGCTGTGGGGCACCCCTATTTCATCTCAGGGCTTGCACTCATCTCTCACCTGCATGGTTGGATCGAGCCAGTGCAGATAGGTTTCCATCGCGTGGCGGCACACCAGGCTTTTCTTGGCGAAATCTGCCGAAGTGAACGAGTATTCGGTATCGACATGATCGTAATCGAGCAGCAAGGGAATACGCGGCGGCAGCTTCGGTACAACATCTAACTCATTCACGATGCGCCATGAGTCGATGGGGAGATCGTCGAAGGCCCGGGCAAAGTCGAGATCGCCGACTCGCGGCGAGGCGAAGGTGCAGCAGTTGGCGATGTCGAATTTCTTCTTCCGGGCGTTCTCCATCACGAAGAGGGTGGCCAGCGCCGCGCCCAAGCTGTGGCCGGTGACGACCATGGGACGGCGAGGCCGCTCAGGATCGGCAGCGGATCTTCTTTTTCCGCGCGCCAGTTCGCGGCTGATGGCCAATGACTCGAGCTGATCTCCGAAGGATCCAGCAAAGGTTTCCTGCACGGCGGCCGCTTTCGTCTCGGGCTCCGCGCGTTCCGGCGCCGCCATGATGGCGTGATCTTCGGCCAGCTTGCGCTTGATGACTTTGATGGAGGTGTAGATGCGGTCGAAGCCGCCGGCCACACGGCCGGCGTCGGGGACCTGGCGGAAGGGAGTGGGGAGCGCGGCCGCGTCGTCGATCCACTCGAGGGCGCCTTCGGTGCCGCGGATCGCGACGATGCGGGTGTCGGGATCATCGATTTTCCTGCAGAGGATTCCATAGAATTCGGGCTGCTTCAGAGTGAGCAAGAAATCCGACATGTGGATCCATGCGCCAAGCTCCCAGCCAGCGGGAATGCCCACCGGGTCTGGCCTGAGCGGATCGCCGCCCTTGGGATCGCGGAACATGGTGTAAGCGGCTTGTACAAATTGCCCATAGAAAACCGCCAGCTTCGGATCGAGTGGCGACGCCATAGATACCTCCTGAAATTTTTCGAGAACAAATTGCGACACGCAGGCGAACGCGACCGGGGATCGGTTCCTACAAAATCATTCGAGGGGACACTACCGCTTGCGAATGGGGAAGTTGCGAAACACTGTAAGCGGTGCGGGGCGGCGCGTCAAGAGAACTTGAAAGGGGGTAGAGGCTACTTTGTCATTCCGAGTGAAACCGAGGAATCCAGGTCTTTGCTGGCGCGTGCAAGAACCTAGGTCCCTCACTTCGTTCGGGATGACAAGATTGTTCGGGATGACAAGATTGTTCGGGATAACAAGATCGTTCCGGAGACAAAGACAGCAAAGCAGCCATTACCGGAAAGGGAGCGGGCTAGTCGGTGACCAGCCAGTCCAAGGCTTCTTCACGCGTTTTGAAGGTGGGAAGTTCGCGCTGCGAGAAGCTTTTGAAGTTCTCGTAATAAACATGCGGCAGGGTCTCGGTGCCGATCCATGCGGACTTCTTTACATAGGGACGGTCGAGGACCAGCACTTCCTTGGCGCGGGTGGCGACCTGCTTGTCGAACTGGGCCCCGGTGAAATCAGAGAGGATGCGCAGCGAGCCTGGCGCATGGCGTCCGACGGTGGCTTTGACTTGATCAAGCATGAGGAGCATTTCTTTGGTGTCGCAGCCGCGGAGGTCGATGAACAAAACGTTGTGTCCCTTGTGCTTGATGAACCGCAGGCGTTCTTGGTTGATGCCGCTGACTGTATCGTCCAGGTTCATACGAGCAATCCCTCCACCACGCTGTAAGCGCCGTCCAGTGCGGCATCCAACGCGGACGCGTCCTTACCGCCGGCTTCGGCGAGATCCGGACGGCCACCACCTTTGCCGCCAACTCTCTGCGCAACGGGCCCAATCACTTTGCCGGCCTGTACTCGCGAAGTCAGATCTTTGGTGACGCCCACGATAAGCGCAACGTTGCCATTAGACGCCGAGCCTAACACAACCACGCCGGATCCTAGCTTGTCGCGGAGTTGGTCGACCAGCGTGCGCAACTGGGTGCGCTCGAGATTGTCGACGCGGTGGGCGAGCACTTTGACGCCTTTGACGTCCTTCACTTTGTCGGTCAGGTTGGCGGTGGAGGAGGCGGCAGACTTCATGCGTGCCTGGTCGAGTTCGCGGTGCAGGCGCTTGATCTCGGCGTCTTTCTTCTCGATTTCGAGCTTCAGGGCTTCGGCTGGAGAGATTTCAGCGTGGGCGGGTTCGGAGTCGGGGGCTCCGTCCTTGCGGCCTTTTTGTGCGGGCGCAACGAAACTCGACACAACATTCTCGAGTTGATGATCTTTGCGGAAGTGATGCAGGGATCCTTCCCCTGTAATCGCCTCGACGCGCCGGACGCCGGAAGAGACACTGCCCTCTTTCAGGATTTTGATCAGCCCGATTTCGCCGGTGGCGGCGGTGTGCGTTCCGCCGCAGAGTTCGGTGGAGAAATCGGCGATCTTGATCACGCGGACGCGGTCGCCGTACTTTTCGCCGAATAGCGCCATCGCATGATATTCGTTGACCGCGACGTCGATGGGGACGTTTTCGATGACTTCGACTTTGCGGTTGCGGAGGACTTCTTTATTAATGATGTCTTCGATGTCCTGCAATTCTTCGTCTTCGACGGCGGTGAAGTGCGAGAAGTCGAAGCGGAGATGACCGGGCGAGACCAGCGATCCCGCCTGCTTCACATGCTTGCCGAGGACTTCGCGCAGGCCCGCGTGGAGCAGGTGCGTGGCGGTGTGGTTGCGCATGGTGGCTTCGCGGATGTCGGTGTTGACCACGGCGTCGACTTTGTCGCCTGTACGGATGTTTTGTTTCGCGAACACCTGATGGGCGCGGACACCTTGGATCGGGTAATAGCATCCTTTTACTTCGGCGACTATGGTGTTGTGATCATCGGAGTAGAGCCATCCGCGGTCGCCGACCTGGCCGCCGGATTCGGCGTAGAACGGGGTGTGGTCGAGGATGATTTCGCCTTCGTAGCCGGCTTCTAATTGCCGGACTCCATTACCGTTGTGGATGATGGCTAGAACTTCGCAGCCTTCCGAGCGAGTTTGACGGTAGCCTTCGAACTCGGACTTGGGTAATTGCTGGTAGGCGGGATTCGCGGTCTGCTTGGCTGCGCCTTTCCAGGAGGCGCGGGCGCGGGACTTTTGCTCGTCCATCGCGCGATCGAAACCAGCCCGGTCGAATCCAATCCCCTGATCACGGGCGGCGTCTTGCATGAAATCGAGCGGCATGCCGAAGGTGTCGTAGAGTTTGAACGCGTCCTCTCCCGCGAGCATTTCTGGAGAGTTGTTGAGAAGTTCTTCCAGTTTCTCCAATCCAACTTCCATGGTGTGCGCGAAGCGCGTCTCTTCGACCTGGACAGCTTTTGACACGCGGTCGGCGGTTTCGTTCAATTCGGGATATGCATCGCGCATCAGGTCGCGGACGGCAAACACCATCTGATACAGGAACGGCTTGGTCTGCCCGAGTAGCCGGCCATGCGTGATGGCGCGACGGATAATCTTGCGCAGGACATAGCCGCGGCCTTCGTTGGAAGGAAGAACGCCATCGGAGATCAGGAAGGTCGCGGCACGTGAATGGTCAGCGATTACCCGCAATGAGGCCGCCGACTTGTGGCTGGGAGAGCCTGCCGAGCTTTGCTCGGCCTGGACGGGCGAGGCGCCCGTCCCCACATGGTCCGTCCCCACATGGCCGTTGGCGGCTCCCGTCAACTCTGCGGCTCTCTTGATCAGAGGCGTGAACAGGTCCGTTTCATAATTTGAAATCACGCCCTGCAGGACCGCTGTGACGCGCTCCAGCCCCATTCCCGTGTCGATCGATGGCTTCGGGAGCGGCGTCAGTTTGCCTGAGGCGTCGCGGTCGAACTGCATGAACACCAGATTCCAGATCTCGACATACCGTCCGCAGTCGCATGGAAACGCGCAATCCGTGTGACCTTGATCCGATGCCGCCGCACCCATGTCGTAATAAATCTCGCTGCACGGTCCGCAGGGGCCGGTGTCGCCCATCTGCCAGAAGTTGTCTTTCAAACCCATCTCGTAGATACGATCCTTCGGCACGCCCTGCCCGGCCCACAGGTCATACGCCTCGGTGTCGCGCTGCAGTCCGCCTTCGCCGTTGAACACCGTCACGTACAGTTTTTCCTTCGCAACTCCAAACCACTCCGGCGAAGTAACCAGCTCCCAGGCGTAGGCGACCGCATCTTTCTTGAAGTAATCGCCGAAGGAGAAATTGCCCAGCATCTCGAAGAACGTGTGGTGGCGGTTGGTGAAGCCGACATTTTCCAGGTCGTTGTGCTTGCCACCGGCGCGCACGCATTTCTGCGAGGTCGTGGCGCGCGAGTAATCGCGCTTTTCGAGGCCCAGGAAGACGTCTTTGAATTGATTCATCCCTGCGTTGGTAAACAGCAGCGTGGGATCGTTGGCGGGGACGAGCGAGGAGGAGTGCACCTCTTTGTGTCCCTTTTGCACAAAGAAGTCGAGGAATTTTCGGCGAATTTCGGAACCTGTGAGCATGGAAATATCAATTCTAAATGAAAGCGACGACTGGGAAGGGATGGTCCCTCGAACCTATGACCCCTCGCCTTCCAAGGCGGTGAGCGTCTCGTCATCGACATCCCATTTTTTCAGGATGGTGAAGATGGTCTTCGTGCCAAATCCGGCGCGGGCCAGCTGGCGGAAAATCCGCGCTGCCTGTTTCTGGTCCTTCGGCTTCTCGAGGCGCTTCTTGCGCAAGTAGTCGCGCGCTAACTTCTCCTCGCTCACGCCTTCATAGGCGGCATCCACAGCCTTCTCGATCACCGAAGCGTGCACGCCTCGCGTTTTCAACTCGGTGATGACACGCATGCGTCCGAGCTTCTGATTGTCGCGGCGCAGCGAAGAGAATGAGGCGGCGTACTGGGAGTCGTTCAAATATCCCTGATCCTTCAGCCGCCGTATGACCAACTCGACCAGAGTTACTGCGTACTCCGATTCCGGCTCTTCCACGCGGGCGCGCATCAGGCGCTTCAATTCCGCCACGGTGCGCATGCGGCGCGCCAGCGCTCCCACGGCGTACTCGTACATTTCGTCTTCGGTGTACTGCTTTCGCTTGGGGCGGGAGAACGCCATACTCGTAACGATAGCGCAAGCGGTGTGCGGGCGCGAATCGTGGTCACTTCTCTTTCGTTTACAGCGGATGCCGTGCCGGGGCACGGCGCCGGAGCTCGCGGGCCATCTTGCGCAGCCAGCGCAATTCGGTCCGGATCTGCTGGATGGCCAGACTGAGCATCCACACGGCCTCGTGGAAACGATGACCGACCTCGGCCTTCACTGCCCTTAGTGTGGCGACTTCGCGCTCCAGTTCTTTCTGGAGGAATTTTTCTCGCCGCCGTAGCTGGCGCTCGAATACTCCTGGCCGCGCCAGCCACGAGAGCGCAATCCAGGTAAGAAAAGCAGGGCGTTCGCGTTGTGCTGTCCATTCCTCGCGCTCCAGCGCGTCAGCCAGCGCGGAACGTCCGGCCGCGCTCGTAGTAAACACGCTGCGCTCCGGCCCCGCTGCAGGTTCGTCGCTATTTGCGTTTCGAATCAAACCCTGCCGAGCCAGTTTCTCGAGCGAGTAATAGACTTGCGGACGCGAAATCCAGGCCCAGTCGCGGACCTGCCGCCGTTCCAGTTCCAGGTTCGCTTCATACCCATGCATGGGCCGCTCGGCCAACAGGCTGAGCAGGACCAGGTCCGGCGTAGTGAGATCGCGCTTTTTAGGCGCGGGCATCCTGCATCTTTCTGCGGCGGCTCCAATACCACCACTGGCATTGTTCTACCGGAAGCTGCGGATTCTGAGCCTGCGCGACGGCGGCTCGAAACACATCGAGGCAGCAGATATCCTGCGAATGCCCTGTCATCTCGCAGAGCTTCTCGTACAGTTTCTCGGGATTCCTCCGCGCAAGTTGCCCCACGCTGTGGACGCCGAGCAGGTGGAAATCCCGGACCATCGCCGGTCCCACCGAGATCAAGTCCTCCAATCGGCGCGCTGGAGTCGCCATAGAAATCCTCCTTGACACAATTGAGGGGAGTCGATTACCGTGTACTAGTCTAATTTAGACTACCTGGTTTGGCAAGGAGAAAATCCATGCGCCTTGCAAGTTTTGTCCTGGCGGCGGTGATCCTGGTGTCCATGTTGCCGTTGACAAGTTCCAAAGCCGATGAGAGGAAACCTATGAACGTGAAGAAAATTACGGCCGTGTTGTTCGTGCCAAACGTGGAACCCTGCGTGAAGTTCTGGGTCGAACGCTTCGGCTTCCAGAAAACCGCCGAGGTTCCCGACGGAGACAAACTGGCTTTTGCCATGCTGCAGAAGGGGAATGTAGAACTGATGTACCAGAGCTACGCCAGCGCCGACAAAGACGTGGGCACGACCATCTCACAAGTGGCTCGCAAAGGCCCGACGTTTCTCTATGTGGAAGTCGACAACCTGGAGGAGACGATTTCTGCGGTGAAAGGCGCGGAGGTAGTCATGCCCAAGCGGAAGACGTTCTATGGGTCCACCGAGATCGGCGTCAAAGACCCTGCGGGGCACTGGGTCACGTTTGCCGAATTTGCGGCGGCTGCGAGTCAGCAGTAAGGAAGGAAGCAGTTCAAAAGAAAAAGGGCGCGATCTATTCACGCCCTCGAGTGCTGACAATCTTTTCCCCAGGAAGAGGCCTTCCCTCAAGCGGATAAACTGTTTGCTGAAAAAGTCGAACTCCAATGCCCGGCCCCTGAAGGGGCATCTGATTTCAAGACTTGCGGTATCGCTAAAGCGATACCCTGATACGAACCGCGAGTTTTTCAGCAAACTGTAAAGCCGCATTGATTCTGCTTCGCTTGCGGTGCGGCTGAAGCCGCACCCTTTTACATCACTCCGCTCCTGGAGCAGTCCGAGGGAGCGATGCACTCGCGCTTCAAACATGAACTGTCAATGGCGGTCCGCCGCTTGCGATTCGCGGCTATCTGCCGCCAAAACCGGCCGACTGCATCGATTGACGCGAGATGTCGGCCGTTGACGCGATACCCTGCATGCGCAGTTTGAAGTCGTCGGCGTTCGAAGCGTTCTCGAGAGCCGTTTCGTAGTTGACCAGGCCCGCCTGGAACAGATCCCAGAGCGATTGATCGAAGGTCTGCATGCCGTATTGCGACGTACCGGCGGCAATGGCGTCGCGGATCGATCGCGTCTTTTCCGGGACCAGCACGCACTCACGAATGTATGCGGTGTTGATCATGACCTCGACAGCGGGCACGCGGCCCTCGGCATCGCAGCGCCGTACCAGACGCTGGCTGATGATGGCCCGCAACACTGCCGCCAGCTGCATACGAATCTGCTTCTGCTCCGGCGGAGGGAAGATCGAAATCACACGGTTGATGGTTTCAACGGCGTCCAAGGTGTGCAAGGTCGAGAACACCATGTGGCCGGTTTCGGCCGCATGGAGCGCGGTCTGGATGGTTTCCAGGTCGCGCATTTCGCCCACCAGGATCACGTCCGGATCCTGACGCAACGAAGCGCGCAACGCCGCGCCGAACGTCGGCGTGTCGACTCCGACTTCGCGCTGATTGACGTAACCTTTCTTATCGCGGTGGAGGAATTCGATTGGGTCTTCGATGGTGACGATGTGTTCGGCGCGCGACGAGTTCACGCGGTCGACCATGGCAGCCAGGGTGGTTGACTTACCGGAACCGGTGACGCCGGTGACCAACACGAGGCCGCGCGGCATGTCGCAGATCTGCTCGACGACCTTGGGCAGGAACAGTTCATCCAAAGCGCGAATCTTGGTGGGGATGACGCGGAGCACCAGTCCCACGTTGCCGCGCTGCTGGAAGATGTTCACACGGAAGCGTCCGAGGCCAGCGACGCCGTAGGCCATATCGATTTCCGTGGTTTCTTTGAATTTCTGCTTTTGCCGGGCCGACATCATGCTGAACGCCATGTTCAGCATGTCTTCGGCGCTGATGCGCGGCTGGTCGGTCAGCGGGACCAACTCGCCGTCAATACGCAGGTGGGGATAGTTCCCTACCTTCAAATGCAAGTCCGAAGCCCGCCGTTCCGTGGCAATGCGCAGCAGATCATCAATATTCATGCGAAGTTCTTCCCGGGAAAGCCTGTGATGAAGCGTTTCCCGTGATGCTCATTATCATCATCGCCCGAATCGTCACCCTCCCCAAGATGACCTAGGTAATGGACCCTGCCTATGGCCATTGGGACAGTGCATCTTTTGACAATGGCCGTGCAAAAGCTAAGGAACGGGATTCCGCCTTAGCAGCCCATGGTGGAAGTTCTGAGACTCAAAACCAGCGCCTGAAGGCGCGTTGATTCTGCACCCTTTGCGGCACGCATAAATGCGTGCCCTGATACGGATCGCAGTTGCACCACGGCTGTTAGGACCCACCGCCTGATGCGAGTCGCAGTTGTACCACGGGCTGTTAGGACGCACCTTTGACGAACGAAAGTGTGGACTTGGGCATCGACACCGCGAATTCACCCGCAATCGCGCCGCGGTTGTGGAAGTTCTTGAGTTTGAGGATGACCATGGACGTGATCTCTTGCCCGCGCGATACCAGTAAGTCAGACTCGGTTGTCCGAACCTCCTGCTGAAGGACCATTCCAGGCCGGAGTTCGTCGATGTGGCATTTGCGAACACCCGACTCTTCGGCGTTCGGATCCAGAGTCACGAGGGCCTCAAAGAAGGTCGAACTCAAGTTCCGGTTCTTTTTGGACAACTGAAAGGCCGACTCTGTGCGGGACATACCCTGGTGAATCAATTGTTCATATTCCAGGACCAAGCGAAGAATCTCGGCTCCCATCCTCATCTCACCGCCTTCTGCTTCTTCCGAAGCGGAAAGAGGATGGTTTTGGTGCTTGATCATCCAGGCGACGGGTTCCAGACGGGGAATTTTCGAAAGCAAGCCGGAGGCGACGGCGGGATGCGCGTCGTATTGAGCCTGCTCCGCGGGAGTCAACTTCCCTCCCTGATACACGGTTTCAATCGTCTCCGGCGCCAGGGTCACGCAACCGAGCTGCGAAAGGATAGCGGCGACCTCGTACTGCCAGGGATTTCCCAGCTTCATTGCCGTCGCCACGTGATGGATGTAGCGGCGGGCGCGCTCGGCGCGGCTGAACGCGGCCGGATTGACCAGGCTAAGCACTTCGCTGAGCACCTGGAGGCAGCCGCTCAGGGTCTGCTCGAGCAACTGCTTCTCGGCGGTGATGAGCCGGTACTGCACCAGTGCCGCCGTGATGGTTTTGGCCATCATCTCCCGATCGCAAGGCTTGATGAGGAAGCGGAAAATGCTGCCTTCGTTGATGGCCTCAATGGCGGATTCGGTCTCGGCGTGTCCCGTTAGCATGACCCGCACGGTGTCGGGCGCGGCCGACTTCACGCGCCGCAGAAGCTCGATGCCATCCATCCCGGGCATCTTCATATCGGAGATCACGACCGCGTAGGGTCCCTTGCTTTCGAGCTGGGCGAGCGCCTCTTGTCCGCTTTCTACGGTATCGACTGAAAACTCACCTTTCAGACTGCGGCGGTATCCATCGAGGACGTTGCGCTCATCATCCACCAGAAGAATGTGTTCCGACATTGTGCTCCCTTCGAATCAACCCGACCGACGTGCTTCACAGCGGGCGAGGAGGGTATCGATGGCAGGGGGGCTGCGTCGAGCCATTCGCCGCGGCGGGGGAATCATGGTCTCCCATCAGTGCCATCGGCAGAGAGGAATCGAGGCTTTAGTGACTGGCCGATTGCAGGCAGGAGCCGTTGACTTCCTGATGGTTTGGGGATGTCTTATACAGGTCGCGCCACACTTTCTCCCTGCCGCTCAAACCCAGGCGCTCCAGATAGGAAAGGTCCATCGTGGCGTCGTGATTCAAAGGCGAAGGATCCGTTTCACTGGTGATGGCGTCGGCCGCGTGCACCGCCGTCAGGGACGAGAAGGTGGCTTCCGCCATTTCTCCGGGATGATGGTGGTAGGCCACTGCACGCACCAGTGAAAATGGCAGCCCCCAGATGCTCATCAGATATGCGCCTACCTCGGCATGAGTGCAGCCGAGGCGTTCTCGCTCTAATTCGGTGCTTGCTCCCGAATGGGCCGTAAATAACTGAAGGTGTTCGCTCGGTAGTTCCGCCATCATCACGGCCTTGCCGATGTCATGCAGCAGCCCTGCGGTAAAGCACTCTTCCATCAGAACTTTCGGAGCGTTCTCGGCGCTGGCGATCCGGTGCGCAAGAGTGGACACTGCGGTGCTGTGATCCCACAATGCCGGGAGGCTGGCTGCGACCTTGGGGTTGCCGTCGAACTGCGAAAACACGTGCACCGAGAGCACCAGCGTCCGCACCGTTTCCGCGCCGACGAGGGTCAGGGCCTGGGGCAGGCTCGAGATCCGGCCGCTGGCGCCGACAAAAGCCGAGTTCGCCAGTTGCAGGATCTTAGCCGCCATTCCCACGTCCTTCGAAATGGTCTTGGCAATCCCCGCCAACGAGTAGTCCTCCGAATTCAGCGCCACCGTCAGTTCCTCGTAGAGTGTCGGCAAGCTAGGGATGCAGCGCAGGCGTGAGATTACGGTTTTCAGCGCCTCGTTCGCGAGCAGGTCGCGCATGGCGAAGGCCTGGCTCAGGCGGCTCGACAATTCTTCAGGGTTACACGGCTTCGACAGAAACTGGTGTGCCGGCGAAATCGACCGGTACACCGCCTCCTTGCTCGACTGCCCCGAGAGAATCATGCGCACCATTTCCGGATACCGTTGTTTTACCTGGTCCAGCAGGTCTGCTCCGTCCATGACGGGCATGCGCATGTCGGAAACGATGGCGTCATATTTCTCGTGTTCCAGGGTAGCCAGCGCCTCCGCAGCCCCCTCAACGAAGTGCATGTCCCACGCATCGCGCATGCAGTGCAGGCTGCGCCGAAGCCCGTTGAGCACGAGGGGCTCGTCATCCACAAACAGCAGGCGCTTCTTCATGCGCCCCCCTTTGCCGCTGCCGCCGTGCTGACGGGCAGCGTTATGTAAAACGTCGTGCCTTTGCCGACCTCGGTTTCAAACCAGATTTTGCCTCCGTGCTTTCTCACCACGACCGTGTACGCCAGCGCGAGTCCTTGGCCGGTTCCCTTGCCAACCTCTTTGGTGGTGAAGAACGGATCGAAGACGCGGTTACGGATCGACTCCGGAATACCACTCCCGGTATCACTCACTGAAATCTCGATGCTCTCACCTAAGCTTTCCGTACGCACGGTGATTTGCCCCTTCTCCCCGTCCTTCACCTTCTCCTTGATCGCATGGGCCGCGTTCACCACCAGGTTCAGCACAACCTGGTTGATATCTCCCGGATAACAGACCACGGCGGGAAGCTGATCATCGAACTCTTGCACCAACTCCGATACATACTTCCATTCATTGCGCGCCACGGTGATGGTGGATTCGATGGCGCGGTTCAGGTTGGTGGCGGTTTTTTCCGCGGAGTCGGGATGGGAGAATTCCTTCATCGCGCGCACGATCTTGGCCACCCGCCGCGCGCCGTCCAGGCTCTGCTCGATCGCCTTGGGAACTTCCTCGATAATGAATTCCAGGTCGCAGCTCTTCTCCGCCTGTTGCAGGTCCGATGCTACGGCTGGGGGCAATTGCCCGGAGGCATCGTGAATGGCGCCTCGGTATCGTTGCACCAGTTCGTACGCCGACTTCCACGAATCTTTCAGAAAGGTAAGATTGTCCATCACGAACTGCGTCGGAGTATTGATCTCGTGCGCGATGCCGGCCGCCAGTTGCCCGATGCCTTCCATCTTTTGCGCGTGACGAAGCTGGCTCTCCATCGCCCGCTTCTCGGTAATATCTTCCTTCAGTGCCAGGTAGTGCGTGATCTCGCCCTTCGGGTTGGTAATGGGCGTAATCGTGGCAGATTCCCAGAAGGTCTGGCCATCTTTCTTCCGGTTACACAGTTCGCCGTGCCACTCTTTCCCTTGCGTGATGGTGAGCCAGAGATTGCGGTAAAGTTCGGCAGGACACTGTCCCGCGTTCAGGACGCGGGGATTTTTTCCAATCACCTCGTCAAAGGTGTACCCCGTTAACTCGGTGAACTTTCGATTCACATAGCTGATGTTCCCCTGAGGATCCGTAATCACCACGCAACTCGAGCTCTGTTCCACCGCCAGCGAAAGTTGCTGCAGCGCCTCCTGGTTCCGCTTCTGCTCCGTAATATCGCGGAAGGTCCAGATGCGCCCGTAATACACACCGTTCTTGTCCACCACCGGCGCAGAGTAGCGGTCGAGGATTTTCCCGTTCTTGAACTCGACTTCGTCACGACTGGTCTCTTTCGGATGCCGGTACAGGTAGTCGACCTTCTTGCGGAATGCTTCTCCGTCTTTTATCAGCGCCACCACATACTCGAGCATCTTGGCGTCGCCGGAGTCGGCCATCAACTCCGCTGGCATCCCAAACAGTTCCACAAGGCGCTCGTTCGCCATCAGCCTGCGACCGTTGATGTCGATCACCAGCAGGCCATCAATGGTCGAGTTGGCTTGCGCTTCCAGGAATGCCGTCTTGGAGCGCAAATCCGCTTCGGCCTCCTTTCGTTGCGTGATGTCGCTCATGAAGCCATCTGCGCAGCGCAGTCCCTCGATGTCGTGGGTTCGCGTAGCGCGGTCGTGCACCCAAATCCAGGTGCCGTCTTTGCGGCGGATCCGGTACTCCTCATCGAAGGCCACCTGCTGCTCAAACAGGGCCATATAGTGCTGGCTCACTCGCCCAAAATCTTCGGGGTGAATCTGGTTCAGCCAAAGATGGGTGCCCCCCGCATAAATCTCCAGGTTGGTAAACCCGAGCAGGGCCACCACCTTGGGACTCACGTACCGCGTCCTTCCATAGACGTCCGAGGTCCAGGCGACATCCGGCATGCTTTCCAGAATTCGCCGGTACTGTTCCTCGCTCCGGCGAAGGGCTTCTCGGGCCATCTCAATGTCGCTGAGGTCCTTCACCGTGGCGACATAACTAGTGTGGCCTACGGAATTTTGCAGCGGGCGTCCACTGTACTCGACCGGAACCGAACTGCCGTCTTTCCTACGAAGCAAGCCTCCGACAGCGTCGGCTGGCGCGCCCCGCAGAATCGCACAATGCAAGGGGCATTCCTCGAGTGGGTGCTTGCTCACGGCCGCGCTACTGGAATGCAGCACTTCGTGCGCATTTCCGCCAACCAATTCCTCTCGCGCATAACCCGTCAATTGCAGCAGGGCTTGGTTGCAAAAGGTTATCGTCCCTTCCCGGTCTACCCCGAAAACGCCCTTTACAATGGCATCGAGGATGGACTGGTGATCGTTAGCAAATTCTGTGTCCACGAATAGCTCTCAGATGGTTGCCCAACGGAACTATCGGCAATGCGAGAGATCAGGTTGAATGG
>Ga0209698_10003826_pt1 | contig 16633 bp, 4 predicted proteins | sample LitLauG_LLR_2012_FD_187203 | JGI IMG/M metagenome (GOLD analysis project Ga0209698, IMG submission 187203) | Freshwater sediment microbial communities from Pennsylvania, USA - Little Laurel Run_MetaG_LLR_2012 (SPAdes) (version 2) | ecosystem: Environmental > Aquatic > Freshwater > Creek >...
GTACGGGCTCGCCCTCGGGCGGCGCGGCGGCGCTCCGGACGCCGAAGCCTCCGCCAGATGAGCAAAGTCCACATGCCAGTTCAATAAACGGAAGGCCGTGTTACGTAATCTTCGCCACGCAGGAAGAATGCCTGCCTTGCGGGCCGCTAGACATGGTTACGCAAAAGCTGGAGTTTGTCGCGGGATCGATTAAAACTGTCAATGCAACGGAAGCAAGCTGCGTTGATGTCGGCGACTTGTTGACTGAATTCATGGCATCCAAACAAGGAACGAAGGAATAATATGAACATAACTTGGCAAGAAGTGAAGGATTCAGGATTGACGGTAGGTGTCTTGCTCACCTTCATCGCGTCCACATGGAACTTGCTGCTGACTTACCGTGCAGCGACAGAATCACGCTTCATCAACACCGTCATACGTACGCATTGCCAACGCGCCACCGTCCTTGTGACCCAACCAGCGGCTCACTGTTGGAATATCGACGCCGGATTCGATGCAGGTTGTTGCAAAAAAGTGGCGGAAGTCGTGATGTGTAAAATGAGGCAATTCGAGATTCCTGCAGGCGGTCTGCAAACATTTTTTGGCGTCTTTGATCCGGCTCAACGTTTCATTGGGGAGCATATTCTTGCGTTGGGCTTTGATTCGGCGTAGCAACTCCAACAAGGCTGAGGTTATTGGGATTGTCCGGACCTCATGATTCTTAGTGCCTTCCTCGCCGCCAGTCACGACCAATCGGTTATGTTCAAAATCGATATCGGCCCAACGGATGTTGATCGCCTCGTTTAGCCTGCATCCAGAATACGCCAACAGTTCAACCAAGTCAGCACCATCGCCGCCCTTGCCTTGAGTCCCAAATGCACCATCGGCATCGCGAATTGCGTTGATGATTTTTTGAAACTGCTCTCGGCTGGGCACCACAATCTTTTCTGTCACAAGCTTCCGGCGTTTGATGATCTTGGCGGGATTATCCAAAAGCAGCCCCTTGGAAACAGCGTGTTCCAGAATCATTTTCAACGTGTCGAGCTCTTGGACGAAACTCGACGACGACAGCTTTTTGCCCCGGCGTTCCAGCCACTTTTCGCATTGGGCAGACGACACGTTGCGAATTGAAACCGAATTCAGGAAGGGCGTCAGCCCTTTGATGCAGACCTCTCGGCGATTGATTGTGCTGGATTTGAGGGCGTGACGCTTGCTGTCCAGCCAAGACTTGGCGACGGTTTCAAAATTGGCGGACCGGGTGTCGCCGAGGGTGAGGTTGGCTATTTTCTTGCGAAGATCGGCCAACTTGCGGTTTGCAAGGGAGCGGTCGGCGGTCTTTAGGCTCCGGCGAAACTGCTTGCCACCGCGCTTTATGAGCGCGTAATATGTTTTAGTCGACGCGCGACGGTAGAGGTTTTCCGCAACCTTTGCATACTCGGGTTGCTGCTGGTCGATCGCAGTGTCTCCTGTGCGCTCGGAATGGTTGGTAGCCATTTCCATAGTATAGGGTGACAAAAACGGGTGACAACAACAAAGTTGCAGCGGGTTTATTTGGTTTGCAGACCACTGCAAACAAGGTGTTTATGCCAATGTAGCTCAGTGGTAGAGCAACGGTTTCGTAAACCGTAGGTCGGTGGTTCAATCCCACTCATTGGCTCCACTTTCACAGTCCGTTTTCAAGCTCCGATATCATTGAAAATGAACACCTTCCGCTAGCAAGGCTGGACTCTTCGATCTTCGACAATTTCAAGGCGCCTAATATTCTTGGACCGATTTGCCCAAGATTTGCCCAAAGTTTTTCGGCTCATGCGAGAAACATTAAGTTCTAGCAGGGCATGAATAATAAATTCGACAGGTTCAAAATTACAGTTTTTTACGAATCCCGGCGGCCAACATATCTGGCGCGTGCAGGGAAGAAAGCTTGATGGCCAGCGTGTTCGTCAGAACTTTAAAATTCAGGCAGAGGCTAAAGCCCGCAAGGCTGAGCTTGAGATCAATGCACTGAACGGTTCGAGCGGGGTGGGCAGCTTCTTCGGCCCGACCGTGCCTACGCTGCTGCATGCTTTCAAACTCGACCCGAAGAACCGGAACCCAGCGTCCGGTCTTTGTGCCGTAACCCTAAACCGTCACGAAGTTCTTGCCTATTCCAAATCTGCTCGCTTCTGGGCGGTGCGGATTTCGATTAAAACCGCCGTAACAATCGCAATCCATATCAATGAGGTCACATCGCGACGTATTAATTAATAATTTCAAATCGCGGATTGTCCGGATATCCTCCGGTACCAAGAAATGCTGCCCGCAGCTAATAGCACGCAGCCAAACAGCCCCAGCGCCACGTTCACCGGTTCCGGCACGGCCGTGATGTCCAGGCTCCAGCCAGTCAACGTAGCATCGCCGCCCCCGAGCCACGGTATCCGCAAAATACAAGGTCCAATCCCCGTTTGGATTGCTGCCATTAAAACTGGATAAACTTCCCTCCGCATTGTAGGTGCCGCTCAATACGGAACCGCTCGTCTCATTTTGAATGGAACCGTTGGCTACGACACCATCCTGCAATGTAATGTTCATCCCCGCTCCCGTGGCTCCAAACGGATTACTTAAACTGACGCCTGGCTGGTTCATCAACGTCACGGTGGTTGAACCGTTTACGAGATAGGCGTAAAGACCACTGTTATTGCCGCCGGTAATGTTTAAAGTCACCGTCAGACCAGATAGCGACGAACCGAGACCGGATAGGGTCATTGTGTTCGCAATCACTGCGGCGGGATTACCGTCAACAATCGTGGGATTTGCCACACTTCCTTCAAAAGTTTCGCCTGAAACGCCCGTCCCCTGATAATAAATGCCTGCCGATGATGTGGCCAACACCCCGAGCCACAGCAGCCCAACTAGAATATTTTTCTTCATAAGTATTTCTATTAGTATGAGCTAAACCTAATCATGGGTAACTCAACCGGTAGTAAACTGTGGCTGGAGGCACGGTCACACCCGTGTCGGTCCAACTATAGGAGCCGTCGCCGTTGGAAGGCAGCGAGACGGCCTGAACTGGCGTCCAGTCTGAAGGTGAAAGTGTTGTAGCGCGTTGAATATGATAGCTGTAGCCAGGAATGCCATGGAAACTCACTATCGGGTTATTACTTCCATTGAGGGTAGGCGTTAGCTGTGGCCCGGTCGCGCTGGCAAAGGTGATTGTCACCGTAGCTGTGGCGGAGTTCACACCATCCGCAACCGTGTAACTGAAACTGTCGTTGGCTGGCGTGCCCGTGGGCGGGCGGTAAAGAATTATGTTGCCGCCAGAATTAGTGATCACGCTACCACCCTGGGCACTAGTTAGGCTGGGTAGCGTGATCGAATAAATAGGGCTGCCTTGCGAACTGGCCAACCCGGCGGCTAGGATGTCCGCGAGAGCGATCTGACGGGAAAGCCACGTATTTGTATAAGCGAGATTTGGCACGACCAAATGCACACCGATGGCAAGATTTTTGTTAACAGTATCCACGACCAAGCCGCCCACGGCGTTGGTGACCAACGGAAGCACTGAATTTAAATTGAAGCTACTCACGGACGGATCCGTGCCTGTGTAATTGACGAGGGGATAGTTACCCACGGTCGCCGGTATGGTCACATTGCGCAAAATGACGTTCACCGTACCATTGGCAGACAACGTGCCAACGCTCAACGGTGCCGTGGTGGTGCTTGGTGCAAACGAGTTGAAATCAAAGTCCATATAGGTGGTTCCCGAATTATAAGTCAGCCCGTTGCAAGTCCACTCTCCACCAGCGGTGGCAAGTTGGACGCCGTTGGTGGCCCCGACGGAAACAGTAATCGCGCTGGCCCCACAAGATCCCAATGTCGTCCCAACCAGTTTACCCGCGCTGATGGTTGTATTGCCGGTAAAGGTGTTGGCACCGGAGAGAGTGAGAATGCCTGCGCCTGACTTCGTCAAGCCTGCACTGCCATTGGCCAGTAGATTGGCTGTGACGATCGCGTTACCCGATGTTAAGCTTGCGGCGTATGAAGTGGCCGTGAGACTGCCATTCTGGATGGCGTTGCCCGTGGTCGGAGCCGCCGTAATGCTCATGCCGGCAACACTTGAACTCAGTGTTCCAAGATCCAAAGTCCCCCCATTTAGAATCAAAGCTGAACTGTTGCCCAAGGTGCCCGATCCGCTTAATGTCAGAGTGCCGCCACTGACCGTCGTATTTCCAGCGTAAGTATTTACACCTGCCAACGTCAGCGTGCCCGACCCGATTTCGGTGACTGAATTGTTTCCCGTTTGAATCGGTGTATTGACGACCACGTCGCCTGAACCACCGAAAGTCAAACCATAGGCACTCGTGATGGCCGTTGCGGAACTTAATGTAAGCGTGCCGGAATCCGAACCAATACGCGCCGCCGCACCCAGCGTAATGGCGCCGGCATAAATATTGTTACCGCTGATATTGCGTAAAGCCCCGGTGCTGTTCGTTCCATTGCCGCTCAAAGTTAGGGGTTCGGCAAGGGTAGTGATGCCGCCTTGGACTTGCAGTTCCGCGCCGTTGTTCACCACAGTTCCAGCCGAAACACTGCCCAGCGCGTTTGCGTTTTGGATGTTCAACGCACCGCCGCTGACTGTGGTCTGGCTAGTGTAATCATTTGCCGTCAGCAAACTGGCCGTGCCCGCGCCTAATTTGTCCACAATCGCGCCGCCGCTGATCTTGCCGCTACCGCTCACGGTATAATTTGCCGTTGCATTACTGAAGGTCACCAACGAAGGCGTTACAGTTTGATTCAAACTCACATTGGCCGAAACCGCCGTGTCATCAAAGGTAACGGTTTCCGAATCAGAATAACTTGCCGCGCTGCCGGTAGCAGAATCTTTCCAATTGCCTGCGGTGCTCCAATCATTGCCATTGTTGCCATTCCACAACAGGCTTGAATACTGGTCGAGCACTACTGTGTTACCACTGACTGTGACGCGAAAACTGGCCCCGGTACGGTTGGCCACGGAGACCCGACCGCTGCTGACGTTAGCAAAGCTGCCGGAAGCGCCGCCCGTGGCATTGACAATCGTGAAGCTCTTGCCGGAAGGATCAAAGTTATTGAGCACGTTCACCGTCAGGTTGCCGCCCATGGTGGCCGCGCCGGTGATGGACAGGTTGTCATAGGAATTGGAAGTGCCGTCCTGGAATATGCTCGCTGCCGAGGCTCCACCGATGTCAACCGCCAAGGTACCGGATGTCACGGTATAATTACCCGTGATGGAAGTTTTGCCCGGTAGACCAAGATCGCCGGGGGCCAGCGTGCCGCCATTGTTGTTGAGGGTGGAGGCGCTGCCGGTGGTGGCCCCGGCAGTCGTGAGTTTGGTCATATCAATGAAGTTCGCAACCAAAGTGCCGCCGTTGAAAACAAAGTTCTGAACTGCTCCAGAACCTTGTGTGCCCTGAATTGTGCTGCTGACAATCAGTTTGCCAGTTCCTGAAAGCGTGAATGAAGCGGTGCTGGCTCCACCTGTGTCCGCACCCAGTTGCAGATAGCCGTCCGTACCAGCACCAATAATATCGAGCGTGCCACCGGATAACACGTAGGTGTCAGTATTGGCTCCGGTGAGTCCACCCAGTTGGAATGACGTAGAAGCTGGCCCTCCTTTGTTAACATTAAAAACTCCGCCACTCTGGATGCCGGCAAATGAAACACTGGCACCTGTTGATGGTCCACTATCACAACCCAGCCGCGCACCATAGGCTGCAGTGCTCGGAACCGTCAAGATGCCGCCAGTGATGTTCAGCGTCTGGCTGCCGCCTTGGTCAAAGCCAAGCCGATCCGCACCGCTGCCAAGCGTCAAGATGCCGCCGTCCACCAGAACATTGTTCTTAATGTGCCGGCCGCCATTTAGAATCACCGTGCCGTTCTTCACTTCCAGAATTTGGTTGGCATCTCCGGGTGCGGTGTTGATGACGTTCGTCGAGGCTGGATCACCGTTGAACTGGATGGTGCCGGCATAACCGCTGCCGCCGCCAGAAAGGTTGGCCCAGTAGTTGGAGGAGTTGGCGGGGAAGTTGGCGCTATTCAAGACAAAGACGGCGTTGGTCTGGTAAATAGTCAATGCGCCGCCCGTGGCCGTGATGGTGCCGGCAATCGGTGCGTTCGTGTCGGTGCGGGAAAACTGAATGGCCCCGCCAGAAACACTCACGTTGCCGCCAATCGAACCGGCGGTGTCGCTGCCGGAACCGAGCTGGAAATTGCCGCTGGTCACGCTCACCGCGCCGGACAGGCTGGCATCCAAAACGATGGAGCCGGCGTTCAGCGTGGTCAGGCCGGTGTAGGTCGCATTGTTGTTGAACCGCAGCGTGCCGCCGCCCGACTTGGTGAGGGTGTAAGCGTGACCGCCATCGCCCACCGTGCCGCCGAAGGTCAGCGTGCTGGCGTTTGCGGTGACCAACCGGTTGCCGCCCAAAGTCACCGCGCCGCTGCCGAAGGTCAGGCTCTTGGTGCCAGTGAAGGTGAAGTCGCCATTCCAATTCATCGGGTTGGCGGTGGACAGCGCAATCGTGCCGCTGGTGGTGGTGTCAATCGTGCCGCCATTGATCGTGAAGGTGCCCGTGCCTATGGCCGAGCTGGTGCCGCCGGAACCCGCGTTGTTCAGATTTAACGTGCCGGAGTTCAGTGTCACGCCACCGCTAAAGGTGTTGGCGGCCGAAAGCGTGAGTTTGCCGCCGGTGCCGCTGTCGCCGACCGACAGCGAACCGCCGCTGCTGGTCAGCGCGGTGGCATAAGTCACCGCCTGACTGTTCAAATCCACTTTAATGGCCTGACTCGACGCTGTGCTGAAGCGGCCGGAATAATCGTTCTGGTTGGCCGAGCCGTATTGGAGTGTGCCGCCACCGAAAGAGATGCTGCCAGCATTGGCGGTAGCGCTCTTACCCAAAGGTCCGCTGGCACCCGCCGTTTCAGTGGCGTTCGCCTGAACGATACCCGCCCCGATGACTGTGGTGCCGGTATAAGTATTCGCGGCGGATAACGCCAAGGTGCCGCCGCCGGCCTTCGTCAAACCGGACGTGCCCACCAACACGGCATTGATGCTCGCGCTCTTGCCAGTGCCCAAGGAGTTGACCGTCACAGTTGGCGTGGTGCCCGCCAGCGTCAGAATGTTCGCCGGGATGGAGTTGTTGGCGAGAATCCAGTTGGCGTTAGGACTGCCCGCCCCGTTACCGAAGATTAGATTGCCGATGGTATAAGGCGCGTCTAAATTGACCGTGGTGTCCGAACTGATGGACACCTGACTGAAGTCGGCGGTGTTACCGACATTCGTGGCAACCACGTTGTTACTCCAGTTTAGGGCCGCACTCCAAGGCTGATTGTTCGCCGCATTGGTCCAAATTGCCGTGCCATAAATGGATGCCGTCAAACCGGAGGGCTGCGTCAACGAATAGTTGGCCGCCGCCGCACCGCTCAAACTGAAGTTGGCAGCCACGGTATAGGGGCCGCCCACGGCGGAAGTCGGGCCGCCGCCGGCGGTGAAGCCGCCGTTGGTGGTCAAAGTGATGACGTCCCCGTTCACCGCGCCGGGCGACAGCGTGCCGGTGATGACGGCATTCGTGGTGCCGTCATACATCTTGCTCACCGCCACAGCCCCTAAAATGGTTTCACCCAACGTGCTCACCGTGCTGGAGGGCACGGCGACGGTCACCGTGGTCGCGCCGGAACTGCTACAGGCCATGTTGCCGGAATAAGTCCCGTAACCCGTCGTGGCCGCCAGCCGGACGTAAATCGTCGTGGCCGCAATGCTGCCCGTGCCGGACACCGTGGTGGTGGCGCCATAGCCGCTCCCGCTCGACTGCGAAACTTCAAAACCCGTCGGTGCCGTCACGAGAATCCCCCCGATGATGCCCGCGCCCGAAACCGTGAAGGTCTGACTGGCCGAGGCCGTGCCATAAGTCGTCGAGAAGGCTGAAAGCGAGCCGGAGGTGTTGATGGTGGCCGAAGCCAACTGCCATTGCGCATACAATGTCGTATCGGCGGCGATGGCAAATGTTGCATTCGCGGCATAGGCCGTTCCCGAGCCGTTGGCGGCGGTATTCCAGCCATTGAACGCGTAGCCGGTCTTGATCAGACTGCCAGTGTTGCCCAGCACGGTGACCGTGCCACCGGAGTCATACGGACTGTTGGCATCGGTCGGGGCGGTGCCGCTCGTTGCCGTATTCGGATCGTAAGTCAACGTGTAGGCGTTGGTCACGCCGAGCGAAACCGCCCCCGCCGCCGCGCTGAGCCGGAGGCTGGAGCGCGTACCGCCGAATGTCACCGTCTGCTTGGTGCCGCCGCCGGTGAACTGCCAGGTCCCCCCGGTCAGCCCCGAAGCCGCGGTGACGAGGGGATAACTGGTGCCGCTGGCCAGCGCCGTGGAACCGATGGGGTTCACCGTGACGTTGATCGTGCCGGACACGGCCGCCGCCTTGCTTACCGCCAACTGGTCGGCAGCGGTGGTGTTGCCGCCCAAATCAAATTTCAGCGTCGCGCCGTTGGTGAGGTTCATGCCCGTGGTGACGGAGCCGCCCTGCACGAAATAGTTGGTGCTGATGGCGCCGTCGGTCATGTCAAACGTGCCGCCAAGATTCAGCGTGGCCCCCGCCGCTGCCACCGCCGCGCTGCCGACGCTGATGGCGGTGCTGCTGCCTGGTTGCACCGCGAAAGTGGTGCCGCTGCTGACGTTCACGGCTGTGTTGCTCAACGCGCCGCCGGTGAGTTTCAAGGTGCCGACGCTGATGATGGTCGCGCCACCATAGACATTCGTGCCGGACAAGGTCAGCGTCCCGCTGCTGGTCTTGGTGAAGCCATAGCCACCGCCGTTGTCAACGATCGCACCGGGAATCGTCAGATTGCCGAGCGTGTCAATCGTGGCACTGCCGGCGAGAGTCACGGTCGGCAGCACCGCTGTGAGAGAAGTCGTATCACTGCCATTGAGAGTCACGGTCGGCACGGAGCTGTAACCGCTGCCGGCGCTGGTAAGTATGACCATTGAGATCTGGAGTTTGTTGTTTGAATATCCCAAAGTTACTCCCGCTCCGCTACCGGATGAGGAAGTGCATTTCGTGATGCCAGTAGGCTGACTCGCATCGGTGTAGCCGAATCCCGGGGCGACCAGTGACCAAGTTTGAATTGCTCCCGATGAAACCGTTAATACCTTCATCAAGGCACCGTAGCCGGAGCCGCCGGTGGTCGTGAACGTATCATTTAACGCCCACCCCGATCCGCCCAAAGCCTGTTGCAGCGTCGAACTCGTCAAACCGAGGCTAGCCGTAGCCGCCGCGCCGGAACCACCGCCACCGGATACCACGACCGAAGGCGCGGAACCGTAGCCGGTTCCGGGAGTCGTAATCGCAATACCCGCCAGACCGCTGCCGATGGCCGCCGGCGTGCCGGAGGCCGAGTTCTGGAACGTTGAACTCGCGTTGAGGGTAATGGGCTCATTGACACCGGTCATGCCGTTCAAATCCAAGGTGGCGCTGCCGCTGACGGTGGTGCCCGCCACGGTGCTGGCGTTGGCCGTTACGCCCCAGCCTAGCGCGTTGGCACTGCCGAGTTGCAAGCTGCCGGCGGTGACGCTGACTGAACCGCTGAAAGTATTGTTGCCGGAAAGCGTTTGCGTGGAGCCGCTACCGGCCTTGGTGACGCTCAACTTTTCGCCGCCCGTCAAACCGGCACCGTCCTGCAACACGCCGGAGAAAGTTGTGCTGCCGGTGCCGCCGCTGACACCGATGGTCAAGGTTTGGGCGGTCTGTTTTTGAAGGTCCATGCCCAAAGTAACGGTGCCGCCGCCAGCGAGAGAATAGACCGTTAGCGCGGCGTCCAACATACTCATGTAGCCACCCGAACTAACCGTCAATTTAGGGGAGCCGGTGGTGGTGTTAAACGAACCGTTGTTATAGACATAAACATTGGGGCCGATGGTAAAAGCGGCGTTGCCGGAAAAGTTCAGCCAAGTGGAATTGTTAAATAGCAAACTTCCATAAGTGGAGCCGAAGAAGGCCGTCGTTTCCAAATCCAATGAACCATTTTGAATGGTCATGCTGCTACCCATGGTATTATTCACGTCCCAGGAACCATTACCCGTATTTTCCGGACCGCCAAGCCCATTTCCGTTGGTGCTGATGATTCCGCCAATGGTGTTAATAGCAGTTGACTTGCTATTAACATAAATCTTCCGAGGAGCGCCACCCCCCAAATCGAGCGTGCCGAAGCTGGTGGTCAACCGGTTGCCACCGGCCAGGGTAATATCCCCGTTAAGAGTCAATTGTGGCGTATACCAATTGTTACCGCTGGCAGAGTTATCAATGGTTGCGCCAGCACCAAGGGTCACGTTGCCTGTGCCTGTGGCACCTGATTTGACGGTGCTGGAGGCAGCCGCACCCGCGCTGCCAATTTTCAAGGTGCCGCTGTTAATCGTCGTGCCGCCGGAATAAACATTGCCGGACACGGTTACATTTCCAGAACCTACGGAAGCTCCAGTTGGAGCAGACGATACGACAACGCTCGCACCTGCATTTACGGTCGTGATATATGCACCGCTTGGACAACCGAGCCCAGAAATGGCCATGCCCGCCTGCACACCGGTGGTGTCTGTCATCGTAACCGTGGTGTTGCCAGATGTAGTAGTAGCGGCTTTTGTCAAGGATGGCCCAAGCGTGAGATAGGCACTGCCGTTCTTGGTCAGGGAGCCGGAACCACCCATCGGCGCGTTGATGACGTAGGCATTGGCCGAATTATCCAAGTTGATGTTCCCCGGCGTAATGGTAGAGGCGCTGGTGTTTGGAATGGAGATGGTGAAGTTGCCGGAAGCGCTGTCATCAAAAAGCACGTTGTCACCCGAGGTGTAGGCGGAGGAAACGCCGCTCTTGGTCCAGTTGGCTGTGGTCGTAGTATCCCATGTGCCGCTCGTCGTGCCCTTCCAGACATCCGGGCCAGCCGAAGCTGTCCCCGAGAAGCTGACCGTCACGCTGGTCGCGCCCACTGTCAGCGTGGGCGTGCCGTTGTAGGAACCGGCCAAAGTAATTGTGCCGGAACCGCTCTTTGCAGCATAGGTCATGAGGGTAAAAGTGGTTCCAGATGTTGCCGTGCCACTCGGGAAGGTAAGGTAAACGGACACATTGCCGTTCAAGACCAGATTGCCAGTGACAGCAATCTTATCGCAAGTGCTGCCGGAGGATGGCAAATCCATGATCATCGTGCCGCCGTTCATCGTCAGCGCGCTCGCCCCCGCGTTGGCCAGCGTTAGCGTGCCTACTGTGTTGCCCCCGCCGGGCAGCAGAAAGCCGTTGGCATTGACTGTCACGGTGCCGTTGATAGTGCCGCTGCCACCAAGCGTTGCCCCGCCATTTAACGTCACGGCGCTGCCTGCCGCAAGGGAGCCGGAGTTCCCCAACAGCAAGGTGCCGCCGTTGACGATCGTGGCACCGGTGTAGGTATTGGCCGTCCCCAAATTCAACGTGCTGTTGACATTGGCCTTGGTCAGAGCACCGCCGGTAATGACGCTGTTCACGGTGAGGGTGTTGCCGGAGGTCGCGTCAATGGTGCCACCGCTCGCGCCGAGCGTGATGCCGCGATTCACGGCAATCGTGGTCGAACCGGAAGCCAACAGGGTGCCACCGTTGACGGTGACGTTGGCCGCGCTGACGGAGCCGGGATAGCCGCCAAGTTTTTGGCCGCCCGACGTGCCGTCACTGGCAAAGCTGACCGTGCCGTTGTTGACGGTCAAGCCACCGGTGAAGGTGTTCGCCCCGGAGAGCACAAGCGTGCCCGAGCCCGCCTTGGCCACGGCACTGCCACTGATGATACCAGGGATGGTGAAGGTATTGGCCAGCGTGTCAAAGGTGGCGGTTTGGGAGGCGCCAACGAGAATGTTGCGGTTGGCGCTGAGGGAAATGTTGCCGAAACTATCCTGTAACGTGCCCGAACCGGTGAACTGGATGTTGTTGTAGGCCGTATTGGGCACCAAACCAAGGCAGGCATCTCCGTAGATGCCAAGAATACCGCCCCCCGTAATCTGCGTGCCGCTGGCGTTCAAAGAACTGGTTGAAGTGCCGGTGTAGTTGTTGCCCGTGTTTTGGAGCGTGAGTGTTCCGGCACCGTTCATCAAAAGCGTGCCGCCAGCGCCTAGACTGCTGGTGAGTGCCTCAACCACATTGATGGTGCCGGAGGCTGCCGGTGTAAAAATAATCTGCTGCGCTTTCACGTCTACCGAGCCACTGGAAAGGTTCAGCGTGCCGCCGCCGGACTGGGTGAATTTCAAGGTGGAATCGAGAGCAATCGCACCGCTCAACGTATTCGCGCCACTGGTATTCTGCGAGTTCACAACCAAAGCGCCGGAAGTATTGCCGGAAACCGAGTTGATGCCGGAAGAAAAAATCTGCCCACCGCTGGCGGCTGCCAGATTAAAAGTGCCGCCCAGCGTCTGATTCTGGGTCAATGTGGTACCATAATCACCCCCCAAACGTAATTCGGTGGTGGTTAACGAGCCGCCGCTGTTGAGATTCAGCGCGCTACCATTCATCACAAAAAAGTCGCCCGAGGTGAAAGCTCCGCCAATGTTTAAGATATTGCCACTAGCCCCCGTGTAGTAAAAAGCCTTTCCGGAAGCGCTGACTGTGTTGTTGAAGGTCAAGGTTTGACCCGACCCAAACATTTTGATGTATGATAGTTGGGAACCATTCACCGTCAACGTGTACCCGCTACCGAATGTCATACCGCCGCTTACGGCATTGATTTCACCCCAAACCGGCCCCGCCGTCGCAGCGAAAGTGATGGGCGCATTGATGGCAACCAGGCCCGCACCGTCATTTTCAAGCTTCGACTGATTGCCACTGTTGTCATACAAGCTCAGGGTGGTGCTATTTGCGTTGTTCATGGTCCACCCGGTAGCATTATTCCAGAAGACATCGTTCATGTTGGCGGTGCCACCGGAAGTGAAATTTCCATTCAAGGTGTTAATCGTTCCCGCCGTGCCGGAGAAAGTAATACTCCCGAATGCGGGCGCGGATCCGCTCCAGTTTGCAGAATCGCTCCAGTTGAAGGGACTGCTGCCGCCACCGGTCCATGTGTTGCCGGCATACAGCGCACCAGGCGTGGCCATTTGAAAGCCGAGCGTCAGAACCAGCACGCCGTAAATATTAACGAGGTTTCGATTTTGCTTACACTTCATGATCTTTTCTCCAATGGGTTTTGATGGGATTGCTGAAAGTTTTCGCTTCTATTTAAACACGCATGGGCTGGCTTTAGGCGGGTGCCAGAAAAAAGTGTTTCTTGGGTTGTCATATTTTTAAGGCCACCGTCTTAGTGGTATACAACAACTGGTTTGACCGATGCTTCAAATTTTTGGCGATTGATTACCATGATTCAATTTGGTAGTTTATCCGCATATTCATGTGGGCAAGGGAGATTTTGCGGCACCAAGGTCGGACGTCCCCGGCAAGGTTCCCCCCAGTCCGCCGCCGTGTTCATGGTGGCAATATTGTCCTTGGTGTAAATGGTTGCCTGGGCGCCGGGCGTGCCGGTCAAGATCAGGGGGAGCGCCGAGTGAAGAGCGGGCGGGAGAATGTTTTTTCACGGTGATTTCGCTTCCTTATGATTGTTCACTAGCCAATGGAAAAAAGATCTTCTCAACTAAAAACGGAGTAGAACCCCAATTTTATGGTCATAGTTTACTGGTTTTGATTTTCCAATTTTTAACCGCGACTACAATTCCGACTAGGGGTTATTTTGCGCCAAGGGGGTGCTATTTTGCGTCACAAACCCGCTGCTTCCGTCGTCTTGCCGTCGTTTACGGAAGGAGCAAAACCCGGTAAAAGCGCCGGTTGAAATTTCCTGCGTCAACATCCTGCCAGTTGGACGGGAGCGCCGCCGGTGAATTGGTGTAAATATTTTCCCAATTCATCAGGTTCGTGGAGGCTTGAACGGTGTAGGTGAAACCTGGAGCGCCACTAATAACGAATCCCAACTGGCCGCCGCTGAAAGTGACAGCACCGATTTGTGGCGCAAGGTTGGTATTCAGCGTCGTCGCCGGCGAGTAACTGTTGAAAACAGAATTGGAGGCTATGTTTTGATAAGTGGCCGAAATCCAATTCGCTGAACGCGGCGCGTTCTCCATGCGTAATTCGTCCATTTTACCATTCAGATAATCACGGCCGGAATCCGCGCCGATCCACAATTGGCTGGTGTTGCTGTAAGGCGTCGCTGTCGTAGGAGTCACAGAATTCAACTGGCCGTTGACGTAAAGGTTCAAGTTTCCGCCATCAAGGGTGCCTGTGACCTGCACCCAGTTTGAAAGCGTAACGGCCGAGGTTTGTGTCGCAAGCACGTCGCCTTGCGACCCGCTGTTCCGCACGCCGACGCAGAGGCGGTTCGTGAGGTTGACCTGATCCACGCCGGGATTGTTGCCGACACTCAGGAACCACGAATACCACGACTGACCGTTCTGGCCTTTGCCGATGATGACGCCGTTGGTCGCGTTATTCAAATTTACCCAGGCGCTCAACGTGAATTGGCCGCCGGTCAAGCCCAGCGGCGTGTTGTTGGGAACATTCATCGCCGTGTTGACGCCGTTAAACGCGAGGCTGCCGGCGCTGACGCCGGGCTGCTGGCTGGAAGAATTCAAATTCGCGTTCGACGTCGCAGAAAAACCGTTGCCGGAACTGTCCCACGCGGCGGCGGGCGGCGTCTGATTGAGATGCCAAACGCCAACATAACTGTCGGACCAAACCGCGCCATTGGTCGTGTAAGCCGGCGCGGTCGTGGCGGACGCATTGCCCCACCAGGCGTAAATCAGCGTGTTGCTCGTCAGCGTCGGAAGCTGCACCCAGACGAACGAGTTGCCGTTGGTGTTCCATTGTTCAACTTCGTAATTCAGTTCGTTCAACTGATCGTCGGAGAAACGCAGGTCGCCTCCCAGCATCGATTTGAACTGGCGATACGAAAAATTCGCAATATTCGTGCTCAAAACCACCAGCGCGGGGAAATTGCTCAGCACCTCATCCGCAGCGTAATTCGTGAAGGAAATGGCGCAGCGATTGGACCACGCGGCGAAATAGTTTGCCGCCACGGACACGCTGACCGCCGACGAATTGGGGCTTTCGCCGATAAGATCGATGGCGGAAACAACATAGTAAAACGCGCCACCGCCGGGGAATTGCTGGTCGAGATAATTGGTCGTCGTCAAGGTCGTCAGTGTGGTGAACGGCCCGCCGGAACTGGAGGCGCGCTTGACATTGTAGCCGCTGGCATTGGTGACCGCGCTCCAAGCCAAATTCACCTGCCGGCCCGTGAGCGTGGCGGCAAGGCCGGACGGCGTGCCCGGCATCGAGATGACCGAGGCTTCGTTGCTGTTGGTGCTCTGGCCGAAACTGTTCTGCGCCGTGACGACATAATAATAAACCTGACCGGCGGCGGTCGTGTCGGTGAACCAAGTGTTAGTCGTGGAGCCGATCGGCGAGTAAGGACCGCCGCTGACGGTGCCGCGCCAGATATTATAATTGGTCAGGCCGACCCGCGGCGACCAGGTCAGAAAAACGCCGTTACTGCTGGCCGACGCCAGCAGGCCGCTCGGTGGCAGGACGGAATTGTTGGTGGCAATTGTCCACGCGGTGAAGTCGTAGAAGATGGTATTCGTGCCGTCGAACAGCGAGAGGTTGCCGCCGACGGGCTGGTAAATCCACGGATTGTCCGTCAGCGGCCAATTCGTGAAATTCAGCGTCTGGCTGTTGATGATGATCGGCGAGGGTGTCAGCGCGGAGGTTTGTTTCACTTGCAGCGTGTCGCCGTGGCGGTTGGTGTAAAAGCCGATGGGCGGATTGCCCGCCGCGTGGCTCAAGCCGGTGTGCGCGTAAATGTCGGCGCGGAACGCGGCGAGTTGATCGGCGGCTGTGGCACCGGCATACAAATCGGGCCGCGCGGTTTCCATGGCCATCGCGAACTGGTTGCTCCAGGTGCCGAGGTAGGTGTTGGCGAGGTTGGGGATTGATTGCATGGACGCCGGAATCGGCTGGCCCCAAATGCGAAACTCCGAATCACCGGGCCGCGTGGGCGATTGCGACACCGCGTAAATGCCAGAGTTCGTGTCCCACTTGAAAGTTTGTTCGCAACTGATCGCCAGCATCATCGTCCCGTAATGCAAAAAGATTTTTCCTGAAGCCATCGCGTCGTTCACCATCGCCTGCCAGCCGCCGGGCACATAACACAAAACATACGGCGCCGGGTTCGTCTGGCCAGGACTGAAATTGTAGATTTGCAACACCGAGTCCCGGCACTGCGCCTCGCTGTAAATCGCCCGGTTCATGCCGTGCGGCCAACTGCCGCTCACGGACGAGTTGTCGTTCCACGGCGCGCACAGCCAGAGCTGGCTGAAATGGTTGTCGTTGGTGTCAGCCCACATCGCGCCGGAGGGATAGACTTGAAAATTGCCGTAATACTGCGGTCCTTCGCTGAACAAAATGTAATCGCGCTCCACAAACGAATTTTGCTGCCCGCTGTATTTGCCGCGGGAGACGAACGGCGTCGCGCGATTTGTTGCCGCCATTTGAATCACCGGCAGCGGCTCGTAATTCATCACCGCCGCGAGCGCCGCGTAGGTGTAATTATCCGGCGGCGCGTCACCGCCGAAAAAGACCCAGAGCGTGCGCATCGAGCC
>Ga0209698_10003827_pt1 | contig 16631 bp, 10 predicted proteins | sample LitLauG_LLR_2012_FD_187203 | JGI IMG/M metagenome (GOLD analysis project Ga0209698, IMG submission 187203) | Freshwater sediment microbial communities from Pennsylvania, USA - Little Laurel Run_MetaG_LLR_2012 (SPAdes) (version 2) | ecosystem: Environmental > Aquatic > Freshwater > Creek >...
CCGCCCTTGAGGATCTTCTCCTCGTCGCCCTTCATGGCGAAGGCGGTGACGGCGATAACGGGAATCGATTTCAATTCCTCGTCGTCCTTCAGCCATTGCGTGACTTCGAGGCCGGAGACCTCCGGCAACTGAATGTCCATGAGGATGAGGTCGGGCTTCGATTCGCGGGCGATCTTGACCGCCTCGACGCCGTTGCGGGTTTGCAGAATCCGACAGCCGCGCGTCTCCAACAGGTCGTTGAAGAGCTTCATGTTCAGCTCGTTGTCCTCTACGATGAGAACGGTCTTGGTCATGCCGCGATCCTGACGGGCGTCGTTGCGTTAACGCCCTATGTTGAGAGGGTACCCGCGAGACATTTACGAATGGAGAATCCCGTGAGCTTTCCGAAGAGTCGGGGGAAGTCTAGGACGAGCGCCGAAGAGGGGGAAGGTTTCGCGGTCGCGGCGCTGGAATATCTGGCGTCTGAGCCCGACAGGCTGTCGCGTTTTCTCGACATTTGCGGTCTGGGGCCGCAGAACCTGCGCGCGGCGGCGGCCGATCCCCGGTTTCTGCTCAGCGTGCTCGATTACGTCCTCGCCGACGAGCCGCTGCTGATCGGGCTGGCCGCCGCGCGCGAGGTTCCCCCGGAGCGGATCGTGGCGGCGCGGGCGGCGATGGAGGGATGATCCGCTTCTGCCGCGATTGCCTGACGCCCTGCCCCGCGCCCGGCCGCTGCGGGCGCTGCGGCTCGCCGCGCGTGGCTTCGGCTGAACCCGCATTGCAGATCGCGCATGTGGATTGCGACGCGTTTTATGCGTCCGTCGAGAAACGCGACAGGCCGGAATTGCGCGACAAGCCGCTCATCATCGGCGGCGGCATGAAGCGCGGGGTGGTCTCGACGGCCTGTTATGTGGCGCGTATCCACGGGGTGAAGTCGGCGATGCCGATGGGCCGCGCGCTCAAGTTATGTCCCAACGCCGTCGTCCTACCACCTGATATGACGAAGTATTCCATCGTCTCCCGGCAAATCCGCGAACGGATGCTGGCCTTGACGCCGCTGGTCGAGCCGCTGTCCATCGACGAGGCGTTTCTCGACCTCACCGGCTGCGAGGCGACGCTGGGCGAACCCGCCGCTCTCGCCCTGGCGCGCTTCGCGGCGGGCGTGGAGCGGGAGATCGGGGTGACGGTCTCCATCGGCCTCAGCTATTGCAAGTTTCTGGCGAAATTCGCCTCCGACCTCGACAAGCCCAGGGGGTTCTCGGTCATTTCGCGCGAGACGGCGGTCGGGCTGCTGGCGCCGCTATCGGTCGGGCGGCTGTGGGGCGTGGGCGAAGTCGCGCGGCGGCGGCTGGAGGGGCTGGGGTTCGCGACCATCGGCGATTTGCAGAAGATCGACGAGCGCGAAGCGCTGTTGAGGCTCGGCGAGGATGGGCGGCGGCTGTGGAGGCTGGCGCGCGGGATCGACGAGCGCAAGGTTTCGCCGGAACGGGAAACCAAGAGCATTTCGGCGGAGACGACGTTCTTCGAGGACGTCGCCGACCGCGCCGAACTGGAGGCGACGCTGCTGGGGCTTTGCGAGAAAGTGGCGCGGCGGCTGTCTCAAGCGGAACTGGCGACGGCGGGGGTGACGCTGAAACTTCGCACGCCGGATTTCAAGCTGCGCACGAGGGCGCGGGGACTGGGCGCGACGCAACTGGCGCCGCGCCTGTTCGAGGCGGCGCGGGGGTTGCTGGCGATGCAGCCCAAAGGCGAACGCTACCGGCTGATTGGAATCGGCGCGTCGGACTTGCGCCCGGCCTCTGAGGCGGACGCCGCCGATCTCGTCGAGGGCGACCGCGTGCGGGAGAAATCGCGCGAGCGCGCCATTGACGCGCTGCGCGAGAAATTCGGGCGCGGCGCCGTGGTGCGCGGGCTGGCGTTCCGCCCGCGCGACGGCGGCTAGGCTCGACCGCGCCGCATCAGCGACAGCACGACGCCGATGACGATCACCACGACCGCGACCCAGATCAAGAGATGCGCGCCGCTCATTGCGGTGGCGGAGACGCCGCCAAAGCCGAATAGAGCGGCCAGCAGGGCGACGACGATCAGCACGAGGGCGTAGTAGATGAGGTTGCCGGGCATGGGCGTTTCCCTTGCGTTGAAAGGTTTCGACTGTCCGTTCAACTTCGCGGCCCCGGCGATGTTCCACGCTTTCGCGGTGGAATCTCAGCCAAACACGCCATGCACGAACCAGCGCGGCCGCGCCGTCTGCCCATAGACCCCCTCGCGGTAGAGCCAATAGCGGCGACCGAACACATCCTCGGCGCGGAAATAGTCGCGCGTCGGCCCTTCCGGCCCGCGCCACCACGGCGGCGCGATGCGCTCCGGCCCCTCGATGGCGGCGACCTCGCGCAACACACGCCGCCAGCGGAATTTCAGCGGCGGCCCGTCGGGGACTTCCGCCAGCGCCTCGATGAGTTCGGGCCGCTCGAACAGCCGCAGCGGGCGCGGCGGCATGTCCAGCGCCGCCCCCTCGGTCTCGCCCAGCGCGGCGGCACGGGCGACGACGCTGCGCTCGGGAATATGCGCGTCAACCAAAGTCTGGCGCGTCACCCGCGACGGTCCCAGCCGCGCGCTGAGGCGATCAATCAACTCCGCAAGCGCTTTCGCCTGATCCGCCTCGAAGGCGCGCTCGAAGGCGTGCTGCGAGGGCTCGGCGTCCTCGGCCAGCGCGCAGGAGAGCCGCATCAGGTCGATGCCGAAGCCGGGGTCGATGGGTTCGCCATGCAGCAGCCGCTCGCGAAACAGCCGCTGGATGGCGCGCGCCTCGTTGAGCGGTCGGCTCGCCGCGACGCGAAGCCGCCGCGCCGCGCCATCGACGCGAAACAGCGCCAGTTCCAGCCGCCGCGCGCCTTTGCCGCGCCGCTCAAGCAATACGACGAGATCGTCGGCGAGCCGGTTGAGCGTCGCCTCGACGGCTTCCTGATGCTGGATTGGGCTGGCGAAACGGCGCTCGGCGACGAAATCGGGGGCGGGGAAGCGCGGTTCGATGGAGGGGCGGGTGAGGCCGTGCAATTCGTCAAGCCGCGCGATGAGATCGGCGCCGAAGCGCGCGGCGATGGGGGCGCGGGGGCGCATGGCGAGATCGCCGACGCGTTTGAGGCCGGCGCGGCCGAGATCGGCGGCGAGGGCGGGCGCTACGCCTAACGCGGCGACGGGCAGATCGTGGAACAGCTTGTTGAACGCCCTGCCCTCCAGCCCCGCCGGCGCGACCCCCTCCTGCGAAAACCGCGCCAGCGCGCGGGCGGCGCCAGGCGTGTCGGCGAGGCCGGGTTTCAGCGTCAGGCGCGCGCGGGCGAAGCGCGCCTGCGCGTCGGCCAGCAGGCCGTCCTCGCCGCCGAACAGATGCGCGACGCCCGACACGTCGAGCATCAACCCGTCCACGCCGTCGAGCGCGACGAGCGGCGTGTAGCGCGAGCAGGCGTCGGCGAGTTGCTCCAGCGCTTGGCCCTGCCCCGCCGGGTCGGCGTCGAAAGTCACCAGCGCGGGGTGGCGGGCGCGGGCGTCGGCCAGCGAGAGGCCCGGCGTCAGGCCCAGCTTTTCGGCGTTGACGTCCACGCCCGTGAGCCGGCGCGCGTTCTTGAGCGTGGCGACGACGGCGAGCGCGGCTTGCGGCGCGACCTCATGCGCGCGCCGCGCCAAATCTGTCGAGAGCCTCGGCAGCCACAGGGACAGAAATCGCCGGTTCATCGAACTCACGCTCCTCGCTACGCCAGACCAACCGAAACGCCCCCTCCCCGCCGCCGCGCGCCTTGACGAGCTTTGCTGCGAACGCCGGCGGGCCGGGGGTCGGGCGCCCCGCCCGCGCCTCGCGGGGGCTGGCGGCGGCGGCGATGGAGAAGCGGGTTTCGGCGGCGGTCGAGAGCCGCGTGTCATGGGCGGTCGGCAGCGTCAGCAGGACCGGCGTCCCCCCGGCGCGGGCGGCCAGCGCCAAGCGGCGCGAGACGGCGAGATCGTATTTGGAAAGCCGCCACACCTCCCCCACCGCCACCGCGAGGCCGCCGCTCTTCAGCGCGTCCTCCAGCGTCTGAAACAGCGCGGCGGCGTCAGGGGCGCGCACGAACACCACGCGCGAGAGGTCGAGGCCATGCGCGACGAGGCCGGGGCCGAACGGCGCGCCCTCCTGCGTCAGCGCGAAATCCTCCACCGCCAGCAGCGCCGCCGCGCCGCTCTGCGCCATGAAGCGGGCGGCCAAAGCCAGCGCGAAGCCGAAGGCGGCGGGGGCGTCGGCGGGCGCGGCGGGGGCGATCTCGTGCAGCCCGTCGCCCGACAGGCCGCCGCCGAGCCTGGCGTCGAGCGCGCGCGTCAGCGGGAGCGCGCGGGCGCTCTCGCGGCGCGGGCTGCTTTCGATGCGCGCGACGGCGCGCCGCAGATGCGAAATATGTTCGGCCCTGTCGGGCATATGCCGGCCTTATGTTCACTATATGTTCTACGTGGACGCAGGCGGTTGGGGAGTCAAGCAGGGGTCGGAAGGTTTTGATCGACGCTTACAACGCCGAATCCATGCTATAGACGAAAGATGCTACCGGACGCTGAAATTATCGCTCTTTTTCGCGACGTGGAAACCGACCGCGTGGAGCGCAAACGCGACTTCAAACCGTCCGCAGAAAAAATCAGACAAGCGATTTGCGCTTTTGCAAACGACTTCGCTGATCGACGGCTTCCAGGCGTCGTATTCATCGGCCAAAACGATGACGGCTCATGCGCGGGGATAGACGTAGGCGACGAACTCTTGACGACACTGGGTGGTTTACGAACTGAAATTCTTCCGTTTCCGGTCATGTCCGTAGAGCGCAAAGAAATCGATGGTTGCGTTGTCGCCGTGATCGAAGTGGCGCCGTCAACTCAACCTCCAGTCCGCGTCGATGGGCGGACTTGGATTCGCGTCGGCCCGCGTCGCGCTACGGCTACCCCCGAGGAGGAACGGCGCCTGGCGGAGAAGCAGGTTTGGCACAACCTGCCGTTCGATTCACGGCCGCTGCCCGATGCTTCGCTTGAAGACCTAGACCTCATTCGTTTCGAGACGGAGTATGTTCCATCCGCCACTTCGCCGGAAATACGGCGACAGAACGGCCGTCCGATCAAAGAAAAGCTGCGCGCGCTTCGTCTAATCTCGCGAGAAGATAAGCCAGTCGGTGCAGCCATCCTCTTGTTCGGCGCCAATCCCCGCGCATATTTTCCGGGGGCTTATGTTCAATTTTTACGCATAGACGGCGTAAACTTAACCGATCCCATTCTTGACCAAAAGGAAATAGGTGGAACCGTTCCCGATCAAGTTCGGCAGTGCGAAGAAATAATGCGGATCAATCTGCGAATTAGCACCAAAATCAGCGGTCCGAGGCGACAGGAGCAATCTGATTATCCCATAGAGGCATTAGAACAGCTCGCTCGAAATGCGCTTCTTCACCGCACCTATGACTCAAGCACGATGCCGGTAAAAATCTACTGGTATTCTGATCGGATCGAATTCAGCAATCCGGGCGGCCTATTCGGAGAAGTTACGCCTGAGACGGTCTGGCAAAACGTCACCGCCTATCGTAATCCGCTCCTTGCCGAAGGCTTAAAGAATTTAGGCGTCGTCGATAGATTTGGATTTGGGTTGGTCAAAGCCCGCCAAGCGCTCGCTGAAAACGGCAATCCTCAGCTTGGATTTCAATTCGAGCCCAACTTCACCCTCTTTACGGTGGGGGCTGCGCGATGAAATCGATTGCTTTTTTCAACAACAAAGGCGGCGTCGGAAAAACCTCGCTGATTTACCACCTCGGATGGATGTACGCGGACTTAGGAGTCCGTGTGCTCCTCGCCGATCTAGATCCTCAATCGAACCTTACCGCGATGAGCTTCAGGGATGATGCGATTGAGCGAATCTATGAAGCCAACCAGCCCGATACGATCTACACAGCGGTTGAGCCCGTTAAGCGTGGCGTCGGAGACTTGCGCCATTTCGATCCCGTTTCTGTGACCGAAGGCCTCGCAATCGTGCCCGGAGACCTTCTATTGTCGGATTTCGAAGACGAGCTTTCCGCAATGTGGCCGCGTTGCGTGGACCGTGACGAACGTGCTTTTCGAGTTACGGCCGCGTTTCACCGAGTGATCGCGGAAGCAACCCGGCGATACGACGCCAACTTAGTGCTTATTGACGTGGGCCCGACATTTGGCGCGCTAAACCGCGCGGCGCTCCTCGCCGCAGATTTCGTGGTCATACCCGTTGCGCCAGACTTATTCTCGGTGCGCGGACTACAAAACGTTGGCGCTCGTCTAAAATCTTGGCGGGAAGAATGGGCAGAACGGGTTGATCGCTCCCCTAAACTCGAGTTCGCACTACCAAGTGGCGAAATGCGCCCGATCGGTTATGTTGTGTCGCGTCACAGCGAATTCGCTGACGGCGTTGTGAAGGCGTTCCAAAAATGGATCGCCAAAATTCCGTCCGCCTATCGCGGCGCTGTCGACAATCCTCCCATTCCCGACGAAGCGATCTCCCTTGGGCGATTGAAAGACTATCGATCCCTTATCGCGATGGCACAGGAAACCAGAAAGCCGATGTTCAAGCTGAAACCGGGAGACGGAGCTATCGGCGGCCATCAGAGGGCGGTGACTGCCGCATACAACGATTTCGAGAGGCTGGCGCGCGAAATCGCCGCTCGCATCGACCTCGAAATGTGAGCGCTCACCCCACCCCCAGCTTCTTCTGCAAATTCGTTGAAGACGTCGTGTACTGGAACACCAGCCGCTTATCGGGGAACACGTAGCGGTGGATCTTCTGCGCCGCCAGCGCGCCTTCGTGGAAACCCGACAGGATCAGCTTGAGCTTGCCGGGATAGGTGATGATGTCGCCGATCGCGAAAATCCCGGGCGTCGAGGTCTCGAATTTCTCTGTATCGGTCGGCACCAGATTTTCGTGCAGGTTCAGCCCCCATTGCGCGATCGGGCCAAGCTTCATCGTCAGGCCGAAGAACGGCAGCATGTCGTCGCAGCCGATCTCGACGCTCTCGCCGTCCTCCTTGCGCACGACGAGCGCGGAGAGCTGCTTGTCGACGCCCTTCAGCCCCGACACCTGCCCCATCACGAAATCCATCTGCCCCGCCGCCACCAACTCACGCATGGCGTTGACCGAATGGGGCGCGGCGCGGAAGGCGTCGCGGCGGTGGATCAGCGTGATCCGCTTGGCGACGGGGTGCAGGTTCAGGCACCAGTCGAGCGCGCTGTCGCCCCCGCCCACGATCACCACGCGGCGGTCGCGGAATTGATCGACCTTGCGCACGGCGTAGAACACGCTTTTGCCTTCGTAGAGTTCGATCTCGGGGATCGGCGGTTTCTTGGGCTGGAACGAGCCGCCGCCGGCCGCGATGACCACGCTTTTGGCGCTGACTTGCGTCCCTGCGTCGGTGGCCAGCAAAAATTTCGGCGCCTCGGGCGTGCCCAGAACCTCGACCCGCTCGACCTGCTCGCCCATGTGGAACGTCGGATGGAACGGCTGGATTTGCTTGATGAGATTGTCAACCAAGCCCTGCGCCGACACTTCCGGAAAGCCGGGAATGTCGTAGATCGGTTTTTCCGGATAAAGCTCCGAGCATTGCCCGCCCGGCTTCGACAAGATGTCGATCAGGTGGCACTTGATGTCGAGCAGGCCCAGTTCGAACACCGCGAACAGCCCCGCAGGCCCCGCGCCGACGATGGCGACGTCGGTCTCGATACGCTCGCTCATCGGATCAGCCCTGCTTGGCGGGGGTGGAGACCACGAGGCCGTCGAGATGGGGCGCGACCTTGATCTGGCAGGAGAGCCGCGACGTCGGGCGCACTTCGAAGGCGAAGTCGAGCATGTCCTCCTCCATCTGCGAGGGCTTGCCGACGATGGCGGTCCAGGAATCGTCGATATAGACGTGGCAGGTCGCGCAGGCGCAGGCGCCGCCGCATTCGGCCTCGATGCCGGGCACGGCGTTACGGATGGCGGTCTCCATCACCGTGGAGCCGTCCGTCGCCTCGACCGTACGCGAAGCCCCGGCGGCGTCTTTGAAGGTAATCTTTGTCATGAACTCCTCACCTCAAACCGCCCCTCTCATAGAGGGGGCCGAGGCGGTGAGGCAAGGCGGCGTCAGCCCATAAGTTCTGATATCGCCATCTGCGCCGCCGCCAGCGCCGTCTCCAGCGCCGCCAGCTCCGCTTCCGGTTCGCCGTCGGGCGTCTCCAGCGCCGCCTCCAGCCGGCCCGCCGCCTCGGCGACCGCGAAAGCGCCGATTGCCAGGGCTGAGCCGCGCAGCCGGTGCGCGACATCGGCGCGGGTCTGGCGAGAAAGATCGCGCAGCCGCAGCCGCTCGCCGAGCTTTTCGGCCTGACGGGCGAACATCGCCATCAGCTCCGCCTCCAGCGATTCGTCGCCGTCGGTGGCGCGCGCCAGATGCACCAGATCGATGGGGCGCTCGCCCGCATCGTCGAGGGAGCGCGCCCGCGAGGACGCAAGATCAGGTTTGGGGGGAAGGACGGCCAGACGCATGGGAAAGGTGTCTCCGCGACGGCGTTTGCGGTTTTGCCGTTGGAATCTCGGGGGAACAGGCCCAGTCGCGCCTAGACTCAGCGCCCCGCCGTGGACTATGGCGACGCGAACGTTAACGACGTTTTAAGAAAGCGCCGGGGGGTCAGGTTTCCTCAAACGCCCCCGGCGGGTACAGTGCTTTTGGTTAATTCATTCGGGACGTGACGCGAGGCACTTGGCGGCGCGCCCAGGACGAACGAAGCCCCGCCCGCGCGGCGACAAAACAGCGGGGGATTCTCGTCAGCCAGGACTGGCGAGGGTTCGAGGACAACGAAGGCGGACGAAATGGCGCAACACAACAAGGCCACGGATCCCGTATCCCAGGCCATGCTCGCGATCGAGGACGCGCTGAGCCTCGGACTTGAAGAAACCACGAGCCCGGAATCCGCCGCCAAGGGCGCCGATACGCCCGCCCCCGCCAAGGAACCGGCCGCCGCTACGGCGCCCGGTGTTGCGCCCTCCGCCGCCAAGGAGCCGGTCGCCAGCGAAATGGCCGCCAAAATGTCGGTCCTGAAGCCGCCCGTCGTCGAGACTCCCGCCGAAGCGCCGGTCTTGAAGGCCCCCAAGGCGCTGCGCGTCGAGGAGCCGGCGCGTCCCCGCGAGGCGCCGGTTCGCCGCGAGCCTGAGGCCCGCGTCGCTGCGCCCGAGCGTCCCGCCAACGACGACCGCGCCGCCGTCGGCCCGATCATGCAGGCGCTGCAGGTGCGCCGCTCCAGCCCTGCCCCGCTGATTGCGGCCACGGTGGGCTCGCTGCTGTGGGGCGGCCTTTGCGCTTATTACGGTTACACCCGCGCGCCTCATTACGCCTCGACGCCCGAGCAGGTGCTGCGTCCCGAGACCGTGCTGTTCATGCTCGCGGCGCTCGCGCCGGTGCTGCTGATGTTCGGCTTTGCCGCGCTGGCTCGCCGGCTCGCCGATCTCAGGCAATCGGCGGCCTCCATCGCGCATGTCGCGGTGCGCCTCGCCGAACCCGAATCCATGGCGAGCGAGCAATTCAGCACGCTGGCGCAAGCGATCCGCCGCGAAGTCGCAACGCTAGGCGACGGCGTCGAGAAAGCCTTCTCCCGCGCCAGCGAACTCGATACGCTAGTGCGCACGGAAATTTCCACGCTGGAGCGCTCGGCGGGCGAACATGAGCGCCGCTTGCGGGCTTTGATCGCCGAACTCGCCGACCAGCGCGACGCCATCCAGGCCAAGGGGCTGTTGGTGAGCGAGGCGATTTCGACCGCCCATCACGACGCCGCGCGAGAGTTGGGCACGCTCAGCGAAGCCATCGCCCGCCGCGCCAGGGAGCTTGGCGAAAGCGCCGACACGGCGCTCACCAGCGTCTCCAACCGATTTGCCGAATCGGTCGAGCGCTCCAGCCAGGCTGGCGTCGCGCGTCTGGACGGCGTCGGTCAGGACATCGCCGCTACGATGAACCAATCGGCCGAGGCGAGCGCGCAAAAGGTTCTCGCCGCCGCCGAGCAGATCGATATGGGGTTCAAGACGCGCGGCGAGGCGTTCGTCGAGGAAATCGGGCGCCGTCACGATGAGATCGGGCGCAATTTTTCGACCTCGGCCGAGCGCGTGGTGTCGGCGATCCGCAGCGAGGGCTTAGGGGTCGTCGTCCAGTTGGAGACCGCCGCGCAGGCGACGCACGAGGCGATTTCGGCCAGTGGCGCGGAGATCGCCAGCCGCATCGCGGTCAGCGGCGAGGACATGGTCGAGGCGATCCGCACGCACGGCGAGGCCGTCGCGGCAAGGCTTACCGATTCAGGCGCCCGACTGGCGCAGGAATTCGACGGCCATGGCGAACGGCTCGCCAGCCGGCTCGAACAGAGCGGCCTTGGCGCCATGGAGACTTTGCGCGCTCAGACCGACGAGATCGCGGCGGCGGTGGCGCGTAGCCACGAGGAAGTGACGGGCGGCTTCCAGCAGCGCGCCCGCGAACTCGTGGACTCGCTTCAGCGCACGAGCGGCGAGACCCTCGACGCGCTCGACGCGCGCACCTCCGAGGCCGCCGAGCGGCTCGCGCAGGCGCATGACGGCCTCAGCCGCGATTTCGACGCGCGCGTCGCCTCGTTGATCGCGCTGCTGGAGAACGGCGGGCGGTCGGCGGCCGATCAGGTCGCCGAGCGCGCCGAGACGGTGGCGGCGCTGGTCGCCCGGTCGCACGAGACCGTCGCCAGCGGTTTCGAGCGCCACTCGGAGGTGCTGCTGTCGCGGCTCGCCGAAGCCTCCGCCTCGACCACCATCGGTCTGGAGACGCACGCTGAACTCACCGTCGCGCGCATCGCCGACACCCACGCCAATGTCGAACGCGAGTTCGAGGAGCGCCGCAAGGCGCTCATCGACGACTTCACGCATTCGGCGGACCAATCCGTGGCCGCGATCAAGGCGCAGGGCGAGCGCTATCTGAAAGAGGTCGTGGAGACCCATGCCCTCGTGGGCGAGGACGCCGAAACGCGCAACCGCGAATTGATCCAGCGCCTGCGCGCGGCGATCTCCGAACAGGCGGCTTCGCTGGGCTCCATCGGCGAAACCGCCGACGCGGCGGTGGCGCGAGTGGCGCAGGTCCATGGCACGGTGGCGCGCGACATCGACGGGCGCGTCGGCGATCTGGTTTCCGCTTTCGAGCGCAGCGCCGAACGCGCGCTGGGCGCCCTCACCGAGCGCGCCGACGAGGCCGCGACGCGCGTGCTGGGCGCGCATGACGCGATTTCCGAGGCGTTCGACAAGCGCGCCGACATCGTCGTCTCCAAGCTGGCTGACGTTACGGCCACCACCACGATGGCGATTGACTCGCAGACAGAGGCCGCGACGCAGCGGCTCGCCGAGGCGCAACGCGCCATGGGACAGGAGCACGATTCGTTCGGACTCAGCGTCGCCGAGCGCGTCGAGGCGGCGACCCGCTTCGCCCTCGAAGCGCTGAAGGCGGAAAGCGAGGCGCTGGTGGAGGGCGTCGTCGCCGCGCACAAGCGCTTCGACAAGGAGATCACCGCCCGCGACAAGGATCTGCTGGAGCGCCTCGCCTCCGCCGCCGTCGGCGCTGCGAGCGCGCTCGCCGTGGAAGGCGCGGCGACGGTCGAGCGGCTGGAAAACACAGGCCGCGAAGTTCATATCGCCTGGAGCGAGGCCAGCGAGACGCTGGTTTCGCGGCTAGACGCCGCTCGCGGCGCGCTCGAAGGCGCCATCGGCGACAAGGGCGAGGCGCTGGTGATCGGCATGAACGAAGCCGCCGACCGGCTGCACGAAACCGTGGTCGTGCGCGGACAGGCGCTGGAGGACGTGCTGGGCGCCGTCAGCGGCCATCTCGTCGCGCGGCTGGAGGAACGCACCCGCGCGGCCGAAACCGCATTCGAAACGGCGCGCGTGCGCGTGCTCGATGACCTCGACAAGCGCCGCTCGCAACTGGCCGCGCTCATCGAGAAAGCAGCGACGGACGTGGGCGAGCGGATCGAGATCGCCGCGCGCGACGCGGCCTCTCGCGTCGGCGAGGAAGGCGCGGGCGCCGTCGAGGCGTTCGAGGCGCGCGCCAACGAGGCGATCAACTCCTGGCGCAAGGCGACCCAATCGGCGGGCGAAGCGTTCGGCGGCGCGGCCAACGAGGCCGCCGCCTTGCTGGCCACCAGCGGCGACGGTCTGCAAACAATGCTCGCCGCCAATGTGGCGGCGCTCGAAGACGCCATCGAAAATCGCGGGGCGATTTTCACTCGCGACCTCACCGAGCAGACTGGCCTTATCGGCGGCCAGTTGGAAATGTTGCAGACGCTGATTGGCGGCGACGGCGAGTCGGTAGCCGAGCGCATGGGCGAGCACGCGCTGGCGCTGCGGCGCAAGCTTGAGACGCAGATCGTCGATCTCGACGAGCGGCTGGCCGCGCATAACGAAGCGTTCGACATGATCGCGGGGCGCAGGCTCGGCGCCATCGACGAAACGCTGGATACGCATCGCGAGCGTTTCGAAAACGCCGCCGTCGCCCAGGCGGGTAATTTTGACGCTCGCCTTGCGGCTCACCGTCAGGCGTTCGTCGCCGCCGCCGAGGCGCGCGTCGCCGATCTCGACCGGGTCGTGGGCGGCCACGCCGAACGCATCGATTCTACGCTGAGCCATCGTCTGGGCGAGCTTCAGGATACGCTCAGCGTCCAGGGCGCGCGCATCGACGACGGCGTGCGCCGGCATGTCGAGACGCTCGACGAGCGCCTCACCGAGCACCGCGCCGCGCTCGACGCCACCGCGACGCTGCGCATCGCCGAGCTTGACGAAACCGTCGGCGGCCACGCCGACCGGCTGGAGACGTCGCTGGGCGGCCATCGCGTGCGCTTTGACGAGACGCTGCGCCATTACACAGAGACGCTGGACTCGCACCTGGGCGACCACGCCAGGGCGCTCGAAACCTCGGGGGCTCGCCAGTTGGAGACCCTCGACACGGCGCTGGGCGCGCATGGCGCGCGCATCGACGACACGGTGTCGCGCCATGTCGAGAGCATCGACGCCCGCCTGATCGACCGCCACGCCGCCTTCCAGTCCGACGGCCAGCGCCACATCGAACGCCTCGACACGGCGCTGGGCGCGCATGGCGCGCGCATCGACGACACCGTCTCGCGCCACGTCGAGACGATTGACGCGCGACTGTCAGAGCGCCACGCCGCTCTCAAGTCCGAAGGCCAGCGCCATATCGAGCGCCTCGACACGGCGCTGGGCGCGCATGGCGCGCGCATCGACGACACCGTCTCGCGCCACGTCGAGACGATTGACGCGCGACTGTCAGAACGCCACGCCGCTCTCAAGTCCGAAGGCCAGCGCCATATCGAGCGCCTCGACGCGACGCTGAGCGGCCATGCCGAGCGGCTGGCCGATGTCGCCCGCTCGGGCGTCGACGAGGTCCAGGGCGCTTCGGCTTCGCATCAGGCGGCCATCGAGACGGCGTTTGCAGGTCATTCAGTCGCCGTCGACGAGGCGCTAAGGCGCGGCGTCGAAAAATTCGACACGACGGTGGCTGAGCGCAGCCGCGATCTGGTCTCGCGCATCGAAACCGAAGTGCAGGCGCTCACCGGCCTCGTCGAAAACAAGCTGACGGCGATCGAAGAGACGATCGTCGATGGCGGCGGCAAGCTCGACGCGCGCATCGGACGCCATCACGAGCAATTCGCGGCGCTGTTCGCCACCGGCGCCGACGCGTTCGACGAAAAGGCCGCCGAGCGGCTGCGCTTGCTGTCCTCCTCTCTCGAAGGGCTCGCGCAGAAGATCGACGATGGCCTGGCCGCGCGCGGCCGCTCCCTCGAACAGACGCTGGCGCGCGGCACGCTCGAAGCGGCGCGCACGCTCAGCGTCAGCGGCGCCGATCTGACCAAGGGCATCGAGGACAAGGCGACCGACGTCGCGACGGCGCTGGACGCGAAGTCGCGCGCGCTCGCCGAAAGTCTGTCCGATCTCGCCCGTCACGTCAGCACGACGCTGCTGGTGCGGCTCGAAGACATGACCGGCGCCCTATCGGGCTCGGCGACGCGCTTCCAGGCCGACGTCGTCGCCCCGCTGGGCGAAGTCGCCGAACGGCTCGACGTCGCCCACAGTGAAGCCCGCCGCGCGCTCGGCGCGCACACCGAAAAACTCGGCGCTTTGATCGCCGAGCATCAGGAGGCGGTCGGCGGCGCGCTCGATCAGGGGACCGAGTCGATGTCGGCGCGGCTCGCCGGTCAGGCCGAGGCGTTCCGGCGCGAATTGTCAGGCGCGGTCGAGGCGATGGCCGAATTGATCGGCGCGCATGGCGAAGAGCTGGCGACCCAGCTTGGCGGGCGCGTCGATACGCTGCGCGAGATCGTCGACGTGCGCGGCCTCGCGCTCGCCAACGAGTTTGCGTTGCGCGGCGACCGCTTCCAGGAGTTGATCGAAGGCGCGGGCGAAAAGGCGTCGCAAACGCTGGACGCGCGCGTCAGTTCGCTGGTGTCGCTGCTGGGGCGGCGCGGCGAAGACCTCGTGGCGGCGATTTTGGCCAACGGCACGGAATCGGCGCGCCAGCTTGGACAGTTGACCGGCCAGATCAATCAGGAGGTCGAGCGCGCGACCGCCGCGCTGGCGATGGCCTCGGCGGCGGCGAAGGCGCAGACGGGCGCTTCCGTCAACGAAGCGCTGGAGACACTGACAAAGACGCTCGAAAGCTCGACGCGGGCGCTCCGCGAAACCGCACAGGCGGCGAGCGCGAGTTCGTCCGAAACGGTCGAGACGCTGCTGGCGCGGGTCGAGGACTCCGTCGGATCGGCTTCCGAACGCTCCAGCGAGCGGCTGGTCGGGTTGCTGGCGCAATTGTCCGCCGACACCGATGCTTCGGCCGACCGGCTAGAGAGTGCGGCGCAGACGGCGGCGACCCGCTCGTCGCAGGCGATTGGAAGCCTGTTGTCTCGGCTCACCCACGACGTCGCCCAATCGAGCGAGACTTTGACAGATGCCGCGACGACGGCGGCGGGCCGATCCTCGCAGGCCATTGAGGGCCTGTTGTCTCGGCTCACTCACGACGTCGCCCAATCGAGCGACGCGTTGACGGATGCGGCGGAGACGGCGGCAAGCCGCTCGTCGCAAGCGATTGGGGGCCTTTTGTCCCGGCTGACCCACGACGTCAGCCATTCGAGCCAGGTGTTGCGCGATGCGGCGGACGCAGCGGCGGTGCGCTCGACGGAGGCCATCGGCCTGGTTGTCGCGCGGCTGCATGAAGAGATCGCAGCCTCGACCCTGACGCTGTCGGCCACCGCCGACGACGCGTCGGAGCGTTCGACCGGCGCCGTCAGCGCGCTGATCGGCCAACTGGCGCGCGAGGTCGAGGCGGCGACGGGGGCGCTGGAGAATGCATCCGAAGGCGCAACGCGCCGTTCGGCGGAGGCCATCGTCGGATTGTTGCGGCGCGCGACGCGAGATTTCGACCAATTGACCGGCGCGTTCGACGCAGCGGCCGAGAAGGTGGCGACCGGTTCGCACGAAGCGGTCGGCGGCCTGACGGCCAAGCTCAACGAAGACGCGGGCCGGTCGGCCTCGGCGCTTAAGATCGCCGCAGAAGCTGCGGCGTCACGCGCCAGCGAGGTCATTGGCGGCCTGCTGGAGAAGCTCACCGAGGCGGCGCGCGAGACTGGCCATCGCTCCAGCGAGGAATTGACGGGCCTGTTCGAGCGGCTGGCGGGCGACGTCGGCGCGTCGGGCGAAAACCTGCGCAGGGCGCTGGAGAGCGGCGCCAGCGCTTCGGTGTCGGCGCTGACATCGACGGCCGAGCGGCTGCGCGGCGAACTCACGCAGGTGCTGGAGCGGCTCGCCCAGACCGGCGGCGCGCTCGACCGCACGGTGGCGGGCGCCACGGGCCGGCTTGGCGAAGTCGAGGAGACTTTGGGCGAGCGCGTGGCCGATCTTCAACAGGCGCTGGGGTCGCTGGCGTCCAAGGTCGGCGACCTTGATCGCATTTCGGGCGAAACGCGCGCCGACGGCGACCGGTTGGTTGACCGGCTCAGCGTGCATTCGCAGGCGCTCAGCGAGGTCGCGCGCGATCTCGCCTCCAACCAGCAGACCCTCGACGCCGCGCTGGGCCGCCGTCAGGAGACGCTGCGCACGGTGGTTACGGACGTGGGCGCGCGCAGCCAGGAGCTGGAGCGCGTCTTGCGCGAGTTTTCGAGCGGCGTGGAGCGACACTTCACCGATGCGCAAAAGCGCGCGCAGGAAATCTCCGCCGAACTCGCCGCCGCCACGCAGGGCGCGAGCGAAGCCTCGACCCAGCAGCTCGACGCCGTACGCGAGACGGCGGCGCGCGAGAGCGCCAAGACCGAGCGGGCGCTGTCGGAAGCCTATGTGCAGGCTAGCGGCCAACTCAGCCGCATCCTCGAAGAGGCCGCCCAGAAGTTCCAGGGCTCCGTCGCCGAGGTTAAGGACATGGCCGCGCAGGTGTCGCGCGAACTGGAGACGACGCGCGGCGAACTCAAGCGCGGCGTGCTCGATCTGCCGCGCGAAACCACGGAGGCGACCGAAGCGGTGCGCCGGGTGGTCGGCGACCAGATCAAGGCGCTGAAGGAGCTGGCATCGGTGGTCGCGCCGGCAGGCTTCGACGTCGCCGAACCCGGCGCGCAAG
>Ga0209698_10003828_pt1 | contig 16628 bp, 15 predicted proteins | sample LitLauG_LLR_2012_FD_187203 | JGI IMG/M metagenome (GOLD analysis project Ga0209698, IMG submission 187203) | Freshwater sediment microbial communities from Pennsylvania, USA - Little Laurel Run_MetaG_LLR_2012 (SPAdes) (version 2) | ecosystem: Environmental > Aquatic > Freshwater > Creek >...
CATGGGGAGGAATCCTTCAACGTCATGGTGAGATGTTAGGTCGCTAATTCGTTTTGGAGATTAGACCGTAACTCGCTAATCATAATAGAGATACAAATCGAAAGTCTATCTATTCTCGTGACGTCACCGGAGAATTCGCGAGGGTGTTCTGCTGTCGCGACGAGAGCCGTGAAGGCTGTGTTCCCATCTGGCTTCGCGGTGGTTTCGCGGTGGCTTCGCGGTCGCTGCGACGCTGAAACGGCCCGACGGGGGAGTGGGCCGTTCTCGAACGTCGTTGCGCGAGGGTGATCACGACGCGCGCGTCGGTACGCGAACGCGCGGCGACGTGTTGAAGGTCGACGGCGCACCGGTGTTCGCAGTCCCCCGGCAGGTGTCACGGCGTGACGTACACGCAGAGGGACGGTCCGGAAACTTTGAGGCACCACCCACCTTTTGACCCGCGGACGTGGTAAGAAAAGTTCATCGATCGCACTCAAGGGAGAACCACAGACTCATCGTTGCACGCCTCAACATCGCAGCGGGTCCGCGCGTGACATGACGCGCTCGACGCCGGTGCACCCTTGTTGCACTCGTCAAGAGATAAGGGGATCACATGGCATTTATCGATATCAACAAACTCTCCACCATCGATCGCGTCGTCGTCGGCGCGGGGGCGGTGGGATTGATCGCACTGTTCTTACCGTGGTACGGCGTGAGTTCGCCCTACGGTGGGGCGTCGGTGAGTGGCTTTAGTTCGGGTTACGGACTGCTCGGCGCCCTGTTGATCATCGCGACCGGGGTCTACCTGGGCATGCTGCGCACGGGGGCCAAGATGCCCTCGACGTCGGTGGGCCCGGGGGTCTTGACCCTCGCGGGGTCCGGGCTCGGTGCGCTGCTCGTCATCGTGCGCTGGATCGCGCTACCGAGCGCGAGCTACGGCTCGGGTCTCTTCAGTTACGGGCCACGATTCGGCATCATCATCGAACTGTTGGCGGGTGTCGCGCAGGCGCTCTGCGCTCTGACCCTGTTCCGTCGTTCCGGTGAGGCCGTGCCGTGGAACAAGGAGACGAGCTCCTAATTCGCGGTGCGCGGACCGGGTATCGGCGCGCGGCGTCGCCCGCAGTGCTACGAGGTGTACCACACGCGACCGTCAAAGAGTCGGCGCGCCGTGCGAAAGAACGTCCCCGAGCGAGCGACCCAGTGACCCTCACGGTCGTCGACATCGGCGTCGACCTCCAAGATCCCCGACGGCATCGCGAGGCGGATGGCGTCGGGGATCGGAACACGCAGCAGTCGTTCGACGACGGAACCGCGTAACCGCGCCGCCACGGCGGTGCAGAGCGACACGGTCAGCGGCAAGGCCCGGTGGGGCTGACCATTGGAGAGCGCACGGGCGACCAGATGAGCGTCATCCGCCGAGATCACCTCGCCGGACAAGGTGGGCGAGTCGCGCCCCGGGGCGACGATCGCGACGAAGGGCACGCTGGTGACCTCGGCCGCGGCGGTGAGGTCGGCGGTGATGCCCATACGCACCGACGCCGCGCGCCGCAGAGCCTCGAGCAGGTCGAGCACGTCCTGACGCGATTCGAGTTCATCGGGCAACTCGACGCCGCTCAGTCCGACGTCGTGGGCGAGGACGAACACCACCGCATTCGCCGCGTCGACCAGAGACACCTCGATGGGGCCGTGGCCGGGTACGTCGATCCAGTCGACGACATTCCCGCTGGGCAGGAGGTGGCCCGTCGTGGCGCCGCCGGGCGCGAGGAAATCGAGGCGGATGGCCGAGCCCGGGGTACCCACGCCCGGAATGACGAAGGCGCCGTCGTAGCACGCGTGGGGGCCATCAACGTCGAAGGTCGAGCGGATGATCTTGTGGGTGTTGGTGTTGTGGATGCGCACCGTACAGCGACCCTCGGTGGCCGTGACGAGACCCTCGTCGTAGGCGAAGGGGCCCACGGCCGAACTCATGTTGCCGCAGTTGGAGCGAAAATCGACGCGGGCCTCCTTGATCATGACCTGCACGAAGGTGTAGTCGACGTCCGCGTCGTCACGCGTCGGGGGCGCGATGACGCAGACCTTCGAGAGCGAGGAGATGCCGCCGCCCATCCCGTCGAGTTGGCGGCCGTAGGCGTCGGGCGATCCCATCGCCGAGACCAGGATCGAACCCCAGTCGTCGCGCTGAAGGGGTAGGTCGCGCGCGTGCAACAACAGCCCTTTGCTCGTGCCGCCCCTCATGAAGACCGCCGGCAGTGACCGTTGCGCCATGTCGCGCCCTCCCCACGGGCACCCACGCCCAATGGCCGGAGTCTATCGATGCCCCGCGCGCGACTCGCTCACGAACCGCGTCGTTCGAAGAGGCCGGGCGTGGCCCCTTCGACCTCGAGCAGGGCGGCGGGTACGCCGACGTGCACCTCGCCCAGCCGGCCGCGCGCGAGGCGCGGCAGGGCCAGGACCGTCGCGAGGAAGCGGTCTCGTTCTGACGCGGTGGCGTAGTCCGACGCCAGGGTCGTGAACTTGGCGACGTAGTCCTCGCGGGTGAAGGGGCGCGCGCCGCGCGGGTGGGCGTCGGCGACCTCGATCTCGTCGACGATCTCGGTACCGTCGCGCAGGTGCACGACGACGTGTCCACCGAAGGCGCGTTGCGCGGGGTCGCGGTGGTGGTACTTCTCGTCCCACGAGGCGTCCTCGACGGTGCGGATGCGCTGCCAGAGGGCCATCGTCGACGGTCGCGTCGCTCGCTCGCGACGATAACTGGCGTCGTGGTGCCAGGTGCCATCCTCCAGCGCAACCGCGAAGATGTACATGAGGCTGTGGTCGAGGGTCTCGCGATTGGCGTGCGGGTCGAACTTGTGCGGATCACCCGAGCCACTGCCGATGATGCGGTGCGTGTGGTGCGACGTGTGGATGACGATCTCGTCGATCTCCTCGGCCGCCGGCAACCGGCCGCGCAGTCGAAAGGCCAGGTCGATCCAGGCCTGGGCCTGGATCTCGGCGGAATAGGCCTTGGTGTAGGTGTCGAGGATGGCGCGCTTGGGTTCCCCACGTTCGGGTAGGCGCACGACGTAGTGCGCGTCGGGTCCGTCGAGCAGCCAGGCGATGATGCTGTCGTCGCCTTCGTAGATCGGCGCGGGCGAGGTGTCGCCGCGCAGGGCGCGGTCAACGGCCTCGACCGCCAACTTGGCGGCGTGGGCGGGGGCGTGCGCCTTCCAGGTCGAGATATCACCCTTGCGCGACTGTCGGGTGGTGATGGTGACGTGCACCACGTGATTGAGTGCCTGGTACGTGACGTCCACCGGCAGCCCCAGGCTGGCGGCGATGCCCGCGACCATGCCCGCGGCGATGTGGGGCAGGTGGTCGATGCGATGGGTGTGCAGGGCGATGCCCGTGGTCAGCGTCCCCGAGACTTCGTAGGCGGCGGCGATACCGCGTAGCAACGCGGGACCGTCCACACCGCATTGCTGGCCTACCGCGATGATCGCCGAGATCATGTCGCCCGGATGGTTCATGTCCTGGGCCAGGTAGGTGTCGTGGAAGTCGAGTTCACGCACGGCCGCGGTGTTGGCCCACGCGGCCCATTCGCACGAGACCCGTCGTGCCGGGTCGACGCCCATCACGGTCGCGCCGCCCACGTGGGGATGGGCCAGGGCCTGGGCGCGCGCATTGACGACCGGCAACCGCCGCAGTGCCGCGACCGCCACCCCGGTGTTGTCGATGACGCGATTGATGATCATCTCGCTCACGTCGGCGTCGAGAGGCGCGTCGTCGGCGGCCACCAAGGCGAGTCGCCACGCCAAGAGTTCGCGACGGGCCGGAGTGTCGGCACTGGGGTAGACCCGTACGTCGTATTCTCTCATCTCGCCTCACATCGAGAGGTGGCGTTGTCACCCCTAGGCCATTCTGCTCCAACGAGGCGTCGCCCGCGTAGAAGAATGAGCGGTCGTCTCGTCGCGGGTGTCCTACGCTCAAGCCAAGGCTCGCACGCGCGAGCGGGGAGGATCCGACCATGAAGGCGGTGGGCATTTCGCGCTACGGCGACGCGTCGGTCCTCGAACGCTGGGAGATCGCGGTGCCCGAGCCTGGTCCGGGTGAGGTCCTCGTCGAGGTCCGCTTCGCCGGCGTGAACTTCATGGACGTGCACACCCGACAAGGCAAGTACGCCACCTCCACGACGTACCCGGTGCGTCTACCGGTCACGCTGGGCATGGAGGGCGCCGGCATCGTCGTGGGCCGTGGCGACGGCGTCGAGGAGTTCGCGCTGGGCGAGCGGGTCGCGTGGTGTCTCTCGTGGGGCAGTTACGCGCAGTACCAAGTGGTCCCGGCGACGCGTCTCGCGCGAGTGCCCGAGGAGCTCGGCCTGGACATGGCGGCGGCGTCGCTCTTCCAGGCCTGTACCGCGCACTACCTGGTGCATGACGTCGCCCACCTCGGACCGGGCTCGACCTGTCTGGTGCACGCGGCGTCGGGGGCCATTGGCCAATTGTTGATCCAGATGGCGATCGGACGCGGGTCGCGCGTCGTGGCGACGACGAGTTCAGCGACCAAGGCGGCGCTCGCGCGATCCCTGGGCGCCGAGGCCGTCTTCGATTACGGCGAGGGTCGCTTCGCCGACGACGTGCTCGCGGCGACGGGGGGTCGCGGCGTGGACGTCACCTTCGACGCCGTCGGGGTGAGCACACTGCGCGCCTCGATGCGCGCCACGCGCACGCGCGGACTCCTGGTGAATTACGGTGCGGTCGCCGGGCCCGTGCACGACCTCGACCCCCTCGAGCTCGGAGAGGCGGGTTCACTGTTCTTCACGCGACCGCGCTTGGCGGACTACATCGCCACCGGCGAGGAGATGCGACGTCGCGGGGCCGAGGTGTTCGACGGGATCGTCCGCGGCGAGTGGCGAGTGCAGATCAGCGCCGCGTGCACGCTCGACGACGTCGACCAGGCGATGGCCGACCTCGAGGGCCGTCGCCAGATCGGCAAGACCGTCGTGACGATCTGAGTCAGCGTCGACCGGTAGCCCGTCGTCTCGGGGGCCGATCATCCGGGTAAGGGTCGGAACGACCTAGCGTTCGTCGTCGCGTTTGAACTCGACCACCTCGAGGGTGTCGCCCTCGCGGATCGACTCGTGCAGCGCCTGTTGGTTGCGACTGAGTTCGAGCAGCTCGTCGTCGTCGGCGGCTTCGATGCGCACGAGCTGATCGTCGGCCACGGGCGAGGCGCGGATCAACTCGTCGAGTTTGAGCTGCAACGCCAACTGATGGCGGCTTTGGGTGTGCTGGATGACGAAGAGCATCACCAGGGTGATGGCGGCCGCCACCGCGGAGAATCCCGTCTCCCAATTGGGCGGAAACCCGTCGAGAGCGAGCGCCGTCCCGAAGACGACGACCGCGACTCCCGCCGCCAGCGCGGTCGAGGTGCGTGAGGTGAGTTCACCGATCCAGTGCAGGATGCGGCTGATGCGACGCGATGGTGTCGCCATGATGATGTATCCCTTCGCTGTGGGAGGTACGCCACGACACAGGTGGCCCGGGCGCGCAGATGCAGGCCCTCTCAACGGCCACACCGTGAGCGTAACGTGCGCCCCTGAGAGTTCCTTGGGAACGAACCGAGAATTGGCAAGAACGATGGCGGGCGACGTTGGGCGAAGTCGTGGCGCTCACGCCGGTGCGTTGCCTAGTCTGACGAGATGACTAACGAGCGCTACACCCACGGCCACCACGAATCGGTCCTGCGAAGCCACTTGTGGCGCACCGCGGAGAATTCGGCGGGCTTCCTCCTTGCCTCGCTGCGCGAGGACGCCGCCGTGCTGGACGTCGGATGCGGTCCGGGCAACATCACCGCGGATCTAGCCTCGCGGGTGCCGCACGGCTCGGTCGTGGGGATCGACCAATCACTCGACATCGTGGCGCGCGCGGCGAAGGACTTTGCGCGTGAGCAACACCCGAACCTCGAATTTCGTCGCGGCGACGTCTTCGCGTTGGACTTCGCCGAGGCGTCCTTCGACGTGGTCTACGTCCATCAGGTCCTTCAGCACTTGAGCAATCCCGTGGCCGCGCTCGAAGAGATGCGTCGCGTCCTGAAGCCGGGCGGCCTCTTGGCGGCGCGCGACGCCGATTACGGCGCCTTCGTCTGGTTCCCCGCCGAACCGGCACTCGACCACTGGAGGGACGTCTACCACGCCGTGACGGCGCGCAACGGCGCCCACGCCGACGGCGGGCGTCACCTCAAGGCGTGGGTCCGCGCCGCGGGGTTCGATGACATGGTCGTCACGACGTCGAACTGGACCTATGAGTCGCTCGCGGAGAGACAATGGTGGGGTGGCTTGTGGGCGGAGCGCGTCCTCGAGAGTGACTTCGCGCGCCAGGCCGTCGAATACGGCATCGCGACCCGCCACGACCTCGAGACGATGTCGGCGGGGTTCCGCCACTGGATCGACGAGAGCGACGCTCTCTTCATCGTGCCGAGCGTCGAGGTCCTCGCTCGGCGCTGAGTGCGTCCCTACCAACCGAACGGCGAGCAGCCGTACTGGTCGGGGATCCAGGTCTTGGTGATCCTCATCCCGATGGCGATCTGCTGCAGGGGAGTGGCTTGACCCGCCGTCGGCGCGAATCGGGCGCCACCGTATTGGAGCCAGGTGCCGTTCGAGAAGCCGATACCCGAGTACAGGGGCCCACGCATGGCCCAGTTGCCGTTGACCTCGCAGATGGCGACGCGCTGCCACTTGGCCACCAGTTGTTGCAGACTCAGGTGGAACTGGGACGCCGCGGATTGCAGCGCGGCCGTCGCCTCGAATTCCAGGAGTTGACGTTGATCCTGGATCCTCTCGAGCGCCAGCGCGAGGGGGTTCGGCGCGAGGGGGCGCACCGGCGTGTGGCGCGGTGCGCTCGCTCCCGCGGGCGCGGCGGGCGCGGCCACGCTGAAGAGCGCGACGGCCAACGTCAGCAAGATACGACGCATGTTGTTCTCCTTCTCCGACACCATCCGCGTACGCCAGTCGGCCCTGAGGCCGCACGTGCGTGACGAAGCATGGTTCGTTTGTGATCACCCGGGGCGGGTCGTAGGGCTATTCGCAGTGCGTAAAAGCGCGCGTCCAGCAAGCAGTAGTTTCTGCGTGACCATTCTACGACCGAAGGGTGAAATTCCCGCGCATTGTCGCTGGATGGAAGCGAGATAAATACTGATCCATCAGTGGTTATGGCGCGAACAACAATTTCGTCGATGCTCCCTATCTCCAATCGAGAATCGGAAGGCGGAACGCGTGCAAACCCCAGATGGGGCACTATTTCTTACATAAAAGTACACGGTGGATGATTAATTCATCAAACTATTTTCACCTTCGAGATTGGTCCGGCCGCTACGCGGGAGGCGTCGGTCCGTTCGCGGGCCACTTCATGTCCACGCCCCGCCCCGTGATCCTCGCCCTCGAGCCATGGGGCGCAGCGCGAGGACGATGAGGGACGTGATCGACGCCTGGTCCCGCGCTCGCGCGTGGCGCCCCATCCGGTGGGGCATCGTTGACGTCGTTGCGCCCGTCAAATGCCGTTGGTTCGGGCGTTGTCCCCTTGGGGTCGACAAGGTAGGAGTCGATGCGTCGAGACGTTCTCGATGAAAGGTGGTCCTCACCCAATCGAGAGGTGACGACGTCAGCGACAGCGCCACGGTGTCACTGTGGCGGCGTGACACCGTCGAAGACGCCGGGCAGTAGCGCGGGCAGCTCCGAGAGCCATGTCGCCACGGCGTCTTCGAACAATTGGCCGAAACGCACGGTCGCCACCTCGTGGGCATCATTACGAGAACTTCGCATGTCCTGGGCGAGTTCCAAATAGAACTCGCGTTTGGCGCGGTGACGTGCGGCGAACGCGGCGAGAATCTCACGCAGGCGCTCGGGAGCGAGTGCGGCACCGAAGCGAATGGTTAAGAGCATGGGGATACGCACCACCTCATCGGCGGGACCGGCACTGAGCCACTCGACCAACGCCGCCGACCCGCGCTCGGTGAGGGCGTAGTCGCGACTCGCGCGCGGCCCCGCGGGACCCGCGGCGATGTAGCCCAGCTCGTCGAGGGTCTGGAGCTCGCGGTACACCTGGGAGCGGGTGAGGGTCCAGTAATCCCCGATCATGACGTCGGCGCAGCGAGAGAGCGCGTTGCCATTGATCGGCCCGATCTGCGAGAGCAGACCCAACATCGCCGCGGCGGTCGCGTTGAGTGGTCCTTGACTATCCACAGTGGACAGTGTACCTTCGTCCACTATGGATAGTGCATCTTCGGCCTCGGCGATTTCGGTCCGGGGGCTCACGAAGTCCTATGGCAAATTCGCTGCGTTGCGCGGCGTGGACCTCGAGATCCGACAAGGCGAGATCTTCGCCCTCCTCGGACCCAATGGGGCGGGAAAGACCACCTTCGTCGAGATCCTCGAGGGCTTTCGACACCGCGACGCGGGCGATGTGTCGGTCTTGGGACTGGACCCCGACCACCAGCCCATGGCGCTCAAGACCCGCATCGGCATCGTGCTGCAGTCGTCGGGAATGGACCGCTACCTTCAGGTGGCCGAAACGGTCGCCATGTACTCGAGTTATTACCCCCACCCCCGACCCGTCGACGAGATCCTTGCCCTGGTCGGCCTCGAAGCCAAGAGCGCGGAGCGCGTCCTTCGCCTCTCGGGTGGCCAGCAGCGTCGTCTCGACGTGGCGATCGCCTTGGCGGGCAATCCCGACCTGTTGTTCCTCGATGAACCCACCACGGGCTTCGACCCGAGTGCCCGGCGCGAGGTGTGGGAGGTCATCAAGAACCTGCGGGGGCTCGGCAAGACCGTCGTCTTGACCACGCACTTCATGGACGAGGCCCAGTACCTGGCCGATCGACTCGCGGTGATCGCCAATGGCGCCATCGTGGCCGAGGGCAATCCCGAGACCCTGGCGGGGCGAGACCGTATGTTGGCGACGGTGCGCTTCTCGCTGCCCGAGGGCGTCGACGCTCCGACGCAGTTCGATCTGGTGGCGCTGGGGACGGGCGGCTATGAGCTCAAGACGACCAGGGTCACCCAGGACGTGCACGGGCTCACGTCGTGGGCGCTCGGGGCTGGTGTCGATCTCGAAGACCTGCGCGTCGAGCGGCCCACCCTCGAGGACGTCTACCTCGAACTCACCGCGGACCCGACACCGCTCACGACCGGGGAGGCGTCATGAACGCGGCCACCATGCTCGAGAACCAGCTCAAATACGTCAACAAGGCCTTCTGGCGCAATCCGGCGTCGGCCTTCTTCACCTTCGCCTTCCCCCTGATGTTCCTCGTGATCTTCACGTCGCTGCTGGGCCAGCACTCCATCACCATCTCGGCGGGACACACCATCGACGTCTCCACGTACTACGTCGCGTCCATGGCGGCGTACGCCGTGATCTCGGCGTGCTACAACAACATCGCGATCGGCCTGGCGATCCAACGAGACTCCGGCGTCCTCAAGCGCACGCGAGGCACCCCGATCCCGAGCAGCATCTACATCATGGGTCGTCTGGTGCACGCGTTGTTCGTGGCCGTCATCCTGGTCGTCATCACCGCCGCGTACGGGAAGTTCTTCTACCACGCGTCCCTGCCGACGGGGACGTCCTTGATGGAATTCCTCGTGAGCCTGATCATCGGTTCGCTGGCGTTTTGTTCACTGGGTTTCGCCATCACCTGCGTGATCCCGAACGCGGACGCGGCGCCCGCGGTCGTCAACGCCAGCATCCTGCCGCTGCTGTTCTTGTCGGGAGTGTTCATCCCCATCTCCTCGAGCGCCCCCGCCTGGATGCTGTGGGTCGCGCGCGTCTTCCCGGTGCGCCATTTCGCACTGAGTATGGACGCCGGTTTCGCGGGCGCCACGTTCAATTGGATGGACGTGGTGATCGTGGCGGCGTGGGGCATCGGAGGGTTCCTCGTGTCCGCGCGTTTCTTCACCTGGGAGCCCAAGCGCTAACGATCAGATGATGTTCACGTTCTCCATTGCCTGGAGCACGTCGACGGCCGAAGTCAACTCTGAGCCCTGTCCTCGCGCGAGGCTCAGAGGACTCTCTGGGGCATTGGGCATCGATTGGTTCTGCTGGCGACGACCGACAATGTGCCACACACCTCGTGCGGCGACCGCACCGTGATTGGTGTACATGTGTGGGCGGATGGAGTCAAATTGAAGGGAATCACCCGCCCTCAAGACGTACGTATCAAACTCGAGCTGCAGCGTGAGCTCACCCTCAAGGATGTACGCGTATTCAAGACCCCCGTGTCGCATGAGTTTTCCCTCGATGGAACTGGAGGCGCCAGGAGAATAGATGGCGAGCAAGGGCTCCGTCGGTCCGCCTTCGCCAATCGCCAGGCGCTCCCAGCGGACCCCGTTGTCCATCTCGAGACTGGGATTCTCACTGCCCCGCTGGATGGGTGCCTGGTGAGAATGGAACTGGGCGGGACGGGCAATTGTCGACGACGCGTCGCCATTTGACGAATCATTCTCGCTGCTCAACAGGTCATCCATCGAGAGGCCCAGATAGTTGCTGAGGGCGTAGAGAGTCGATACCGACGGCTGAGTCTTTCCCGTCTCCACCTGCGAAATCAAACTGGGAGACACGCCGACTTCGGCGGCAAGGCTACGAAGACTCATTCCACGAGTGACGCGGGCCTGTCGAAGTAGCGCCCCAATTTCGATCGTCATTCTGGCTCCTGCACCGTGGAAAAATCAATAATGCTCTACAAGTGTGTACTACAAGTCGTGGCTGTTCACAAGACATTGCGAAACGTCATCGTTATGTAATCCAATTACAGAAGAACTTCGTACTTTTCGTGTCAATATGCACCATGCGGCAATGTTCAAAAAATGTTTACAAAAACTAAACACACTGTCCGCTATTTGTGTACACTCCTACACAGTCTTACGCACTCTCGAGAAAGTGATTGACGTCATGGCCGATACGTACAAAGTCAACATCGACGAAGTACCCGCGCAGCCCGACCTGGGTCCCGACGCCGGGTGGGTTGGCATGACGGTCCAATTCCTCATCGATGCGATGAACGGGGGCTCTGAGCATTTCGTGTTTGGACGCGCCCGCTTCGCCCCCGGCCAATCCGAGCACCAGTGGCACCGACACGAGAATGCCGAGGAGTTCGCCTACATCACGAAGGGCGAGGGAATCGTCCTCGACGGTGACAATGAGATCCCGGTCAAGGCCGGAGACATCGCTTTTCACAAGAAGGGTGAGTGGCACGGTTTCCGTAACACCTCGGACACGGTCGAAGCCGAAATGATTTGGGGTTGGGCGGGGGCGGCGTCGAAGTCTGAAGCTGGCTACGAATTGCGCTATCCGGACCGTACGCCGGGTCATACGCACGAGCACTGAAGAGTGGGGCGAGGCAACACGAAGTCCTAGAAAACTGTCGCGGGTGAACGCATGGGCGGGATGCGATTCTCGGCAGTGGTGAAGTTTTGAAGTTCCAAGTTGTGGGGGGAATGCAATGCGAGAACTAGTGAAAGAGCTAGTCAACAGGTGGGGAAAGTCGAGTGCGATTGTCTTCGCCACGATTCTGCTCGTCCTGGCGTCCGCCATCTTCGAACCGAGCGCGTTGCACAAGAGCGCCCTCGCGTCAGTGTGGCCCTTCACCGCAGTGTTGATCATCGCGGCCCTCGGTCAGACGCTCGTGATCCAGCAACGCGGCATCGACCTGTCCGTACCAGGTTTTATCTCACTGACGGTCATCGTCGTCACGCACATGCCCAATGGCAATTCGTCGAAATTATTCGGTGCCATCGTGTTGATATTCGTCATCAACATCCTCGCCGGCCTTTTCTCGGGACTCATGGTGACCAAGGTGGGCATGTCGTCGATTGTTCAGACACTTGGCATGAACGCCATTCTCTACGGCATCGATATCTCGATCAGCCATGGCACGCCGACGCAAACGACGGCGGCGCTTCAGAACTTCACGGCCAAGAGCCTCTTCAGTATTCCGATCACGTTCTACATCGCGCTGCTCATCACCGCCATTGTCGGTTTCATCATGAAGAAGACCATTCCCGGCCGTCGTTTCGAATCCAGCGGAGCGAGTGACTCGGCGGGCGTGGCCGCAGGATTGCGAACCGACCGGTACCAATTGTCGGCGTACGTGGGCGCCGCGATTCTCTACACGATCGCGGGCATCTTGCTGGCGGGCATCATTTCTCAGCCCGATCCATTCCAGGGTGATGAGTATTTGCTGTCGACGGTGGCTGCCGTTGTCCTGGGTGGGACGTCTCTGCTTGGAGGCTCGGGTAGCGCGGTGGCGACGGCGATGGGCGCCTTCTTCTTGATAATGCTGCAACAATTCATTTTGGCCACGGGTGCCACGCAGGCCGTCCAAGACGTTGTGGAGGCGACGGCCCTCGCCGTCGGGGTCGGTATCTACGGTTTGCGCTCCCAAGGGGCGATTGTCGTCAATGCTTTTCGCCAACGCCTGGGCTCTCACGGATCCTCCAATCCCACCACGCGCTCAAAGGTCTCCTCATGAGTGCGCGCGCCGTGCCGGTGGTCGAGTTCTTTTCGAATCGTAGGGAAGGGGAGACCTATTAGCGAAAAGAGCTAAAGAGCACAACAAGTCCGGAAGTATTCACATCAATCGAAGTACCGCAGTAATCAATCAACAATGAGACCTCTAAAGGGGGGGACATGAATGTAACAAAAATGAAGTACCGGTCACGCAAGGGAGTGGTCACTTCGCTGGCCGCCGTCGTTGCGATGTCGGGCACGGCCGTATTGTTGGCCGCACCGTCCATCGCGTCGGCGAAGACGGCCCACGCCAGTTCCAACTCGTGGTGCGGTCCGAACAAGGCCTCCATCGCGTTGGCTGACGGTTTCGGAGACAACACCTGGCGCGAGATCACTCGTTACTCTGCGGTGGTGGTGGCGGCGCAGTGCGCGAACGTGACCAAGTACGTGTACACCAATGGACAAGGCAACACGCAAAAGGCGATTTCCGACATCAACTCACTGGTCTCCCAGGGCATCACCGCGATCGTGGACTTCCCCGACGCTGGTGCGGCGATGTTGCCGGCGCTGACCAAGGCCTACAAGGCCGGGACGATCGTGGTTCCCTACCGCGTGACCCCCGGTGGCAAAGCGGGCGTGAACTACAACGCGTTCATCTCGACGAACTTCGTCTCAGCCGGTGTGCTGTGGGGTAAGGACGTCGCGAGCGCGTTGAAGGGCAAGGGCAACGTGGCGTTCCTGTCAGGTCCTCCCGGAAACTCACAGGGTCTCCAGGAGCTGCAGGGCATCCAGAGCATCTTTAAGTCCTACCCGGGCATCAAGATGGTCGGCCAAGCACCCTTCAACGTCACCAACTGGGACCCGGCCACCACGACCAAGGTCGTTGCGGCACTGCTGTCCAAGTACAAGATTGACGCGGTGATTTCGGACTACGGTACTGCTCTGGCCGGGGCGTTCCCCGACTGGAAGGCCGCTGGCCAGAAGATCCCGGTCATTGCGACAGAGGACGGTAACTCGGTCGGTTGTGCCTACAAGGCCGACCACGCCTCGGACCCCGCCTTCAAGCTCTTCACGGTGTCGTCGCAAAACTGGATGGTGGAGTACGCGATTCGTTACGCGGTTGCCCTGGCGACCAAGGGTGTATTGCCCACGACGAACGTTCCTCAGCAGTCGTACGAGAACTCGGTGACGGGCAAAGTTGCTCCCGTGTGCTACCCATCGTTGCCGGCCACGGCCATCAACTCATCGGGTCTGACCCCGGCACAGCAGAAGGCCGCATTGGCGGGAACCATCCCGACTCTCGCGTCGCTGCGCGGCTAGTCAAAGAAACAACGAAGTAGGTGGGGAGTCAGAAGTATGACGATCGATGACACGATGAAGCCGACGCTACGGCTCACCAACGTCTCGAAGCGTTTCGGGGGCGTCGCCGCCCTGGATAACGTGACTTTCGAGGTGGTGCCCGGAGAGATCCACGCACTCTTGGGTGAGAATGGCGCGGGTAAATCGACATTGATGGCTATTTCGGCTGGCTCCCTACAGCCTGATGAGGGAGTGATCGAGGTTCTCGGCCAAGTGGTCGAGAACCTCGATCCCCTCAGCAGCCATCGTCTGGGTATCTCAATTGTGTACCAACACCCGGCGTTGGCCCCCGACCTCACGGTCTTTGAAAACTTGGCGATGGCCCTCCCAGACCACGTTCGCCGATATGACAACGCGACCAAGGAGTTCGTCACTCGACAACTGCTCGACGTCGGTTTCCACGCTTCGATCTACGAGCGCATTTCCGACTTGACGGTTGTCGAGCGACAACTCCTTGAGATTGCTAAGGCCTTGATGGCCCAACCAAAGATTTTGATTCTGGACGAACCGACCGCCGCCCTCGGTGCTCGCGAGACCAACATGCTCTTCGATCACGTTCGCGCCCTCGCAGCCCAAGGCGTGTCTGTGGTCTACATCACTCACCGACTCGTCGAAGTTCGGGCTATTTGTGACACCGTGTCGATCCTTCGCGATGGTGAAGGCAAGGGTTCGTTCAAGGTGAAAGATATTTCAGACACCGAGATCCTCCAGCGCATCGTCGGGTCGAACGTGACGTCGGAATTCCCTGCGAAGCACGAGGGTGACACCGGTCAGAAGGTGCTGGAAGTTCAGGGTCTGTCGGGTCGCAATTTTCGAGATATTCACTTCGACGCCCTAGCGGGCGAAATCGTCGGCATCGGTGGCATCGTCGGAAATGGTCAAACGCAGCTGCTTCGCGCCTTAGCGGGTATTGAACGCTCTGCTGGTCGTGTGATGCTCAATGGCGAAGCGCATCGTTTGCGCAATTCGGCCCAAGCGTTGTCGTCGGGCGTTGTCTACCTTTCGCCTGATCGGCTCAATGAAGGCCTCTTCACGTCGATGTCAATCCGGGAGAACGCGGCTATTTCGTCGCTCAAGATGTTCTCTCGTGCGGGCGTCGTCGCCCGACGAAGTGAGACGACTGCTGTGAAGGCGGAAGGTTCCCAGTTGGCCCTGAAGGCGCAGTCGATTGAGTCCAACGTTCTCTCACTGTCGGGAGGCAACCAGCAGAAGGTGTTGTTCGCCCGCGCGCTCTTGAATCCCAGCATGAAAGTTTTGTTGGCGGATGAGCCCACGCAAGGTGTCGACGTGGGTGCGCGAGCCGAAATTTATAAGATTCTGCGGCGTATTGCTGATTCTGGTGTGGCCGTCATCATTGTCTCCTCGGACGTGCGCGAATTGAGTGGTCTGTGTGACCGCGTCGTCGTGATGTCGTCGGGGAAGAAGGTCGATGAATTCACCTCGGACGAAATTTCCCAAGAGAGCATCACGCGAGCGATTCTTACCGCCACGGCGCACGATGAGGAAGCGGCCGCCAATGTCACGGAGGGCCGCGCCGCGAATTCTGGCGCGCGCTTCAAAAGATTCTTGCGGGGCGACTTCGGCGCCTCTGCCGTCCTCGCGATACTGATGGTGCTGATCGGCGGCTACACCTATCACCACAGTCCGCGTTTCCTTCACGCGTTCAACCTCAATGGCCTTTTCTTGCTGATCGCCGAGCTGGGCTTCATCGCCATCGGCCAATCGTTCGTCATCATGACTGGTGGCATCGATCTCTCGGTAGGTCCGCTGGCGGGCCTGATCGCGGTCATTGGATCGGTGTTCGAGACCAACACCAAGAATATGACCGAGGTCTTCGTCGGCTTCGTGGTGATGTTCCTCGTCGCACTCGTCGTGGGTCTGATCAACGGCCTCCTGGTACTGTCCAAGATCTTCACGCCGGTCGCCGCGACACTCGTGTCGTATATCGGGCTCCAAGGTGTGTCGCTGCTCATTCGACCACAGCAAGCGGGCTACATCGCCAGTACGGTGATGAATGACATCCAAGTCGGCGCCTTGAACGTGCCCTACGCACTGATGATCATGATCGCCCTCGCGGTGGTCCTGGACTACGGACTGCGGCGCCGTCGTTGGGGGCGCCGATTGCGTGCGACCGGTTCAGACTATTTGGCGGCCTTTCGACTGGGGGCGAAGCCTGGCCAGACGCTGTTGCGGGCGTACGTGGCGAGCAGTCTTTTTGCTTGCGTCGGGGGCATCATGCTGATGGCGCAAATCGGAGTGGGTGACGCCACGCAGGGCATCAACTTCACCTTGACCGCCGTGACGGCCGTCGTCCTCGGGGGCACGAGTGTCTTCGGCGGGCGCGGTACCTTCGTCGGCGTGGTCCTCGGGGCCGGCCTTATCGAGGAGCTACTCAACATCACGGTCTTCCTCAATCTTTCGGAGTCATACCAATACTGGTTCCAGGGGGCGCTGATCTTCGTCGCGGTCGGAATCTACGCGTACGCCCGCAAGAGTTCGACCGGTGGCCGCAGTATCTTCAGTCGTCGCATCAACGTCAGTCAATCGTCTCCCGCGAAGTCGTAATCAATCAAGGAGTTCATTAAATGAAGGCAGCAGTCTTTACCCAGCAGGAAGTTGTCGCGGTCCAGGACCGTGACGTGCCCACTATCGGTCCCGATGAGGTCCTCGTCAAGTCGCGCATGGTCGGCGTCTGTCATTCGGATATCGAGCTCCTAGAAGGTCGCTACATCCTGCCTTTTTCCTACCCCATTGTTCCTGGTCACGAGTGGGCGGGGGAAGTCTTCGAGGTCGGATCCGAGGTAGACGGATTAGCCA
>Ga0209698_10003829_pt1 | contig 16625 bp, 13 predicted proteins | sample LitLauG_LLR_2012_FD_187203 | JGI IMG/M metagenome (GOLD analysis project Ga0209698, IMG submission 187203) | Freshwater sediment microbial communities from Pennsylvania, USA - Little Laurel Run_MetaG_LLR_2012 (SPAdes) (version 2) | ecosystem: Environmental > Aquatic > Freshwater > Creek >...
GCTACGGGTTGCGGTGGGACGGGATGCGGGAAGGTGGAAGGATTTCGCGAGTTGGATGAGGAGTCAAAATCCCCACCCCTTCGAGTTCGCTCAGGGCAGGCTCTGTCGCATAAAACGCGACAAGGTTGGGGCACCCTCGGGGCTACATGTACTTCAGCCACCAGTCTGTGCGTTTCGCTTTCACGTCGGCGAACCAGCGGCAGGCGAAGTAGAGGAGCGCGATTGCGATTGCCCAGACCAGGTAGAGGAGAGGGAGGCTCCACGTGTATCCGTCGGGTGGTTCGGGGTTGCCCATCGGGTGATTGGTGAACAGCCAGGGACTCACATACCCCAACCGAATCTTTGAGACGATTAGAGCGAACGCATGGATCAGGGGAATGTGGAGGACGTAGAAGAAGAAGGGCACGCGTCCGAACATAGCGATGGCGCGAGAAAAGGCGCCAGCGGCGCTTTCGAGAAACGGGATGAGCGCGATCATCGGTCCCAGGGTCATCAGTAGAAAGTTGAGTGAGGCTGGGTATTTTGTGCAATTGAGAAAGGAGAGGACTCCGGGCATCGATGGGGCGCCGTATTGGGAAATTACGGAACGATGCCAGGGGCGCGGATCACCGTAGAGGTTGAGCCCGCGGAGCAGCAGGAAAAGAGCGACCGCTCCCAGGCCGATCAGCCAACAAATTTGATTTCTGCAGGCGCGTTCGAGGGAGAGCACCTTGCCGAAGGCGTAACCGGCAGCCATGACGCCGATCCAGGGGACGATCGAGTAGAGCACGATCAGGTTGGGGCCATTGGGTCCGAATTGCACGGGGCCCGCGAAAAATCCGATGTAGCCGATCTTCCAGAGGGCGGAGAGACTATTTCCGTCCATTCCTTCCAGGAGTTTTCCAATGTGCGGGTCCATCAGGTTATGAGCGGCGATGATCAACACGCCGATCGCCGCCGAGACGGGCAGAGGCAGCTTGACCAGAGCCGCCATCAGGATCATGCAGCAGCCGATTACCCATATCACACCCGCCATTTCGTAGTGTGCGAAATCAAAGTTGAAGGTCCAGGCGAGCCGGAGGATTGTGAGTTCCAGGAGGATGAGCCAGAGACCGCGGACTAAAAGGAAACGCGAAATGCCGGTGTGTTTGCGGGCGTAGAAGAAGATGCTGGTTCCGGCGAGGAAGATGAAGGCGGGGGCGCAGAAATGCGTGATCCATCGGGTGAAGAAGATTCCGGCGGTAGGGCCGCCAGCGGGAAGGCCGGAGTAAACGCGGACGTGATCGATGGCCATGACGACCATGACGGCTCCGCGGAGGATATCGATTGAGGCAATGCGCGAGGTGGAGACGGGAACGGCGTTGACAGGAGCGGCTTGGATAGTGGTGCTCATTCTGAAGAACCTTGGGACTGAGATGAGACCATATTTTCGACGGCGAAGCGAGCAAAAGGTTTCGTTTAGGACGAGGGAGTTTCGGGGGACACGGGGGCTGAAGCCCGAATCCTTTTGAGACGGCTGACGCGGCCCTAAAGGGCCGCGGAAGAACTCTCTCACGAGACACAACTTGACCGCAGCGGCTAAAGCCGCCATTCAAAGCAAAGCGGTTATCGCAGCGCTGAAAGCGCTGCGCCACCCAAAATCGATAGCCTGACCGACTTTTTCCCCAGCCTGCTAAAGGGCCGCTCTTCCACGGCTGTGGGCTGGCTGACGCGGCCGTGAAGGGCCGCCCTTCCACAGCGGCTTTTTTCGGTCGTTCAGAGTCTTCGAGTGACGCAGGTCAGAGTCAAAAATCGAAGTCAAAATCCCCACCCTAGTCTCCGCAAAGAACGCGGAGACTAGGGTGGGGCACCAGAACGTGCCTGAGGGGGCCGCTCATTCACGGTCCATTTTTGCTGGTGGGTACTAAGGTTGGGCGGCGGGTGTGGTGCTGGTGCGGATGCCCTGCGCATCGAAGATAAAGGTCTTGGCTTCGGCTTCGGCGCCTTGGGGTGGGAGTTCTTCGCCGTTCCAGAGGAAGCTGACACCGGCCGCATTGCCGACTCTGACGACCAACTCCCGCGCGGCGTGGAAGGAAGTGGCGGCGGGGGCGATCAGAGTTTCCTGGGTGACGAGCTGTCCGTCAGAGGTGACCGAGATCCAGGAGTTTTCGCTGGCGCGGACGATCAGGGTGAGAGTAGCAGCAGGTTGCTCGGCGGGTGGCGCGACGGTGGCGCCAAAAGAACGGATGGTCACGTCGTCCTTCTTTTCGACCTTGACCGGGTTCGGATCCTCGCTGGTTTCCGGAAGCGGGACAGGAGCAGGGGCGCGATCGGCAGCAGGCGGAGTTGGCACCGGCTGCGCTGAGTGAGTGGAAGGGCGAGACGATGGAATGGCGGTAGCCGCAGGTGGCGCCGAAGGTTGCGAAGTCGGCGTGGCTTGCGATACCGGCGCTGCAGCGGCAGTGGTCGGTGTTACGGACGCCGCCGCTCCGCCCGACGTGGCCTCTGCGGTTCGGCTGTTGCGAGAGTGTCGGGTCCAGAAGAAGAACACCGAGATCAGGAGGCAAAGGGCGATCGCAATCCGCATCCGGGGAATCCCGGAAGAGAGCCTGCTGAGATACTCTTTTTTGGAACGGATATGTTCGGCGCGCGGAAGCTGCAATTCGGGGAGTTCTTCGACCTCGACGGGCGCGTGAACGTTAACTTCCGGCTTGAGGGGGTGAGTCAGTTTGGCCGTGGCTGCCACAGGAGCTTGAGGGCTGGCGTGTTCGGCCCCATCCCATCCTTCATGGGAGTCGACTTGCGCCCGGTGCAGGCAGGCCTGATAGTCGTTGACGGCCTCCTCGGAATCGAGGCCGAGGTGCTTGGCGTAGGCGCGAATGAATCCGCGATTGAACACGCCACCCGGCAGCTGATCGAAGTGTTCCTCTTCGATGGCTTTCAACATGCGCGTGCTGATCTTGATGACGTTAGAAACGTCGCCGAGCGAGAACTCTTTGTTCTCGCGCGCCTTGCGGAATTTGTCTCCGAACTCCCCCATGATTCCTGAGGAACATCATAGGACAACACGGGAAGGGCGCGCTACGGGACGGACGGACAAGGGCTTGGTAACCAGGGGCGATGAAGAATCGGGTTGCCCGACAGGAAGTCAAAATCCCCACCCCTTCGACTGCGCTCAGGGCAGGCTCTGTCGCACAAAACGCGACAAGAGTGGGGCACCCCGGAATCTAGCTCGCTTGCGTCGGGAGTTGTTCCTATTGTTGCGAGGTTGTTGGTTTGCGCAGGGTCACGGTGAATTGCGCCTGGCAGGTTTTGGAGGGATCATCGAAGGCATTGCCGGTGCGGTCGCCCTCGGCGGCGTCGAAGAAAAGGCCTCGTTTCACCCGGTCGGGCAGGCCGGTGAAGCGGGCTTTGCCGTCGACGTTGGTGCTGATCTCGAGATCGAGCTTGTGGGCGCTGATGAATCCGTAGGCGATGTGGACTTTGATTTTCGCCAGGTAGATGGGTTTGTTGTTGGTGTCGGTGATTGTGAAATCGGCGGTGCAGGGGCCGAGGGCGCCATCGATGACCGGGATGGATTTGGGGTCGGGAGTTTGGGCAAGGGCCGCGGTTACTAATAGGAGCAGGATGGGGATGCGTCTCATCGACGAGATTATAAAACTTTCACCATAGAGGGCGCAGAGGGGCACAGAGGGCCTTGGGACTGTATTGAGGATTCCGCCGAGAGAACTCCTTTGAGGGCTGCGGGTTTGGCTAGCTGATAGGGGTCCTTCGACTGCGGTTGTTCTTTGCGCTTGGGGCGCAAAGAACAATCCTCGCTCAGGATGACAGTCCTTAAAGGGCGAGAATACTTCAGGACGATAGGCAGGCTGCATGCGGCTCCTACAGTTGGCGTTACGGGTACGGGTTACCAACGTTCATTGCCCGTATACGAAAGTGGACCTTATAATTTTTGAACGCCACCCTACCAGTGAGGATTGACGGGATTTCCATGCCTGAGGCCGGCACTCAATTGACTCGCCAGAGCCAAGAGCTGACGATATTTCATGACGTGGCGAAGGCGCTCACGTCATCGCTGGACCTCGACTCGATTCTGCAGACGATCATGGAGAAGATGGCGGAGTATTTCCGTCCGGATACGTGGTCGCTGCTGATGGTCGACGAGGGCCACGACGAGCTGTATTTTGCCATCGCGGTGGGCGATAAGGCCGAGGCGCTGAAGAATGTCCGGCTGAAAGTCGGCGAAGGGATAGCCGGGTGGGTGGCGAAACACGGCGAAGCGCGGATTGTGCCGGATGTGCGCACCGACCCGTATTTTGCCAGCCGGGTGGATGATGCCACGAAGTGGGAGACGCGGTCGGTGATCTGCGTGCCGCTGCGATCGAAGCTGCGGGTGCTGGGTGTGATCCAACTGGTGAACGTGGACATGGAGCGGTTCAAGGAGCCCGAACTGTTCTTCCTGCAGTCGCTGTGCGACTACGCGGCGATTGCGATTGAGAACGCGAAGTGGGTGGAGAAGATCCAGGAACTGACGATCACCGACGACTGCACCGGGCTGTACAACGCGCGGCATCTTTATAAGACGCTGGAAACCGAGGTGTACCGGTCGTCGCGATTCGGGTATGAGTTCAGCATCCTCTTTATTGACCTCGATCATTTCAAGACAGTGAACGATACACACGGGCATTTGATCGGGAGCAAGCTGCTGGCGGAAATCGGATATCTCATCAAAGCGCAGTTGCGGCTGATCGATTTTGCATTCCGCTATGGCGGGGACGAGTTTGTGGTCTTGCTGCCGCAAACCGGGAAAGATCAGGCGCTGGTGGTCGCGAAACGGTTGCGCGACGCGCTGCGGGCCAGTGCGTTCTGCCGGGAAGAAGGATTGAATCTGAATGTGCGGGCGTCGATTGGGGTAGCGACCTATCCACATGACGCGCGCTCGGCGCATGATGTGATCCGCCAGGCGGACGGAATGATGTACATGGTGAAGAATTCCACGCGAGACAATATCGGAGTCGCGCAGCGAGGAATGCTGCAGGAGTAAGAGTCGCGATTTCAGATTTCAGATTTTCAGATCTTTGATTTCAGAGTGTAGACCTTGTTCGGTGGATCCTCCCGTTGTGTCCTAAATTTTGCGCACCCCTTTGCAAACGGAACGGTACGCGAATTGCCTTACCTAGATGCAATGTAGCAAGCCTCTACCTCCGACTCTCATTTCGCTGGCTTGACGTCAGGCTTCCACGGATTGGGATTGGCGGGGGCTTTGGGGTTGACGCCGAAATCCCAGACGTAGAGGTTCATTCCGCCCTTCTCGGCCATTTCTACCAGGGCATATTCACCGGGGGCGAGGTTCTCGGTTGGAGTGAGTTTGATCCATCCACCATTGAGGTTGGTAGTTGTGGTTTTGACGGAGTGCTGCTCGTGCGAGATTTTTCCATTGACCTGGCGTTTGACGCCGCCGACGATGCGCTTGTTGCCTTTGACTTCCACGTGCAGGATGAGGAAACGATCAAAGGGCATGGGCGGCTGATCGGACGGTTGTGACTGCTGTGGCTCGGACGATCGGGTGGAATCGGCTTGAGCTGCGGGCTGGGTAGGAGCGTCGTCGAGTTTGATGTAGAGAGCGGGTACGTCGACGTGCGCCTGGATGGCGGCGTGAGCGCCTTCGAGTTCGACGGTCTGCTTGAGTCCAGCGACCGGATTGATGCTCTTGAAGATGTTGACCTTGGTATCTCGGTTGATGTCGCCGGCGGTCTGGTTGATCTCGACGAGCTGGGGCTCGCCCTGAAAGTTGTCGAGGAGGAAGACGCCGGAATCTTCCGGGATGCGCAGGCCTGGCGCGACCTCGGGCAAGGGGGCCTCGACGCGTTCCAGTTCTTTGTCGAGCTGGACGACCGCGGGAGAAGAGGCCTCGGCGGCGCGATCTTTCTCATATTTTTCGGTGGCGGGCCAATCGACTAATGAGTTGGGGAGCTCCTCCCAATCTTCGCGTTCGGTGCTGAAGTAGCGAACGCGGTTGCCTTTGACTTCGTATTTGGCGACCAGCTGATAGGAGCCGTCTTTGAGGATGAGGCGGCGCGGAGTGTCCTGGGCGAGAGTGGCTTGGGCAAGCAACGCGAGGACAATGAGCGCGAGAGATGAGGACAGACGAAGCATCGGTCTAATTATCGCCCTGGGCGTGGGTGTAGTCGAATCAGATCAACGATCGCTGGCGGGGAGAAATTGCGGCTGCCGCGGTGCTTGGGGCAGGGCAGGCGAGACGCCTGGCCCGACAGCCGGCCGGGAGGCCGGCGCTACGGTCAGAGGCGTGCCGGGGGGATGACGATTACGGAGTTGCTTGTAGTATGCTGATGGGTTTAGCACGAACAATGAAACGCAATCTTATACTCACTCCCGGGTTGTATCTCACTTGCATGGCGGCGGCACTGGCGCAAGCGGGGCCGGCTCCGATGGCCAGCCCAGGGAATGGCGGCCAGGGTGAACCTGTTTCCTACGCGTCAGTGACCCAGTTGAACGGGATATTGGCGCAGATAGAAACGGCATCGAAGAATACGCAGGAGGATTTAAGCCGGCTGCGAATCGAGAGGTGGAGGGCGGACGGGTCGTATAAAAAGCAGGCTCTGGGGAACGTGGATTCGATCCAGAGGAATCTGCAGGAGGCGCTGCCGGAGATCATTTCGCAACTGCGCAATGCGCCCGAGGATCTGTCGGCGTCGTTCAAGCTCTATCGCAATCTAGATGCGCTCTATGACGTGCTGGGCAGCGTGGCGGAGGGAGCAGGGGCGTTCGGGACTAAGGACGATATGCAATCGCTGTCGAACGATCTGAATGCGTTCGAAGGCACGCGGAAGCAGCTGGCGGAGCGGATTGAAAAGTTGTCGTCGTCGAAGGAAGCGGAGTTGACGCGGTTGCGGACGCAGTTGAAGACGCTGCAGACGCCGGTGGAGGTAGCGCCTCCGAAGAAAGTTGTGGTGGACGATACAGAGCCGCCGAAGAAGCCGACGGTGAAGAAGAAGCCGGCGGCGAAGACGACGACTCCTTCCGGGACCAAGCCGGCCGCGGGGTCCACGCAGACACCGCCGGCGCAGCAGCAGGCTCCACCGGCGAAACCGCAGTAGGAGCGGGGCGTCAGGCGTCGGACCTCGGACCTCAGGAAAATCACAATCCCCACGACAGTCAAAACCCCCACCCTGTCGCAAAATGCGCGACAAGAGTGGGGCACCCTCGAGAGCCATACCGGCGTCGAATCTGGTAACCTTCCCAACGCATCTACATCGCACATCTTCTGGGTTGTAACCCATGGGTTCTCAGGTGCACATCGTCGGCGTTGTGTTTGGTGTAGCCATCATCTGGGTGGTGCTGCTGGATGCGTTTGAGACGGTGGTGCTGCCGCGGCGGGTGCTGCGGAATTTCAGGCTGACGGCGTACTTCTACCGGCGCACCTGGATTCCGTGGCGCAAGATTGCGAGCCACATCAAGACGACTTCGCGGCAGCAGAATTTTCTGGGTTATTTTGGGCCGCTGTCACTGATTCTGCTGCTGGGGTTTTGGGCGGCTGGGCTGATTCTGGGATTTGGGCTGGTCCAGTACGGGATCGGCGGGCACGAGCAGCTCAGCGGGGAGCGGCTCACCTTCGGCAAGATTCTTTATCACAGCGGGGAGACGTTTTTCACGCTGGGCTATGGCGACATCGTACCGACGTCGGGCGCGGCGCGGGCTTTGTCGGTGTTCGAGGCGGGGATGGGGTTTGCCTTCCTGGGCGTGGTGATCGGGTATATCCCAGTGGTGTACTCGTCGTTCTCGCGGAGAGAGATCCAGATTTCGATGCTGGATGCGCGGGCGGGATCGCCTCCGTCGGCGGCGGAGTTGCTGGTGCGGCTGGCGGGGCGCTCGGAAGACCCGGGAATGGATCAGAAGGTGCTGGATGAGGTTTTGCGCGATTGGGAGCGGTGGGCAGCGGAGTTGCTGGAGTCGCAGATATCGTATCCGGTGCTGACGTTCTTCCGGTCGCAGCACAGCAATCAGTCGTGGGTGGCGGCACTGACCACTATGCTGGATGTTTCGTCGCTGGTGCTGACAGGGATTGAGGGAGTGCATCCGGGTCAGGCGAAGGTGACGTTTGCCATGGCCCGGCACGCGGCGGTGGATCTGGCGCAGGTGGTGAATGCGCAGTACGATCCGGCTTACTTCGAACGGCTTTCGGAGTTGGAGTATGAAGGGTTGCGCGCTGCGCTGGAGGCGGCGGGGTTGAAAATTCGAAGTGATGATTATGGGCGGGACAAGCTGACGAAGCTGCGGTCGATGTATGAGCCGTATGTGCATTCGACGGCGCGCAATCTGATGCTGATGTTGCCGCCGTGGAAACATCCGGAGAAGGTGAAGGATAACTGGCAGGCGGGGCCGTGGGATCGGCTGATTCAGGCGCGAGGTCTGGCGGTGCTGGGGCAGAAGCCGCGGGAGACGCCACGGGTGGATGGGGATCATTTTTGAGGTTGCAAAGGTTCAAGGTTGCAAAGCTTCAAAGCGCGGTTCAATTGAGGTTCCGCCCAAGAACCGAAGCCTAAGACCGGTTGAGCCCGGTTTTGTTACCATTCGTTCTTCACCTGGAACCTTCACTCTCCGAATGAAAAATATTGGCGAGAACGTGGTGCGGATTGAGGCGGAGGCGCTGCGGGCGCTGGCGGACCGGATTGCGGGGCCGATGGCGGCGGCGTTTCAGCGGGCCGTCGATCTGATGTTCTGCTGCGCCGGGCGCGTGGTGGTGACCGGGATGGGGAAGAGCGGGTTGATCGCGCGGAAGATTGCGGCGACGCTGAGTTCGACGGGGACTCCAGCGCTGTATCTGCATCCGGTGGAGGCCCTGCACGGGGATTTGGGGATGGTGGTGAGGGGGGATGTGGTGCTGGCGCTGTCGGCTTCGGGCGAGACGGAGGAGATTCTGGCGCTGCTGGCCACGATCAAGAGGTTGCAGGTGCCGTTGATTACGATGACGGGGGATGAGATTTGTGGTGCAGTTCCGGTCGTGATGGATTTGCGGGAAAAGTCAAAATCAAAGTCAAAAGCAGCGGGCGTGGGCGCCCGCTCCACACTTGCGGCAGCGGCGGATGTAGCTCTTGATTGTTCGATTGCGCAGGAGGCTTGTGCGTTGGGGCTCGCACCGACCGCTTCAACTACTACCATGCTTGCTTTGGGGGATGCGCTGGCTGTGACGTTGAGTGAGCGGCGGGGGTTCAAGGAAGAAGACTTCGCCAACTTGCATCCGGGGGGGAAGCTGGGGAAGAGGCTGGCGCGAGTGGAATCGTTGATGCATACCGGGGATGCGCTGCCGCGTGTTGCTCCCGCGACTCGCATGCCTGATGTGATTTATGAAATGTCGCGGAAGAAGTTGGGAGTGACGGCGGTGGTTGATGGTGGGCTGTTAGTGGGGATTATTAGCGATGGAGATTTGCGGCGGCTGCTGGAGAAGCGGGGGAAAGATGTGATGGATTTGACGGCCGGAGAGGCGATGACGAAATCGCCAAAAACCATCGGGAAGCACGAGTTTGCGGTGACGGCACTCGCATTGATGGAAGAGAGGAAGATCACGTCGTTAGTTGTTGTGGATGATTCCTTCCGGGTGGAGGGGATCGTGCATTTGCATGATTTGTGGACCACGGAATTGGTCTAGGTCGTCTACGATTTCGGGGACGGATTCGTTGTTGCGCCTTCCAAGTTTCGTGCGATCTCGGCTGCTGCTTCGAGGAACGTTTGCAGGTCGTTGGGGTTCACACCCTCGTCGTGGCGATAGATCACAAGCCAAACTGGATACGATACATCAGTTTCGATGCTGTCGAGTGGGAGGGCGAGCCGCCCTCCCGACAGCCGGCGGGACGCCGGCGCTACAATAGGCGGCATGTATCATTACGATCCCAATACGGCGCTGGAAGAACTTACCGAGGATGCGACGTTGCCGAATCCTGTGCATGTGCGGGACATGATTCTGCGCAGGAAGCTGACGGCGGACAAGTCGCTGGAGCTGAACCGGCTGTTTGTGGAGTATCAGAAGTTTTTTGGGGAGGCGCAGAAGCTGGGGAAAGAGATACTCAAGCAACTGGCTAGTTAGTACCCAGTGCCGAGCGAAAATCTGCGTCCCTTTTCGCGATCACCCTGGCTGAAAGGCTGAAACCACGAAGGGCACAAAGGGCACGAAGGTACACGAAGGACAGCCAAGCTGCGCTTGGCGGACAGCCCCTTCGACTGCGCTCAGGGCAGGCGAGGGCGGCTGTCCCGACATAACTTGTCCCCCCAACTATCCAATCATAGTCTGTCCGACATAATCTCCTCGCGCCATCATTTACAATTTAGGATTCTGTTTCATATCGAGAACTCTACTATGCATCGTTGGTCAGAACTGTTTATTCCCACATTGCGCGAGGCGCCGGCGGATGCCGAAGTGGCTTCGCATAAATTTCTGGTGCGGGCGGGGTATATCCGGCAGCTGGCGGCGGGGATTTATTCCTACCTCTTCTTAGGCAACCGGTCGTTCAACAAGATCATGCGCATCGTGCGCGAGGAGATGGACCGGATCGGGCAGGAGTTTTATTTGCCGGCGCTGCATCCGCGCGAGGTCTGGGAGGCGTCGGGCCGGTGGGGCTTGATGGGGGAAAACCTGTTTCGCTTGAAAGACCGCAAGGGCGCGGACATGTGCCTGGGCATGACCGAGGAAGAGGTCATGACTTCGATTGCGCTGAAGGAGTTGCGCAGCTACAAGCAGCTGCCGCAGATCTGGTATCAGATTGCGCCGAAGTTTCGCGACGAGCCGCGGCCGAAATCGGGGCTCTTGCGGGTGCGACAATTCATGATGAAGGACGCGTATTCGTTCGATGTGGATGCGGCGGGGCTGGATGTTTCCTACAAGAAGCACTACGAGGCGTACTGCCGGATTTTTGATCGCTGCGGGTTGAAATACATGGTCGTCGAGGCGGACTCGGGGGCGATGGGCGGGAAGGAATCGCACGAGTTCATGGTGCGGACTCCGGCGGGGGAAGATCAGATTGTGAGCTGCGATGGTTGCAAGTACGCGGCGAACATCGAGAAGGCGACTTCGAGACTGGAGGCGGTAGCGGATCTGGCGGCGGAGGGCGATGGGAAGCCGCTGCCGGTGCACACTCCGGGGCAGAAGACGATCGAGGATGTGGCGAAGTTTCTGGGCGTGTCGCCGAAGAACAAGATCAAGACGCTGGCGTATATGGCGGATGAGGTGGATGAAAAAGGCAAGAAAAAGTCGCGTGCGATTGTGGTGCTGATGCGCGGCGATCATCAACTGAACGAGGCGAAGTTCAACGCCACAGTCGCTACAGCGACGCGGCCGATGGAAGAGGGGGAGATTGAGGCGCTGTTTCATTCTCCTGCCGGGTATCTGGGGCCGATCGGGATTGAGTGGTCGCGGGATTTGAAGGATCATGGCGGAAAACCTTTGCTGCTGGTCGAGAAGGCGCTTGAGGGGCGCGCGAATCTGATTGGGGGCGCGAACAAGAAGGACTACCACCTGAAGAATCTGACGCCGGGGAAGGATTTTCATCCGACGGCGTACGCGGATCTGCGCGCGGTGACGGCGGGTGAGGCTTGTCCGAATTGCGGCAAACCTCTGCGGATCGATACAGCGGTCGAGATCGGGCACATCTTCAAGCTGGGGTACCGATATTCGGAGTCGATGGGGCTGCGGGTGCTCGACAAGAACGGCAAGGAAGTCACGCCGATCATGGGGAGCTATGGGATCGGGATCGAGCGCATCCTGACGGCGGCGGTGGAGCAGGGGAATGACAACGACGGATTCTGGCTGCCGACGGCCATTGCGCCGTTCGAGATCGTGGTGGCTCCGGTCAACGTAAAGGATGACGTGGTGCGAGGCATTGCGGAGGATCTTGCGAATACCCTGGAAGCGGTCGGCTTCGACGTTGTGCTGGATGACCGGGATGAGCGTCCGGGGGTGAAGTTCAAGGATGCGGATCTGGTCGGTATCCCTTTTAGAATTACTGTTGGTAAGAAGGTTACCGAAGGCACTGTGGAAGTCGTTTTGCGCGAGACTCGCGAGGTGCGCGATGTTACGATTTCGGCGATAGTGGAATATTTTCAGGGAGTGCTCCGGCGGGCGGGATGAAGTGAGTTCCCAGTCCGGCGGAGCGGATTGTGGGAGATGGGAACACTTAAGGCCATCCTCGGAGTGCTGCTGATCATCGGCGTGTTCTACTGCGGGTTTCAGGTCATTCCGCCGGAGCTGACGAATTACTCGTTCCAGGACGATCTGCGGAACATCGCGATGGTGGGCGGGGCCAATCCGCACCAAACCGACCAGGAACTCATCGACGCGGTCATGAAGAAGGCGCGGGAGCACGAGATCACACTGGCGCCGGAGCAGATCACGGTGCAAAGGATCGGCAGTCCAGGAGCGCCGGCCGTGTATGTGGCGGCAGACTACAGCGTGCCGGTGAGTCTGCCGGGATACTCCTTCTCGTTACATTTCACTCCTTCCAGCGGAAATCGCCAGTTGTAGGAAGGCAGCCCTTAGCAATTGGCACTTAGCTTTTTAGCCAAAGCTTGGTGCATCGGTTGTGGGAAAAATCAAAGTCATCCTCGGCTTACTCGTGTTGGCGTTCATCGCGAGCACGGGGTGGCAGATCGCTGCCTGCGAGTTGGCCAATACTGAACTAAGAGACGATTTGAAGGATGTGGCGTCGATGGGCGGGGCGCGGATCGGGCTGGCGGCGCAGCAGTCGGACGATGACTTGCGAGCGACGGTGATTCGCAAGGCGGCGGGGCACGATATTGTGCTGGAGCCAGAACAGATTACGGTGAAACGGTCGGGGACGGCGGAGGCTCCGGCGGTGTTTCTGGCTGCGACATATCGGGCGCGGATTTGGATGCCGGGGGTGTCGCTGGTGTTTCATTTCACGGCGACGAGCGGGGGCTGAAGAGTGTGCGTGAGAACTCTTCTTTCGCCCCTTCGGGGCTGGATCACTTCCCACGGCTGCGATCTTGCGCCGCTTCGCGGCTAGGAATCGGCGGTCGTGTTCCACTGCCAATCCGCGAATCGAGCTCTCACGCACACTCCGAAGCCAGGGCCGAAGCCCCACTCACTTCGGGACTCGTCACCAGGCGCTTCCACGGTGGCGCTACGGATCTTCTTTGGTGGGCGAGTATGAGGGGCCGAGTGCGCTCGTTTCGCTTTGCTGGACAGCGCCTTCGACTGCGCTCAGGGCAGGCCGAGGCGGCTGTCCCTACATTACCGTTTTCTTCTGCTCTGAAGTTCTGTTCTTTCCTGGGACAGTTCGTTTTCTCTCGGGATTGCGTTACTGCGGAGGCGGTTGGACGCCCGCGCCAAGAACTTGCGCGTGCGCCCCGGACGAAGGCGTCCGGGGCTACACGAGGTCCAGACCGGGGATGAGACGCAGAATACAGCGGGGCTCGGCGCGCACTTTGGGTGCGGGCAATGACGTTCGTAACCTTGCCTCCAGGTTACGCGGGACCTAGGATCGGCGTGGGATCGGAGTTTTTGCGCGCTCCTTCGGGGCGCTGCCCAGAGATTCCTCAAAGAGAAATTCGAGCGCGAATCCAGAGGACGGATTCGCGTGCCCTGTGCGCATTTTGAAGTGGAGGCGGTTCATGACGATGAAGGTTCGGGCGCTGTTGGTTGCGAGCGTGCTGCTAGCGGAAATCTGGCTTGCCGGTTGCGGCCATTACACCTGCGGGACAACGTTTGGGGCTTCGAGTTGCTCGCCGAGCGGCGGCGGAGTTTCGCAGGGCGGGGGGGGCACGGGGACAGGGGCCACGTATCTCTTCGTGGCGGATGCAGGCGGAATCCAAGGGGAAGTCCTCGATGCTACTGCCGGGACCATCAAGATCACGCCGGGCTTTGGGACGGTTTCGGTTCCGAACGTTCCGAGCGAGTGGATGGCAATCGCGAATGCAGAGTTTATGTATGTCGGGTACCCCTCGACCGGACAGATCTATGGCTGGTCGATCGCGGGGAGTGGGACGCTCACCTTTCTCAACGGCGGGACGCCCTTCTCAGCCCCTTACCTGGTCAGCAGCACACTGGGCGGATCGCAGGCGATGATCACGAATCCGGCAGGCACGCTGTTACTTGTCCTGGATACAACTCTCGACCAGGTTCATGTGTACCAGATTGGCACTGCCGGATTGTTGACGGAAGGTAGCACTTCTCCGGTGACAATGCCCTCCGGATTCAAACCGTACAATATGGCGATTGACGGACTTGGGAAGTACCTCTATGTCAGCAACCTTGTGGGATTGAGGACCACCGAGGTTGCGACATATAGCATCGGAAGTGCCGGTGCGCTGACGGCGGTAGGCAGTCCGATTTTGACGCCGATACAGCAAATGCAAGGTGAATCGTCCGGCAAATTCATGATCGGCACGAGTGGCGGGACTATCTTCAACACCGGCGATCAAAATCTCTATGTGGGGAGCATTGGTCAGTCAGGCGTACTTACGGTGACGCAAACCCCAACTGCGGGCGTGCCCGCGGGCGTGGCGGTTCAACCGAACACGGGGGGGAATATTGTATATAGCTTCGACTTCCCGGGTAGTGCAGGCAATGGCTCTATCGAAGGTTTCCAGCTCAGCTTATCGACTGGTGCGCTCACGGCGATTGCGGGGATCACCGCTAGCGGTGCGAATGGAAGGTTTGACCAAAGCGGAAAATACCTCTTTGTAGTCGAAAGTTCTAACAATATTGCGAGTGCTCTGGATGCATACAGCGTAAGCGCCAGTCCGGCGCTGACAACCCCGCTGGCCACGGTGGGCTGGGCCCCGGGAGCGTGGTCGGTGGTGGATACCCCGTAGATTTCTGAGTATTGGCGGTTTGGAGACCCGCATGTACTGCGGGTCTCTTTTCGTTTGGGGGCGCGGGGGTACAATGAAGGGACCGCCTCTACATTCGTCGCAGGGAGTTGTGTGCCGGAAGTGCGGAGTACACCTATTGGCTGGGGGAAAGTGAGAATCCCCACCCTAAACGTCGCAAACGGCGCGACGTTTAGGATGGGGCACCCTCGAGAGTGGCAAGACTGGCGGCTTCAAACGTTTCTTACGTCTGAATAGAATCCAGGTGTGAGACTGTGGCGATCAAGATCAAAATTCCGAAGAGTGGTGGGGAAGGCGGGAAGAGGATTCGCGGGCTGCCGCGGGATCCGGTGTTGCGGGCGGCGCTGGTTGCGTTTCTGCTGCTGGCGGTCTCGTTCACGATTGTTTTCTCGTACTTCTATATCAAATACGACCAGATCATCGAGAAGCGGTTCCGGACGCCGGTGTTCGCCAATTCGGCGAAGATTTACGCGCTGCCTCGGGTGCTGCGCGACGGCGAACAGACTGACGCGAAAAAGATTGGGGCAGAACTGCGGCGGGCGGGGTACTCCGATAAAGATGGCGAGTCGAATCTGGGTTCGTTCCGGCTGGTGAAGGGCGGGATCGAGATCACGCCCGGGTCGGAGTCGTATCATGCGCCGGAGCCAGCGCACATCACGATTGTCGACGGGCAGGTATCGCAGATCACGAGCCGGGGCAGCGAGCTTGCGGCGTATGAACTGGAGCCGCAACTGGTGACGGCGCTGTTCGACGCCGAGCAGCGATCGAAGCGGCAAGTGGTGAAGTACGACGAGATTCCTGCGTTGATGGTGCAAGCGACCCTGGCGATCGAGGACCGGCGGTTTTTCGAGCACAGTGGCGTGAACTACCTGCGCATGATGGAAGCGGCATGGATCGACCTGCTGCGCGGGCGGCACGAGCAGGGCGGATCGACGATCACGATGCAGCTCTCGCGCGGATTCTTCCTGACTCCGGAGAAGACGATCAAGCGCAAGCTGACGGAGATGTTGATTGCCGAGGAACTGGAACGCAAGTTCTCGAAGCAGCAGATTTTCGAGTTTTACGCGAACTGGGTGGACTTGGGGCAGCGCGGGTCGTTTGCGATCAGCGGGTTCGCCGAGGCGTCGAAAGCGTACTTCAATAAAGACCTGAAGGACATCACGCTGCCCGAGGCGGCGCTGCTGGCGGGGCTGATTCAGAGGCCGAGTTACTTGTCGCCATACCGGCATCCGGAGCGCGCGATGGAGCGCCGCAATGTGGTGCTGGAGACAATGGTGGAGACCCACGCCATCACGCGCGAGCAGGCGGACAGGGCAAAGGCGGCTCCGCTGAAGCTGGCGCCTCCGAATGTGGAGGCGAGCGATGCTCCGTATTTTGTCGACATGGCGCGCGAGCAGCTGATCGGCAAGTTCAGCGACAACGAGTTGAATGACTCGTCCTACCGGATTTATACGACGCTCGATCCGGACTTGCAGAAGGCGGCAGCGCAGTCGGTCGAGATGGGTATCAAGCTGGTGGACGACCAGATCAAGAAGCTACGAACGAAAAAGGTAAGGGTCGGGAAGAAGTTTGAGACGAAGGTGGAACCCGGTCCGCAGGCGCAGGTGGCGCTGGTAGCGCTCGATCCGCATACTGGCGCGGTGCTGGCGCTGGTGGGCGGACGTGACTACGGATGGAGCCAGTTGAATCACGCGGTGGCGAAGCGCCCGACGGGATCGATCTTCAAGCCGTTCGTGTATGCGGCGGCGATGAATACGGCGCTGGATGGATCGCCGAACGTGATTACTCCGGCGTCGACGGTGGTG